>Ga0079037_100002092_pt1 | contig 10775 bp, 11 predicted proteins | sample Mud3Dept4metaG_FD_71479 | JGI IMG/M metagenome (GOLD analysis project Ga0079037, IMG submission 71479) | Freshwater wetland microbial communities from Ohio, USA, analyzing the effect of biotic and abiotic controls - Mud 3 Core 4 Depth 4 metaG | ecosystem: Environmental > Aquatic > Freshwater >... | reverse complement strand
TTTTTTTGACAAAACTTTTAAGCTTGATTCCGCAGACCATTCAAAGGAAACTCGATGCGGGTAATTATTATCGGTGCAGGGGATATCGGGATGCCAATAATCCGTTATCTCGCTGAGAGAGGGCATGTGCTTTCTGTTTTTGAAAAGGACGAAAAACGATGTAAACACATAGCCAACCACTCAGACGCGGCAATCTTCTGTGGCAGTGGCGATCTGCAGGAGATTTGGAAGAGTGCTGAAGCGGAAAAAGTAGATTTATTGATGGCTCTTACGAACGATGACACCGTAAATGCTGAGGCCGCTCGCATAGCCAAAAGGGATTACGGCATTCCTCTTGTGATAGCTAGAGCACGTCAGCCTGCTAATATTGAAAAGATTAAGGAAGCTGGTGCGGACATCGCAATCTGTCCGTCGGAAGAAACACTTCGCGTTTTCTTGAACGCGTTAGAAAGCCGGTCTGTTGTGACACTATACGAAAGCCAACGCATAAAATTCAAAATCGCGATGGTTTCTGTCCCTTCAAGTGGCACTGCGATAGGCAAGAAACTGGAAGACTTCGGTATATCCAAAAAATGCGAAGTCGCGAATGTGCTTCGCAACGGTTCATTTGTGTTCCCTGATGAATCATTTATGTTCAAGAGTGGAGACCAAGTAGTTGTCACTGGCTCAACTGAAGACGTTGAAAAGCTGGTAGAAAAGCTCAGAAATTCCGAGGAAACGTGATTAGAAGAGTTCAAGAGGAAAAAGACTTTTGTCGCAGACAATCGCCCAAGTCTTAATTCAATTCCCTCCGGATTTGCCAATACGATTGGCAATAATTGTGCTAATTATAGCTGTAACCGGGGTCGTTGCTAAACTACTCTCAGGATTCGTTTCCAAAACGGTTGGAAGATTCAACCGTCATGTAGCGCGCCAAGCAAGACGAGTAGTGTCCTTGGTAAGCTGGTTCACTGGAGCTGTTCTGGCACTTAGCCAAGTGCCAGGATTAGAGTTGACTTGGCTGCTGGTTATGATTGCCATCTTCGCAGTAATTGTGGTTGTTGCCTTAAGAGATGCACTCGCCAATTTGGCAGCCCGCGAAACAATTTACATGTATAATCAGTTCAAGGTTGGCGACTGGATCCAAGTGGAAAAAGTCTTTGGACGCGTAACGGACATCACGTGGAATGACACGGTCCTCTCTACTCTTAACAATGAAACTGTCTACATTCCAAACTCGGCCATAACAAAAAGTGTAATAATTAATCGAACCACGCAAGAGGGCATCAGAATTTCGGTGCCATTAGCCATAAGCAGTGTCCTCAACCTCGAGGAAGTTGAACGTGCCTTATTGGAAATTGGTGAGGAACTAAAAGAGGAGCTCGTTCATGAGTCCAAACCTGAGGTTCGTTTGATCAACGTTGGCCCGAAAGCCACCAAACTGGAACTTTTGTTGAGAATTAATAACCCGGCCAAGAGCAGACTTGTTTCATCAGAAGTGTTGAAGAAATTTGCCCAGAAAACTCAGCAAAAGACTTGACCCATAGCAGCAACGCCTTTGATCAGGATCGTTTGCCAGGGGTTGGTGGTTTCCTGCGGCCGTCCCATAGGTGATGCAACGCCAATCCTGGGTGATGCAGTATCATTCGTGGTCCAGAGTAGCGCATGATTTTCTTTGCTTTTTCTTTCATGTCGGGTCGGTAGCAGTGGACGGTGCATTTTCCGCAGGTGCTCTTGTTTTCTTGGAATGGGCATTTGTTCAAACGCATTGTAGCGTAGTCTAGGAATTCGGTGCATTCTGTGCATAGTTCGCCTTTGGCGCCATGTTTCTTCTTGCAGTAGAATTGCACCATAACCTCTATGGTTTTTTTCTCGCGTTTCATGCGTGGATTTTGCTCGGTGCTTGCGGACAATTAGGTCACTTGTTCTTTGGAAGTTGATGCTTTCAAATAAACATTAGCCCGAATTAACTAGGGAAAACAACAGATTGACCCTCTTTTCGTCCTCTTTGCAAACTGTACACTGGTAATGACACGTGCTCCATAAGACTTTTAGCCTAACGCGGAATTAGTTGCTGAAGACAAGATGAGTAGCCGCATTTATGCAAATCTTGGGTTCCTCCTGCAGATCTCCGGCTTGTTGACGATTCTGCCGATCGCGGTGGGCCTGTACTTTGAAGAAACTCAAGCGGTAGTAGGTCTCTTCATAGCATGCGTTACGTTTCTGGGTTTTGGCTTTCTGCTAAACGCTATGTGCGAGAGAAAGGACTTGGATTTCAAGTCTTCGAACTTACTTTTCGTGGCTGCATTCATCATTCTCCCTTTGATAGGCGCGTTACCATACTTTTACACCGACCCTTTCAGCAGCACAACCGCTATCGAAAGGCTCAGCAATGGAGTTTTCGAGAGTGTGTCAGGGTTCACGACGACGGGTTTTAGCTTCGTCGCCAACCCAGATGTTTTGCCAAAGTCAATACTCGTATACCGTAGTTTGACAGAGCTCATGGGTGGCGTCGGTGTAGTATTTCTGCTTGTTGCCTTCTTCCAATCGAATAAACGATCCATGGAAGCTTATGGTAACTCGATGGGTATAGAGAATGTTAACGGAAACTTGAAAAAGACTTTCCTTTCGGTTTTGGCTATTTACAGCGGCTATATCATAGCGTTTACAGTGATTTTCTTTGCCTTGGGCTTCACGAACTTGATCAACACTGGCACTTTTATGATAGATGTGATAACCGGCGGTTTCCAGCCTTCAGAACAGCTTTTCCAACCTTTCCTCAGCCTTGTCCCAAAAATTCTCCTCATAGTCTTAATGGTTGCTGGTGCTGTCAACTTTGCGTTTACTTACAATTTGCTGACAAGGAAAATTCGAAAAGCATTCTCCCGGGAGATTATCGTATTCTTCATGATAATCTTCGCTGGAACAGGTGCATTTTCACTGCTTGGTAATATCGAAGTGGCTGATTCACTATTCCACGTTGTTAGCATGTCTTCGTCAGCAGGATTTAGTTTCATACCTCTTTCTTCTCTAAGTAGCACTCTCTACTCCATTCTCATTGTTCTAATGCTCATTGGAGGCTGTGCCTTCTCTATGGCAGGAGGCATTAGGGTTTCCAGACTGCTTTCGTTCGCAAAGACTTTGAAGGAAAGCATCAAGGCCGTATTGGTCAAAGAGCATGTTATTTCATCGAAGCGATTAACTGGAAACAATTTAGATGACTATTCGGAGCACCTGTCAACCCCAGCCGTAATCATACTCTTCGCGGTAATTTTGGTCATCTTCTCGTTGATATTCACCACAATTGGCGTTTCGTTTACCGACGCGGTTTTCGAGGTAGGTTCTGCATTGACGACCAACGGCATATCCATGGGCGCAACGAATGTTGGGATGCCCATTGGTTACAAGTGGCTTATGATTACTGCAATGACTATTGGCAGGGTTGAAATCCTTTCAGTATTCATCGCTTTGAGCTCATACAGGTTCAAGTCATCGAAAGAGGCTAGCTTTAGCTGGCTACATCGAGCGAAGAAAGAGAAGTAAATAATATTGTCATAACTGTTATTGTTTTTCTGAAGCTTTACTTTTGTCAAACATTTCAAACTTAACAAATCCTGAAGCAAGGGGAACGATGTCCTGCCCTTCCAGCCCGCTCCCATTCTTGAAATTGCCATTATCGAAAAACCTCAGTATAGGTCGCCAGTGTCAAGTCGGTCCAATTAGCTTGGCAAACTCTTCAAAGTTGCGAGACTTCAGAGCTTTGTTCAATCTCTTTTCTTCGCCAAGAGTAGAAAAAAGCTTCGCACCGCGATCGTGACCAGGGTAAACCTCTATTTCATCACCCAAAAGCAACAGCTTGTTGAACAAGCTTTGAAAGAGTGCCTTTGGGTCACCGCCGACCGTCGGCAAGGATCCAACGGTTCCAACGAACAAAGTATCGCCTGTTAACAGCTTTTTGGCTTCAACGAGCAAGCATATGCTATCGGCGCTGTGACCGGGCGTGTGTATGACTTTGATCGGAATTGCGCCCACGGATATAACGTCTCCTTCGTCAACTCGAACATCTGCGGACACTTTTGACATTCTATTTGCGACGACTTTGGCTCCAAACCGCACTCTCAAGTCATCAATTCCGACAACGTGGTCGATATGATCATGCGTGATAATAACGAAAATGAGGTTCAGATTTTCTGCGCTTATGAGGTTTTTTAGCTCATCAGTGCCAAAACCCGGGTCAACGACTGCAGCCTCCCTTGTGGACTCGTTGGCTATCACGTAGGACAAATTGTCTCCGCGCATTCTTACCTGCTTGAAAAACATAGAACCAACATAATCATTCTGTTTTAGGGGATTAAAAAACTTTCCAAATCCGTTATTTGACGGGTTTAGCCAATCTGCTCACTCTCTGGAGATAAACGCATGCGTAGCATACCCGTAGAGAATTGCTAATTCGGAAAACTGAGTTTCATACATGTACTCAGAGATGGAAGATCCCGAAACAGAATCACTGATTAGAAGTAGTAGTCCCGTCATGAATTCAGGGTGGACTACTACTTCTAATAGGGACAAACATAGAATGGCGGATAAGAAGACATGAATAAGTATCGATTGTACAAATTTCAAGCATCGATGATCTTGCCGTAACGAAAAAGGATAGGTTGGATAGGTTATGATTTCTTTAGCACGGACTGACTTGGGCAATCTCGGTAGCGTTAGTCTTTGGAAGAAGATGGAAAAGAATCAGGCGGATGCTTATGAACCCGTAAGCTTATTTACCGCATTCTCCAGCGTTTATTTATGCGAAGGAATCTGGCTGTTTTATCATTCATGGTTGTCTGGGCTCTTCTCATGGTTGTTGCATTGCTTTGGGGTTTCTATTATGATTGGCCTGATTTCGTGCATGTTAATTACGGATTACCCCTAACTTGGGCGACGCATACCATAAGTACAATTGTGGGACCGGCAAATCTGTGGGAAGTAAATGTGGTATATCTTTTGGCGGATCTTATGTTCTGGCTATCAATAGGTTTTGCTGGAGTTGTGCTAATTCTCTACAAGCTCAAAGACTAAGCGAAAATGTCATTAGCTTCAAGGTGATTTGAAAAAAGAAATTTGCCGAGCGATTTTCCATAACTCAACGCTTCATTCAACAGTTTTTGTCTCATCCTATTCTGTGTGCTATTTACCGAACAAATAGCCGGAACAGTCTGCTTCAGCCTCCAGCAACTAGTCGCTAGCGCTCCAAGCAAGAACGATTTGATGAGCTCCTCAGCAAATGTGTATTGTTTGCCTTATTGTCAAAGCCCGCCAACAGCATCATCCAACATTAAATTTTTTAATGCCGAATCGTTATTAATAGAAAAGGCGTTTCCAAGCAAAAAACTCATCAATTTCTTGTAACGCCAGATCAAGCTAAGGTAATGCAGAATTGTTTACAAAACCTAACGCCACAAAATCAGACAAAAAGTACATCGCCTTTCTAGGCACATATGTTCCAAGAGAGTGTGGCATAGCCACTTTCACTAAAGACCTTGTTGACTCAGTGGATCTCCTCGGTCAATTCGCACCGGCACGAGTCATAGCCGTGAACGAAAAAGAGACAATCTACGACTATGACACCAGGGTTAAACAACAAATAAGACAGGATTTTGAAGAAGATTACATTCAAGCTGCCAAGTACGTCAACTCATCCCGAACAAACGCAGTTAATGTCCAACACGAATTTGGAATATTTGGAGGAGAATGGGGAGAGTATATCCTGTCTTTTCTGCAAAATGTGAACAAACCAATAATTACGACACTCCATACGGTGCAACCAGACTTCGATTCCAAAGCACGAAAAGTGCTTGAAGAAATCGCGGCTCGAAGTGATGCAATCGCGGTCATGGCAAAAGTAGCCAAGAACATTCTTAAGAAATATAAAGTTCCAGAAGAAAAAATCAGCGTTATCCAACACGGTTGCCCAGATATTCCCTTTGTAGCCAGTAACAGCATAAAGCCACCGCTGGGTCTGAAAGGAAGAATCGTTTTGTCCACATTTGGCCTGATAAATGCGGGAAAAGGCATCGAATACGCCCTCCAAGCACTCCCAACACTGATTGAAAAGTTCCCAAACATACTCTATCTAGTGATCGGAGAAACACACCCAGAAGTAAGAAAAAAGGAAGGCGAAAACTACCGCATGTACCTTATCAAACTGGTCGAACAACTGGGGTTAAAGAACCATGTAAGATTTCACAACCGCTTCCTCGCAAGAAGGGAACTAATTAGATATCTTCAAGCCACAGACGTCTACATCACGCCCTACTTAGGTGCAAATCAAATTAGCAGTGGCACCTTGGTCTACGCTTTAGGCGCTGGCAAAGCAGTAGTATCGACTCCCTACCTCCATGCTAAAGAGGTGCTCTCTCGCGGACGAGGCCTGCTATGCGAGTTTAGGAACCCAGACTCAATAACCAATGAAGTCAAGAAACTTTTGGAAAACAAAGAACTTAGAAGAAACATGGAGAAAAAGGTCTACAGATACAGTCGAGGCTTCACGTGGTCAGAGGTCGCCAAAAAATATGCAGACGTCTTTATTCAAGCGATTCACGCTTAAGAGGGGTATTCATGAATCTCCCACCTATCAAGTTAGACTTCCTCAAAGCAATTACAGATGACACTGGCGTCTTTCAACACACCAAATTCGGAACCCCAAATCGACTTGAAGGATACACAACCGACGACAACGCACGCGCCCTTATAGCAGTCACGAAGCATAGCCACCTCAAGGGAAACTCTCAATCGGGCAGGTTGATAGACACGTATCTGAGCTTTCTCTTGCATATGCAGAGAGCAGATGGCAAGATGCACAACTTCCTAAGTTATGATCGGAGCTTCCTTGATGATGAAGGCTCCGAAGACTGTGTGGGTCGCACCCTCTGGGCTTGTGGATACGTCATTGACAGTGAGCTACCCTCGGAAAAGAAGCTTCTGGCAAAAGAAATTTTCGACAGAGCCTTTAGTTGGGCATGTTCCTTCAAATCCCCGCGGGCAGATGCCTATGCAATTCTGGGCTTGTGCCACTACCACAGGGCATTCATTGAGGACATCAATCTTACTGAGAACATAAAGACACTAGCAGACAGACTACTGGAATATTACAGCCATATTCGTTCCAGTGACTGGCGTTGGTTTGAGCCCTACCTCACCTACGAAAATGGCAGGCTTCCGCAAGCCCTCTTTGAGGCTTACCGAGAGACAAAACAAGCAAGATACAGTCAAGTCGCAGAGGAATCTCTGAAGTTTCTCCTTGAAGTGCAGATTTTAAACGACAAATTCGTACCTATTGGAAACAAGGACTGGTACCTAAAAGGAAAAAGACGTTCAGTGTATGATCAGCAATCGGTGGAAGCAGCTTCAATGACGGAGGCAGCGCTGTCAGCTTACCGCAAAACGAGCAACCGCTTCTACAAAACAACGGCACGGAAAATCTTTAGCTGGTTCTTAGGGGAGAATACCCAAAATGCCCTCGTTTATAATTCTACGTCAGGCGGTTGCTACGATGGAATAACAAAGAAAGGACTGAACCTCAATATGGGAGCCGAAGCGACAGTGTGCTACCTTTCCGCCCGCATGGAACTTGAGACCTCCGGATAGAGCTTGCAAACCATAGATTGGAATCGTTCTCGGGCCAATTCATTCGAAAATTCCGAGCGCTCATCATCGATGAATTTTTAGACAGTTCACCTTATAAGGCGAGAAAACAGACTGAGCACAGAGGGAAACACTCGTGCTAATGGTAAAGCACCTAATGATCGAAGACGTAGTAACCGCGAAGCCTAAGATCACAATAAAGGAGGCCATAAGAACACTGCATGAAAAACATGTGGGTTCAGTGATAATTACGGATGACGCTCAAAAATGCGTGGGTATCTTTACCGAGCGAGATGCTATAAGAATAGTAGCAGGCGACATCCCGCTTGACACAACTATTGACCGTGTGATGACTAAGAATGTCGCAACGATCGGAGAGGAAGCCTCACTCGACGAAGCTAGGCGGATAATAATTTCCCATGGTATAAGACATCTGCCAGTGGTGAATAGTAAAGAGGAATTAGTGGGTTTACTTTCTGTCAGAAGATTTCTCGATGAACTCTTTGGAAGCAAATAAAGTCGCCGATGGGACACAGAGATTATGAGACGATTCCAGGACAACCCAATCCTTCAACCCATAGCATCAAACCCGTGGGAATCCAGAAGAGTATTCAACGTTGCTGCAGTCGCGTTGGGCAAACAAGTTCACCTACTCTACCGGGCGGTGGGAAACGACGGAATATCCCGCTTAGGATATGCCACCACTTCCGACGGTTACATAATAGACGAGAGGTTGCCAATTCCTGTTTTTGAACCCAACAATAAAGATGAAGATTATGGATGCGAAGACCCCAGACTAACAATACTAGACAACAAAATAATAATGGCCTATACAGCCTTAACCGAGTTTGACCACGAACAGATCTATCAGATCTCCCTAACATCTATCTCAACCGACGATTTCTTGAAAAAACATTGGAACTGGAACGAACGGATACTACCCTTCAGAGGCATACGCAACAAAGACGCTGCCATCTTCCCCAGAAAAATCGGAGGCAAATATGTCATGTTTCATCGCTTGGAACCAGACATGTGTGTGGCGTACTCCGACGACCTTAGGAGATGGTACGACATCAGAGCCTTTATGAGACCTAGAACGAAAAGTTGGGATTGCTGGAAAGTAGGCGCCGCGGGACCACCAATCGACCTCAACGAAGGCTGGCTCGTTATCTACCACGGCGTGAGCTTCGAAAAAGTCTACTCACTCGGAGTAATGCTGGTAGAAAGAGACAACCCCGAAAACATCCTCTATCGCTCCGAAACACCAATACTAACGCCCGTAAAGGATTACGAACGCTTCGGCAAAGTGCCCAACGTGGTATTCAGTTGCGGAAACGTACTCATCAACGACGAAGTCCTAGTCTACTACGGAGGCGCCGACAGCGTGATTTGTGTGGCAACCTACGAACTGAACGAACTGATGCCCAAAAAATAGAAAACACGCTAACCAAACGCTCACAAGAGTTTTGTGACCAGGCAGCCAAACCTTTTAGCATGAATAGCTACAACAACGGCACGCTATTCTCAATGGGCTTCTTTGCTTGAACATTCACTACAGGCGATTTAATTGAAAAATACGCATCCCCGCATGAGTATCCGCTAACGGAAAAGTAAGCCCACGCCAGTGAAGAAAGAGAAACCTGAAACTTAACGGTCTCGTCTGCACTAGGCATCAAAGCATAAACAAAGCATCCAGCATGGTCAGCCGAAACCCCAGCATCTGCAGAGTGGAGCCTCACAACCAAGTTCTTCAAGATGCTGGTCCCACGATTCTTTAGGTTCAACGCTAACAATTGGCCACCCGCTATCTTCCTTGTGGATAACAACTTGAACTCCACTTTGACTTTAACGACCACCTTGAACCTCCTAATCTCTAGAGACTCGAACACATATCTTACTCGGTAAAGTTCTTAAGACTATGTGATTGCCACGGCACTACAACAAAAAGGTGCAAAAAGTAAGAAACAAGTATAAATTTAATGAAAAAACCAGGTAATTCTGTTGAAACAGAGTTCGGTTCCAAAAGATGTAGAAAACAGAACATGGGGCGCTATCGTCAGTCGATTATTTAGAGGCAAAAAACTTAAGTGGAAAGTGAGAATTGAACTAACTCGCGTCCTTATTCGATGTCTCTTCTTTCCATTTCTCTATTTGTTTCTCCACATCTTGGGGTTCTGTAATGTAGTAAGTACAATCTACGGCTTTCTTAACGTCTTCATCCACACTCTGCAGCACCGAAACCAACTTCCCGTCCTTAAAACCAAGATAGGTATGTATTTTGCTCATTACTGTCTTCCTCCCGAACATTCAAGTGCAATGGTCTCAAAACCACTTTAAGCACCCAGATAAAAGTTTTATCTACAGATTTAGCTATAATCACTATTTCCCTCTACGACATATGTCAACAATTAGAGGCATAACGGGCGCGCGTGACTGCACTATAGCGTCTGAAGCAAGACTTTTGAGTGCCCAATGCCGGTCTCTCTCGTTGAAAGCTTTTTTCAACAATCGAGTTGGCACATCTCGAAAACAAGGATCTTCTTCAAACTCAGCAAAGAAGAGATTAAATAGATCATGAAGCAGCTAAGGCAAAACGAACACGCAGCGACTATGTCGAGCAGCACTTCGAGGAAATATTCTAAACCCTGATCAGATCGCAATAGACCTTAAACGGATCAAAAAAACGCGTGTTTTCTCGTCCATGCAAAACCACTCATCAGAAGTAAGGTGTAAAATAAAAAAAGGGTTTATCTCTTTTCTTACAGTATCCGGCAGGATGCACTCATGCGGGGGAACATCACTGAGACCCAAGACCAAACACAAAATCACCAGCTCTCAATCCTCGCCGAACAACTCAAGCAGCTGGTGAAGAAGGAGGTCTCAGAATAAACACCCAAAAAAACAGTAGCTTTTCTGTTACTAGTAAGCGCCGCCGAAAGGATGCGCGACTTATAACGGGAAAAAACTCCTAGTTCTTTTTCTGAATCTCTTCGTTTTTCATTCAATTAACCCTTAGCGGAAGCACTATTGGGCTAATGTCTTATTTCAGGTCCGATGGAACCTGAAACTCTAGAAGTGAATTATACTTCAAAAGCTCAGATCCCCTTTTTTCCAATCAACAGGTTATGGCTAACTCTAGGCTGCGGTCTAGCCTGGTTTCA
>Ga0079037_100002091_pt1 | contig 10776 bp, 9 predicted proteins | sample Mud3Dept4metaG_FD_71479 | JGI IMG/M metagenome (GOLD analysis project Ga0079037, IMG submission 71479) | Freshwater wetland microbial communities from Ohio, USA, analyzing the effect of biotic and abiotic controls - Mud 3 Core 4 Depth 4 metaG | ecosystem: Environmental > Aquatic > Freshwater >... | reverse complement strand
GTTCCGGTGACCGAACTTCGTATCGAAGTCGACGAGGTTCGTGAAGACGAAGTCGTCGTCGCGCCCGCGGAGGGCCGCCAACGTCTTCTCGAGGCCGTCGCGGTTCGACTCGGTATGGACGGCGCTCGAGAGCCCCTGCCCTACGAAGAGGTCCTCGATCTTCCCGATCCCGTGGACCAGGAGCCCGCGCGTCCGGCACCGGTCGAGGACCGTCTCCCCGAGCGGCGGGACCGAGAGGTCGCGGCGCCGGTGCGTCCGCGTGAAGCCCCCGGGCGTCCCGACGAACGGGCGCGCGATGACCCGGCCGACGCGGTGGGGCGGGACGAGGATCTCCCGCGCGATCTCGCACCACCGGTAGAGCGTTTCGACCGGGACGACGTCCTCGTGCGCCGCGACCTGGAAGACCGAGTCGCCCGACGTGTAGACGATCGGCCGTCCGGTCCGGAGGTGCTCCTCGCCGTACCGCTGGATCACCTCGGTCCCGGAAGCGGGCCGGTTGTGGAGGACCTCCCTGCCGACCGCCTTCTCGAACGGCCCGATGATCTCCGGCGGAAACCCCTCGGGGTAGAGCGGAAACGCCGTGTCCAGCGTCAGACCCATCAGCTCCCAGTGCCCCGTCGTCGAGTCCTTCCCCGGCGACGCCTCGGCGCAGCGCCCGAAGGCGCCCGAGGGGCCCGTGAGGCCCGACGGGGCGTCCGAGTAGAGCGTGTGGAGGAGGCCCAGGCGCGCGAGGTTCGGCAGCGACGGCTTCCCGTCGCGGAGGACGTGCTGGAGCGTCCGTGTCCCCGCGTCGCCGAAGCCCTCCGCATCGGGCGCCGCGCCCACCCCGAGCCCGTCGCAGACGATGACGACGGCGCGGCGTTTCATCCGGCGGGCTACAGCCCCTGGATGCGCTGCTGCGCCTCGGGGTAGACGGCGGAGTTCGGGTAGTCGGTCAGGACCCGCTGGTAGTAGGTCTTCGCCTCGGCGGCCTGCCCGTTCTTCTCGGCAAGGCGCCCGAGGGTGACGAGGAGAACGTCCTTCGGAACCGGCGCGTCGCCCGAGTCCAGCGCCTTCTTCGCCGTCTCCATCGCGTCCTTCGCCCGTCCGGCCGCCGCCTCCGCCTCGAGGAGAGAGACGAAGGCGATCCCCGCGGAGATCGAGCCCTTCTCGCCCTTCGCGAAGGCCCGGACGGCGTCGACCGAGGCGCCCGTCACCCCGGACGGCCCTTCGAGCGCCATGAGCATCAGCGCGGCCGCGCGCCCGCTCTCGGACGACGGCGCGTCCTTCGCGAGCTGCCGCAGCTCCTGCCGGGCGGCTGCCGCCCGCTCCTTCTCGTCCTTGAAGACGCGCTGGCCCGTCCCCGCCGCGGCCCCTTCCGAGGCGAGGGGCGCGTCGAAGAGGCCGATCGCGACCGAGAGCCGAGCCCCGAGGCGCCGGCTCCGCCACGAGATGCCGCCCCAGATCGCCCCGGCAAGGACCGCGACGGCGACGACGGCGGTGACCGTCCGGACGGTCTGGTTCTGATGAGAGAAGAAGAAGTCGCGCGCCGCGACGAGCGCGGCCTCGAGGTCGTTCTTCTGGAGGTCGTGGCGGTGCTTCTTGTCCATGGGATGGTTGGGGGAGCGCCGGCTCTCAGCAGAACGCGGCGAAGGCCGCGTCCGGATGGTCGAGCCGGTACCCCTCTGTCTCCTTCTCGGGGTCGTAGTCGATGGCCGCTCCGGCGAGCCGGGAGAAGGAGATCTCGTCGAGCGAAAGGACGAGACCCCCGCCCGCCTCGACGCGGCGACCGTCTTCGATGGGGCGATCGGAGAAACTCAGGCGGTAGCCGGAGCCGCCGCACCCGAGGACGTACCGGATCACGAGGACCGAACGCGCCGGGTCGAGACCTTCGGCGCGCATCGCGGCCAGGGCCCGGTCCGTCACACGGATGCGGCTCTCCTCCAATCCGTCTCCCTACTTCTTCCTGCGACGCGTGGCTTTCTTCCTGGGCGCGGCGCGCCGGGCGGCCTTCTTCACCGCCTTCTTCCGCTTCGGCGCAGGCTTCAGGGCGCCCCTCTTCTTCGTGAGGCCCTTCCTGGCGACCTTCTTCGCCGCCTTCTTCACGGCCTTCTTCTTCGGGGCGACCTTCCTGGCGACCTTCTTCGCCGCCTTCTTCGCGGCCTTCTTGACCGCCTTCTTCGCGACGGCCGCCTTCTTGACGACGGCCTCGGCGGCCTTCTCGACCTTCTGGCGGGCGTCCTTCGCGACCTCGGTGACGGCCGCCTGGACGGCCTGCGCGGCCTTCTCGACGGCCTCGGCCACCGGCGTGGGAGCCGTGGGAGCGGGGGCGGTGGGCTGGGAGCCGGGCGGAACGGAGCTTTCCATCGCTTTCAAGACCTCCTCTGCGTGATGTTCGGTGTCGACTTTGTCGAAGATGTGCCGGATGCGGCCATCCTTCCCGATGAGAAACGACTTCCGGATCGGGCCGATCCCCCACTTGCTCTCGCCCCAGGAACCGAACGCCTCGTGGACGGTGTGGTCCCGGTCGGTCAGGAGGTCGAAGGGGAGGGCGTACTTCTCGGCGAAGGCGCGGTGCGACTCCGCGTCGTCACGCGAGATTCCGAGGACCTCGACGTCGCGCGCCTTCAGGACGGACCACGCGTCGCGCAGGCTGCAGGCTTCCTTCGTGCACCCCGGGGTGTCGTCCTTCGGGTAGAAGTAGACGAGAACGTTCTTCTTCCCGCGGAAATCGGAGGGAGAGACGAGCCGGCCCGAGCGCCCCGGGAGCGCGAACTCCGGAGCGGGATCGCCCGCGGTGAGAGCGTGCTTCCTGTCGACCATTCTCGAGAGGGCCTCCGAGGCGCGGAGAATAGCAGCATTGGCGCCCGTTTTGACGGGCCCGGCGCTAATCTCGGGGGGATGGATCGGGCCGTCGTCCTGGCCGTCGGGGCCCTCGAAACCGGGGGCGGAGGAGGCCTCCCCGCCGACCTGAAGACCTTCGAGTCGCTCGGCGTGACCGGTGTTTCGGCCGCCACCGCCGTGGCCGTCCAGGAGGGGCTCACCCTGACTCTCCTCCACGACCTCCCCCTCCCGGCGGTCCGGGAGCAGCTCCGGGCCGCCCGCGAGGCCCCTCCCCCCCGGGCCGTCAAGGTCGGGCTGGTCACGACGGTCCCCGTGATCCGGATCCTCGCCGCCGAGCTTTCCGGCCTCGCGGTCCCGGCCGTCCTCGACCCGGAGATGACGGCGGACGGCGAGCCGCGCCTCCTCCGCTCGACCTCCTTCTCCTCCCTCGTCCGGGACCTCCTCCCGGCCGCCACGATCGTCACCCCGAACCTCGTCGAGGCCTCGCTTCTGGCCGGCTTCCCGATCCGGGGCGAGGGGGACGCCAAGCGGGCCGCCCGGGCCATCCAGAAGCTGGGGCCCGAGGCCGTTCTGATCAAAGGGGGGCAGGCCGAAGGCGACATCGTCCTCGACGGCCTCCTCGACGGGCACACCTGGACGACCTTCCGTCACCCGCGCCTCGGCAGCCGTCATCATCACGGCGTGGGGGGAACCCTCTCGGCGGCGCTCGCCGCGTATCTGGCTCTGGGAGAGACGCTTCCGGACGCCGTCCGGAAGGCCCTCGACTACACCCACCGCGCCCTCGCCGCCGCCCCCGGTCTCGGGGCCGGCCGGGGCCCTCTGGGGCACCGGGAGGCGGCGAGCGGCTAACGAGAGACCAGCCGGTACCGGTCCGTCCTCGCGCTGGCGACCCGCTCCACACGCCCCTCGTCCTCGAGGTACATCAGGAAGCCGAGGATCTCGGAGTAGGCGAGGAAGACGTTCACGGCCTTCACCTTCGGGAAGACGGCGACGACCAGTTCCCGGACCGTCTTCGGCCCGGCGGAGAGAAGTCGCTCGATCTGACGGATCCGGAGGGCGTACTTCCGCTTCACCCGCTCGTGGTGGGACGGGAAATCGGGGATGGCCCGCCCATGCCCGGTCAGGAGGGACGAGTCCGCGTTCGAGGCGCAGATCGCGTCGAGCGTCTCGAAATAGCGGGTCACGCTCCGGAATGCCGCCCCGGGGCGCTCCGGGTCCTCGTCGACGATCGCGTTCGGGGTGATGTCCCGGAGGACGGTGTCCCCCGTGAAGAGGACTCCCGCCTCGGGGATCTCGAAGGTCAGGCTCCCCGGCGTGTGGCCGGGGGTCGAACGGACGACGACCGACCAGCCGTCCCCCGGCAGCGTCTCGCCCCCCGCGAGCTCGTCCCACGCGGCCAGGGGCGCGGCGAAATGGTCGACGTGGGTGACCGAGATCATCATGAGGAGCCTCGGCCCGGGCCCGAAGCCGGCCCGGGCGAGGCTGTCGAGAAGGAGCTTCGCGTTCCGGTTCATCCGGAAGTGCTCGCGGTCGAGCCGTCCGCCGAAGAGACGGGCACCCGAGAGATCCGCCACCTTCTGCGCGAGGCCGAAGTGGTCGTGGTGGCCGTGCGTCAGGAGGACCCGATCCACGTCGGCCACCTTCAGCCCGGCCCGGGCGAGGCCCGCCTCGAGCGCCGCCCAGGCCTCGTCCGTCAGCGGGCCCGAGTCGATCAGCGTGACGGGCTCCCGCGCGACGAGGTGGACGTTCACCGGCCCCACCGGAAAGGGGGTGGGGACGGTGATCGTGTGGATCGGGACCCGATCAGCTCCAGAGGTCGTAGGGGTACCCGCCCGACTCGTAGACACGCTCGCTGATCGCGGTCGTCAGGCCGTCACGGTTCCGCTCGAGGGCCTTCAGGTTCCCGACCATCCGGTGGAGCGCTTCGTGGCAGAACAGGCGGGCGATCTCGACCTCCCCCGCCGCCTTCTCCTCCCCCTTCTTCGCGATCGAGGCCGTCACGCGCGACAGGACGGCGATCTGGGCGAACAGGTCGATCACGACGTCCGCGAGCCTCTCGTGCTGGTACTCCCGGTCGATGACCTTCTTCCCGTGCCTGCGGAGGATCGTCTCGGCCGCGTTCGCGAAGACGCCGGCGTACCGGCCGACCTGGTCGGCCTCGGGGGCGAGCGTCGGGTGGACCTTCGTCAGCCGGTCCTGTGTGATGACCCCCTTCATCCGCTTCTTCCCGTATCCGGCGAGGACCCCCCGCTCACGGAGCGGGCTCTTGAGCGCGTGCTGGACCTCCTTCAACTGGTCGCCGAGCTCCTTGAAGCCGGTCAGGGCGATCAGCATCCGGAGGATCTCGTTCGTCCCCTCGAAGATCATGTTGATCCGGCTGTCGCGCAGGGCCCGGCCGTAGGGGTACTCGTTCATGAAGCCGTTGCCGCCGGCGATCTGGAGGGCGTCGTTGATGTTCTGCCAGAGAACCTCGGTGCCGAAGACCTTGCAGCACGCCCCTTCGAGGGAGTAGTCGACGCCCTTCCGGTCGATGAGGCCGGCGGTCAGGTAGCTCATCGACTCGAGAGCGTAGGTCTTCGCCGTCATCCGGGCGATCTTGTGGCGGATCATCTCGAAGTCGGCGATCCGCGTCCGGAACTGGCGCCGCTGCGTGGCGTGCTCGGCGGCGAGCTTGATCATCATCTTCGAGCCGCCGGCCGCTCCGGCGCCCAGCGAGATCCGCCCCGTGTTCAGCGTCTCGAGAGCGACCTTGAAGCCGCGCCCCGTCCCGCCGATCAGGTTGAAGGCGGGGACGCGGCAGTTCTCGAGGATGATCTGGCAGGTCGAGGAGGCACAGAGCCCCAGCTTCTTCTCCTCGGGCCCGCGGATGAGGCCCGGGAGCGTCCCGTCGGGATTCGTGACGACCGCGAAGCAGACGATCTCCTTCTGCGGGTCCTTCCCCTCGGCGCTCCCCGGGATCCGGGCGAAGACCGTGAAGAAGCTGGCGAAGCCGCCGTTCGAGATCCACTGCTTCGTCCCGTTCAGGATGTACTCGTCGGTCTTCGGGTCGTGGACGGCCGTCGTCTTCAGCGAGCCGGCGTCCGAACCGGCCTCCGGCTCCGTCAGGCAGAAGGCGCCGATCAGCTTGCCGGCCGCGAGGTCGGGAAGCCACTTCTTCTTCTGCTCCTCCGTGCCGAAGAGGAGGAGCGGCTTGATGCCGATCGACTGGTGCGCGCCGACCACGATCGAAGCCGAGGCGTCGAGGACGCCGATCACTTCCATCATCCGGCAGTAGGCGGCCGCGGAGAATCCGCTCCCGCCGTACTCCTCGGGGATCGTCATCCCGAGGACCCCCAGCTCGCCCATCGCCTTGACGGCCTCGCGCGGGAAGAAGTGCTCGTGGTCGATCTTCTCCGAGTCGATGTGCGCGGCGTCGAAGTCCGTGTAGGCCTCGCTGAAGGCGGCCACGGTCTCCTTCACGTCCGCCGGAATCTCCGGGAACGGGAAGACCATCTCCTCCAGGATCTCTCCCTGGAAGAGCGCTTTCAGGAACGACGGGGCCTCGGTCGCGTGAGGCGGTTCGGCGACGGCGGGCTTGGTGCGGTCCATGGCTCTCTCCTTCGGCATCTCAGACATTGAAGAACTTCCGCCCGGTCCGGGCGAGGTCGGCAAGGAGGGGGGCGGGGGCGAAGCGCGGTCCCTTCTCGGCCGCGAGCTTCTGAAGCCCCTCGACGATCGCGGCGGCCCCGACCGTGTCCCCGTAGGCGCAGAGGCCGCCCCGGAACGGGGGAAAGCCGGTCCCGAAGATCATCGCCAGGTCCAGCTTGGCCGGGCTCTCGACGATCCCGTCGGCGAGGCAGAACGCGGCCTCGTTGACCATCGGGAAGAGGAGGCGCCGCTCGATCTCCGGCACGGGCGGGGTCTTCGACGGCGCGGGGAGGCCCAGCTCGGCGAAGAGCGCCGCATCGAGCCCGGTCCGCTTGTCCTTCTCGTAGGAGTAGAAGCCCTTCCCCGCCTTCCGGCCGAGCCGTCCGAGGGCCACCATCTTCTCGAAGGACGGGTCGGCCGGCATCCGCGAGGGGAAGGCGGCCGAGAGCGTTCCGGCGCCCTTCGTGGCGACGTCGATCCCCACGTCGTCGAGGAGCTCGAAGGGCCCCACCGGCATGCCGAACGCGCGCATCGCCCGGTCGACGGCCGCCGGGTCGGCCCCCTCGAGGAGGAGGCGGCCCGCCTCGCCCAGGTAGGGCGAGAGGATCCGGTTGACGAGGAAGCCGGGGGCGTCCTTCACGACGACCGGCGTTTTCCCCATCCGTTTCGCGAGGTCGAAGATCGTCGCCGTCACCTCGGGGTCGGTCTTCGGCCCGTAGATGACCTCGACCAGCGGCATCTTGTGGACGGGGTTGAAGAAGTGCATCCCGACGACCCGGCCGGGGCGCTTCGCGTCCGACGCGATCTCGCCGATCGGGAGCGTCGAGGTGTTCGAGGCGAAGATCGCATTCTCCGGGGCAACGGCCTCCCACTCGGCGAGGACGGCCTTCTTGACCGCCATCTTCTCGAGGACCGCCTCGATCGTGACGTCGCACGTCTCGAAGCCGGCGTAGTCGAGCGTCCCCGACAGGAGCGCCATCTTCGAGGCGAACTCGCTCCGGGTCATCCGGCGTTTCTTCAGCTTCTCCTTCCAGATCTTCGCGGCCTGCGCGAAGCCCCCGGCGAGCGGCTCGGCCTTGATGTCCTTCATCCGCGCCGGATAGCCCTTGTCGGCCGCGAGCTGGGCGATTCCGCCCCCCATCACGCCGGCGCCGAGGACGCCGATCCGCGAGACCTTCCGCGGGGCGACGCCGGGACCGACTCCCGTCTCCCTCTTGACCTCCTCCATCCGGAAGAAGAGGTTCACGAGGCTCCGCATCGTCGGAGTGCCGACGAGGCGCGAGACCCCCTCGACCTCGTACTCGAGCGCCTTCGAGAGCGGTCCGCCGAAGCCTTTCCGGATTGCCTCGAGCGCCTCGATCGGGGCCGGGTAGTGTCCCTTCGTCTCCTTCAGGACCGTGGCCTTCGCCTTCGAGAAGACGATTCCCCGGCCGACGCTCTCGAGGAGCTTCTCCTGGAGCGTGGCGGGGCGCGCCCGGACCGGCCCGCCGTCGGGGGCCGCGTTCGAGCGTTTCGCGGTTCCGAACTTCCCGCGGGCGAACTTCTTCGCCTCCTCGAAGAGAATCGGCCGCGGGATCACCTCGTCGACGAGCCCCATCCGCTTTGCCCGCTTCCCGTCGACCGTCTTCCCGGCCAGGATGATGTCGAGAGCGCCGGTGAGTCCGATGATCCGGGGAAGCCGCGAACAGCCGCTCCACGCCGGCAGGATCCCGAGCCGGATCTCGGGGAGGCCGATCTGCGTCTTCTTCGAGTCGGAGGCGAGCCGCCAGTCCATCGCGAGCGTCGTCTCGCATCCGCCTCCGAGACACGCACCGTCGATGGCCGCGATTGTCGGGTAGGGAAGGTTCGCCAGCTTTCCGAAGACCCGCTGCCCGAACCGGACGCCGTCGGCGACGATTGCGGCTTCGGCCGTGGCGATCTCGTTCACGTCCGCCCCGGCGATGAAGATGTCCGGCTTCGACGAGACGAGAAGGAGGGCCTTCAGGTCGGTCCGCTTCGCGAGGTCGTCGAGGAAAGCGTCGAACTCGCGGGCCACGCCGGCCGAGTACTTGTTCACCTTTTCGCCGGGCGTGTCGAAGAAGACGATGCCAAGCCCGTCGGGCTCGACGGCCAGGCGGAAAGAGGGGCCGGGGGAGTGCGGCGCGGCGGCGAGCTTCTCTTCGAGAACGGACGTGCTCATGGTCAGGCTGCCTCCAGGATGATCGAAGCGCCCTGCCCCCCGCCGATGCAGAGCGTGGCGAGGCCGTGGGAGACGCGGCGGCGCCGCATCTCGAGGAGGAGGGTCAGGATGAGGCGCGTCCCCGACGAGCCGACCGGATGGCCGAGGGCGATGGCGCCTCCGTTGACGTTCAGGAGGCTTTCGTCGACCGGGCCGAGGGCGGGGTCCGTCTCGAACGCCTTCAGGTTCGCGAGGACCTGCGCCGCGAAGGCCTCGTTGATCTCGACGAGGCCGATCTCCTTCATCGTCAGGCCCGCCCGCCTGAGGGCGTGAGGGGTCGAGCGCGACGGCCCAAGCCCCATCCGCTCGGGCTCGAGGCCGGCGAAGCCCCACGAGACGATCCGTGCGAGGGGCGAGAGCCCCCGCTTCCTCACGAACTCCTCCGACGCGACGATGACCGCCGCCGCGCCGTCGGTGATCTGCGACGAGTTTCCGGGCGTGACGGAGCCGAACTTCCGGTCGAAGAAGGGCTTCAGCTTCGCGAGCGCCTCCATCGTCTGGTTCTCGCGGATGCCGTTGTCGGCCGTCGCGACCCGGTCGAAGTCGGGCGGAATCGGGACCGGCGCGATCTCCTCGGCCAGCTTCGCCCGCGCCGCCTGCGCCCTGAGGTGGGACTTCAGCGCAAATGCGTCCTGCATTCCGCGGCTGATCGAGCCCTCCTTCGCGAGGACTTCGGCCGTCTCCCCCATGTTCAGGCCGCAGACCGGGTCGGTCAGCCCCTCCTTCAGGCCGATGACGGGGTTCATCAGCTCTCCCCACGGCATCCCGGCCAGGGCCGCGATCCGGTCCTTCGCCGTCTTCGACATCCCCGCCTTCGTGAAGACCGCTTTCACCTTCTCGCGGTAGAGGAACGGGATCTGGGACATGTTCTCCGTCCCGCCGGCGAGGACGACGTCGGCCTCGCCCGTCTGGATGAGCCGGGCGGCCTGGACGACCGACTCGATCCCCGAGGCGCAGTTGCGCGAGACGGAGTGGGCGGGCCTTTCCTTCGGGATCCCGGCGCGGAGCGCGACGATCCGGCCGATGTTGGCGGCGTCGACCGGCGTGGCGATGTTCCCGAAGATCGCCTGGTCGACCTCCGACGGCTCGATCCGGGCGCGGGCCATCGCCTCGACGGAGGCGATCCGGCCCAGCTCGGCGGGGTGGACGTCCTTGAAGTCGGTGCCGGCGCGGGCGTAGGCCGTGCGGGCCCCGTGGACGACGAATGCGGTACGGGTCATGGGCGCTTTCTCCTGCCGCGCCGCGAAGCGGCACGGACCGGTTTCTTCTTCTTCCCCGCCCGCGGCGAGGGGGTCCCGAGTGAAACCCGGAGACCGGGCGTCCCCGGCCCCTTTCGCGCCGCGAAGCCGGAGAGGAGCATCCCGACCACCTTCCGCGCGTCGGTCAGGAGGGCCGGCTCCCCGGAGAAGAGCCACTCGGAGACGATCTCGTCCGCCGCGCCGAAGAGGACCCGGACGGCGAGGCGCGGCGACAGCTGCGCCCGGAACTCGCCGCTCTCGATCCCGTCCTTCAGGACGCCCCCGAGGAGCCGGAAGTAGTCGACGAGTTTGGACCGGATGACGCGCTGGAGCATCCGGGCGCTCCGGCGGAGTTCGATCTGGAAGAGCGAGGCGAGATCGCGGTCGGAGGCGAGGAACGTCAGGTGAAGGTCGACGAGGCGTGTCAGCCGCTCCGACGCCGGGGCGTCCGACCCGACGATGTCGCGGCCGCGGGCGAGAAGCTCGTCCATCTTCTCGTCGAAGACGGTCGAGAAGAGGTGCTCCTTGTTCCGGAAGTAGAGGTAGACGGTCCCCTCGGCGACGCGGGCGGCCGAGGCGATCTCGGCGATCTTCGCGTCGTGATAGCCGCGGCGGCCGAAGACCCGGACGGCGGCCTCGAGGATCCGCTGCCGCTTCCCCGGGTCCGCCCCTGCCGGCGAGGCGTCCCGCCTCGTCCCCCCGGCCTGTTCCCGCTCGGCCACCTGGAGATCCGGCACCCCGCTCTCGGCCATCGGCCCCCCCGGCTCACTGAATGAGCCGTCATTCAGCCTATGTTGCGCCCCCGGGCGCTGTCAAGGATTCCGCGCGTCCCCCCCTCAGGGGACGATCCGCTCGCGGACCTCTCCGGCG
>Ga0079037_100002088_pt1 | contig 10778 bp, 7 predicted proteins | sample Mud3Dept4metaG_FD_71479 | JGI IMG/M metagenome (GOLD analysis project Ga0079037, IMG submission 71479) | Freshwater wetland microbial communities from Ohio, USA, analyzing the effect of biotic and abiotic controls - Mud 3 Core 4 Depth 4 metaG | ecosystem: Environmental > Aquatic > Freshwater >... | reverse complement strand
TCGACCCCGGTTTGTCCTCCAGCGCCAGGGTCAGGCGGGTGCCCTTTTGCCGCAAACCGAAAATATCGACAAAGTGGGCCAGGATGTCCGTCTCCGTGATAATGCCGTATAGCCGATCCCCTTCAACAAGGGGAAGGCATCCGATCTTGTGATGATGCATCAATTGTACGGCCTCTTCGATGACTACATCCGGGCTGACCGTGATCAAATTTTCTCGGGGCATCATGAAGGCGGAAACTTTTAATTTTTGCAGGACATAGTGGAGTTCGTGTATACTCAAGTCGCTGGCTTGAGAAGGTCCCGCGGCCCGGAGGTCGCGATCCGTCACCAGTCCTACCAGCTTCTGATCCGCGTCGACCACCGGCAGATGGCGAATTCCTTTTTCCCGAATGAGGGTGTTGGCCTCGTAAAAAGACGCCTCCGGGCGGATGGTAATCACCTTCCTTTGGGCCCGTTCCCGTAAAAAACCTTTATAGGAAATTCTCATGATGCCCCCTCCGGCTAATGATCCTCTTGATAAATGTCATCCCCAGGTTCGTTGGTCATCGATGATTTTGCTTCCTTCCGGAATCGTCCCCGCCGGGACAAATTCCACGGTTCCCCTCACCTTTAGCACCTCCCGAATCGATTTTTCCACCCGGGAGTGGAAATTTTCCAATGAGGAGGGTTCTTCTTTCAATTCCAATTGGAGGGTCATTTCATCTTTTTGATCTTTTCTCGCAACCGCCAGCCGATATTTTGCGATTTGAGGATATTTCGCAACCACTTCCTTTACCTGGCCGGGATGGACAAACAGCCCCCTCACTTTGGTAGCCTGATCGACCCGGCCCAAGATCTTCACCAGCCGAGGGGAGGTGCGGCCACAAGGGCAGGGATCTTGAGTAAGAAGAGAGAGGTCCCCGGTTCCGAAGCGAATGAGGGGATAGACCTTATTGAAGGTTGTCCCGACGACTTCTCCCGCTTTTTCAGGTCCCAGGGTTTTTCCCGACCGGGGGTCCACGATCTCCACGATTTTGTCGTCGGGAACATGGAAGCCGTTTTTTTCAAGGCACTCGTATCCCAGGCAGCCGATGTCGGCGGTTCCATAACTCTGGCGGATCACCATACCGAATTTTGCCTCCAATTGGGAGCGCAATGATTCGGGAAGCATCTCGGCCGCCACAAACCCGACGCGAAGAAACAGCTCCTTCTTTAAATCCAGCCCCATCTCCTCCGCTTTCTCGGCAAGAGTGAGGAGAAAACTGGGAGTCCCGCAAAAAGCTGTCACCCTCAGATTTCTTAGAATATGAACCTGCTGTTCCGTATTTCCCACGCCCGTGGGAATGGTGATGCACCCGATCTGAAAGAGAGCGTTATCCAGCATGTTCAGAGCAAAGGGAACCATATGATAGCTGAACGTGTTGACGACGATGTCGCCCGAGCGAAATCCGGCGGCATAAAGAGATTGGGCCCAGCCTAAATCATTATAATCCGCTTCCCCCGGCTCATGGATCGGCCCTGGAGAAACAAAGATTCTCCTAAGCTTGGCAAGGGGAACCCCTTCAAATCCGCCGAAAGGAGGATTTTCTTTTTGGAGCTCAATCAAAAGACTTTTGGGCGTGACCGGGAGCTTTTTCAAATCCTGGATCGTTGCTATATCGGCCGGTTTTGCCCCTGCGGAATCCATCTTGGTTCGAAAGGCGCGGGAATTTTTATAGGCATAGCGGATAATCTTCTGTAACTTCCCGGAGAGATATTGGGCCCTCTTTATAGGAGACATCGTCTCCAGGTTCTTGGCGTAGAAGCCTTGAGCACGATCCAATTTATCTTTGAGGGACATCGGACAGCCCTTTCTTTCTGCCTGATTTCTTCAGTTCCAGATGGAGAGATTTTCAACGCCCAAGCAAGCCGGTCGCCTAAAAAGGTCAAAAATGGGTCCTTGCGAGCGGGGCGATCTTATGGCCTTCATCTGCCTAATTTTATTAGTTGCTTTGTCGCTGCGCTCCTGGCAATGATGCGACCGCGGGTTTTTACGAAAAAATCAAGGTTGGAGTCCGCTCGACTCGGTTAAGAGAGCCACCTCTTTCGGCGCTTGTAGTGTTTCACCTTTCGAAAGTTCTTTCGTTCGCCTATGTCGGAGAGCCCTAAGTAGAAATCCCGGATATCCGGGTTTCCTTTCAATTTTTCGGAGGTGTCATGCATCACCAGGCGTCCGTTTTCCAAGACATAAGCATAAGGGGCCACGGTGAGAGCCAGTTTTACGTTCTGTTCCACCAGCAGGATGGAAATGTTTTCCTCCTGGTTCAGCCGCATGATGATGTCGAAAATTTCCTTGATCAGGAGGGGAGCTAACCCCATCGAAGGCTCGTCGAGAAGCATCAGTTTCGGCTGGGCCATCAGAGCCCGGCCGATGACCGTCATCTGCTGCTCCCCTCCGCTGGTAAAACCGGCAAGAATGTCCCGGCGCTCCCGGAGCCTGGGGAAATATTGATAAACCATTTCCAAACGCTGTTTCCAAGATGCGCCGGTTCTTCGAAGGTGGGCTCCAACCTTCAGGTTTTCTTCTACGGAAAGATGTTGGAATACCCTTCTTCCTTCAATGACTTGGAAGATCCCCTTTTGGGCGATTCTTTCGGCGTCTAATTTGTCGATCCGCTCTCCGGAAAACTCGATGCTTCCATCTGTTACTTGGCCGTTTTCGTGCTTCAGCAATCCGGAAATAGATTTTAACGTGGTCGATTTTCCGGCGCCGTTGGCGCCGAGAAGGGCCACAATCCCCCCCTGGGGCACTTCGATTGAAACCCCTTTCAGTACCAGAATAACCTCGTGGTACATGACTTCAATATTGTTGAGCTTCAGGATCGGCTCCAGGGGGCGGTCTATTTCCGGATTTTTCGGTATCAATTTATTTCTTCTCCGTTAAGAGCTCTCACCAACCCAACCAGGAATCCCACTTATCGGCATATTTCTGTTTCATGTCGATTTCCCCGACGGTCACCGGTTTGCCCTTCACGATCCGTCCCACCCTGACAACAGGGGTATACCGATGGTCCGTCGGGGTGATGGTCACCAACTGCCCTCCGAAATCTTTCAACCCGGGCCAATTCCGGAAGGTTTCGAAGGCGTCCTTGATTCCGGGACCGTTTAACTGCCCGGCCTTGTCCGCCTTTTTCATGGCTTCCACGGCCAAGGTCACTTTTACCCAGCCTTGAACCTCCCGAACGTGCCGTTTATCCAAAGAGGTGTTGGGATCGATTTTCAGGGCATATTCGTGGACGATTTTTTTGGCCGGGTACTCGTCGTGGAAAAGGGCGCAGGCGATGAGCCCGATAGCCCCCTCGGCGGCCGGGCCGGCCAATCGCGGAAGGTTTTCATCGAAGCCCCAGGGATTGAGGATAAAGTCCGCCCCCAACTTCAGGGCGTAAGCGTCTTTCAGCGTGGCCGAAACCGACATCACCGTGTTGCCGTGCCAGCCGAGGTTGGCGCCAAAATCCTTCGCCCGCAGAACCTGGCTCTTGGTATCCACCGCGGTGAGGGGCACATCCTGGTCCGGACCCACCTCAAACCCAAGAAGAGCCGCCTGGTCCTTTAAGGCTTTCAGGGGAGCGGTGGCATAGGGGGAGGCGGTGGCGATAAAAGGAACCAATTTGGGTTTCGCCCCCTTTTCCCGCAACGCCTTCCATTTCGGGTCTTTTTTCCACACCTCTTCATACCAATACGTGATCGCTCCGCGGGCATTGGTGGAGTAGTCCGAGCCATAAACGAAGTTATAGGGCGTCTTTTTTGGATCGCAAAGGTGCGCGGAAAAAGAACTGGTGAGGTAAGGCATTTTGTCCACGGTGATGGTGGGCGCGAGCCCCTCCGTGTCCGGGGTTCCCCATCCCAGGATCATAACCACCTTGTCGACATCCTTGAATCGCTTATAGGTGGTGATCGCTTCGGGGATTTTGTAACCGTAGTCATACTGAAAAAGCTTAATGGGTTTCCCGTTGATCCCTCCTTTGTCATTGTAATATTGAACGGCGGTCCGGACTCCTACCGCCTCGCCCTTACCTACATCAGAGGTGGCCCCGGTCGTGTCCTGGAGGGCACCGAGGCGAACTTCCTGGGCCGGGGTCCACACGGGCGTGAGCCCCACAATGAGGACTGCGAAAACGAGCTGCCAAAATCCAAACTTTCTTTTCATGGTTTCCCTCCTTCTTTTTTTTCGTCGAACCAAGAAGCTGGAGTCTCCCTTCTTGGAAAGGTTTGCTTACCTTCTTCAGCAGGCCCTTAAATCCCCCCCCTTTTAAAAAGGGGGGAAGGGGGGATTTTTATGATTTGCTTGTGTCCCCCGGCTCAAAAAGATCAATACGAAAACGGCCAAAGATTAAAATAATTTTTAATCTGCCACCAGCGATACGAGAGGCCCTTGGGTTCGAAGATCAGAAACAGGGCGATGGATAAGCCGAACGCCGCCTCTTTGACAAAAAGAAATTTCTCCAGGAGAAGCGGGAGAAAGGGCATCAAGCCTGTCAAAAACGGGCTTTGGGTCAAAAGGAAGATCAGGGCTTTCAAACCTTCCGGGATCAAGGTCATGAACATCGCCCCGAAGAATATCCCCTGGATGCTTCCCACCCCTCCAATCAAGACGACGCCCACCAGCCACAGGGACCAGCCGAAATGGAAATGCTCCGGGCTGACGGCGGCGATGGAAGAAACCCAAAACCCTCCGGCGATCCCCCCGAAAAACCCGGCCATAAAAAAGGCCAGGAGTTTATAAAGAAAGATATTGACGCCCAGGGCCTCGGCGGCAATATCATTGTCGCGAATAGCGGCCCAGGCTCTGCCGACCTTTGTACGCAGCAGATTTGCAAGGATCGTGGTGCAGAAGATAACTAAAACGACCATTAGATAATAAATTTCCTTCTCGGATTGAATCACCCAGGGTCCAATCTTGATGGTCCCGGGAGGAATGGAAAACGCCATCCCCCTTCCGCCGATCTGGCTCACATACTGGGTGATCAGGAATTCCACGGTGATAAACTGGGCCGCCATAGTGGTCATGATCAGATAGAATCCCTTGACCCGGGCAGAAGGGAGGCCGAACAAGACGCACCATAACCCTCCGGTCAGCCCGCCCAAGAAAAGGGTGACCAGATAGGGCAGATGCAGCTGGAGCATGAGCAGGGTGCTGGTGTAAGCCCCGACGGCAATGAAGGCGGAATGACCCAGGGTTACCTGGCCGCAATAGCCGATGAGCAGCTGGACGCCCAGGGCCGACAGAACGGTGAAGCCAATCATGTTGGCCACCGAGATTAAATAAAGGCCCGCATATTGGGGGATGAGATAGAAGGCGCAGAAAAAAAGGAGAATCATCTTCCCCCAGACGAACTTCGTCTGCCACCAGGCATGTTCCTGCCGGTAATTTTGATGGTAAACCCCGCAGGGGCGATGCCCCATAAATCCTCCTTCTCACAATATTCACCGCAGAGAAAAAATATCTGGGCATAAGGATGAAGAATCCCGGAAACGAAAAAGGTTACGGGTTTTGGAAACTCTGGCCCCCCTACTGTCGAGGTCCAAAATCTGGAACCACCGGGCTCTTACAGCCTTTTAATAACTTTCCATTCGCTCTCCGCGTTCTCTGCGATCTCCGCGGTGAAAATTTCCTAAACCCGTTCGATGCGGATCCAGCCCCAGAGTCCGTAAGGTTTGAACAATAAAATAATCACCATCACGAGAAACGGGAAAACATCCTTTACGCCTCCCGGCGTAAAGGGACTCAGGTAGCCGTCCGCCAGGTTTTGCAGAACCCCGATGATCAGCCCCCCGACGATGGCTCCGGGAACGGAGTTAAGGCCTCCAAGAACGACTGCGGGAAGAACCAGCAATCCCAGATAACCAACCGAGATGTTCAGCCCGTTGATATTCCCGAGAAGCGCTCCTCCCACCCCCGCCGACATAAAAGCAATCCCCCAGGCGATCGCGTAGACGATTTTGGCATTCACCCCCAAAGAGAGAGCCGCAGTTTCGTCATCCGCGGTTGCCTGCATGGAAAGCCCCCACTTAGTAAACTTGAAGAAACAGACGAAGGCGATGAGGAGGAGGATCGAGGCGACAAAAGCCCAGAGGTAAACCTGGCCGAGAACAACGTTTCCAATGGTGATCGGCTCGATGGAGAATACCGGGGGATTGAAAACGACCGTATCGGTCCCCCAGATCAATTCCACCACGCCCTTGAAGAAGAAAGAGAGACCCACGGTCACCATGATGACGCTCAATACGGGCTCCCCGACCATGGGTCGAAGGAAGAGGTGCTCCGTCAAGAGCCCCAGGGCAAACCCGACGACCAGCGTAAATAGAAGGGCCAGAATAAAAGGAATCCCCCAGTTGTAAAAACTCAAACAGACATAAGCCCCGATTAGCGTCATCTCCCCCATGGCCAGGTTGAGCACGCCCGAGCACTTATAGATTAGCGTCCACCCCAAGGCCACCAGGGCGTAAATGCTTCCCACCAGGATGCCGGTGCTGAAAAGCTGCAGAAAAAGTTCCATGAAAATTCCTTTTTAAGGAGTCCGTAATGGCGCAGACCGATCATCTTAAAATCTCCCCTATCCCCTCTTTTCCAAAGGGAGGGAAGGAGGGGGTTCGTCTTTGGGGTCTACACGATTATGGGTGTCTAAGATGTCTTCCGCGTCGCTACGTTACCTGCTTTCCCTCTTCCCGCAGAGAGAGGGCGAAGATCCCTTTCAATCGGCCGGGAGTTCAGCGATCCGCAGATCGGCCTTGATATGGGCTACCCGACCGTCCTCATAGGTAATATCTGTATCCATTCGAACCTGATCCTCCCGGGAATAGAGCCCGAGGATTATATCCCGGTAGCGCTCTTCCACAAAGGACCGCCGCAGCTTGCGGGTCCGGGTCAGTTCTTCGTCGTCGGCATCGAATTCCTTGTAAAGATTGACAAATTTCCGGATTCGAGCCACCGCCGGTAAGTCGCGGTTCATTTTTTGGATCTCTTGCTTGATCAATCCATAAACCTCAACCCTTTGGGAAAGCTCCTGATAGCTGGTATAGGCAAGGTTCCGGTCTTCGGCCCACTTGCCCGTTACGGAGTAGTCGATGCAAACCACACCGCTGACATAGGCCCGGCGGTCGCCGATTACCCAGACATCTTTGATGAAAGGGCTGAACTTCAGGCGGGTTTCCAAATATTGCGGGGAGAATTTGGTCCCGTCGTTCAGGATCATCACGTCCTTCGTCCGGTCGAAAACAACTAAGTGGCCGTCACCATCAAGGAATCCGGTATCCCCGGAATGAAGCCACCCGCCCCGCAACGCCTTCGCGGTTTCCTCGGGCATCTTATAATATCCTTGAAAGACAGAAGGGCTCTGCGCCAGGATTTCTCCTTCGGAATTGACCTGAATTTTGGTTTCGGGGATAGGCGTCCCAACGGTATCGAATTTGATGTCGTCATCCCGGTGGAGAACCGAGATGCCGGCGATCTCGGTTTGCCCGTAGATTTGCTTCAGGTTTACGCCGAGGGCGTGAAAAAACCGAAAATGATCGGGCCCCATGGCTGCCCCCCCCGTATAGCTGTAGCGAATGCGGGACAATCCCAAGTGGTCCCGCAGTTTCTTATTGACCCATAGATAGGCAAGGGAATTGAGCCCTTGCCAATACCAGGGGGTGGGTTTCCGCGAAAATTTGAATTCGGCGGCCCGATACCCAAACTTCATCGCCAATTCGAAGGATTTTCGTTTCAGCCAAGTGGCATCCAGGTATTTGACCTGCACGTTGCGGACCATCTGTTCATAAACCCGCGGGGGGGCGAACATGACGTGCGGACCGATTTCCCGGATGTTTTCCTGGGCGGTTTCCGGCTCTTCGGGGAAATTGATCGTAAACCCCGCCTGGAGACCGCAGGAAATGGACATCATTTGTTCCCCGATCCAGGCAAACGGGAGGTAGGAGACAAAGTCATCGGTTTCAAAGTAAGGATCCACGCGCATCAAATTCTGACCCATGGTCAGCATATTGTAGTGGGTGAGGAGAGCGCCTTTGGGCTGCGAGGTGGTGCCGGAGGTGTAAAAGAGAAGGCACACCTCATCCCCTTTTCCCCGGCTTATCAGGTCTTCAAAAAGACCGGGTTCCCGGCGGGCGAGGTCTTCCCCCTCTTTCATCACTTCTTTGAGGCTGATTAGAATCGGGTCCCGGTAGGATCTCATCCCTTTGGGATCATCCCAGATCATTTTTTTCAGCTTCGGGCACTGGTCTTTGAGAGAAAGCCCTTTATCCATTTCCTCCTGGCCTTCCCCCACCAGGATTTTGGCGTCGGAATGATCGACGATGTACCGAACCTCATCGATCAGGGAGTCCTGGAAAAGCCACACCCCCACTCCGCCGAGGCAAAGGGTCGCCATCTCGGTCCAAAGAGCTTCGGGCCGGTTGTCGCCGATCATGGCCACCTTGTCTCCCCGTTCCAGACCGAGACGCACGAGCCCGAGGGCAATATCCCTGACCCGGCCGTAATATTCCTGCCACGTGATCGGAATCCAGATGCCGAATTCCTTTTCGCGCATCGCCGCCTTGCGATTCCCGTATTTCTTGGCGGTCTGCAGCCAGAGCTTGGGAATGGTGAGATCTTTTGTAATTTCGATTTCTCTCCGGCTATCGCCGCGTGGCATATAGATCCTCTGCTTCTCCGAGATACGCTTGAATCACCCGGGGGTGGTGCTGAACTTCGGCGGGAGTTCCATCCGCGATTTTCTCGCCGAAGTTCAACGCCGCGACCCGATGAGAGATGTCCATGACAACCCCCATATCATGTTCCACGAGGACACAGGTTGTTTGCCAGCGTTCATCTTCATTGATATCCAGAATGAAACGGGCCATGTCCTCCACCTCTTCGAGATTGAGGCCGGCCAGGGGCTCGTCCAGCAGAATGATTTTGGGGTTCAGAGCCAGCGCTCTGGCCAATTCCACCCTTTTTTGCAGGCCGTAAGGGAGCATGCCGACGACCTTGTCCCGAATATGCTCGATTTCGAGCAGGTCGATGATCTCTCTTTCGATGAAATCCCGATTGGCGATTTCCTCCCGGGCGGCAGGGCCGAAATAGATTGCCCCGGTCAACAAGCCGGTCTTCAGATGAATGTGGCGGCCAAGACGGATATTGTCGAGGACCGTCGTTCCCTTGAAAAGCTCGATTTTCTGGAAGGTGCGCCCGATTCCCAACTTAGCCCGTTTATGGGGCCGCAAGTGGGTGATTTGCCGGCCTTCAAAATGAATAGATCCCTCCTGCGGGTGGTATAGCCCATTGATGCAGTTCAAGAGCACGGTCTTTCCCGCGCCATTGGGACCGATGATGGAAAAAATCTCTCCTCTTTTCACCTCGAGACTCACATTCACGAGAGCCTGAACGCCTCCGAAGGCGATGGAGAGGTTTTGAACCTTCAGTTGAATTTCATCGCTGGGGATCATTCCTCGCTCCTAACAAGGGGTTTCCAAGTATCTTTCTTGTTTTCCGGCGAAATGTTGAATGAAGAACCCCTGAGAAAAAAGCTATCGGCAGCGGGAGCCGCAGAAAAAAGGGAATCATTAGGACAGGGTCCTTTGCCTTTCTGAGGATTCCGAGCAGGGATCCCCTCAGAGAAAACATATCTCCCCAACTGGGCCTAATTGCCAAGTCCACTTGGTGGGCAATAAATTTTATTCATCAAAAGAGAAGTGACTAAAGAAAGGTGAGCGAAACTCCCCAATAATAAATTTGTTTGTACCAGATCTCTTGCCGCTTGTCAAGGATTTCACCTTGCCGGCAGGAATTCCGCAAAACCACGTGGGGGGCAATTAAGTCAGAAATAACTTCACCGGAGGGGGAAAAGGGTAGAGGATATTATTCGGGAGGAGTGTGGGAAGCGAAAGGTTAGGAAGGGGAGTAGAAGGGTTCTTGTCAGCGAGGTACGGGCCGCGCTTGGTCGGGGGAATTGCAGCCTTCCTAAGATCTATCTGACCGACATAAATACGCCCCAATTGGAAAAGCGTAACCATTCAGTCACGGGTGGCCGGGCTCTTAAATTATGGTTGGCCCGGAAAGGCCAAGAGGTGCCCAAGGCCTGGAGGCCCGGACGATTCCTCGTAGAAGGGGCGGGGGCCAAAGCCTCCCGCCTCCCCTTGCGGAGAATCCGTGTTTTCTCCGAGTCTATGCCTATCCCGGCCGATGCTTCCGGCGCGTATCGCCCGAACCCCCAGGCCACAACAAAATTTACTCTCTACCACCCGTGACTGAAGGGTTACGGAAACGCTTCGAATTTTCTTGACTTAAATAAGCCTTTCGTTAAATATTAAACCCAGTTTAAGAGAATGAACAATTTATCTCATGACTGTGAATAAAATAGCATGGAGGGGAAACTATGGAAAAGGCCAAAATCAAGTGGTTGGGACACGCTTCCGTATTGGTTGAATTCGGCGGGAAGGCCATCTATTTTGACCCCTGGCTGGACGACAACCCGGCGTGCTCCCTGAAAAAGAAAGATGTGAAGAAAGCGACAGTGGTATGCGCCACCCACGGCCACATCGATCACATCGGGGATTCTTTCGAGATCGTCCGGAAAACGGGAGCAAAACTCATATGCACACCCGAATTGGGCTTTTATGCGGATTCCAAGGGCCTCAAGGAGGGGAAGGAAGTATACGGTCTAAACACGGGCGGAAGCTGGAAGAGCGACGGGTTCCGCATCACCATGGTTCCTGCCGCCCATACCTCGGAGATCATGGGCGAGGGCTGGGTTTCAGGGCCCATCCAGCCCGGCTCCGGGGCC
>Ga0079037_100002087_pt1 | contig 10781 bp, 9 predicted proteins | sample Mud3Dept4metaG_FD_71479 | JGI IMG/M metagenome (GOLD analysis project Ga0079037, IMG submission 71479) | Freshwater wetland microbial communities from Ohio, USA, analyzing the effect of biotic and abiotic controls - Mud 3 Core 4 Depth 4 metaG | ecosystem: Environmental > Aquatic > Freshwater >... | reverse complement strand
CGGAATGTCCGGCAACTGCGCGGAGCGCTGAGCGCTCGTCACCGCGAGCATCCGCAGCTGTCCCGCGCGGTGACTGTGGATCACGCTCGATACGCCCAGACAACCGAGCTTGACCTGGCCGCCCAGCAGATCGGCCCGCGCCATCCCGCTGCCTTTGTAGGGAATATGCCGAATGTCGATTTTGGCCATCGACACGAACATCGCCGCGAACAGATGCTGCGCGCCCCCGTTTCCGGACGACGCATAGTCGATCTTGCCAGGCTGGCGCTTCGCCAACTCGATGAGTTGCGCGACCGTGTTGACTCCCAGCGACGGGTGGATGGTCAGCGCGTACGGTTGACTGCCGAACTGCAGGATCGGCGCGAAATCCTTCAACGGATCGTACGGCAGCTTCTTGTAGAGATTCGGCACGATGACGTGCGGTGTCCCGGTGGCGAGCAGCGTGTAGCCGTCGGCCGGGGCCTTGGCCGCGAGTTCCGTGCCGATCAAGCCTCCGGCGCCCGTCCGGTTGTCTACCACGACCTGTTGGCCCAGCACGTCCGGGAGCTTGTTGACGATGATGCGCGTCACTACATCCGTGGCTCCGCCGGCGCCAAACGGAATGATCAGGCGCACCGGTTTGGTCGGGTACGATTGCCCGGCCGCAGCGCCGGTGCCGCCCTGCAATCCGGCCGCAACAATCAATAGCGAACTGCACAATTGCACGCTGAATTTCATGGCGTCCGGCCTCCTTGAATGCAATCGCGCGTTTTGATCGAACCTAGCCAATTTTTGCCCCCGAAATCCTGATCACCTTCTCGTACTTGTCGTAGTCCGACTTCAGGCGGACCGCGAATTGCTCGGGCGTCATATGCATGGGGTCGAGCGTCTGCACGGTCAATTTCGAAGCCACGCCGGGATCGGCGAGCACCTTCTTCAGCTCGGCATTGAGCCGGTCGACGATCGGCTTGGGCGTGCCCGCCGGCGCGAAGCACCCGACCCACGCCGTGAACTCATAGCCCGGTACGGTCTCCGCGATTGCGGGGACATCGGGAAACTGATCGGTGCGCTTGTCCGAAGTCACGCCCAGCGGCCGCACCCGGTTAGACTTGATGTGCGGAAACAGCGAACCTATCGTGGCGATCATCGCCTGCGTCTCCCCGGCGATCAGGGCGGTCCCGGCCGGCCCGCCACCCCGGTACGGCACGTGTACCATCTTGCTATTGGTGACCGAAGCGAACAGCGCCATCGTCAGATGCACGAAGCTGCCATTGCCGGCAGACGCGTAGTTGATCTCACCGGGACGCGTTTTGGCCAGCGCGAGGAACTCTTTCACCGATTTTGCCGGCAAGGACGGATGCACGACCAGCATGCCCACCTGCCGTGCGAGCGTGGTTACGCCGATGAAGTCCTTCAGAACATCGTAGGAAAGTTTCTTGTAGAGGTGCGGGTTGGCCACGTGCGTCGCCGATTGCACCATGATCGTGTAGCCGTCCGCGGCACTGCTCGCCACCACTTCGGAACCGATGGTGCCCGCGGCCCCGCCGCGATTCTCGATGACAAACTGCTGGCCCATTATTTCCGACATCTTCTGAAACACGATGCGCGCGACCACGTCGTTGGAACCGCCGGGCGGAAACACCACGACGACGCGTACGGGTTTGTCGGGATAGGATTGCGCAACGGCGGTTGACGGGAAATATATCGCCAGAGCAAGAATCGTTACAGTCATACGATAAAGCAGTTTCATGTGTTAGCTCCTCGTTCTACGGGTAATTGACGGTCGTCAGCCGCCCCTGGAAGTCCGTTCCACCGCCGGCGGTGCCATTCACGATCCCGCTCAGTAATCCTTCGACCCCTTGGTCTTGTCCGGTCTGAGGCCCCTGCTCCACCACCGGACGACCACGATTACGAATACCAGGATCGGCACAAACAGCCATGCGGCATCCAGCGCGTGGAACCACTCGGCCCATGCGCTGAAATCAAGAATTGATCTCATCATGCCGCCCTCCACGCCGAGCAAGAATAATGGATGCGTTGCGGATTCATCTCTATGGCAAAATAGACCTGGGACAGCACATTGGCTATAAGAGAATTTAAGTAGGGGCAATTACGTACTTGATCCCGTTCATACACACGATTGGATACGCGGGATCGGGCATTGTGGAGCGCGTTTACGTTGGCTGAATTATGGGCAGTCGGTGCGCGCCGTTCACTCGCCGCTCACGCGAGAGACGCGGTGTTGTTCGTCGCGTGCTACGTCGCCCTCGACTGGACGAGCTCCATTTATCCGCTCGGCCCGTTCAACATTACGCCCTGGAACCCGCCGCCCGCATTGAGCATCGTGTGGATGCTGCTCGGCGGGCTGCATTATGCACCGGTTGTCTTCGCAGCGATCCTCGTTGCCGAATTGCTGATACGCGATGCGCCGGCCGGTTTGGCGCTTACGATCGTGACTTCGCTGACCCTTGCTGCAGGCTACACCGGGATCGCCGCGGCGCTCAGGTTACGCTTTCGGTTCTTCGGCAGGCTGCACGATACGCGGCAACTGTGGACGTTTATCGCGGTCACGGGGACCGGCGCTGCGATCATCGGCGTCTGCTACGTGGGAATACTCTGGTCCGCGGGCTTTCGCGCTGGCGACTCGTTTCTCGCCGGGGTATTTCAGTTCTGGCTGGGCGACACGGTTGGCGTGCTCGTCACCGCGCCGCTGCTCATGGTTGCGGCGGACCCCGCGGGGCGCCGGCATCTGATCCAGTCGTGGCGCAAACCGGAAACCGCGCTGCAGTTCGTCATCCTCGGCGGACTGGTTTTCTTCATGTTCCATAGCGGCGCCGAACCGCGGCGCTCTTTCTACCTCCTGTTCCTGCCCCTGATCTGGATCGCCTTGCGCGGTGGTCTGAGCGGCGCCGCGGCGGCGTCGGGCGTGGTCCAGATTGGCGTGGTGCTGGGCGCCGAGGTCGGGGCCCTGGATTCCCTTGCCGTCGTGGAACTGCAGGTGCGGGTATCCGCGCTTACGCTCACGGCCCTGGCGCTGGGAATCATCGTTGACGAGCGCGCGCGCGCGGTCGAAGATCTCAAGCGCTCGCTGCGTCTGGCGGCTGCCGGCGAAATGGCGGGCGCGATCGCCCATGAAATCAACCAGCCGCTTGCCGCCCTGCACAACTATGGCAGCGCCTGCCAGATCATGCTGCGCCCGGAAAACGACGCGATCGCCCGTTCCGAACTGAACGCCACGATCGAAAAAATGCTTCGCGAATCAAGGCGGGCTGCGGAAATCGTGCGACGGCTGCGGGATTTCTTTCGCGCGGGGACGACGCGGCTCGAACCGGTAAAAGTCGCTACACTATTGGAGAGCGCGCACGCGGTCGGCGAGAAGCTCAACCGGTCCGGGGACGTGACATTCAGGGTGGACAGTGCGAATGGCGCGCGAACGCTGCTGGTGGACCGGGTGCAGATCGAGCTGGTGCTGCGCAATCTGATTGCAAACGCATTCGAGGCCGTGGCGGACCTGCCGCCGGGGAAAAAGGCAGTCACGGTATCGACCCGCATGCTGAAAGGGAGGCGGATACTGTTTCGCGTCGTGGATACCGGGGAAGGTATGTCGCCTTTGACGCGGCAGCGCCTCTTCGAGCCGTATTCGACCAATAAAGCAACCGGCATGGGAATCGGCCTTTCGATCTGTCGCGCCATAGTTGACGCGCACGGCGGCTCTCTGGATGCCGTCGACGGCGGGCACGGCGAATTCAACCTGACGTTGCGCACCGAGGCCGCGGATGAGTAACGCGACAGACCGCGGATGCATCGTCTACATCGTGGATGACGATGCGTCCATGCGCGACTCGCTCGCGGTGATGCTGGGGCTGCTGGGTTACCACGCGGCTTCGTTCGCCAGCGCCGAAGCCTTTCTTGCCGCGTATCAGGACAAGTGGACCGGCTGCGTAGTGGCTGACCTCAAGCTCCCCGGAAAAAGTGGTCTCGAGTTGCAGACGGAACTGCGGACGCGCGGAAGCCGCCTGCCGGTTGTGATTATTACCGCGCACGGAGACGTGGCGTCGGCGCGCGCTGCGTTCCAGGCGGAGGCGGTGGATTTTCTTGAGAAGCCTTTTGATGAGGCGGACCTGCGGGCCGCGATCGAAAAAGGTCTGGAGAAAGAGTTGGGCCGACTCGAGCGGGCGGCCGCCGAAAACGACGACGCCTCGAAGCTTGCCAAGCTCACGCCCCGCGAGCGGGAAGTTCTGCTGCTGGTCGGGCAAGGCCTGCACGCCAAGGAAATCGGCCGCGCTCTCGGGATAAGCCCGCGTACGGTCGAGGTCCACAAGGCGGGCATGATGGCCAAGCTCGGCGCGCGCAATGTCGCCGAACTGGTGCGGTTCGCGCTCACTGCGGACAAGCATTCCTGAGGCCTTCATCAGGTTGCCGGCAGTCGCCTGCCGTGCGGCGGCTGCCCGAGCACCCCTTTGCACGTCTCGGCCGGCCAGATCCGGGCCGCGCCATCATTCCCGAAATTCATGGAATTCGCGTCCGTGCCCTGATTGCCCTGTGTGTTTTTACGTACGCAACCGCTCGGATACGTCCGACCGGATTCTTTCGACATAATGCCCAGCATTCGACCCATTGGCCCCCGAGGAGGAGGGTGGCGCCAGGGCCGGTCGGCGATTAGTGCCGGCCGGCCCGGGGCCCCGTAGCGAGGAGCCAAAGCCGGAAACGCGATCGCGGTTTGCCTGCAGCCGCCCCTTCCGCCCGCAGCGGTTTACACCGGCATCTGTGTCTGTTATGAATGGGCCTGTGATTGGGCCAGCAAAGAGAAAACGTACCAAGCCTGCGGTTCTGCCCCGGGCGCAGCCAAACTGGGCTTTCTTCCTCGATATCGACGGCACGCTGCTCGCGCTTGCCGCCACCCCCGCAGGCGTAATGGTGGAACGCGAACTCAAGCAGACGCTCCGGCGGCTGCATGCAGCCGCCGGGGGCGCGGTCGCGCTCGTCAGCGGGCGCCAGGTCGGCGAGGTGGACAGACTCTTCGCGCCGCTGCGGCTTCCGACCGCCGGCCAGCATGGCGTTGAACGCCGCAACAGTTCCGGGGTCGTGCACCGGCACGCGTCCCCCTCGCGCGGGTTCGGCGAGATCAAAAGCCGGCTCGCGCCGCTCGTCGCGCGCCATCCCGGCCTGCTGCTGGAGGAAAAAGGCTTTACGCTGGCCATCCATTATCGGCAGGTGCCGAGCCTGGGAGGGCACCTGCACCGGCTGCTGCGCGAACGGGTGAATTCAGCAGCCGATCTGCGGCTGCAGCGCGGAAAAATGGTGCTCGAAATCGTGCCCAAAGGAAGCGACAAAGGAATTGCGATTTCGGAATTCATGTCCGAAAGTCCGTTTTGCGGGAGAATTCCGGTGTTCCTCGGCGACGATGTGACCGACGAGTTCGGATTTTCCGTGGTCAATGCGATGAATGGACACTCGATCAAGGTGGGCCCCGGCCGCTCGGCTGCCCGCTGGCGCCTGCCGGACGTCCACGCCGTGCGCCCGTGGCTCGAACAGTGCGCGGGCACCATGGCTCCCGCGCAACCTGGCGGGCAATCCCGCGAGCGTGCCGGATGAACACGCTCGATTTGGGATTGATCGGAAATTCGACCGTCGGCGCCCTGGTCGATCGCCTGGGCGAGATCGTCTGGGCGTGCCTGCCCCGCTTTGATGGCGACGCGGTCTTCTGCTCACTGCTGCGCGAGCGCAAGTCCGCGACGGATTTCGGTTTCTTCACCGTTGAACTGGTGGATTTTGCGCGCGCGGATCAGGAATACCTTACCAACACCGCGATCCTCGTCACGCGCCTCTACGATCGCCACGGCGGCGGTATCGAGCTCACGGATTTTGCGCCGCGCTTCAGACAGTATGGACGCATGTTCTGTCCGATGTCGCTGGTGCGCACCATCAAGCGGATTTCCGGGGATCCGCGCATTTGCATTCGCATCCGTCCCGCGCATGGCTATGGCGCCGAGCGGCCGAGCGTCACCTACGGCAGTCACCATATCCGCTACGTCGCGCCCGGACTGGTATTTCGGGTCACGACCGATGCCTCGATCACCGCAATCCTGGAAGAAACGCCGTTTTTTCTTGAGCACGCAGTGACCCTGATGCTTGGCCCGGACGAGACCGTTCAGGCTTCTGTCGTCGAAGTCGGCCGCAATTTCCTGGAGCAGACCGCCGCCTACTGGCGTGAATGGGTGCGTCTTCTCAACATCCCGTTCGAATGGCAGGAAGCGGTTATCCGCGCCGCCATCACGCTAAAAATGAACACTCACGAGGACACCGGCGCAATTGTCGCGGCGATGACCACTTCCATCCCCGAAGCGCCTGACAGCGGCCGGAACTGGGATTATCGTTACTGCTGGCTGCGCGACGCGTATTTTGTCGTCAACGCCCTTAACCGTCTCGGCGCGACCCGTACCATGGAGCGCCACCTCGGCTATATCCTCAACATCGCGGCCGGCACGCAGCAGGGACGGCTGCAGCCCGTCTATGGCATCTCCGGCGCGTCGACGATCGAGGAACTGGAGATCGCTTCGTTGCCGGGCTATCGCGGAATGGGGCCCGTGCGTATCGGCAACCAGGCGGCTTGCCAGATTCAGCACGACGTCTACGGCGCGGCGATTCTGGCAGCGACCCATGTGTTCTTTGACCAGCGCCTGGTGCGCAGCGGTGACGAGACGCTGTTTCATCAACTCGAGAGGCTGGGTGAGAGGGCGCTCGAGTTCCACGACCAACCCGACGCCGGGATCTGGGAGCGGCGCGGACCGCCGCGGATACACACGTTTTCCAGCGTCATGTGCTGGGCCGCGTGCGACCGTCTCGCCCGGATTGCCATCCGGCTGAGCCTGCCTGCCCGTGCCGACTACTGGCGCAATTGTGCCGACGGCATACATCGCGTCGTGTGCGAACGCGCGTGGCACGCGCAGCGCAACAGTTTCGTGGCGACCTTCGATGGCGATGCGCTCGACGCGAGCCTGCTGCTGCTGCACGAGGTCGGATTTCTCGCGGCAGACGATCCGCGCTTTATCGGGACAGTCAACGCCGTCGGAAACGAATTGCGCAGGGGGGACTTCATTTTCCGGTACGTGGAGAAGGACGATTTCGGCGAGCCGGCCAATGCGTTCGCGGTTTGCACTTTCTGGTACATCTACGCGCTCGCCGCCATCGGCCGCATGGCGGAGGCCCGCGAACTGTTCGAGAAGCTGCTCGCCTGCCGCAACCGGCACGGCCTGCTGGCGGAGGATATCGACCCGCAAACGCGCGAGCAGTGGGGCAATTTCGTGCAGACCTACAGCATGGTCGGACTGATCAATGCGGCCATACGCCTGAGCATCCGCTGGGACCAGGCATTCTAAGGCGCGAACGCCGCCTGAATCAGCGTCACGCAAAAACGTGCTCGCTGATGCCGCCTTTTCCTTCGCTTTTCATCTGGTACATCAGCATATCGGCACGCTTGATCATTTCATCGGCCGAGTCAGGGGCCGTGGCGAACGTCGCAAGTCCGATGCTGAACGTAATGGGCCAGCCGCGATGCTCCATCGCGCTCAATAGCCGGGACTGAAGTATTTGCGTCGCCTGACTTGCGCCCCGCGCATCCATCCCCGGTAACATGACCGCAAACTCATCCCCCCCAAGACGCGCCGGCACGTCAGTGGATCGAAGCTGGGCTCGCAGGGTTTGCGCGACCACGCGCAGCGCCTCGTCTCCCACGTCGTGCCCGGCCCGGTCATTCAGCGCCTTGAATTTATCCAGGTCGATGAAAGCGATGGAAATCGCACCGCCATAGCGTTTGCACCGCAACATTTCCTGGTTCACCAGTTCGTAAAAAGAGCCGCGGTTGGCAAGGTCCGTCAACGAGTCTTTTCTGGCAAGCAGATTGACTCGCGCGAGGCTGGCTTTCAGACTGGACAGCAATGCGACGAACAGGACGGTGGTCGCCAACCGGATCGCCGCTTCCCACAGCACGTAGGCCGCAAGATCGGTCCCGTCCTCGTGCAAAGTCACGGCCGCCCACATCCCTGAGGCCAGCATGGAAACGGCAACCCCCGTGGTCGCCGACGTCTTCCACGTAATCAGCATGACCGGAATCAGGTAGAGCGGCGCCAGGCTGAGTTCCCTCCCGATTGCGTAGTCACCGAGCAGCAACAGGGCAAGCAGCGCTACGCTGAACGCAACGGCAGCGCGTAGGCTGATGTGTTCGAGAAACCCGGCGGGATCAAGCATGCCGTACGAGAACCGCGTTGATCGACACACGCAATGGCCACGCGATCGTCATTTTGTTCCTCCGCGACCTGACGCCTGAACGCCCGACGCGGCAATGGCGCTCGCGCCGAGCAGAATGATATGCACCCGATATGGCCCGTGCGCGCCGAGCGTGACCGTCTGCTCGATGTCGGCGGTGCGCGATGGGCCGGAGACAAAATTGACGGCGCGCGGCAGCGCGCCGGGGCGCTCTGCGCGCAGCAGCTCCCATGCGTCTTCCATGCCGCGCACGATGCGGTTTGAATTCACGATCGCGATATGGGTTTCGGGCAGCAGGCTCGCCCCGGGCGGGGTGTCGGGACCCGACAGCAGCATGAGCGTGCCGGTCTCGGCGATCGCGCAGAAGCAGCCGGTGACGCCGACCAGGTCCGCTGCCGCCGCCGCGCGCGCGTCAACCGCAAGACCCGCGCCCCGCCAGTCCAGTGTCCCGAACTCCGGCCAGCACACCGCCGCCGGCGGCAGCGAGTTACTTGCGAGGTAAGCCGCAACCGCCTGCGGCACGCCGGCCACCGACGTTACTTCATCAAGCGTGCTGGCGAGGCTCAGCGCGCGGTCGCGAAAGCGCGCGACCGGCTCCCAGTCCGACTTCGGACGCGGGCCCTGCGGATGCGCGTTGAGGTAATCGGCCACCGCCGCGCGTTCCTGCGGCGCCGGCGCGCCGGAACGGCCTTGCGCGGCGCGGATGCGGTTGAGGATGTTCTCTCGTGCAGCCATTATTTCCCCTCACCCTAACCCTCTCCCCGCAAGCGGGGCGAGGGGACACTCTCGTCTCTCTCCGCTCGGCGCTCAGCCGAGCGTCGGCATATTGAATCCCTGCGGCACTGCATTCGCATCCGGCCAGCGCGTGGTGACCACCTTGCCGCGCGTGTAGAAACGCACGCCTTCCATGCCGTGCACGTGCTGATCGCCAAACAGCGAATTGCGCCAGCCGCCGAACGAGAAGAACGCGATCGGCACCGGGATCGGCACGTTGATGCCGACCATGCCGACCTCGATTTCGCGCTCGAACTTGCGCGCCGCACCCCCCGAGCGCGTAAACACCGCGGTGCCATTCGCGTACGGATTGGCGTTGATCATGCGAATCGCGTCATCCAGAGTGTCAACGCGCAGCACGCACAGCACCGGGCCGAAGATCTCATCCTTGTAAATCGTCATATCGGTCTTGACGTGATCGAACAGCGACGCGCCGAGGAAATTCCCGTCCTGGTGCTCGGTGACCTTCAGCCCTCTGCCATCGAGTACGAGCTTGGCGCCTTCGGCAAGGCCCTTGTCGACGTAACCCGCGACCTTATCGCGGTGCGCGCGGGTGACCAGCGGCCCCATGTCCATGTCCTTGCCGTCCACCTTGCTGTCGCCGGGCCCGATCCTGAGCTGCGAGGCTTTCTCCCTGAGCTTCGCGACCAGCGGGTCGGCGGACGCACCGACCGCAACCACCGCCGAGATCGACATGCAGCGCTCGCCCGCGGAACCATAGGCGGCACCCATCAGCCCATCAACCGTGAATTCCAGGTCTGCAACGCTGGCGGTCATGTCGGGCAGTACCACCGCATGATTCTTGGCGCCGCCGAGCGCCTGCACGCGCTTGCCGTTTTTCGACGCGGTCTCGTAGATGTATTTCGCAATCGGCGTCGAGCCCACAAACGAAATCGCCTTGATGCCCGGGTGACCGAGCAGCGCATCGACCGCCTCTTTGTCGCCGTGCACGACATTGAATACGCCATCCGGCAGGCCGGCTTCCTTCAGCAGCTCCGCCATCCGCATCGCCGCCGAAGGCACCTTTTCAGAAGGCTTCAGCACGAACGTGTTGCCGCACGCAAGCGCCACCGGGAACATCCACAGCGGCACCATGATCGGAAAGTTGAACGGCGTGATGCCCGCGCATACGCCAAGCGGCTGGCGCAGCGAATGCGTGTCGACACCGGTGCCGACTTCCTCGCTATGTTCGCCCTTGACCAGATGCGGTATCCCCATGGCGAACTCGACCACCTCGATGCCGCGTTGCACCGAGCCGCCCGCATCCGCAAGCGTTTTGCCATGCTCCGCGGTAATAAGCGCCGCGAGCTGGTCCCTGTTCCGATCGAGCAGTTCACGAAAACGCATCAGAATGCGCGCTCTGCGCAGCGGGGGCGAATCGCGCCATGCCGGAAACGCGCGGCTCGCCGCTTGCACCGCGGCATCGATGTCGGCTGCATTGCAGAACGGCACTCGCCCGGTGACGCGACCGGTCGCCGGATTGGTGATTTCGCCCGAGCGCGCGCCCGCTGCCTGCTTGTGCTTGCCGTCTATCCACAACGGCACTGTCTGGATGTTCTGCATGTCGACTGGCTTATTCAAGACCTTCTCCTTTGTGCATAAAGTTCACGAAACGTTTTTCCCTGCGGCACCGGCAGGTCGCGCCCACCGGTCCAACCACCCGCCAGGGGCAGTGCATGTATCAGTCGTTCGCGGCCGCCCATCAGGCGCAGCACGCGCGCACCGATGGCCGTCGCCAGAGCATACAACGCGGGGTGCCGGGC
>Ga0079037_100002086_pt1 | contig 10782 bp, 10 predicted proteins | sample Mud3Dept4metaG_FD_71479 | JGI IMG/M metagenome (GOLD analysis project Ga0079037, IMG submission 71479) | Freshwater wetland microbial communities from Ohio, USA, analyzing the effect of biotic and abiotic controls - Mud 3 Core 4 Depth 4 metaG | ecosystem: Environmental > Aquatic > Freshwater >... | reverse complement strand
GGTGGACAACGTCCAGGGCTACCACGCCATCCAGATGACCCTGCTCGTCCCGCTGTGGGTGGTGTCCGGGGCCATGTTCCCGCCGAGCGAGGAGCAGCGCCTCCTCGCGACGGTGATGCGCATGAACCCGGTGGCCTACGCGGTCTCGGCCACCCGGCGCGCCCTGGCCGGGCCGGACGCCCCCGGGGCCCTCCCCGGCGGCGCCGGGCGCGACCTGCTGGTGCTGGCCCTGTTCGCCGCGGCCACCCTGGCCCTCGCCGTCCTCACCGCCTCGCGGCGCGGGAGGCGCCGGTGACGCTCGGCGAGGCCCTTCCCGGCGTGAACGCCGCCCTCAACGGGGCGAGCGCGGTGCTGCTCCTCCTCGGGTGGCGAGCCATCCGCGCCGGCGACCGGGAGCGGCACCGGCGGCTCATGCTCTCCGCGCTCGGCACCTCGGCGCTGTTCCTGGCGAGCTACCTGACGCGGGTGGCGCTCACCGGGACCCACCGCTATCCGGGCGGCGGAATCCTGAAGGCCGTCTACCTGGCGGTGCTCGGCAGCCACACCCTGCTCGCCGCCGCGGTCCTTCCGCTGGTGCTCGTCACCCTGCACCGCGCGCTGCGCGCCAGGTTCCCCGAGCACCGCCGCATCGCCCGCTGGACGCTGCCGGTGTGGCTCTACGTCTCGGTCACCGGGGTGGTGGTGTACCTCATGCTCTACCAGCTCGCCCCGCGGGTCGGCTGACTCTGGGCGGAGCCGGCTGGGCCTGCCCTCGCGTGGCACGCCGGGTTGGCCGGCGTGGCCTCCCCCTTCGCGGCGCGAAGCCGAGCACGCCCCCTCGGAACCGCTACGCCGACGGACCGCGGGCCGGCGACGGCAGTGCCCTGGCCCGGGCGGTGGCGCGGCCAGAGCTGGAGTCCGGTTCCTGACCGGAGCCACAGCGGTCGGCGTCCGCGGAAGGGGCGCTTCCCGAAAGGAGCCGATCCGGGCGGCGGCGCAGGCAAGCGACGCGAAGGGGGAGGCCACGCCGACCAGCCGAACAGCCGCTCGGCCGCACACGGCCGGGAGAAGGCCTGGCCGGCCGCTGCCTGCGAGGTAGGATGGGCGCGAGGAGGCCCACCATGAAGCCACTCGCCCTCGGCGCGCTCGCCATCCTGTCTCTCGCCGCCTGCGACCGGCCGGCGCGGGTGTCGCTCGAGCCGCCCAGCGCCCAGTTCACCGCCCGCGGGCAGTCGGCCCGGATCCACGCCTCGGTGCTCGCCTCCAACGGCCGGCCGCTGCCGACCAAGGTCTGCGCCTGGTCCTCCTCCGACGAGAAGGTGGCCACCGTGAAGGGTCCGCACAACGAGGCGACGGTCACCGCGGTCGCTCCGGGGCGCGCCGTGGTCCGCTGCGCGGTGGGGAGCCTCACGGCGGAGGCGCCGGTGGTGGTCCGCGCCGTGGCCCGCCTGGAGGTCTCGCCGCAGCGGGCCGAGATCAGGATGCTCGACCGTCCCGAGCCCTTCCAGCTGGAGGTGAAGGCCTACGACGGCGAGGGGCTCCTCCTGTCCGGGCGCGCCGTCCGCACCCGTTGCGAGAACGAGAGCGTCTGCCGGGGGGACGACCGGGGCCAGCTCTGGGCCGTCGGCCCGGGGGAGAGCCGGGTGGCGGTGGAGGTGGACGAGGTCCGCGCCGAGGTCTCGGCCCGGACGACCGACGCCCGCACCGCCGAGGGGAAGCCCAAGGCGGTGAAGGGCAACCCCATGCTCGACTACGAGAAGGCCTGGGAGGCCAAGCAGCGCCAGCAGAGGTAGCGCCGGACGCCGCCTACTTCAGGCCGGCCGCCAGGCGCGACGCCTCGGCGGCGTGCGGCCCCCGCGGGCAGAGCCGGGCGTAGTCGGACAGCATCTGCCGGGCCAGCTCCCTGCGCTTGGGGTCCTCGGGCTTCTGGGCCGCCCGCTCGCTCCCCAGGTACCACAGGGCGGCGCAGTTGGCGGGGTCGGTGCCGATGGCCTTCACGTAGAGGCCCTCGACGTCGGAGGTCTTCCCGCCGCGGGCCGCCTCGATCTCCGCCATCTCCACGTAGGCCTGGGCCGCTCCGCCGGTGGCGCCCTCGGCGTACTCGCGGACCGCCTTCTGAAGCTCCTCGAGGGCCTTCGGGTACTCGCGCCGGTCCCGGTAGACGCGGGCCAGCGCCAGCCGCGCGTCGGGGTAGCGCTTCTCGAGCCCCAGCGCCTTCTCGTAGCTCTCGATGGCCTTGGCCTGGTTGCCGTCGGCCCGGTAGGCGTCCCCGAGCAGCTTCACCACCCGGGCGTTCCCCGGCAGCCGGTCCTGGGCCGCCAGCAGCGCCGCCACCGCCTGCCGCGCCCCGCCCTCCTGCCGCATCATCGCGCCGGCCAGGTCGGCGTAGAAGGAGAAGCGCTGCGGGTCGCTCTGGATCGCCTTCTGGAAGGACTCCACCGCGCCGGCCACGTCCCCGCCGGCCAGCTTGCGCCGGCCGATCTGGGCGAAGACGTCCGGGTTGGCCGGGTCGAGCGCCAGCGCCTTGCGCTCCTCCTCGGCCCCCTCGGACGCCTTGCCCTTGGCGTAGAGGACGTGGGCCTTGGCGGCGCGCGCCAGCGCCAGCTGCCGCGGCGAGACGGTGGCGTCGCCCACGTCCAGCACCTTCTGGACGTTGCGAAGCGCCTCGTCGTACTGCTCGCGGGAGATGAGCATGAGCGACACGCCCAGCAGCGAGGGCACGTGGTCGCTGGAGAGGCGCAGGGCCGACTCGTAGAAGGTGATGGCCTGCAGCTCGAAGCCGGCGCCGCGGCGGCGGTACTGCTCGGCGAGCATCTGGTTCACGCGCACGTCGCGGTCGGCGAACTTGCGGGCGGTGGTCAGCGACTCGCGGGCGCCGTCGAGATCGCCCGAGTGCATCTGGACCACGCCCAGCACGCCGTAGAGCAGGCCGCTGGTGCCGCCCTCCGGGCCCTTGAGCACGCCCTCCAGCTCCTGGATGGCGCCCTTGGCGTCGCCGCCGAAGAACTTGAGGTAGGCGTCGGCGGCGATGAGGTGCGAGTGCCGATCCCGCTGCTGCCGGCCGGCCTCGAGGTGCTTCTTGGCCTCCTCGCGCAGCCCCTCGCCCTCGCCGTGCTCGCCCCAGCGCAGCACGTCCACGTAGGCGAGGAAGGCGTGTCCGGCCACCGAGTCGCCGTCCTTCTCCAGGATCCGCTCGGCGAGCTGCGCGGCCAGCTTGTAGCCCGAGTAGCTGTCCTTCTCGATGAGCTCGCGGGTCTGCTTGATGAGCTTGTCGATCTCCACCGTGCGGGCGCGCCGGAGCGCGCTCCAGGCGTACCAGCCGCCGAGCGCGCCGGCGAGCACCACGACGAGGAGGATGCTGGTCAACAGCCTCGGCCCGGAGCGCTCGCGGCGGATGGGGATCTCGCCGGTCTTGCCGGTGGGGAGCCGGTGCTCCTCGGTGCCGTACCGGTCGGCCAGCTCCTGGGAGTAGGCCAGGTTGCGGGCCGAAGAGGCCGGCTGGGCCGGTGCGGGGGGCGGGGGCGCGGCAGCCGGAGCGGGCGGCGCGGCGGACGGCGGAGCGGCCCGCGGGGCCGCGGGGATGGGAGGCGGCACCGCCCCCGCGCCCGCCGGAGCCTGCCCGGCGGCTCGCGGCGCCACCGGGACCGGCTCGCCGGTCGGCCGGACCGGCCGCGGGGGTGGCGGCGGGGCCACGCTGACGCCCCATTTCTTCAGCGCCTCCACGGTCTCGGGGTCGTTCGGGTCGATCTCGGCCGCCTTGCGCAGCGCGGCCGCGCCGGGCTCCTTCTCGCCCAGGCGGAAGCGGAGCACGCCCGCCATGCGGTTCGCGGCCGGGTCGTTGGGGTGGTCCTGCAGCGTCGCCTGGACCTCCTCCAGCGCCTTCCGGTCCTTTCCCTGCTCGGCGTAGACGCGGGCCAGGAGGATCCGGGCGGCGGCGTCCCCGGGGTGCGCCCTGACCCCCTTCTTGCACACCACCATGGCCTCCATGAAGCGGCTCATGGAGAGGTAGGCCTCGGTCAGCGGGCGGTAGGCTTGCGAGGCCGGGTCGGCCGCGAAGGCGTGCTCGAGGGCGGTGAGCTCCGCCGGCGAGAGCGGCTTTCCTGGATCGGGCATGGGGCAGCATCAAATTACCAGCCCGCCCCGGTCAGTCAAACAGTCTCCCAGTGACTTCGGGCAATTACGGGTGTGTGCAGCGCCGACATCGCGCCCCGATGCCGCTTGACATCCGGAGGCTCGAACCGTTAACAAAGCATCCCCCCGAGACCTCGGGGGGTTTCGTCTTCGTGGGGCTGTAGCTCAGCTGGGAGAGCGCTAGAATCGCACTCTAGAGGTCGTCGGTTCGATCCCGATCAGCTCCACCATCTCCGAGGGGCCCGGTGCGTCGACGCGCCGGGCCCCTTCCCTTTCCGGCGGCCGAGGCACTAGGTTCTCCGCCATGCCCCGGGTCCCTTTCCGGCGCTTCGAGGAGGGCGGCGAGGAGGTGTCCCGGGTTTACCTGGCCGCCTCGGTGGCCGAGTCCACCCGCGTGGAGGAGGCCCTCGACGAGGCCGGGCTGCGCTACGCGGTGGAGGTGGAGCCCTACTCCACCCTCACCATGCTCGGGGCGGCCGGCTCCTCCACCGGGGCCGCCTTCTACGTCCTCGAGCGCGAGGCCGACGGGGCGCGCCGGGCGCTCGCCTCCCGGGGCCTGCGCACCGGGCTCCTCCAGGAGTGAACGGTGCCCGACCTGGCCGGGAAGGTGGTCCTCGTCACCGGCGCCGCCGGCGGCCTCGGCCGCGCCATGGCCAGGCTCTTCGCCGAGCGAGGCGCCCGACTCGTCCTCACCGCCCGCTCCGAGTCCCAGCTCGCCGACGTCGACCTCGGCGCGGGCTCGGCGCCGGCCCTGCGGCTGCCGCTCGACGTCTCCGACCCGTCGGCGTGGGAAGCGGCGGTGGACCGGGTGCTGCGCGAGCTCGGCCGCCTGGACGTGGTCGTGAACAACGCCGGGGTGCTCCAGCCCGCCCATGCCCACGCGCTGCCGGTCGCCGAGATCCAGCGGCAGGTGGGCGTGAACCTGCTCGGCACCATCTACGGCTGCCGGGCCGCCCTGCGGGCCATGCGGCCCCGGGGGGCGGGCCGGATCGTCAACGTGGCCTCGCTCGGCGGCGTCATGCCCATGCCCGGGCAGGCGGTCTACTGCGCCACCAAGTACGCGGTGCGGGGCTACAGCTTCTCCCTCCACGCCGAGCTGCGCGGCACCGGCGTGGGGGTGTGCGTGGTGTCTCCCGACTCCGCCGACACCCCGCAGCACCGGTACGAGCTCGGCTTCGACGAGGCCGCCATGTCCTTCGTAAACGCCCCGCTCCGGCCCGAGGCGGTGGCGGCCGCCGTGCTGGCGGCGACGGCCACCCGCCGCCCCGAGATCCTGGTTCCCGCCGGCACGGGGCTCCTGAGCCGGGTGGCCATGGGGTTCCCGCGCCTGGTCCTGTGGCTGACGCCCCTCCTCCTGCGCATCGGAGCTCGCCGCATGGCGGCGCGCCGGGCCGCAGGCGGTGGAACCCCCTGAAAACGCTCGATCCCCGGGGCCGGACCGGGCATCCGGGCCCGCGCTCATCGGGCGCCGGCGCCGCCCGGGCTCCTATGTGCGTGGGACACGCATGGCTGTGGTATCTCGGCGGATTTCGCGCCAGACTGTGCCCCTCGGGAGAGGACCGAATGCGACGAAGCAGGTGGGGCGCGCTGGCGCCGCTCATGGCGCTGGCGCTCGTCGCGGGTGGCTGCGCCTCCGACACCGGCACGGTCTCTCCGGGGCCGGTGGTGTCGACCCAGTTCGAGACCGGCGCCGATTTCTCGGCCTTCAAGACCTTCGCCATCGTCGACCGGGTGGGGCTGGTGACGAACGACGGGCTCCCGGGCATCAAGTGGGTCGACGCTCCGGCCCTCGTCGCCGAGGTGACGAACCAGCTCGTCGCCCGGAACTTCCAGAGGGTCGCCGTCATCGACCCGCTGGCCCCGCCGACCACGCCGGTCGCGGCCCAGCTCTCCGTCAACATCTCCGCCCTCGAGACCGTCCAGAAGGTGGGCGGCTTCTGGATCGGCTACGGCGGCTACTGGGACCCGAGCTACTGGGGCCACGTCCATACGCCGCCCGCGACCTGGCAGTACCCCTGGACCTGGCTGCCCATCACCTTCACCACGGGATCGGTGCTCATCGAGATCGCCGACCTCACGAACGCCCTCCCGCCCGAGGGCGTCCTGCCCACGCGCTTCGTGGTCAAGTGGGCGGCCACCTGCCTGAGCGTGTCCACCTCGTTGACCGGCTACGACGACCCCCAGGTGCTGGCGGCGGTCGACCAGGCCTTCGCCCAGTCCCCCTATGTCCGGACGACGCCCTAGCGAGGTGCAGCAGTGACCCGGACCCTGAAGCCAGCCGCCGTCGCCGCCCTGCTCCTCGCCGGCGGCCTGGCCCGCGCCGACGGCTACCTCGACAACCCCTACCGGCTCACCGCCCTGGTCTCCATCGGCTGGGAGATCGGCGTCCCGGTCGGCAGCCTGAGGGACTTCGCCAGCGCCACCAGCATCCGCGGGGGGGTGTTCGAGGCCCGCATCGGCATCGTCCGCCACTTGTCGCTCGGTCTGTCCACCACCTGGAACTGGTTCTCCAAGAACAGCAGCAAGGAGACGCTGACCTTCCCCAACTCCAACGTCACCGGCGCGGTCTACCAGCGGGTGCAGTTCTTCACGCTTCGCGCGACCGGCCACTGGTACATGACCGACGGGCCGCTCCAGCCGTACCTGGGGCTCGGCCTCGGCGTCGCCTGGAACAACGCCTACCGCGAGGTCGCCGACGTGAACATCAGCGAGAACGGCTTCAACTTCGCCGGCGACCCGCAGCTCGGCCTCCTGTGGACGGTGGCGCAGGGCCTGGCGCTGAACGTCCAGGCTCGCTTCCAGTTCACGCTCACCAAGTTCTTCGAGGTGAAGAACGCCCACTGGCTGGGCATCGACATCGGCATGGCGCTGTTCTAGCTAGCGCTTCGGGTTCCCGGCCTCGTCGGCGGCGTCGTCCATCTTCCGCGCCGCATCCGGATCCACCCGGTAGACGAGCTCGAGCGCCATCTCGTAGTCGACGGTCAGGTACTCGCGCCCGGAGTCCATGTCGTCCCTCCGGATCGAGGTGAAGACGACCCGGGACTTGTCCTTGGCGGCCCCGCGGCACTCGACCCGGTACCGGATGTTCTTCTCGGTCCGGCCCCAGTCGCTCTCGGACTCCAGCCCGTCCTCGCCGACGCGGTAGGTCTGGTGGCCCTTGGCGAAGAAGCGGCCGAGCCAGCCCTGGCTCTCCCCTCCGGCGTGGACGCGGTCGTCTCCCACCAGCGGGAAGTCGTGGCCGGCCACCACCTTGAGGGCGTCGGGCCACAGGTCCTTGCACAGGCGGGGGATCTGGTACTCGGCCAGCTGCTTCTCGAGGTAGCTGCTCCGCGCGCTCTGGGCGCGGATCGAGGCGCAGCCGCCCAGGAGCAGGGCGGTTGCGGCGGCCGCGGCCATGGTCCTCTTCACGTGTCCTCCTCGCCCGGCGAGGGCTCCCGGGCTGCCCGCCAATCTACCTCAGGTCGGGCGGCCGGACAGCCCGCCCGGCCCGTAGATGTCCCGGATGAGCGGGGCGAACTTCTCGTAGATGGTCTTGCGCCGCACCTTCATGGTGGCGGTGACCTCGCTGTCGTCGTGGTCCAGCTCCTTCTCCAGCAGCCGGAACTCCCGCACCTGCTCCACCGGCGCCAGCCCCTCGTTGGCCCGCTCCACCTCCCGCGCCACCAGGTCGCGCACCTCCGGCAGCCGCGCCAGGCTCTTGAAGTTGGTGAAGGCGAGGCGGTGCTCGGTGGCCCACTGGCCCACGTTCTCGAAGTCGATCTGGATGAGGGCGGCGATGAACTTCTCCCCGTCGCCGACCACCACCGCCTCCTTGACGTAGGGCGAGACCTTGAGCGCGTTCTCGACCAGCGAGGGCGACACGTTCTTGCCCCCGGCGGTGACGAAGATGGCCTTCTTCCGGTCCACGATGCGCAGCTGGCCGTCTTCCTCGCGCTCCGCCACGTCCCCGGTGTGGAGCCAGCCGTCGCGGATCACCTCGGCGGTGGCGCCCGGGTCGCGGTAGTAGCCCATGAATACGCCCTCGCCCCGCTTGAGCAGCTCCCCGTCGGGCGCCAGCCGGAACTCCAGCCCGGGGATGGGGGTGCCCACCGTGCCGGGCCGGACCTGGCCCTCCCGCTGCACGAAGGAGAAGCCGGTGCACTCGGTCATCCCGTACCCCTCGCGGACCGGGATGCCGAGCGCGTGGAAGTAGAGCACCACCTCGGGGGAGATGGCGGCGGCGGCGCTGAAGGTGAGCCGCGCCTTGCGCAGCCCCACGAAGTTCTGGAGCGCCCGCAGCACCAGCAGGTGGTGGAGGAAGCGCAGCGCCCGGTCGGGGAGCGAGGGGACCTGGCCGGCGAGGAGCCGCCGGGAATGGCCGCGGCCGTGGGCCAGGGCCCGCTCGTAGAGACCCCGCCGCAGCCGCCCGGTCTCCTGGATCTTCACCACCAGCGAGGCCTGGAGCTTCTCCCAGATGCGCGGCACCCCCAGGAACACGGTGGGCGCGATCTCGCGCAGGTCCTCCTGGATGGTCCGGACGCTCTCGGCGAAGCTCACGGTGATGCCGAGGTGGAGCGGGAAGTAGACCGAGAAGATCTGCTCGGCGACGTGGCAGAGCGGCAGGTAGGAGACCACCGAGTCGGAGGGCCGGATCCCGGTCGCCTCGGCGGCGCTGCTGGCCTGGGAGAGGATGTTGCGGTGGGAGATCATCGCCCCCTTGGGGAAGCCGGTGGTCCCGGAGGTGTAGATGAGGAAGGCCAGGCCGTCGGGGTCGGTGGCCGAGACCAGCTCGTCGAACAGGGCGGGCTGCTCGCGCTCCACCTCCGAGCCCATGGCCTCCACCGCCTCGAAGGAGACGATGCGCGGGTCGTCGTAGCGGCGCAGGCCGCGCATGTCCATCACCACGATGTGCTCGACGAGCGGCAGCTCCTCCGACACCTCGAGGATCTTGTCCACCTGCTCCTGGTCCTCGCAGACCACGAAGGCGGCCTCGGCGTGCCGGATCACGTACTTCACCTCGGCGGCCGGGCTGGTGGGGTAGACGCCCACGCCCACCGCCGAGGCGGCCATGGCCCCGAGCTCGGCGTAGAGCCACTCGCGGCAGTTCTCGGAGAGGATGGCGACCTTGTCCCCCTTCTCGAGGCCCAGCGATCGCAGCCCCAGGCAGAAGCGGCGCACGTGGCCCAGGTACTCCTCCCAGGTCACCCGCTGCCAGATGCCGTAGTCCTTCTCGCGCAGCGCCACCGCCGCGGGGGTCTGGCGGGCCCGCTCCCGGAGGAGCTTCGGCAGGGTGTCGGCGCTCAGGACAGCCAACGCTTCCTCCGCTTGTAGTGCTTCACCTGCCGGTAGCTCTTGGCGTGGCCGCCGCGGCGCCCCAGGTAGAACTCCTGGACGTCGCGGTCCTCGCGCAGGCGCTCCACCGGCCCGTCGAGCACCACCTTGCCGTTCTCCATGATGTAGCCGTAGCTCGCCACCGAGAGCGCCATGTGGGCGTTCTGCTCGACGAGGAGGATGGTGGTCCCTTCCTCCTCGTTGATGCGCCGGATGATGGCGAAGATCTCCTCCACCAGCAGCGGCGAGAGCCCCAGCGAGGGCTCGTCGAGCAGCATGGCCCGGGGCCGCGCCACCAGGGCGCGGCCGATGGCCAGCATCTGCTGCTCGCCGCCGGAGAGGTAGCCTCCCAGCTGCCGCCGCCGCTCCTGGAGCCGGGGGAAGTAGGCGTAGACCCGCTCGAAGTCCTCGGACAGGCCGCCGCCGGCGGGGCGGGCGTAGGCGGCGCAGGCCAGGTTCTCCTCCACCGTCAGGTCCTCGAAGACGTGGCGCCCCTCCCGCACCTGGAAGACGCCGCGGCGGGCGATCTGGTGCGGGAGGAGCCCCTCGATGCGCTCCTCGCGCAGGTGGATGGAGCCGTCGGTGATCGCGCCGTCCTCCAGCGGGAGCAGCCCGGAGATGGCCTTCAGGGTGGTGGTCTTCCCCGCGCCGTTGGACCCGAGGAGCGCGACGATGCGCCCCTCGGGCACCGACAGCGAGAGTCCCTTGAGCACCTGGACGGTGTGGTGGAACACCACCTCCAGGTTGTTCACCCGCAGGAGCGGCGCGGCGGTCACTTGAGCGTGATCCAGTCGGAGGCGGGCTCGAAGGTGCCCTTCTGCACGTTGGCGCGGTAGACCCGGCCGGTCGGGACCTTGTTGTCGACGAAGCTCACCTTGCCGATGATCCCGCCGACGTCCCAGTCCTTGATGCCGGCCAGCGCCTGGCGCAGGTTGTCGCCGGTCACCGGCTTCCCGGCCGCCACCGTGCGGCGGATGGTCTCCACGAACACCATGCCGGTGAACCAGCCCTGGATGTAGGAGTTGGGCTGGTACTTCACGCCGGGGTGGGCCTTCTCGTTGTACTTGCGCATGGCCACGATGCCGGGGACCTCCTCGTAGTAGTAGGCGTAGGGGTTCACGCCCATGTACCCCTCGGCGTCCGGGCCGAGCTTGTCGATGATGGCCTTGTCCACCGACCACATGGCGCCCATGAAGGTGGTCTTGAGCCCGAAGTCGCGGGCGCCGCGGATCACCTCGGTGATGGGGGAGAGCACGTACCCCTGGAAGATGCAGTAGTCGGGCTGGGCCTTCTTGAGCGTCAGCACCTCGGTGGTCACGTCCACCGCGCCCACCTTGGTGACGATCTCGGCCACCACCTCGA
>Ga0079037_100002085_pt1 | contig 10786 bp, 8 predicted proteins | sample Mud3Dept4metaG_FD_71479 | JGI IMG/M metagenome (GOLD analysis project Ga0079037, IMG submission 71479) | Freshwater wetland microbial communities from Ohio, USA, analyzing the effect of biotic and abiotic controls - Mud 3 Core 4 Depth 4 metaG | ecosystem: Environmental > Aquatic > Freshwater >... | reverse complement strand
TACAGCGACCCTGAACTGCAGGCGTCGGTCCGGACACTCCTCGAAGCCGCCCTCGAGACTCTAAAATGGCGTGAAGCTGTCAGCGGCATTAACCGCACGGCCCTGGAGGCGGGCGTGCCTGCCATACGAGGGGTCATGAGCGGAGCTCCGTTTGACCGGATCGGGGATTTTCTGAGAGGAACCAAAGGAATCATGCTCGACATGTATCAGCGGCCTGGAAAACTTCAGGAAGCCATGGAGAAAATAACACCCCTGCTCATCGAGCAGGGCGTGAGGGCTGCTCATGCCACGGAATGCCCGATCGTTTTTCTCCCGCTTCACAAGGGTCCGGAAGGCTTCATGTCCAACAAACAGTTCGAGGTCTTTTACTGGCCCACCCTGAAAAGGGTCATGACGGCTTTCATTGAAGAGGGCCTGGTACCCATGGCTTTCGCCGAGGGCAACTACGAACCCCGCCTCGAGATCATCAAAGATATGCCCAAAGGCAAGGTGGTCTGGTATTTTGAGGTCATGGACATGGTCAAGGCAAAAGAAGTCCTCGGCTCCAGCGCATGCATTGCCGGCAACGTCCCTGTATCAGTCCTGTGCACGGGCACTCCTCAAGAGGTCAAAGAAGAATGCCGGAAGCTCATCAAGGCCTGCGGTCGAAGCGGAGGTTACATCCTTGCCGGGTCGGCAAGCATGGACAAGGGGAATCCCGATAATCTTCGCGCAATGATGGAGGCTGCAAAAGAATACGGAAGGTATTGACAGGTTGCTGAAAAACACCCATCTGCGGCGTTCCCCCTGCCTATTGGTTGACAGGCAGGTCTTTCGTCGTTGCGATCCTTTAGGGTACTGCAGTACCCTAAAGGGCCACACTCCTCAAGACATCGGGAGCCTTGCATCTGGGCCATTTTGAGCAACCTGAGAAAAAAGACTTCTTCAGCGAACTACTATTGGATTGCTGGACTCACAAGTCCTAACTATTTCGTGGCCAGTCCGAAGTCGAGGTGCCTTCGCTCCACGTCCACCCGTTCCAACCGCACCCGCACCTTGTCTCCGATCCTGAACGTTTTGTGCGTCCGCTCTCCCACCAGGCAGTAGCGTTTCTCGTGATACTGGTAGTAATCGTCGTGGAGGCTGGTCACTCGAACGAGCCCCTCAACAAAGATGTCCGCGAGTTCCACGAAGAAGCCGAAGGCCGTCACGCTGCTGATCACACCCTCAAAAATATCCCCGATTCTTTCCTTCATAAACCGGATTCGGTATCTGTTTACAATCTCCCGTTCCGCTTCCATGGCCACCCTCTCCCTGCGGGAAAGATGGTCCGCTTTTCTGGCCAGATCTTCCGCGGTCACATTCACATTCTTCTTTGCCAGGGCGCGTTTGAGGAGTCTGTGGACAATGAGGTCCGGGTATCTTCTGATCGGGGACGTGAAGTGTGTATATGCCTCCGAAGCCAGCCCGAAGTGGCCCTGGTTCACAGAAGCGTATTTGGCCCACTTCATCGATCGGAGGAGGATATTGTTGACGACTTTTTCCTCGGGTTCCCCCTTCACGGCCTCAAGGATCTTCTGAAACTCCCTGGGTGAACGGGCAGGTTCCTTTCCCATTTTGTATCCGAGATGGGAGATAAACCTTCTGAATTCCTCAATCGCCTCTCGGCCGGGCGGTTCGTGGACCCGATAGACGAAGGGGAAACGTCTTTCTTCCATGAAACGGGCAACCGCCTCATTGGCGGCAATCATAAACTCTTCAATCATCTGATGGGCCAGGTTTCTCTCTGCCCGAATGATCTCCTCGGTCTCTCCCTGGAGGTTGAGGATGACCTCCGGTTCTGGCAGATCAAAATCGATCGTTCCCCTCTCGATCCTTTTCTGTCGAAGTTGCCGGCAGAGAGAAGCCATCAACTCCAGGGAAGGAACGAGGAGCCTGTATCTCTCCCTTAACTCGCCGTCCCCGTCCACCAGGATCTTTTTCACGATCGTGTAGGTCAATCTCTCATTGCTGTGGATCACGCCGGGGTAAAAACGAATCCCCCTGCTTTCGCCTCCCGCGTTATATCTCAGTTCGGCCGTCAGGGTGAGCCGGTCCACTCCGGGATGGAGGCAGCAGACCTGGTTGGAGAGTTCAGGGGGGAACATGGGGATGGCCCGGTCCGGAAAGTAGACGCTCGTACCTCGAAGGTAGGCCTCTTCGTCGAGCGCGTCCCCCTCCCTGACGTAATGGCTGACGTCAGAGATGGAAACGTAGAGCGTCATCCCGCCGTCTTTCTCTTCCTGAATGGACACGGCGTCGTCGAAGTCCCTGGCCTTCTCCCCATCGATCGTGAAGGTGGGGATCCCTCTGAGATCCACCCGGTCGCTGCACTCCTCGGCAGATGGGATGAGAGACAAACTTCGGGTCTCCCCCAAGGCACTCGACGAAAACCGGTGGGGAAGATCGTACTTGTGAAGGATGATCTGCACCTCCACTTCAGGATCATCCGGGTACCCGAGAATGTGAGTGACCCGCCCCTCCGGCCTTACCCTTTCCGTGGGATACCGGGTGATCTCTGCCACGACGATCTGGTTGAGCCTCGCCCTTTTTGTCTCACCCTCGGGGATGAAAATTTCCTGGAGGATTTTCTCATCTTCGGGGATGACGTAGGAATAATTCTTCCCCTTCATGAACTTGCCTACGACCTTGCGGAGGCTCCGTTCCAGAATCCGGATGATCCTCCCTTCCTTTCCCTTCTTACGGATCGACTCCACCCGGACCACCACGCGGTCACCGTGCATGGCCTCCTGAAGATTCCGGGCTCCAACAAAAATATCCTCCTGCCCTTCTTCCTCCGGGATAACAAAACCGTACCCGTCAGGATGACACTTCACCCTGCCCACGACCAGGTTCATCTTCGAAGGAAGACCATAGCGGTTCCCGCGTATTCGAACGATCTTTCCTTCGTGAACCAGGTCTCTCAGCAGTTCCTTCGTTTCCTCTTTCTCCTCTTTCTTCAGCCCCATTTGCCGGAGAACCTCTTTCAAGAGCAGGGGGTGCTCTTCTCCTTTCAAGAATTCGAGCAACTCCTGCTTGGAAACAGCCCGTGTTCTTTCTTTCCGAGACAGTTTTTTCTCTTTCGTGCGCTTTCCGTTTCTCTTTCTCATCGTTGACCCGCTTCAAGACTTATGAATAGGAATACAAAACAGATTGTGTTCACCACAGAGCCAGAGAGGGCACAGAGTAAGTATCTTTTTTGATTGGGTGGTAAGAGACCACCCAATCAAAAGGGGTAGTCCACAGCCGAAGGCCTGGAGTTCTTGTAGAATCCCGCTGATAGCGGGATTCTACAAGACCAAACAGATTTCTCTGTGAACTCTGTGCCTCAAACTCGGCCCGCCCTTGCGGGACGAGTGGGTGGTGAACGTCATTCCAAAAATAAAAAGGGGACGTGACCGTCCCCCGAAGCTCTGTTCCCCGCTTACTCTATCCTCATACCCCGACACCCCCGAAAAACTTTATTCCCCCGAGAAACAGGGGAAGAAAGATGGCGGCAAGAATCCCAAGTCCTACCGCCAGGATAAACGGGAAGAGAACCGCCAGGACAGCCCTCCCCGTCGAGATCCCGTGCCCTTCTCTCACCCCGATAATGGTCAGAATGAGGCTATAAATGCCCCCGACCGTGCTTCCAATGAACGGGATGATGGAAAAGATCTGTCCGCTGTACGAATAACAAATGACGCGAAAGGTCGTACGGAAACCGCTCTTGTTACCCCCGACGATAAGAAGACAGATGTGGGTCACCACACTCCCGATCAGGATAGAAACCACCACCAGAAAAGGCAGCGCAACCGTCATGACGACCAGGTGAAGATTATACGGGACAACAGGCAATGTCTGGATAGGAAACCACCGCGAGAAAAAGTGCCATTGCCAGACCACAGAGACACCTAAGCCGATCACCCCGATAATAAGGCCAAAGATCAACGCAGACCAGTACCCTTTACCCACCGCGTTGTTTCTGAAGAAGCGCACCGGAGAGAAAAGAGACTCTTTCACCGTCTTGAAAAAGGCCGAGATGAAACCTCCCCCATCTTCCCAGGCCGTCCCCCTCTCTTCACCCGCTTCCCCGCGGATCTTTTCTTCCAGCCCCCGGGCCAATTCCTGTTCCCGTTTGTATTTGGAGATAATGATCCCGCATTTGAGGCAGTCGTCCGTCTCGGGTTGTTCGAATCCGCATTGTGGACAGGCGATTGTATTCCCCGCGGATCGCTTCTCTTGACTGTCTGTCGAACCCGCAGCCCGATGGGGAGCTTCAAATGAAGCCTTGGGTGGAGCTCCGGGAGCAGCCCGAGTTGATAACTCACGCGGGGATTCACGTGGAGCCTCGGCGGGTTCGGGAAGAGGCTCCTCTTCTTCCTCTAACCGGACTTTTCCTCCGATCTGCTCAAAGGCCTTTACGTATTTTTCCAGTTCCTCTTTCGAGGCCCCCTTCTTTACAATGATGGGGACCCTCTGGAGCAGGCTTTCCGCTCGTTCGGGAGTCAGATTGAACCTCTTCTGCAACCCTTTCAGCAACCGGATTTCCTCTTCCGGACCGGCAACCGCAAGACCCAAAAAGATCACTTTGTAGTGACCCACGTTTTCTCCTCCTTTTTCAAACCGCCTGCTAAGTTCAGTCAGGTTTATTCGATAGTTATCACATTCACGGCAAAACTACAAGGACTATTTGCGTTCGGAGTCCAAAAAACCCCGATTTTTTTCGACGGGAGGCTCCCTTTCCACATGCCCATCTGCTGGAATACTCAAGTTCTCTCAGTGCCAAGAGGGATTGAAAAAGCACGTTGGATGTAGGAAGATTGGGGTCAAAAGACCGTCTTTCCGGGGTGTCTGTATGTTTCAGACAAGGCTCACTCAGTTGCTCGGCATCAAGGTTCCGATCATCCAGGGCGGACTCCACTGGCTTGCTACGGCCCAACTTGCTTCCGCCGTATCAGAAGCCGGGGGCCTGGGCATCATATCGAGCCTTTCCTTTCCGGATCAAGATGCATTGAGAAAGGAAATTCGCCGAATCAAGGAAGCAACGCAGAAACCTTTTGGGGTCAACCTTTCCATGCTTCCTGAACTGACAAAAGGGGACAGGACAGAGGAGATCCTGGATGTCATCCTTGAAGAAAAAGTCCCTGTGGTGGAAACCTCGGGAAGAAATCCTGAACCCTTCATCCAGAGATTGAAGAACGCGGGCATCAAGCTGATTCACAAAATTCCTTCGGTCCGCTTCGCCCAGAAGGCCGAATCCATCGGTGTGGACGCTGTTACCATTGTCGGATTCGAATGCGGAGGGCATCCCGGCATGGATGACGTCACATCCATGGTTCTCATTCCAAGCGTAGCCAGCGCGGTCAAAGTTCCCGTGATCGCCGGAGGCGGAATCGCGGATGCCAGGGGATTTCTGGCTGCCCTTGCCCTGGGAGCGGACGGCGTGGTGATGGGAACTCGCTTCGTCGCCACACGGGAATGCCCCGCCCATGACCGAATCAAGGAATGGTTCGTCAAGGGGCATGAGACCGACACCATGGTTATCCAGCGCTCTATTCGCAACGCTGCAAGGGTGATGCGAAACAGCGCTGCCGAAAAGACCCTCGCCCTCGAGCAACGGGGAGCCACCTTGGAAGAACTCCTGGAGGTCGTGAGCGGCCGGATGGGACAGAAGGCGCTCCGGGAGGGCGACCTTGACGCCGGCATCATCCCCTGCGGTCAGTGTGTGGGGTTGGTTCACGACATCAAGAGCGTGAGAGAGGTCATTGAAGAGATCGTTTCCGGTGCTCACGCGATCCTTGAAAAACTCAACGAGAAATTAGGTCACTAAGTTACTGAGTCATTAGTCATTCTGTAAATGCTAGTCCACCATAGCGACTGCCACCTAATGACCTGATTTGCCACGCTCAATGACTTAGTGACCAGTGACCTAATGACCCGTGACATAATGACCAATGACTTAATGACTTAATAACTGGATGCTCCAGGAGGAATTCTCGTATGATCGTCCGTAATCTCGATCATCCCGAAGTGAAGGCCACTCGCTACCAGGCCCACGAACAGGGCATCGCCCACTTTATTCTCGACACCCGACACCTCGAAACACTGATGTTCTTGGCCCACGCCACACTGGCCCCCGGGAAGAAACTCCTCGGCCATGTTGACCCCATGGAGGAGATCTACATCATTCAAAAAGGCCGCGGCCTCATGCAGGTGAATGAAGATGTGCGGGAGGTTGTGCCCGGGGACGCCATACATCTCCCCATCGGCCATTATCATGAATTGACAAACACCGGTGACGAAGAGATGACGATCCTTGTGGTTGCGGGATTGGTGCCGGAGTTCGGCTCGTGAGAAGAAGGGCTTTCTGCTAAACACCTCATCTGTTCTTGTCCGTTCCGAGTTGGGTCAGCTCACTGCGAAACGCTTCGTCCTCCTCACGAAATCCCCACTTCTCGATCAGCCAGTTCGTCCGGAGCCGGGTGTCCATCTTTCTGAAGATGCTGACCTCCGGCTCTGAAAGCATCTCGATGACCTGTTTCGTCCCGTGATCGTTCGAAGAGAACATATGGGCCACTTCGTGGGCGATCAAGCCGATATTGGCTTTCCGGTTGTTCGGAAAACGCTTTTGGAGCAACACGATTCGGAGCAGAAAGCCTTGCTCGGAGGCCGGTTCCTGTTCAATCTTTCCGGGATCAAAGGGCTGTACCGCATCGGTGCTTTCATCCCCAAGCAGATTGAGCAGGGACCGGGAGATCGGAACGGTAATAGTCAAAGACGGATCGTCTTGCGATAACTCCTGAAACAGGATGAGGTTCTTGAAAAGGGCCGTCCCGATGGGGTTGCTGTACATGCGATTCAAAAAGTCCAACAGGCATGTCCCGATTTCATTGGAGTGGACTTCAGAGTGATCTATGATCTTGGCAATCAGCGCCTGCTTTCTCTCATCGTCCTTTGCCTTGATATGAAAGAGACAATCCCGGAAGTCGACACAGTCCCGGCATTCGGGTTTCGTCTGAGTCATGGTCATTCCGTTTTCCATGGTGACTTCTCTTATTGAGCCGAAACATTCTTTACGGGTCATCAGGCCTTGCTCCTTGCGGCGGAATATCGAGATGGGGGGTCACCCCGCCGAGGCTGCGGCCGCTCACCGAATGGACTCCGCACGAAAGCGAAGCACCCCGGGTGCAGGCAGCGATCGGACCTCTCGGATCAATCCTTATGGTATTTCCAGATCCATACGATGCCGAGGGCAATCAGCAACACCGGGAGGAAGTAGATTTTGACGGCTGAGGGGAACTTGATGTGGATCGAATAGTACCTGCTGTTCAAGATGAAGATCCCGATGAGTGTCGTAATCCATGCAGGGACACTTCTGAGGTCCTTGAACAGTCCCCCTGCCCCCAGGGCGACGACAATCCACGGCCATCCTTCCCGTAAGCCATAGGACGTCCCCATTCGATCCAGCATGACGAGTATCCCCATCACAATCAGTGCCAATGAAAACCCCATTTCTTCCCTCCTTTTGAGAGTTTCCCGAATTTTTGTGTTGCAATTTGTCTGCCAATCATTATATCCTTTTTCTTAGGTTCGCAATCTCCATTCCTCATTGTGACAAAAAACCAACTTGTTTCAGGATCTTACAGTATGGAGGGCCTATGGAATCCAAGCTGGTCAGGCAATTTATCGCATTTCTCATCATCCTCTTCGGGTGGACAACTTTTATCCTATTGATTGCTCCGAAATAGATTCTCTTGCCATTTCACCAATGACTGTCTTGAAACAGACGAAACCCCTGGTTTCCTTTTTGTGTGAGAAAGGAGTAATGCCATGCTTAAGAAAACGGTTCTTTTCAGTATCCCCTTTCTTATCCTGTCATTCGTATTCTATCTCTCCTTAGCCCGCTCCGCAAAAGTAACACCACCCAAAGCGCCTCCCCAAAAGATCGACAAACCCGCCGGGCCGAAAGCGGAGGAGGAGTGTTTTCAGTGCCACGACGGAATAAAGGATCTCAAGGTCGGGAACAAACATGCCTCGGTCTCCTGTGCCGTGTGCCACGGGAAGCTGCCCGAACACCTTGCGAATCCCGATGCCCTTCCCGAGACGAACTTGGAGTTGTCACTTTGCGGCAAGTGCCACCGGTTTCAGTTTGAGAGCCTGATGGCGGCCAACCTGAAATCAAAGGCCAAGGTCGAGAAGGCAAACACGACGAGCCGATCTCCCATGTCTGACCTGCTGCTGATGCCCCATGGGTTTACCAGGGAACATGATGAACCCCGGTCCCACGCATTTATGGTCATTGACCACTTGATCGTCGACCGCGCATTCGGGGGACGGTTCCAGTTGAAAACATGGAAAGACATTACCAAGCCGGCAAAGCTCTGGGATGTGGTGGTCGACACCGGGAAAGAACTTCCCCAGACTGCCAAGGCGGCCAACAGCGTGTGTCTCCTGTGCAAGACGACGGACGCGGTTATGAAGTGGCCGTACATGGGCGACCCGAACCCTGCGACCGACCTGAAACGTGGACCCAACCAGGGAGCCATCGACATGGCGAAGAAGTATATCCGGAACCCCATGGGGTGCATTCAATGCCATGATCCCCACGCAACCAAGCCCAGGGTGGTCAGGGATGCCCTGATTCAAGCTGTCGTCGATCGGGGCGAAGGAACCTACCCTTACGACAAAGAGAAGAGCAAGAAAGTGACCATGACCAAGGTCGAATTTGAAAGAGACGGGAAACCCTTCAGGGCGATCGGGATCCTGAACCGACCCGATTCCAACCTGATGTGCGCCCAATGTCATGTGGAGTACAACTGCAACCCGGGCTTCGATCCCAAGACAGGAGCTGCCATCGGCATGGAAGATCGAAGGACAAACTACTTCCCCTGGGCCAATGTATTTGATGTCCAGAAGAAATACGCGGACGTTGGCTTCAAAGATTTCAGGCATGGGATCACGGGGGCACCGCTCACGAAATTTCAGCATCCGGAAATGGAAACCTTCTGGGGAAGCAAGCACGAGCGGGCCGGAGTCGAGTGTAAAGACTGTCATATGCCCAAGGTTAAGGACAAGACCGGAAAAACCGTCACCTTCCACGGACAGAGAAGCGCACGATACATGCTGAGGGACACCTGCGTCCGCTGCCACAAGTACTGGTCGCAGGAGGAAGCGGAATACCAGGTGGATGCCATCCAGAACTACACCCGGGGGAAGATGCGAAAGGCCGAGTTCTGGCTGGGAAGGATGATTGAAACGTATGTCCGAGCAAAAGACGTGGGAGTTAGAGATGACGCTCTGAAGGAAGTCTGGCCGCTGCACGACAGGGCGCACACCCTCTGGGAGTGGTGGACCGCCGAAAACAGCGACGGGTTCCACAACCCCGACCAGGCCAGAGAATCATTGACACGTTCGATTGACGCATCCCAGGAAGCGATCAAGATATTGGAAAAGGCCATCGAAGAACGCAAGAAATAGGTTGGAGGTTTGAGGTTGGAGGTTTAAAGTCTGAGGTCTGAGGTCTGGGGTCTAAGTTCTCAGTGATTGATAACCTTAAAAAAATGTGATAAAAATTAGTTGACGGTCACAATTTACGGTCACGTCGTTTAGATGTTTTGTTTGCTTTTTCGGACACGGACACGCGTCACGGTCACGTTCTTTTTTGATTTGTTTTGCCGGACACGGTCACGCGTCACGGTCACGTGCTTTACGCCCACGTAGCTCAGTGGTAGAGCTGCTGATTTGTAATCAGCGGGTCGGCGGTTCAAATCCGTCCGTGGGCTCCATGATTTCTTTCTCGCCACAACCCAGACGGGGTTCTGCGATGCGGCCGCTCGACACAAGCCCTGATGCTGAAAAGGTCCAGATTGAAGTCTTTCGGCGTATGGGGCCTGAAAAGCGTCTGCAGTCCGCTGCTCTTCTTTCCGATACCTGCCGTACCCTTCTGGCAGAGGGGGTCCGGAAACGGCATCCCGACTATGATGAAGAAAAAGTGCGGCTCGCCGTGATCCGTTGTCTGCTTCCGGAAGATCTTTTCCTCCAAGCCTATCCCAACGCCCACCACATCGTGCCATGAAATCTGAAGATGCCTTAAAGCTTCTTTTATCAAAGCTGGATGAATGCAGGATCCCGTATATGATTACCGGTTCCTTCGCAAGCAATGTCCACGGACTCCCTCGGGCCACCCAGGATGCCGACGTGGTCATAGAAACAGACTACAGAATGCTGTCAGAATTTCTCGAAAGCCTTGGGCCTGCCTTCTATCGGAGTGCAGAAGCAGCCATGGATGCCCTTGTTAGAGAACAAATGTTTAATGTGGTCCACATCGAAACAGGATTCAAAGTCGACCTCATCATTCGCAAATCCAGGCCCTTCAGTAAAATGGAATTCTCGAGGCGGCAGTACGCATTTTATCTCGGGACAAACCGGTGGTTTGCAACGGCCGAGGATACCATTCTGGCCAAACTGGAGTGGTCAAAGTTGTCCGGTTCGGAACGTCAATTTAACGACGCCTTGAACATAGCAAAGCTTCAAATGGGCAATCTGGACCGCGCCTATCTTGAAGAGTGGGCGAGGCAACTCGACATCTCGGGCCTACTGGTGAAGCTGCTTCATGAGGCGGAATGAGAAATGCGCATACGCTCACCGGCAGCCTAAATCCGTCCGTGCGCTCTGTCTCTCTTAACTGGCCCTTTTCCGAGCCCAAAATGTCCTTTTAAGCTCTATTTTGGCGATTATATTTGTCCGTTCCCAAATTATATCGAATTGTTGTCTTGGTCCGACCCCA
>Ga0079037_100002084_pt1 | contig 10787 bp, 10 predicted proteins | sample Mud3Dept4metaG_FD_71479 | JGI IMG/M metagenome (GOLD analysis project Ga0079037, IMG submission 71479) | Freshwater wetland microbial communities from Ohio, USA, analyzing the effect of biotic and abiotic controls - Mud 3 Core 4 Depth 4 metaG | ecosystem: Environmental > Aquatic > Freshwater >... | reverse complement strand
GCTGGCTGCACGCTGACCTGGGGATACTGGAAGACCCACTCCTACCATGGGCCCGCTGCACACCAGAACGATACCTGGGATCTAATTGGCGTGGATTCAGCTTTCTTCATCAGTGGCCAGACCTATTATGAGGTCTTGGGGACCTCTCCTCGTGGCGGCAACGTCTACTACCAACTTGCCCACCAGTATATTGCCGCCAAGCTTAACATCTTGAATGGTGCATCATCGCCAACTGAGGTAGATGCAGCCATTGCGTGGGCAGAGAACTTCTTCAATACGTATCTCCCCAATGATACTCTTCCTCCTGCAGTGAAGTCCCAAGCAGGAGCATACGCCTCCTTACTGGGCAGCTACAACGAAGGGATGATTGGCCCGGGACACTGCCCGGAATAGCATCCAACAGTACTGGAAATCCGAAGAGGGCCGGTGTATACCGGCCCTCTTCTTTTTCCCCTCTCATTAGCTCAGTCATTCACAGGGCTTCAGCTCTCAAAAGCAGTGGTTTTGGAGAATATAGGAACACGCTAAAATCCGCGATGACCGGTAGGAGATTATAACACTCGCCATGACGTATCACGGGTACCTGGATTCCTGTCCGGATCCATCAGGGACAGGTTACGCAGCAATGGCGCTTTGTGAGCCCTTCAACAGGCTCAGAGCGAACGGGAAAATTCCCTTTGGCCGTTGTGTCTCCCACAAGGGGGGTGAGAGTATAGGGGACAGTAAGATTGCCAGGGATGCAGGAAAATGTCACAGATACTTAACGTTTTCCAGACAGATTTTATGACTCTTTGATTCGGCATGTTTATAATGTGGCAGGATCCGGAAATCATCTAAAAAGGATGCGTTGGCATGGACACAGAAATACCGTATCGACCTCTAGGCAATACCGGCGAGATGGTCTCGATCATAGGCCTGGGCGGGGCCCATTTAGGTTTGCAGGCGGAGAAGGACAGCATCGCTATCGTCCGAACCGCTATCGATAACGGCATCAATTTCATGGACAACTGTTGGGACTACAGCGGAGGTCAAAGCGAAATACGGATGGGAAAGGCGCTCCGGGACGGATACCGCAAGAAAGTCTTTCTGATGACCAAGGTTGACGGCCGGGATAAGAAGATGGCTCGGAAGCAGATAGATGAGTCCTTGAAGAGGCTGCAGACCGACGTCATCGATTTGATGCAATTTCATGAGATAATACGGATGTCAGACCCGGACCGCATCTTCGCCTCGGGAGGGGCTATGGAAGCCTTCCTGGACGCACAGAAAGCCAGCAAAATTCGCTATATCGGTTTTACCGGACATAAGAGTCCGGCCATCCATCTTAAGATGCTACAAGTGGCTTCAGAAAATGGTGTTAGATTCGACACTGTGCAGATGCCGCTCAACGTGATGGATGCACATTATGATAGCTTCGAAAGGAAGATACTGACGACGCTCGTCGACAAGAAGATAGGAGTTCTGGGGATGAAGCCGATAGGCGCTCAAATAATCCTGGACAGCCACTCGGTCACCGCCAGGGAATGCCTGCGCTATGCCATGAGCTTGCCGGTGAGCGTAGTAATTACGGGTTGCGATTCTCTGCCCATCCTGGAGCAGGCGTTGGAAGCTGCCAGAACCTTTAAACCTTTGACCGATGAAGAGCGCTCGGCCCTGCTAGCGAAAACGATTGAGGCTTCCGCTAAGGGCAAGTACGAACCGTATAAGAGCAGTAACGTATTTGACGGCACTACGTGGAATCCCGAGTGGCTGGGATAGAACCCCCAAAGACAATTATCAGGTATAATTATAGGAACCCGCGGTAAAATCCAGGAAGGTGCATCATGTGGACGAAAGAGAGTCTTAACGACCTAGTAAAGGAAAAACTTTCGGGCTATCTCTTTGTCGTAGTCTCCAATCGAGAGCCGTATATCCACTCTTTTTCCGGCCGAGAGGTTGAATGGCGCATACCAGCAAGTGGCCTTACCGTTGCGCTCGACCCGGTGATGCAAGCATGTGGAGGCATCTGGGTTGCCCATGGCAGTGGCGATGCCGACAAAGAAGTAGTCGATGAACAAAATAAGGTGGGAGTCCCTCCAGATAATCCACGGTATCAGCTAAAACGAGTCTGGCTGTCTAAAGGGGAAGAGAATGGCTACTACCATGGATTCTCCAATGAAGCACTCTGGCCTCTCTGCCATATCGTCTACACGAGACCTGTTTTTGAGGAGTCGGACTGGAACACATACCGCAGGGCAAATGAAATCTTCGCCCAGGGTGTCCTTGACGAAATAGGAGACCGCAAGGCATTTGTCTTTATACAAGATTATCACCTTACTTTAGTAGCCCAGGCAATCAGGCAGAAGAATCCCGAGAGTATTACTGCTCAGTTCTGGCATATTCCCTGGCCCAACCCAGAAGCTTTTCGTATCTGCCCCTGGCAAGAAGAAATATTGCGCGGTCTATTGAGCAATAACCTCATCGGTTTTCATGTCCATTATCACTGCAATAATTTTCTAGACACGATAGACCGGGCGCTCGAAGCACGAGTAGACAGATCATCGCACGAGGTGACTTTTAGCGGACGAAAGACGGCTGTCCGCCACTTCCCGATCAGCGTTGATTTCGAGAAGATTTCCGGAGACGTGCAGAAGGAAAATGTAGCACGGGAGGTAGAACGCCTGAGAAGCCGTTTTGGATTGGACGACGAGATTATAGGAATTGGCATGGACAGGCTGGACTATACCAAAGGTATACCAGAGCGGTTTCGAGCCATAGACCGCTTTCTGGAGAAGTATCCTGGATACCAGGGCCGCTTCGTGTTCATCCAGGCAGGCGTGCCGAGTAGAGTTCAAATCGCCGCCTATCGTGACTTGAAGGAAACGATAGACAACCTGGTAGAGGAGATAAATTGGAAATATGCTATGGGCCGATGGAAGCCAATACTGACCCTTTTGGAAGATGAGCCGCAGCTTACGCTCATGGCGATGCGTCGGATGGCGCATTTCTGCGTGGTAAGCTCACTACACGACGGGATGAATCTGGTAGCCAAGGAATTCGTGGCCAGCCGGGTTGATGAAGACGGCGTTCTCATTCTCAGTCGATTCACCGGGGCTGCGGAGGAGTTGATCGATGCACTACTCGTTAATCCTTACGCTACCGACCATTTTGCTGAGACCATCCGAAATGCCCTGGAAATGCCTAAAGAGGAAAGACAGCGCCGAATGCGGCAGATGAGAGAAATAGTCCGGGAGAACAATATCTATAAATGGGCGGCGGACGTCATTTCAGAGATGACTAAGGTCAGATAGATTTGGGCGGGGATAGAGAGGAAGAATTTTATGCTGCGAAGGCTAATCTACGGAGACCACCGTACCCAGATAATCATAGGAATCGCTGGCGGTGAATAAGAGTATCTGGTTTTCCCTGGCTATCTCTTGAAGCAAGCCTATCATTTTTCTCAGCCTCATGGTGTGGAAGTTGACGAAGGGGTCATCCAGCAAGATTGGTGGCCTCTTGCCTTCGGTAATTAGCCTCGCCAATGCCAAACGCGCACAAATGTAGAACTGGTCCTGTGTTGCGCGGCTCAGATCGAGAACATCTACCCAGTCATTTTTCAACGTGGAGAAAGTCCGAATAGACAAGTCGTTTTCCTCTATTTTGACCTGGCCGTATCTGCCGTCCGTTACGGTAGATATGTAGCGGCTGATTTCGCCTTGTAGTAAGTCGGCTGCTTTAGAGAGTGTCTGTTTGTGGGCTTGTTCAATGACTCCTCGCGTCATATCGTAGATCGTCCTCATCCTTTCCCAGAATACTTTCTCTTGCTCCAAGTCTTTCAATTTCTCTTCTATGTCCGGGAGTTGGTCTTGATCGACATCAGTGAATTGAAGAAACTTCTCCAAGCCGCCTTTCTCCAATTCCAGTTCGGCCTTCTTTGTGAGAAGGCGGTTGACTTCCTGTTCAAGTTTCTGCAGATAGAGGGGCTCCAGTCTAAAGGACTCAAGCTGCTCCAGCTCCTTCAGCCGGGCACTCATCTCGACATCCAGCTCGACATTCTCTTCAGCAAACTGCTGCCAGTCTTTGGCAGCTACCAGGACTTCCAATCGGCTCAAGGCATCCCTTCTGGCCTCCGTTTTTATCCTGTACTCGGCGAGACGCCTTTTATATTCTGCGTGGTCTTTGCATCCGAAATCGTTCAGTAGATTCTGTGCTTTCTCATTCTCGTCGCGGAATTCGGCTTCTAAATGGTCATCCGTTTGTCTGGAGAGTTTTATTTGCCTGTGCCGGGTAGACAGAGTAATTGCCCAGTAAGCTGTAAGGACAGAACCCACAACTGTGATAAACAATAGATATGGGCTAACCAGTAGACCAACTATTCCCCCGACGACCAGCGCAAGGCCGGCCGCGAGCGCCCATGGTGCAGGCTTCTGCTCTTCGAGCGCCTTCAAACCATCCCGCAAATCACCGCGCTTCTGTGAAAGCTCCGCAACCCTGGCTGTGAAAGAGTCTACTAGCTCCACTTTCTCTCCTGCGTTCACAAATGCCGAGAACGGTTGTAAATCGTTCTCCAGACTATCTATCTTAGATTTGAGCTCCTTCGCTCTCTGAAAACCGATATATTGAGCTCTGTCTCTGGCTATCTCTTTCTGAAGTTCCAGTATTCTCTTGCTCTTATTCAATAACTCTTGCTTTGCCGGCAATTCCCGGTCTATTTGCCCCAGAGCTTCTTTGGCCTGTGTCAGTCTACGCCGCTTTTCCAGAATATTGTTGATTTTGTATTCCTGTTCGAGTTTCTGACTTCTCAGGTTGCCTATCCGCTCAGTGACCGCTGCGAGGTGGGAGTAGGGGCCGGCCGCATCCTTGTGGTGCGTCTTCTGGTATAACCTGGCGAGAATAGCAGGTATATCCATGCCTTCTATTCCGCTCAATCTGGCTTGCAGTCTCTTGGTGATAGTGCCTATCGCCTCCTGCCTCTCTGTGTTTTTAGCTGGAACAATCCTGATCAGTTCGTCTTGCCCGATACAGACAGTGCTCTCAAAGAAAATTTCGGAAGGACAACCGGTCAGTTCAGCTATCTTTTCCGCTACGGTATTTTTATTCCTGGCTACAAACTCATGGGAGCCGGTACAAATGAGTTCGGAAACCTTGTCTTTTAGACTCTTGGTAACACGGCAAGAGTCAGAATTAACGTCAAAATCCAGGATAACCTCCCAGGGCTCGTCTGTCCCCCAGCTGGTTAGGGCTTCGATTTCCCTTCGTGTTGTGGTGGGATCCTGAAAAAGTGCCTTGGTTATGGCGATGCGGAGAGAAGATTTGCCCGCCTCGTTATCACTTCCTTTGATTATGTTCAAACCGGGAGAAAACTCTATGATCTTCTCTTTGATAGCGCGGAACCTCCTTACGGTTACCCTTTTGATAATCATTCGATAACCTCTGAGCGCCCTTGCAGCAGTGCAAAGCCCAATCTCAGCGCGTCTTCGCATAATGATCGGTCTTCTTGAGTGCTTGCAGCCGCAATTTTTTCCTCCATGATTCTGAGGAACCGGCCTATCACTGTTTTCTCAGGGTAGTTGAGAGATTTAACGTCCTCCAGTTTTGGACGAGACTTGTCGACTACCCGAAGGTGAAAGAATTTCCCGCGAAGCATATCCTCTATCTCCCGGCAATCCAGATCGTAGTCCATACGGCTGAGACCGCTGAGTGTCGCTTCAAGAATGAGATCCGTGTCTGCCCGCGCTTCAACTACCCTGGCAATGTCAGCAATGGAATCGAGGGGGCTCACATCTATTGTTATAGACGCACACTTCTTTGTTCCGACGCCGACCGGCCGGAATTCAACCCTTCCTTTCTCCTGGAGCGTAATCAAGACTACGTTACCAGCGCCTTTCTGGTCTATGTCCAATGGTTCCGGCGAACCGGAGTAGCAGGCTGCTGTAGCTCCCCGGCTGAAGTCCTGAAAGGAGTGCCAGTGCCCCAAAGCGAGGTAATCCAGTCCCGAACCTGCTATCTCATTTGTGTCCAGAAGCATAGCATCACTGTTCACGATTCCAGGGCGTTTTACGGAGCAGTGCGCCATGCCTACGTGGAATTTGGATCGCTGAGCAAGCGACAGGTTTTTAAGGGGGCTTTCTCCCAGGGAATCACTCTGAGAAACCATCCCGTATATAGTCAAATCCAGGTCTTCAAAAGTCCGCTGGCCATGCTCCCGTGTAAACAATGTCACGTTCTGAGGTAGATCCAACGACCGGTACAGTGAATCTTCGCTATAAGCATCATGAGTACCCGGTATGATGCAAACTCTAATGCCAGAAGTCTCTAATCTTCTAAATGAAATTAAAACTCTCCCCATAGTAAGCCCGTATAAACGGTTGGTATCAAAAAGGTCACCCGAGATAAGAAGGAGCGACATCCTCTCCGTGATAGCCAAATTCACAATCTTCTCGAAAGTTCTGAGCAACTGGTGGCGGTACTCACCCGCCTTCTCCCCCAGGGAGGGAAACTGCCTTCCGAGATGTATATCCGATGTGTGTAATAATCTAACCATCGTAGCCCTGCCTTAAGGCAACCACCCTGTCCAAAGTCGCAGACAAGACGATCGTTACAGTTTTAAAAGAGGATAGCCCTGCCGATTATAAACCCTGGCACTAAGAACAGCAACAGTATATAGACTAGCCAACCCAACAAACACGTGCCGATAGCACGCCAGGTCGAGAAGTCCAGGGCTTGTCTTACTGCGATGACACCTGCCACCAACATCCAGACGGTGATCACGAAGGTTATTATGCCGCCGAGGAAGGGGATAAAGGTTCGCAGCGCCTGTCCGTAATCGGCCTCCGTTTCAGGCCCCTTGAATATGTAGAGCCCGATTACGTAAGTGAGTAACGACCATAGCAGCCAACCCAGTATGGAGATCTCCAGGCCTATGAGAAGTCCCCACAGAAACCAGATGGGCCTGTGCTCAACCGCCCCGCCGATACCTGTACCGATGCCCGTGGCGATACTGGTGATTGCAACAGCGCCAAAGGCTTGCCAGTTCGCCTTGGTGTTCCACCTCCTCCTAAAGGGCAACATCCAACTTAGCGTCCCGAACCATCCTGTCGAAAAGCGATTGCGATTCAGGGTTAGCAGTCGCTATGGCTGTCTCCGTCAAAAAGAATATTGGGCAAGAAAACTAAGGGCTGGCCTAAGAATACTCTTCCTGACTCCCGTGTTCAAGGTTATGCTTTGAGAAGAAATAGTCTGCGTCCTCCTTTGCCAGCCTGGCTGTCTCGGCGTCCGTTGTTACATTAGCCAATGTTTGTAAAACATACGCATGGTTTAGAGCAAAATGGCATTTCGGTTTTTGAAGCTGCCATGTAGATTGTGGGGAGTCATGGTGGATTGCCGAAGCCACTCTGTATATCCTCCTTCGAGAGTAACGTCTTCGGTTGCATGAAGGGTTCCTCGTAATAAGCTGAATTTCATGCTGTAACACAACAACCCGATCCGCTACTATGAAGGATAGTAAATAGCAGCTATTTACTATCCTGTTTAGCTATGGGCCCCGATCTGACAGGCACAACTTGCCAACGCTTGGCTTGTGGCTTGAGTTCCTCCTCTAACATCTTGGTAAGCTCTTTTTGGCACACGACCTCAGTCGTATGCGGACACAAGGGACACTGCACCAACCCCGCGTTGTACGTCCGATAACGTGGCGTGTCGCGTCGACCTTGATCCCTTCTCAAAATCACAAACTGGACTGCACAGTCCAGGCAACTCATGACATCGAGGCTATTCCAAGTCAACTTACCGATTATGTGTTTCTTCAAGAAATCAGGATCATATTCTCCCTTTCTAGCATCCTTGATGAGACCAGGTAAGTCGACTAAGAATCTCTCAATCTCTTTTCCGGTGTTAGCCCCAACAAACCCCGCAAATCCTTCGAATAGTTCATATCTCGCCCCGGCCTCCGATTTCCTCCTCTCCAAATCTTGGAGAGATTTGGTCTTTTCTTCTATCTCCTTATCGAGTGCCGGGACCACTTTTAGCTTTTCCTCCTTCTCTTGTATTTTTTCCTCAAGCTGCCGATTTTCCTTTTCCAGGCCAGCTCTCTTTGCCTCTAGAGCACCAACTTCTCCTTCTAGAGCAGGTAGATAGTTCTCCAGATACTTCTTGCGGGTTTCCATGACCTTAATGGTTTCAGATAGAGTCTCGTTGAGTTTTTCCAGCTGTTTATTCTCTTTCTCTAGAGATATCCTATTCCTTAGCAGTCCCTCCACTTCCGGTTGCAGTTTAGCCTTATTCTTTTGAAGCTGGTCGACCTGAGGTTGCAATGATGCTAACTGAGCTTTCTTGGCCTCAATAGCTTTATCCAGCGAGCCGTATTCAGCAAGGCTCTTCCCCAGACTTTTAGGGTCAATCTTCTTTGGTTTCATTTTTCATAGCCTCCAGCATGGTTTTAAAGTTCTCCCAGGTGATACCCAGTTCCTCGAGCTGTTGATGCTCGCGGAGATAGTTCTCGAGTTTATCATCGGCTATATCCAGTTGTTTTAGTGTATGTGTCAATGGCTCAAGCTTCTCTATCCTCGTCATGGTAAGGCCTGTATCTTGCATCTTCTTCATCAATTCTGCGTTTAGAGCAGCCTGCTTTTGCTTCATCTCATCCGAGAATTCTTGAATCTCCCTCCTCTTGTTCTTATTTGCTTGGGCAAGCTTTACCTTGTCCTCTCGAAGTGTCTTATTTTCTTCTTTCAGATTAGCACGGCTTTCCCCCAGGTTTGCTACCTCTGAGGATAGGGACTCAAATTCGGATACTATATCGATATAACTCTTACCAGTGCTTGTCTCGAGTTTAACGAGCTTCATAGCAGCTTCGATGAAGCCCTCTGACTTCATTTTCGTTATGGATTGAAGTATTTCATCATAGTGCTCCTCGGAGATCCCGAATTTCTCCAGCATGCGATGAATCTTCAGCCCCATCTTGGTTTCCTCAATGGACAACTTGGATTTTCTAAGCTCTACAGCCAGGTTATGCAGGGATCTAAAGTCATTCATCGTAGTTCCCGCCTCCTTTTCCAGCGTTCCAATACCATCCTGTTCTACAATAAACCTGAACTCGTCCAGGCACCGGGAGACGGTGCTCTGGTTTATGCCCAGCTTACTGGCTATCCCTTGCTGGGAATGTCCCTGAAAGAAAAGGTCAGCGATCCGTGCTCTTTTATGGGGCGAGAGTTCCTGGGCCATCTAATACCTTCCTTCCCCTTGGTAATCAACACGCCTGTTACGCGATAAAATAGCTATGATTAATGCTATTTGGGGGGCTCGTGGCATAATTATCATAGTTGGCATAATATGCATCATACGCATAGTATTTTTCATAATGAACATATTTTGTAAAAGGATATAAATTGCGTTTTTGTACAAGCCGCTATCCTCCCAGGCGCCCTGGGGGAATGTTAAATGTGACCAGGTTCACCCGAGGTTTTTCAAGTGCAGCGCGAGGAATGAGGAATCCTGGAATCAGGCCTTGCCTTGCGGAGAAGCCGAGCTCCACAAGATATTTTTTACCGGGGACTGATTTGTAGCCTCTCTCGTTTATCACATCGACGCTTAGGCTGCTGCCATGATGCAATTGCTCGAAGTGGTGAACCAGAGGCTGTGGCACTGCATCAGAGAAGATATCGCTTGTCACTTCCATGGGCTCAGTCTCCCCTTTCCACTTTGGGGAGTGCGCTTGCTCTAAGAGGTCCACTTGGCGGCGCTCCCGTTTCAGATTCTCCGCTCTCACTCTGCGCTATTTCAATAAGAACTGAGGCAAGACGCCATAGGCCCCACCTCGCTGGGTCATCAAACTCCTGAATGCCTGGGCTAGGTGCCCTGATCTTGCTTCCAGCTACCACCTTCTTCTCCTCGATAACTGCCACTGTAGTGTTTCCCAAATATCGTTATCTTCAGGCCAATTTTACCGGCCCTGAAGTTTCGGCCGACCAACTCTGGCGGAAACCATTCTTTCCAGGATTCGGGGAGCTAACCAAGTGTTAGAGACACTCCCAAAGCGGTCGGGGCGGAGCCTTCGGCAGTTAAAAGGAAAGGCGGGTGGCCAAAGCCTTCGAACTCCGAAGGTCTCCCCCCGCCTTTATTTTCGCCGACCAATAATTAATTAATCAGCTGCTATTTATGGTACCCTATTTGTAGAAATTATCAAGCACCCCATTAACCGCCCTCGCCGAGCTCCCACTGTTGAATCTGGCCCACGAATGAACAGATCGCTTTTGTGGGCTCCCGGTCGCCCCGATATCCTTGTTTTAGGCTGGGACGCACAAAAACGATATTTTGAGTGTGCGCAAAAGGCTGTTTTGATCGTTCAAGTCGCAAAATATTCACATTTTTGTGAACTAAGAGTCTCGAAATACTTTCCAAGTCTGTTCAAAAAAGCCCTCTTAGACATTCAATTCTGAGATTTAACGTCTTTGTTCGGGGTGAATAAGCTTTTTAGAGAAGAACCAGAGTGTTAAAAATCCGATGTGCCCAATTTGTGCCCACCTTTTTGAGATTTGAATGGTGAGCGATGGAGGTCTCGAACCCCCGACCTTCTGTGTGTAAAACGGACGTCACTGAACGGCTTTAAGTGTCCTCCTCACTGCCTCATGTGAAACCCCATACTCCCTCGCAATCTGCCTAAGGCTTCTAGTCTGGCATTTCTTTACTAATCCTGCCCACTGAGAGGGGTCGATCTTACCGTTCCACTGTATGGCATCAGTGGCGTCGATAGGGTAAAGGGCACCCTTATCATTTTCGGGAAGTAAACGGTTCGAATCCCATCGGGGTCG
>Ga0079037_100002083_pt1 | contig 10790 bp, 12 predicted proteins | sample Mud3Dept4metaG_FD_71479 | JGI IMG/M metagenome (GOLD analysis project Ga0079037, IMG submission 71479) | Freshwater wetland microbial communities from Ohio, USA, analyzing the effect of biotic and abiotic controls - Mud 3 Core 4 Depth 4 metaG | ecosystem: Environmental > Aquatic > Freshwater >... | reverse complement strand
CTTATAGGCCATCATGAGTTGATAATCAATTCCAACCCATTGGACAGGCCGATGCGCTTTGATTCCGGTCCTACCAGGTGGTCATCGCTGAGGAGGTTGGACAAGCGGTTGGAAAATGCTTTTTCGAGAATAAATCAGGGGCTCAGATTCATCATCTAAGCCCCTGAATTTATTCTGGCGGGGACGACGAGACTCGAACTCGCGACCTCCGACGTGACAGGCAGCCCCAGAGCGCATTCCACCAGCATTTTCAACCATTTTTGACCATCGAAAGCCGTCTTCATCCGTCAAAAGCCGTCTAAAAAGCCGTCTGAAGGAGTCAATCCGATTGGTTGGATTTGAGTGGGCGGTTTGGCTGCGGAGGCCCCTATACCAACGGAAGCAGACGCGCACGCGAACGGTTCTCGTCCACTGAGATCAGCACGCCTTTTTCGATTTCACCCTTGAATTGCCTGACCGCCGCGCAGACCAACGGCCCGATCGCTTCCGGGAAGACGTCTTGCGTGCGAACTTGAATCACGCTGGGTGCGTTTCCTCCCGTGGCGGCAAGTATGGCGCCGAAATCAAGATCATGAGTCAAGACCGCGTAGCCGCCATCCTTCGCATACCGCAAAATCTCGGCATCGGCAGCCCCTGGTGGACCGACGGAAGACCAGTGCACGGCATCCCAACCTTCGGCCTTCAATACAGGCACCCAGCGCGGTGGCAGGTTCATGTCGATGAGAATCTTGATCACGATGCCAGCGAGACCTCTATTTCCTCAGCGCGCCAGGCCGCATACGAAAGAGCCTCCAGGATGTCCTCGCGTTCCAAATAGGGATACGCATCGAGAACTTCCTCGGTGGTTCTGCCGGCACCGATCAATCCGACGATAGTTCCGACCGTGACTCTCAAGTTCCGTATGCACGGTTTCCCGCCCATGACCTGAGGATCAACCGTTATACGCTTCAGTTGTCTCATGGCAACCTCCTGGCTAAGGCACATTCGACTTCAAAATAGCGCACCGTGCTCTCAAAATAAAGCGCTGATTTGCAGGACAATATCGGAGGCCGTCAGGTTTCACAGAAAAAAATGACCTCGCTCAGGAAATACTGGCACAGATGACAGAGTGTGTGTGTTCTGGTCCCGAACGCTGTTCGCACAGCGGTGTTTCGCGTTTCAGCCGTAGTGTAATAGTAATAAATACAAAGTATTATGGCTGTATCAGGCGTCTATGCTGAAGCATCCAGTGAGTGAAGCGTCTTGCCTCTGAACACGCCGAAACGCTGTCTGTATCGCGTCTGTACGCGAAAAGCGTTTCCAAAAATTTGGAAAAAAGCGGAAAAAACGCTCTGCGGTTGTCTCGGCTTTGTTGCCGTTCATGGCCACAGCCGTTTTGCTGGCGTCCTTGTTCAGACGGATGAAAGGTGGCGGCAATGGCCGTGTATGTCAGCATGGCTGACAAGCCAACAACCGCTACTGGCTGCGACGAGTGGGCTACAACCAAGGTCAACATCAGCGCTGGTTGTGAGAACGACTGCGTCTACTGCTACGCCAAACTCATGGGCTACGACCAAGGGTGGGCCGTAAAGGGGCAGTGGCACAACATGGTCCTCCGTCAAGATGAAGTTGAGATGGGACGAAGACGGCGGAAAGGTCGTATCGCTTTTCCGACATCGCACGACATCACACCCTCTATTCTTGAGCCATACTTGACTGTGCTGGGGAAACTGTTGAGGATCGGCAACGAGGTCCTGGTGGTGTCGAAGCCACAATACGCCAGAATCCGTGCGATTTGTGAATCGTTCGGGGATTACACGGAGCAGATTCTTTTCCGATTCACGATTGGTGCGACGGACAACGAGATTCTATCTTTTTGGGAGCCGAACGCAACCATTTTTGAGGAGCGCCGGGATTGCCTGCGCTATGCCTTTGAACAGGGGTTCAGAACGTCCGTAAGCGTAGAGCCAATGCTGGAGGCCTACAACATCGAAGCCCTCGTGAGCGAGTTGATGCCGTTGGTGAATGACGCAATCTGGATCGGGAAAATGGGATACCTGGATCAGTTGAGGAGAAGCGCGGATGCTGGCTTGGCGGAGCGTATCGCCGAGATCGAGCACTATCAACGAGACAAGATGATCTGGGCCATTTACAACCAGTACAAGGACAACCCGAAGATCAAGTGGAAGAACAGCATCAAGAAGGTCGTGGGATTGCCGCCAGCACCTGAGCCGGGGATGGATATCTGACTTGATCAGATTTGGACTCTAAAGAGTGATCAGCGCATCCAATCCTAATTTTCCTAAAAAGCAGGGCCAGACGGAGTGCGTCGGGCCCAGATTCTATCAATAAAAAAGTCGGAGAATAGATCGGATTACTTTTTTCTGAACCGTACTCTGTTATAAAGTCCGTAGCCGACTAAACCGGTTCCGAAAAGAAGCATAGAGGTGGGTTCGGGAACAGGCGCGGGAAGCGCATTCGCCGTAATAAAAGCGCCAACCGTTGTAATCGCATCACTTATACCCACTTCAAGTCCCCAGCCGTAAACCAGGTCAGTGTTTCGCCAAATGTTTACTTCGTAATGATATGGAGCGTTGGGATCGTTTGGGTTGCTCGAATAGAAGTCTCGATCATAACGGCCAGACCAATGCGGATAATCCCCAGAAGTGCCGGTCGGCGTGAACGCTTCTGCAATTTCAGATGTGGTAGACCACATGGGATATAAGGCTTCCAGGTTGACAAGATCTGAATACGTGGCCATGCGCCAGTTGGCTATGCTTACCAACCCTGGTCCCGGTATGCTCAAGCTGCTTATCGCTGCTATTTGCTGCGAGTAAGTCATCCCCTTGAATAGGTTTAGGTCCTTAACCCAGAATTGATCGTCATTTACACCCACCGTGTTTCTGTCATCCTGTAAAACACCATTTCCCAGATCAATCAGCGTTGCTTGCACCAGGCATAAAAAACCAACCAATAGCAACATTGCTGTCAATAATCTTTTCATTCTCGCCCCCCCCTTTTTTAGAAAATAAAGAAGCGGAGCCACCCATCAGAGCAATTTGGCTTTCGAGTGAAGGGTGGATCTTCTATTCACCTCGCCTCGGTCGATTAGCGGTATAAGATTTATTTGAAAATAAAAGTGAAGTTAGCATCAACTATGCTGTCTTTGGGGTAAGGGCGAAATTTGTTTTTATCAAAATTTCGGGGAGATAGAAGCAGCATCTTCAGTGGGACAGGAGTAGTAAGGGAAAATATGGATCAAATGAGAAGTTCGCGATATAGTTTTAGGTAGAAAAAACCCAAACATCACCAACAGGAGCCACATATGAAACGGTGGGTTCGTACGTTGCTACCACTGTTAGTGCCAACTCTGTCTGCTATTTACGGGGTCGGTGAGTTTTTCCAATGGTGGGATGTCCTTTCGGGGAGGCATAATGCCAAGGTTGCTTATGAACGATTTGCGAGCAATAAAAACTACCCAACGATTTTTATCAAGGATGATGAATCTGAATTTGAAAATTTATATCATTTCATAAATACACGTACTGCAGCCGAGGAGGTAAAGAAATTTCACTCTGAAAAGGTTTTTCCAAACGCCATCGTTCGCATTGGTGGAACCATGGGTCATGAGATCGAGAAAGACCTTCCCAAATTGTGGCCGAGCCCTCGGTTTGTACCAGAGACCTCTCCAATCGCGTTTATCTATGGGAAAATTGGCCGCGATGAAAAAGGACATGTAATTCGTGTGTCCTCATTAGGTGAAATAAAGCGATGGGCAGAGGAGAGTAAAGAAAATGAGAGATTTTGGGTGGGAACGGTGCTTATCGGTTTACTATCGGTTGTTGTTGTAATGCTAGAGCAAAGCCGATCAAGAAATTGAGCATAAACTCGAACCCTACAAAGTTGGTAAATTCTATCGAAATCTAATCGCTCGTTCCTAAAAAAAATATCGCTTCGGGGTGCTCGCATTCGAAGGCACCCCTTACCATTTTCAAAAGTCATTATAGCCCCACCAATCTTTCCATGTTTTGCCAGGAAAAACATTAGCCCAGCAGCTTGCTCCACGCAAACACAACCCTTCACCGCGAGGGGCGAAACTTATTTCCGAAGCTCGCCCTTTTTGCATCAAAAGGAGAACGCCGGAAACACGAAGACCCGAAACGCAGTTCCGCGAGGACGAGATCGCCCACATCAAGCACTTCGACAAACAGCGCCAGGAGTGGGTGGTGAACCCGCATCCCAAAGTCGGCGGCAGGCTACGGCTGGCCCATGAGGGCAACGAAGCGCTGTCCATCGAGACCGACATCGTCAAGTACGACGGAAACACCGCCGTGGTGAGCGCGGTCGTCTCTGCAACCAAGGGCCACTTCAAGGGCATCGGCATGGCCAGCGTCGAGAGGGACAAGACCCTCGCGCCTGCCATTCTGGAACTGGCCGAGACGAGGGCAATAGCCAGGGCGCTCCGTTTCGCCGGCTACGGTGTCGAGTACTGTTCGGCCGAGGAGGTGTCGTACCTCGAAAACGGTAACGGCGGCCCGAAGCCAGAGCCCAAAGCCGCGCAGCCCTCACCGCAAGCAGGCAAACAGGCGGGCTCAAATGGAAACGGCAATGGAAACGGCCGGCTCTCCGCCAAGCAGTTCAAGTTCATTCTCCGGCTCAACGACGAGGCCGGGCGCTCGCGGGAGTTCCTGGATGAGGAGTGCCTGCGGATGTTCGGCTGCGGGTGCCAGTATCTCTCCAAGCACGATGCGTCAGCGCTCATTGAGTCCCTGCTGAAATAGCCTCCCTTCGCTGTTCCGCCTTCCCCAAGCCACGCAATCGAGACCAGCGCGACACTTGCGCCCAAACCACAAGGAGGTGAATCATGCCCGAACGAGCCTCGTTCAACAGCATCAACGACGAGCTTCACATCAGCCACAGCCAGATTGCCAACTACCTGAACTGCTCGCTGCGCTACAAGTTCCAGTATGTCGAGAACAGGCCACCGGAGCGGGTCGGCATCGCTCTGCCATTCTGCGGTGCCATTCACGCCGCCGTCGAGATGTTCTACCGGACGCTGAAGAATCACGGCCGGATTGAGCCGGTCGTGGCTCTCCTTCAACGCTTCGAGGACTGCCTTGCCCTGGACTTGGAGAACGGCACCACGCCGGTCTCTTTCAAGAAGGACATGCCGGACAGCGATGCGGCCATCGCAATGGGCCGGGCCATGATGAACGCCTTCCACGCCAGCCTGAACCTGAAGGGGCTGACCATTGTGGACGTGGAACTGCCGCTGTCCGCCACCCTCTACACCGAGGAGGGCGCCGCCACTGACTTCAAGCTCTACGGCGTCATCGACCTGCTGCTTCGAGGCGGCGATGGCGAGCTGCTGGTGGTGGACTACAAGACGGCGGCAAGAGAGATGTCGCAGGCAACCGCTGACGACGACGGCCAGATGTCCACCTACGCATACCTGCTGGCCGCAAACCGCTTTGCGCCGGCAAAGGGAGATGTCCGCTGCCGGTTCGATGTCCTGCGCAAATTGAGGGAGCCGCGCTTGGAGTACGTCCACACGCTGCGCACCCCCTTCCACCGCAAACGCTTTGCCCGCGTCGCGTCAGCCGTTCTGGCCGGCATCGAAAACCGGGTCTTCCTGCCGCAGCCATCATGGCGTTGCGCCGGCTGCGGCTATGCCGAGGCCTGCAAGGCCTGGTAGAGCCAGACCCCCTACTACCCCTTACTTTCTTCGATGCCCTTCTCATTGGCCTTCTGGGCCAGCGAGAGGGGCATTTTATTTCGGAGGCGTGCATGAACGACAGAGTGAGAGCCGTATTGGAGAGCGTCATCGACAAGTTCAAGACCGGGGAGATACCCGATGCCGTGGCAGTCGCCATGTTCCCCAAGGCCGACATGCCGTGTTCGAGGTGGTCCCTGCTCAACCGGCTCCTGGTCTTGTTCGCCGGGACTTCGGATGCACGAGGGTTCCGGCAATGGCAGAGCGTGAACCGCCACGTGGTCAAAGGTGCCAGGGCCTTCCACATCATGGTCCCCTTCATCAAGAAAGCGACGACGGACACCGGCGCCGAGAAAGCCATTCTGCTCGGCTTCGGTCTGCGGCCGGTGTTCCGGTTGGAGGACACGGCCGGCGAGCCGCTGGCCTATCAGCAACTCGAAGTGCCGGACCTGCCCCTGATGGAAAGGGCGCAGGAGTGGGGCCTGTCGGTGAAGGCAGTTCCGGGCAACGGGGCCTACCTGGGCTACTAAGCCGCCAGCAAGGGCGAGATCGGGCTGGCCACACCAACAGAGAAGACGTTTTTCCACGAGCTGAGCCACGCCGCCCATGAGAGGGTCAGTTGCAAGCTCGTGGTCGGCCAGGACCCCATTCAGGAGATTGTCGCGGAGTTGGCGGCGGCGGTGCTCTGCCGGATGGTCGGCAAACAGCACTCCGACACCCTGGGCAACTCGTATCGCTACATCGACCAATACGCCCGTGAGATGAAAACCACGCCACATCAAGCGTGCCTGAAAGTGCTGGCCGAAACCGAGAGGATGCTGAGCCTCATCCTATTTGGCAGCGCCATTCAGTCGCAGCAAGAAGGCGCAATCGTAGAGCGTCCTTGACGCCTTCGACTTCATGAGGCATCCTATTGGGAATGCTCTGGCCCGAGACCGCGCTAGGGGGTGAGCCCTTCAGGGCTGGGCTGGTGGGACGGCGCTCTATCACAGGGCAGGCGCCGGCCGAGGGGAAGTTAGACGTCGGGGCTTGTACCCTGGAAATGTCGTCCTCTTGGCCGGTTGTTTTTCTCGTGCTTGACAGGCTCGCGCGGCTGCAACTATGATGTAGTCGTTCAGCGTGAAGCGCGTCCGAAAGGCGCGCCACGACCCTGAAGGTGTTTTTCGCTTCGCGGAATCTACACGCAGGACCGGGCTTCGGAACCCCACGCCGGACTTCCCGTCGCCTTCCGGGGGCAATTAGAGCCCCTTTGATAGCACGGGTGAAGCTGCCGCCGTCGAGGGGCAAACAGGGCCTACTCGATGGCGGTAGGATAGGGGCGATGAGGCTTACATTGGCGTTCGCGCCAGATTGCCTTATCGCCTCTTGTGTTTTGAAATACCGATGAGCCCTCACGGCCAACAACGGCAGTGGAGGCTTTTTTTATCTGCTCGCACGGGCGGGCACTGACAGACGGAGGTGGCTGAGGTGCGATCATGACGGACCCGGCTGGGAGGACATCGCCTTGGCCGGTGCGTTGGCTGAAGAGATGTCCGACGAGGAACGCGAGAGGTTGAAAGCGCTGAAGGAGGTGGAGGGGGAGCAGAAAGAAGACGACGGATAAGCACGAGTTCAGGGAATGACCGCCCAGACCGCCCACATCGTCCAAAAAATTGCCACAGAAGCCAGCGGTCACGATTTGGTTGTTGGCTTGGCCAGCGGCATAAAAACGCTGATGAAATGCCAGCAGTCGGCCGATAAAAGAGTAGTGGTAGTGGAGGTAGTGGAGAAGCGAGATGGTCTACGTCTACGGTGACGATTTTCGTGAACCAATCCCCATCGATGAGGACGAGGACACATCAGACTGGCTCATCGAGGTTGAGAAGGCGTTAGGAGGGCAGTGGCTGGAAGATGCCCTGCTGTTGAACCCATACCTCTCGGATTCAGAAGCCGTGAGGGACCTTGTAAAAGCGATGCTCGATGAAGTGTCGGGCATCTTCAAAATCTCAAGCCCAAGGCGCTCTTATGATTCGCTAAAGGCCATTTTGTTGAGCCTGTGGGTGGCGCATCTGGTTGGCACTCCGGTCCGTTATTCACGCAGGAAGAACGATTACGTTCGGGGGACTCGCTACGGCAAGATCTTCTTCAAGTTCGATCGCATCCTTCCGCTGGTCGATGCACTGGAAAGCCTGGACTACATCAAGCAGCGGTTGGGATGGAGAGACGAGAGGACAGGCATTGGCAGGCTGAGCCGGATGTGGGGCACCAACAGGCTCTGGAGCCGGTTCAGGAGGTTCGGCATCGAAGACCACGCCGCCGTCATGCCGCCGGAGCCGGAGGAATTCATCGTCCTTCGAGACGAGCAAGAACGGGATGTGGCCTACAGGGACACCCCCGACATCCGCGAGCAGCGCGAGCAACTGCAAGCGTATAACGAGTTCGTCAAGCGCCACTCCGTAACCGTTGACCTACCAGCCAACTGCAAAGTGGACAACCACTTCCTCACTGTATGGCAGCTGAACAATCTGCTCACGAACCGGGCCAGCCTCATCCAGTGTCTGCTTCGACCAACTATGCTAATGGTCAGTCCAGATGCAATTCCAGTGCTACAGCCACTCTCACACTATCACATACCACCACACTATCTCCCTAAACAATCTACTACTCTACTACACAACAACTACTATCTACTACCATCCATTACTGATACGGATTGGAGAAAAGCCATACTGGCAGAGGGTTTACACGAAGTCAGAATTTCGAATCTGACCTTCCTGAACTACCTCAAGGGCCTGATGTATAACATCGCCTGCCGCGATGATGCTCTTTCGGCACATCGGATGCTCCGCGAAGCGTTCATGCTGAAGGACATCGGCGTTGACAGGCTGCTTTTCAGGATGGACGCAGGAGACCCTGCACAGAATCTATAACCGCAGCTCATTTTCGTGTAATGGCCGGGCTTACGGAGCCCTGCACCAGAACCTGCCGAAGCACATGCGGCCGTTTATACAGATCGACGATAAGCCCACGGTCGAACTGGACTTCTCGGCCTACCACATCCTCATGCTCTACCACCACGAGGGCATCGACTATCCGGATGACCCCTATGTGAAGCCAGGCGGACCGGAAATGCGCGACGTCTTCAAGGCCGTAGGCCTGGTGGCCATCAACGCGGGGAGTCCGAAATCTGCTTATGGAGCCATTCGAGAGGAGCTGGATGATAGGGGCATCCCCCTTCTGCAGATTGAACGTCCGCTGGTCTCGCTCGTCGAGATGTTCCGCGCCGCGCACAAGCCAATCGAGAGACACCTGTTCTCCGACGCCGGTATCTGGCTCCAGAACCTCGACAGCCACATCATGAACGGCATTCTCATGCGCCTGATGGAGAAGGGCATCCTCGGTTTGCCCGTTCACGACAGCGTCATCGTTCAGCGCGAGCATGAGGAAGTGCTGCGCGAGATTATGATGCGGGAATACGAAGTCGTGATGGGGTTCAGGTCACGGCTATAACCCAACCCCAAACAGCCATTTGCTCACAAGTAATAATAAATAATACCTATTTTACTAATAAACCTTGACATTTCCCCTATCTGTCTTATCTTCCCATTCAGTTTAGTCATTTTTTGTTATTTGAAATCGTAATCAGCGGCAAGTAAAACCGCACACCTTTCCAAGGTTGGGGTGCCGTCCCCATGAAATCGGCTGGACCTTTACCCCGGTCCACAAGCCTGTGTGTCAGGTCATTTCACAGGGAAAGGGGGTGTTCGCCATGAAACTGCTGGACGAACACCTTGGAAAGGCCTTCAGTGCGGAAGATGTCGCTGACTACATCGGATGCGACGTGAAGACGGTTAGGAAACATTACCGAGAGCTTGGTGGAATGCGCTTGGGCCGCCATTACCTGTTCTTTGAAAGGAGCATCATCGATGCCGTATCAGAAAGGACAAAAATGGATTGCCCAAGTGCGGAAAGAAGGGAAGAGGCTGGAGAAGGTCTTTTGGACGAAGAAGGAGGCGCTGTCGTGGGAAGTCAGGATGCAGCGAAGGCCCGCAAGCGACTGGAGCAACAAGACCGCCACGGCCTGTATCGGTGATTGGGTTCAAGCGTACCTCGACTACGCGCAGGCTCGCTTCACCGTGAAGACCTACAAGGAGCAGCGGACTCTCTTCCGCCTTTTCCTGAAGGAGGTATCTCCGGAGTTAGCCGTTTCCAACCTGAAACCCGGCGATGTGATGAGCTACATCGTCAAGCAGAGCCAGGACCGCTCCGGCTATTCGGCCAACAAGGACCGGAAGAATCTTGTGGCCGCCTGGAACTGGGGGATGAAGTACATGAAGCCCCAGCTACCTGGCCCGAACCCATGCGCAGTCGAACGGATGGGGGAGGTGAGGCACCCGCGGTATGTCCCGCCCGATGTGGATGTTTGGAAGGTCTATGACGCCGCCCAGGGTCAGGACCAGGTAATGATGCTGGCGTACATCCACCTTTGCGCTCGCCGGCGAGAGCTTTTTCGCATTCGGTGGGCCGATGACGTCGACTTCGAAAACCGGAGGGTCCGGCTGGGGACACGCAAGCGCAAGGACGGCAGCATGGAATACGACTGGCTGCCAATGACGGACGAACTCCATGACAGGCTCGTCGAACACCGCCAGACAACCGAATCAGAGTGGGTGTTCCTCAATCCGGACACGGGACAGCCGTTCAGGGAACGCAAGCGTTGGATGAAGGCGCTATGCAGGCAAGCCGGGGTCAAACCGTTCGGCCTCCACGCCATCAGGCACCTCAATCCGAGCCTCCTGGCGAACTATGGAGTGCCGGCGATGCAGATAATGACCATTCTGCGCCATAAGCGTCTGAGCACCACGCAGCGCTACCTGCATCAGTTGGGCAACGTGAAAGAGGCCCTTCAACTACTTGCGAGAAAGGAAAAGCCGTCTGAAAAGCCGTCAGGCTTCCAGGCGGCAGAAATAGAAAACCGGATGGCTTCGTAACCATCCGGTTTCCTATCTAAAATGGCGGGGACGACGAGACTCGAACTCGCGACCTCCGACGTGACAGGCCGGCGCTCTAACCAAACTGAGCTACGCCCCCGCAAACTGAATCTCTGGATCGGGTCGTT
>Ga0079037_100002082_pt1 | contig 10793 bp, 9 predicted proteins | sample Mud3Dept4metaG_FD_71479 | JGI IMG/M metagenome (GOLD analysis project Ga0079037, IMG submission 71479) | Freshwater wetland microbial communities from Ohio, USA, analyzing the effect of biotic and abiotic controls - Mud 3 Core 4 Depth 4 metaG | ecosystem: Environmental > Aquatic > Freshwater >... | reverse complement strand
GAAATTCAGCGCCTGCCGCACCTTCTCAACGAGGTTCACCGCCTCATCGAAACGCAGGGGGTGCGCTTCCTTCTTACGGGTTCAAGCGCCCGGAAGCTGCGCCGCGGAGGCGTCAACCTCTTGGGAGGACGCGCTAGAACCAAGTATATGCGGCCCTTGACCTATAAAGAGCTGGGAAATCGATTTGATTTGCATCGAGCCATAGAGCGGGGGCTCCTGCCTTCCATCTATTTCTCCGATGATGCACGAGCGGATCTCGAGGCCTACGCGGGCCTTTATCTTCAGCAAGAAATCGTTGCCGAGGGTGTGACCCGAAACATCCCTGCCTTCAGCCGTTTTCTCAAGGCGGCGGCTTTCTGTAACGGCACGATTGTGAACTTCACCAATGTGGCCAATGATGCGCAGGTAGCCCGCACGACAATCTATGAGTATTTCGAGATTCTCAAAGATACTCTGGTCCTTCATGAGCTGCCCGCATGGAGAAAGACAAAAAAACGGAAACCACTGGCCTCCTCGAAGTACTACTTCTTCGACGTAGGGGTGGTTTCGGCGCTCCAGGGCAGAGCCTTCCGGCCGGACACACCTGAATTCGGTGAAGCCTTTGAAACCTACCTTATGCATGAACTCAAGAGCTACAGCGACTACGTTTCGGGAGAACCGCTTAGCTTCTGGCGGTCGACCACGGGGTTTGAAGTCGATTTCATCATCGGTGAACACACTGCAATAGAAGTCAAGGCAAAGAACAACGTATCACAACAAGACATGAGGTCACTGCAGGCACTGGCGGAGGAAAAGGGGCTGAAGAGATACCTGTGCGTGTGCCTTGAGCCTCGGGCCCGAAGGGTTGAGGGGGTGCTTGTGGTTCCATTCAAGGAGTTCCTGGAGGCATTGTGGAATGGCGAGTATACCTGAAAGAAGAGTCACCTTGCACTTCCCCACGTGGGGGAGGGAAATAGATCCCTGAAGGAGGAGCCAAGATGGTCTTGCTTTACGAGAAGAAGGATAAGATCGCGGTCATTACCTTGAATCGGCCAGAGGCCATGAATGCCATCAGCCGTGAGCTCGGCCGGGCGCTCTTCGATGCGTGGAACAATTTTGCGGGGGACCCGGGCCTGTCCGTCCTGATCATCACAGGGGCAGGAGAAAAGGCCTTCTGCGTTGGAGCCGATTTGAAGGAAAAGGAACTGAAAGGAGACGTTCACGTCACCTCCTTCTGGGACGGCTCTTTCAAGTTGCCTATGCGAGGGGCGGAGCTTTACAAACCGGTGATCGCGGCCATTAACGGGCACTGCCTAGGGGGAGGGCTTGAACTTGCACTGCTTGCCGACATCAGGATCGCCGCTGAGCATGCCACGTTCGGCCAGCCAGAAATCACGCTGGGAATATTCCCGGGCATGGGGGCGACCCAACGCCTGCCGAGGACTCTGCCTTACAACCTCGCTGCTGAGATGCTGCTGACAGGAGAACGATTCGGGGCTGCAAAGGCTCTCGAGATCGGCTTAGTCAATCGTGTGGTTCCTCCCCAGAACCTCATGAAAACGGCCCTTTCTGTGGCGGAGACCATAAGCGGCAACGCACCCTTGGCTCTCCGTGCTGTCAAGGAAGCTCTTCTCAAGAGCTATGACCTCCCGCTTGACCAAGGATTACGGCTGGAAGGGCTTCTGAGGCGCATCGTTGGAGATACAGAAGACGCGCAGGAAGGAGTGAGGGCTTTCATGGAGAAGCGAAAGCCACGATTTATGGGAAAGTAGACGGGAACGGCGCACGGTGCAAGGCGCACGGTTCACGGACAAGACAAAGGGCCATCAAATGATTTTCGCCGTGCACCTTGGGCCGGATGCTTTGCACCGTCAGTACGACGTCGGCCAATTGCGCAAAAGGTGCCGGCCGATTCCTGCTCGTCTTCGATTCCGGTGGAACTCGAGCATGTGAATGAGAAAATGCCTCGTGTCCGCAGGGTCGATGATTTCGTTGACTCCGAAGGCCCCGGCAGATCCCCAGGGCTCCGTGTCTTTGGCCATCCTGCTGAGCAGTTCCTGAAATTTTTCAGGATCCTCCTCCTTTTTCACGCCGAAAACCACGTTGACCGCAGGCTCCAGGCCCATGAAGCTGATCTCCGCGGTGGGCCAAGCCACAAAGACATCGGAGTATTTGCCGCCTCCCATGTTGAGGTAGGCCTGACCGTAAATCTTCCGGATCACCACCGTGAGTTTCGGCACCGTCACCGAGGAAAGCGCGTTCATCCAGTTGATGATCTTCCCTGTTATTTTCCGGCGCTCCCCTTCTTTGCCCACCAGAAAGCCGGGCGTATCGACGAGCGTGACAATGGGGATATTGAAGGAATCGCAGAGAACCAGGAAACTCGTGATCTTCTCGCAAGAGTCGGCATCCAGGGCGCCGGCTCCAAACAGAGGGTTGTTGGCGATGATCCCGACAGCGTGTCCGTCAAGCCTTGCAAAGGCCGTGATACACGGCCTGCCGAAATGCGCTTTGAGTTCGAGAAATCGGCCTCCATCCACGAGGGCCTTCACGATGTTCTTCATGTCATAAGCCCGGGCTGATTTTTCCGGGAGCATATCGAGAATCCGACCCATCTCGCTACCAGACCCTTCGGGCACATCAGCGCGAGGCGGCGCTTCTTCGGCATGGGAGGGCAGAAAGGAGAGATAGCGCTTGGCCATTTGGATGCACTCTTCTTCCGTCTCGCCCACGGCATCGACCAGTCCCGTTACCTCTGAGTGCAACCTCCAACCGCCCAATTCCTCTGCAGGGATGTCCTCGCCTATGGCCAGGGAGGTTACCTTGGGGCTGGATACGGCCATCACCGCGCCTTTCAGCATGATCGAGACATCGGACATGGCCGAGTACCAGGTGGAACTGCCATAAGACGGGCCAAGAAGGACCGATATCCAGGGAGATTCTCGGAGTCTTCGGTACTGGTCCGTGTTCTGACCTCCCTGGGCCATGCCCTGGGACCCCATGACATCGGGGATTCGGGCCCCTGTAGATTCTCCCAGGAACACGAGGGGCAGGCCTTTCTCGCAAGAGAGGGATCGCATGTGCTCGATTTTCTTCATGTTGGTCATGGAACTCGATGCACCCATGACGGTCATGTCGTTGGCAATCGCTCCCACCGGTCTTCGCTCGACCAGACCGCATCCGATGATCTTACCGTCCGCCGGCGTCCGATTGGCCATGCCCGGCAATGCGGAATGGCCGAAGAGTCCCAGTTCCATGAAGGTTCCCGGATCAAAAAGGCAGTCGATCCTTTCCCTTGCGTTAAGTTTTCCTTCTGCTTTTCGAGCCTTCAGCTTCCCCGCTCCACCCATGGCCATCTGATGCTGCTTCTTTTCCTGGAAAAGCTTCATTTTTTCGCTGTGGTTCATACCTGTCGTCCTTTACCGAGCTAAGAGGTTCGGGAGCCAATTGGAAAAGGCCGGTACAAAAATGTACAAGAGCCCGCAGCCGACCAGAACCAAGACGAATGTAGGGTACAATTCTCTGAGCACCTTCTGGGGCGAGGCCTGGGCAACGGCCGCCGCAGTGTAGGCCCCCACACAGACCGGCGGGGTCAACAATCCGATGCCGATAAAAACCCCGGCGGCCACATACAGTTGCATCAAGTCCAGTTTAAGCGCCATGGCCACAGGGAAGACCATGGGTATCGTAATATACATATTCGGCACTGCCTCCAAGAATGTGCCAAGAATTAGGCTCGCCAGGGCCACAGCCAGAAGCAAGCTCATCGGACCGACACCCATCTGGAGGCACCATTGGGCGATCTGCTGAGGGACCCGGGTATAGGCCAGAATCACGGACAGAAAGCTTGAGGCGGCAATGATGGCAAAGATGACCGAGGTGGTCAAAGCCGTGCTCTCAAGGGCCTTCCATATTTTGGACCAGCCCAATTCCCCATGGATGAGGCCGCTCACCACCGCTGCATAGAGACAGGCGACCGCAGCTGCTTCCGTAGGTGTGAAGATGCCGCTGTAGATCCCACCCAAAATCACCACGGGCATCAGAAGGGCTGTGCCACCCCGGCACATGATGGTCCACCTCTCTCGCAAGGAGCATCTCTTCTCCGGTGTCATGTCCCGGCATAGAACCCGACAGACTCCCATGAGCACGAGCATTTGAAAAATACCCGGCACAATCCCTGCCGCAAAGGCCTTGGACACGGAAGCTCCGGTAATCGCGCAATAGATAATCGCCGCATTGCTGGGTGGGATCAGAGCATCGATGCCGGCCACGGAAGCCACCAGAGCTCCCACAAAGGCCCGGTCATAACCTCGAGCCACCATCAAAGGCATAAAGATTCCTCCGATGGTCACGATGCTCGCCAGAATGGAGCCGGAGATAGCACTGAAGAACCCTTCCGTCAGAATCAAAGCAATCGCCAGGCCGCCTTTCCAGTGCCCGACGAAACCGAGGAAGACGTCTGCAAGGCGCTGAGCCAGACCGCCTTGAACCATCAGGTTAGCAGCCAGAATGTACAGGGGAATAGCGAGAAGGATGTACTTGGTGGTGGACTCAAACATGACCTGGGAGAGGGCAAACCAGGGGACATGCAGGTGATAGTAGCAGATCGCTCCCGCTCCAAGGGCAAAACCGATGAAGATGGGGACCCCGATGACCAGCAGAATCAAGCCAAGGCCGACACCAAAGGCAAACATCAGCTATTCTCCCTTGAACATCCGGGGGCCTGCTGATCTGTGGACATGGAAATGATCGATCTCACAAACATCTCCGCTGCGAAAAAAAACAGAAGTCCAAAGCCAATGGCGAGTGCGAGATAGAAAAACCACAAAGGAAATGCGATCTCTGTCGTGGTTCTGAGTCCCATCTGGTAGAACCCCTTTACCCCAAGCATCGCGCCATAGAGGAGGAAGCAGGAACCCACCCCGGTGGTGAGATAGATGACGGCCTCGAGAACGGCCTTGGCCCGGCCTTTGAGAAAGGCTGGAAACAAGTCGACCGAAACGTGGAGGTTGCGTTTCAACGCCACCCCCAGAAGCAGGAATACCAGATAGGGCATGAAAAGAGACGGCAACTCCTCCATAAGTCCCCACGTGCGGCTAAAAAACGATCTCGCCAACGCCTCAGCCGAAAGGCTGAGAGTGGCTCCAGCCAGTATGATGCAGGCCACCGCCATCAACACCTTTTCCAGAAAATCACTCACCCTGCTCCACCAGCGCATATTCGCCCCCCGGCCTTTGAGTTGAACAGGTTGTTTACTTCTTCAATCCCTGCTGTGCAGCGACGGCACTCCAAAAGGATGGGTCGTACTTTGTGACCAAAGGAGGGTACACCTTTTCCACGCACATCTCTTTGATGGCCTTGACATCTTTCGGGCTCAGCGTCACCACCGCACCTCCCTTCTGTTTCGTAAATTCGTCAAGACCGGCTTTTGCATCGTCCATCACGAAATCCGTGCACTCCTTCTCGATGCTTGGGACCACTTTCTTCAACAAGATGTCTTTGATCTCCTGGGGAAGGCTATCCCACCATTTGGCGTTTACGACCAAGATGGAGTCAGGGTAAGCGGTGTAAGGCAAGGTCCCGAACTTAAGGATATCCCACCAACTGTAAGCCTTGATGGCGGAGGGCACTGTCCAGACCGCGTTGATCATGCCCTGCTGCAAGGCCGGGTAGACCTGTTCCGTGCCCATGGATACGGTGCCTGCGCCCAAGGCGTCCCAGTAAGGCTTTTCGGAGGCTGAGAGCAGTCTGGCCTTGAGCCCCTTGAATCCCTCCATGTCTTGGACCTTCTTTTCCGTTGTAAACAGACAGGCCGGGCCGTTGGGAAGGCGGCAGAGCAACTTGACGCCCAGTTTTTGTTCGACCCGAGCGATGACCGCCTTTCCGGGTTCTGCGGCCCAAGCCTTCCGCTGCTGATCATAATTGTCGAAGAGCATCATAAGGGTGTCCACGCCGAATTCAGGAGCCGCCGATGCCAGGGTGAGGGCAATGCAACCGGCCATCTCGACGCTTCCTTGAGAAACGGCGGCAATCGCGTCCCGGGCGCTGTAGAGCTGGCCCGAGGGATAGGTCGTCACCTCCAGACGGCCCTTTGTCTCTTCTTTGGCGAGTTGGGCGAACTTCTCCGAATAGACCGCCAGGTGATGGGTCGGGAACCAATGATAGGAATATCGCGCTTTGAAGGACTCTGCGGCGAGGGCCGCCGGTGAAAAGACAGTCAGCCCAAGCCACGCCATCAAACAAACAGAACCCATCGCCAGTGCCCACTTTTTCTCCTTCCCATGCTTCATGACGCACCTCCTTTGACCCTTAAGTCTCTTGACCGAGTTAACCACCGTCCCCTCTCCGGGACAATCTCAGGGCTCAATGCACCCATCGATCACGCCCTCTCCAGAAGGGTTCCTTAAGCATCCTCCTGTTGACCTTACCATAGAGGTTCTTGGGAATCTCCTTGGTGAAATCAACACTGGTAGGCTTTTTGTAGCCTGCGAGGTTTCTTTTGCAGTGCTCAATCATCTGCGCTTCAGATACGGTTACCCCATCCTTGAGGACTATCACGGCCTTCACCGCCTCGCCCCACATCTCGTGGGGAACACCAATGACCGCCGCTTCTGCTACGCCGGGATGGCTCATGAGAACATCTTCCACTTCCCGGGGATAGATGTTGAAGCCGCCGGAAATGATCATGTCCGATTTCCGGTCCATAATATAGATATAGCCGTCTTCATCGACCGCAGCCATATCGCGTGTATGGAACCAACCGTCCTTAAAGGCTTCTGCGCTTTCTTCAGGTTTCTTCCAATAGCCCTTCATGAGTTTGTTGGATCGGATCAGGATCTCTCCGATCTCTCCCGGTTTCACGGGCTCCCCGTCCTTGTCGACCACCTTGACCTCAACGCCCATGGCCGGCCGACCTGCAGATGACAAGCGCCTGGTCTGGATCTCGGTGCCGTCAATCACATGATCCTCAGGCCCCAAATAGGTGATGGGCTGGGCCATCTCGGTCATCCCATAATTCTGGCGGAAGACATTACCGAAGACCCGTATCCCCTCTGTGAGTTTTTCCACGGCCATGGGGGCGGTCCCGTACCAGATTCTCCGGACGCTGCTGAGGTCAAAGGATTTCAGGTTGGGCACCATGAGGAGCCTGTAAAGCATGGTAGGGATGAGGAGAAGCGACGTCACGCTCTCCCGTTGAATGGTCTCTAAGACTTCCTGTTCATCATACCGTGGAAGGATAATATTGGTGGCCCCCCGGCTATAGTATGTCATCATCATGAGACCGGCCGCATGGGTCAGAGGGCCGCTGTTAAGGTTCACGTCAGAAGGCCCGATGGGCTCATCCAGGTTCATGAGCACATTGGCCAGCACGTTGTAGCCTATCCGGAAGGTCCAGGCGACCCCCTTGGGTCGTCCCGTGGTTCCGGAGGTGTACTGAAGCCGCTCTATGTCCACACCCTCGTCCACCTCCACGTCGGGCGCTGAATCCGGTTGGTGGGCAATAAGCTCATCGTACGTGAGGCGACCCGAGCGTGCTGGGCCGACGACAATCACATGCTTAAGGCTAGGGACGGATGAGAGCACCGGCTCAAGAAATTCAAGGAAGGCCTCATCGAGAATCAGAGCATCGGCTTCACAGTCATTGAGGACCTCGGCATGCTCTCTTGGGGAGTGTCGCGCGTTGAGGGAGACATAGGTCAACCCCGCCCTTGGGATGGCAAACAGGCTTGCAGCACTTTCAACGGAGTTGTTCATCAGCACGGCCACTTTGGATCCCTTGGTCAACCCGAGAGCAAGAAGACCGTTACTCAGGCGGTTAATGCGGGCATCCATCTGGGAAAAGGTGAGACGGGTCTCCTTGAAAACCACAGCGGTGTGATCTTTGTAGCGGGTAAGGGGCCACATAAACAGCAGACCGGGTTTCATTTCTAATGATCTCCTAAAGGCTGAAGTCGCGAAGCCTGCCAATTCGAACACACCCGGAGGTCAAACAGGGTGAATCAGGGCGCTACGAGATCCGGCATCAATCCGCGCAGTGAGGTGCTTCTGCTGGGGCCACGAGGGCGGATGATCCGGAGTTACGCCTGATTCGAATGGCGTAAGGCAGTTCGTTGCGGTATCGACTCATGATATATTCAATCGGCCGTTGTGCCGAATCGAAATAGACCGCCTCCACCAACAGCACCGGGGCTCCTTTCTTAAGGCTAAGGTTTTCCGCTACGGTGCGATCGGCACGTCCTAAAGAAATGGTCTGAATACCTTCCGTGACTTGAATCCCAGCCAGTTTCTCAAATTGAGGGACAAAAGGATTCTCGTTCAGACTTTCTAGGGGGATGCGCGATCCGAAACGGAAAGGCAGGTAGTAAACCACGCAGGAGATTGGCTGGCCCTGGAAATGGCGGACCCCCCTGATTTGGAAAACAAAGCGGTCCTCAGGGTTATTCAGCTTGTTCTTGATCTCCCGGGAGTTGGAGACCATGCCGAATTCATGTATTTTGAAGGACATTCTTGTTCCATAGTGGAAGATATCGTTGAGGTTGTCCACCGTAGGAGACATTGTTTTCCATTTGTTCGGGTCTTTCACGTAACACCCAGAGCCCTTGACGCTGCGGATGAACCCTTCGCTGGCCAGCATCTCTTTTGCGTTTCTGACCGTTTGCCGGCTGACTCCGTACTCTTTGACGATATCGTCTTCCGTAGGAAGCTGACCGCCGGGGGGCCAAGTGCCCATGATGATCTCGTTCCGAAGCCGAGTGGCCACCTGGTAGTAAAGCGCAAGAGGGCGATGAGTTAGCCTATTGGAGGGATTCTGTGACTTGGTGGGTGACACCGGCATTCCTTTTGAAACGCTCTTGGTTGCGAACGCTTTTCCTGTCTTAGTGCTGTCCCGCTACACCCGCATGGTTCGAGAGATCGGCCCCAGTTGCTGAGGAAGGATATCATAAGCCTGTTCTACCCAATCGCACAGAATGGGGCGTGTCTCGCGGGGGTCGATGATATCCTGCACGCCGAATTTTTCTGCAGTGCGAAACGGCGACTGGAGCCGGTCGTAGTACGCCTCCAGTTCCTTCCGTCGCGCTTCAGGATTCTCAGAGGCTTCAATTTCTCTCTTGTAGGCTGCGGAGACGCCTCCTTCTATGGGCAGAGAACCCCACATCCCTGAGGGCCAGGCGTAGCGGAGATTGAGATCGTCCTGACGGCCATAGGCTGAACCGGCCACCCCGAAGGCCCTCCGAAGGATCATCGCCACCCATGGAACACGGCTCTGGGCGATAGCCTGAAGCGCACGAACCGCGACCCGGATGGTGCCCTCCTTTTCCGCCGGCAGCCCAATGACCACGCCCGGCTGGTCCGTAAAGCTCACCACGGGGAGGTGAAAGGTATCACAGAGGTCGACAAAGCGAATAGTCTTCTCTGCGGCAGAGGCGTCCATGCCGCCGCCGAAAAACCGGGTATCGTTGATCATCACGCCCACGGGATAACCCTTCAGGCGGCCCAGCATGGAGACTATGGAGCGACCCTGATAACGGCCCATCTCGAACAAAGAACCTTCGTCAAAGACGAGGGTTACCAGCTTGCGAGCGTCATAGGTGAGCTTCCGGTTGCGGGGGATGATGGAGAGGAGTTCTTCCTCCCGCCTTTGAGGGTCATCATGGCCCTCAATCCTGGGCGGGAGCTGGTAGACGTTGGAAGGCAGGTAGGACAGAAACTGCCTGATTTGACGAAAGGCATCCTCTTCGCTTTCGGCTTCGTTGTCCACCACCCCGCTGCCGCGGGCGTGGATTCGGTACCCTCCCAGCTCCTCTTTGGTGATGTTCACGCCGGTGGCCGGTTTGACCACAGGAGGGCCGGCGGCAAAGACCTGACTCGTGCCCTTCACCATGACGGAGAAATGCGAGCCGATCACTCGTACCGCACCGAGGCCCGCCACTGAACCCAGGGCCGCGCTCGCAACGGGGATGATGCCGAACATGTCGGTATATTTCCAGTTGCGGTAGCCGGGCAGTTTGGTAGCTCCCATCATCTCCAGGAGCCTGACGCTACCGCCTGCCGTGTCCACAAGCCTCACGAGAGGCACCCGTGTTTCGAGCGCTAGTGTCTCCGCCCAGATCCACTTGTCGGAATTGGCGGCCTCTGAAGAGCCGCCACGTACGGTGAAGTCTTCGGCTGTAACAACAACTCTCCGCTCGCTGATGCGACCAGTGCCGATAACAACATTAGCCGGTGTAACTTCTAAGAGACGGCCTTCTTGGTCATATTTGGCTGAACCGGTGAGAGCGCCAATCTCGCGAAAGGAATTCAGGTCCAGAATTTTGTCAATTCTCTCCCTGGCTGTGAGTTTGCCGGCATTATGATGGCGGGCCACGCTTTCGGATCCACCCATCCGCTTCGCCAACTCTCGCCGCCGGATGATTTCCTCCACTTCGGGTTTCCAGCTCACGGCAACCTCCCGATTTAATGTATTTCATTAAATACAAATTATAAAAAAAGCTGTCAATTCAAAACTACAACTTTTCCAGAACGATGGTTGTTCAAATGCAGGCGAAGGCTTTGAGGTATAGAGGATAGAGGCACACCGTATGATCGCATGGCTCGCTTCAAACGGTGTGCCTGATGTCGTAGCCGGCTTCTCTGAGTTTGGCTAAGACCTCTTTGGCTTGGTCATGGCCGCGCATTTCGAGGTTGAGCTTGACGCGGCTGACTTGGATGGGGTTCTCAAGGTTCAGGCGGTCATGGAAGATTGGGAAGAAAAGGCTTTTTCTCATCTTGCCATTCCCATCACTCCAATACTCCAGTACTCCACCACTCCATCA
>Ga0079037_100002081_pt1 | contig 10794 bp, 12 predicted proteins | sample Mud3Dept4metaG_FD_71479 | JGI IMG/M metagenome (GOLD analysis project Ga0079037, IMG submission 71479) | Freshwater wetland microbial communities from Ohio, USA, analyzing the effect of biotic and abiotic controls - Mud 3 Core 4 Depth 4 metaG | ecosystem: Environmental > Aquatic > Freshwater >... | reverse complement strand
ACCGCAGCGATCTTGGGATCCTGGAACGGCGAGCTTGGGGAGATGAGCATGCCCCGTAGCTCCATTTCGCCACCGATTTCGACCATGTACGTGTCCAGCCACTCCCTCTTCTTCGGGATCGGCTCGTAATGGGTCAGGACGTTCCCCACGGTCACCGCAGCCTCTGCAAACGCCTGCATCGCGTTCCGCAGCCCGGTGAGCGTCGCGTAAGTGTCAGCCATGCGCGGCCAGCCTCCGGGCTATGATTGCCGGGATCCGTGGCCTGGCGTCTGCCAGAGCCTTCTTCAGCCACGGCTGGGCCTTGGTTCCCTTGCGCCCGATGCTGCGAGCGAAGTTGAACTCCGCGTGGTAGTATGCGGTCCCTCTCCAGCCCGGCTCGCCGAGATCCACTCCCTTGAACTTCAGCCAGTCGACCAGGGCGCCCGGAGGTGGCCACTTCCCCGGATTCCTGCCCTCGTGGACGAACGTCGAGTAGAGAACGCTCGGCCCGACCGCAACCCCACCGGGGATCCTCTTCACGGCGTGGCTGTCCCTGAGATTCCCGCTCGCGCCCACAGGCGCGTAGGACTTCGCGACAGAAAGGACCATCTCGCCCACTTCCCGCATGGCCAGGTTGACCTTGTACTCAAGCCTACCCGCCTGGTAGCCCATGAGGACAGGAACGACTTCCTTCCAGGTGACCGTGACGTTCACCTGCGCCCCCGATGGGTTAGCCAGACTGTTGGAGGGCTCGTCTTCGGCGTCATGTCCCAGTCCCTGATCGCCACCGCTGCCTTGGTCGACACCTCGGGCCCCTGGCTCATGTGACCGTCGTACTGCGCCCGCCACGCCTTCGCAATCGAGAGAAGCCGGTCTGACGCCTCCCGGAAGTTGGTCGCCTCGCTCGGCACATCCATGTCGACCGACTGCGCGGCCTCTGTGGCGAGCATCAGACAGGCGTACGAGGCCGCGAGGTCCAGAACGGCCCGCTTGTCCTTCGTCGGGATAGTGTCGGTCGCCGTGCTGAGAGTGTGCTGGGCCGTGAACCAGACCCTGATTGTCTCGGTTACCGCTGGCGTTATGCCGATCAAGTACAGGTAGTATTTCGTCGTGTCCCTGTGGATCTGCCAGTCCGCAATCGGATCGAGAAACTCGGGCGTGTAGTTGGCCCCGACCGCAGAGGCAGGGTACTCCACTCTCAGAACCCTGCTCGCGTCATTGACCCAGCCCGTCAGGGCAGTGACATCGTAGAAGGACGTGGCGTTTCCAGTCAGATCTACCACGACCTCGCGAGGTCGGTCGCTACCGTACTCCTCGACAGCCCGCTGGATAGCCGTGTCCAGGGCTGGGTCGACATCCGTACCGAATGTGGAGTTCGCTCCGGTATCGCGCAGCCTCTGCCTCACAAGCTCCAGATCGGCAGTTGGCGCAACCACGCTACAACTCCACTAGAACGGTCGGTGTCGTTCCCGTGATTAGGGCATACAACTGCCCCGAGTAGACCAGTTCTCCGCGCCAGTGCGGCGCGGTCGTGTTGATGCCAGCGCAGAGCTTCAGGAGGGTCTCTCCACTGCTCCCGTTCTGCTTCATGATTACGCTGGCCGCGTCTGCGCCTCCTGTGATGGAGACGCCCCGAAGGACGCCTCCATTCGCAGGACCGACGTTTGCTGATGCCGCGATGGTGTAGGGAATCGTAGGTCCACACATCATTCCACCTCCGCCCCTCGCACCTCGAAGTGCTTGAACGACGTGTCACCGCCGTTCTTGATGAACTTGAACGTCCCCGTACCGTCACCGTCATAGACATAGACGGTTCGCGACTTTTCCTCGGTCGGTGGCCGAAAGGTGATCGCCAGAGCGGGAACTACTTGCCCGCCGAGGCCCGCTGCAATCCACCAGTGGCTCGCGTTCTCCGGGGTTTCTTCCTCGCACCGCACGCGCACGGACCTGGCCGTAGCCGGTTCCTTCGCGTACACGGTGTTCGTCAGCCCCACCGACCGCTTGACTTCGGCCTTGACCTCCGCGACAGCAGTGGAAACCGTCTCCACGGCTTTCGCGGCCGGTGCGGCCACAGTCTTCCTGCGTCGCTGCTGTTGCGCCATTCGCCTTGCTCCTAGACGTTGTCGTACACGATGACCCAGGTGCCCTCGGGGACAAGCAGCCCGGTCCCGAGAAGCTCGCCCTGCAGCGCCAGGACGTCGCCAGCGGACAGGTCCGTGGCGTAGCCCGTCACACCGTTCAGCGCGTTCTTCGCGTTCGCGGTCAGGTTGATGGTGTTGAGAAGCTCCAGGGTCGAGAGTTCCACCACACCAACCCCCGCAAGCCCGACATCGACGATGTTCAGGTGAGTCGAGTTCGTCGCCGCGCCCGAGACAGCGGCCAGCGGCATGAAGTACGACTCGACCAGGCGACAATCGCAAGGGGCCACCCAGTTCGCCAGGTACTTCGTGGCTTCCGACCCGGCAGCCTTCGCACGGGTCTGGACCTGGGCGTAGTGGAGGCCAGGCACCGACGCCTCGAAGTTATTGATTTGGACGCCTTCCAGGGCGCCAACGACGGTTACTGCCATGACGACCTCCTAGTTGTTCTGGTAGACGATGATCCAGTTCCCAGCAGGGATCAGGACGCCTGCGTTCGACTTCTCGGCCTGCAGAGCCAGAACGTCCCCGGCCTGCAACTCCGTCGCGTATCCGACGCCAGCCGAAAGGTCGTTCTTTGCGTTGGCCGTTAGATCGAAGCCCGTGAGCAGTTCCAGGGAAGACAGTTCCGTGGTCCCCGCCGCGATACCGACATCGACCACGTTCAGGAACGTCGTGTCCGTATTGTCCCCAACGACCGCGTCGTCGGGCACGAAGTAGGACGCCAGCAGCTTCACGGGGTGCGGAGCCATCCAGTTCCCGATGTAGTCCGTGGCTGTCACCGCGAGATGGGTACGAGTCCGTACGTTCGCCATGCAGTAACCCGGCTTGCTGCGAACGAACTCGTTGATTTGATTGCCCGCAAGGGCACCAACGACAGTTACTGCCATGACGCCCCTCCCTTATGCGACATCGTGGTACGTGAACGACCTGTGGTCAAGGACCGACCCGCCGTAGATGTGGCGGATCTTGATTGCCTGCGTGTCGTTGTTGAAGCCCAGACCACTCGCAGGGTCGTCCTGCATGAACATCTCGGGCTCCTGACGACCACCGAAAAAGCCGATGACCACGGTCGGGACCAGGCTGGGATCCCCGACAGTCCACCAGTCCTTCGCGTTCGTGAGCTTGTCGTAGACGATGACCTCCATGCCCGACCCCTTGTACTGGTGCGGGTCGCGTCCAATGTCCGCGTCCGCAACAGCCGCGAGGTTCGGGGCGAAGGCGTCGCTCGGATCGAGGATCCTCAGGGCCCGCGACTTCAACTCCCTCGGGACGATGATGTACTTCGGCCGGTTGCGGTCGCCCAGGATCTCCAGCGACTCGTTGTACGCTGTCTGGTCCGCCATCAACTGCTCGGCGGTCTCCACCCCGAGGATGCTCAGGGCGACCGTGTCAGCGTTGTAGTGCGAGGTGCCAGCCGTGTACAGAACGACCGAGTCGTAGTGGAGCGTCGGGTTGTCCGTCGTGATGAGGTCCATCACGAAGTTGTAGAGGGTGCGCTTCGCAGAGCGCGCCAGAGCCGTTGGAATGCGCGCCAGAGCGCCGATCTGGTCGTCTGCGATCATCTCCAGCGTGATCGACTGCTCCAGCATGCCCCGCTTGCTGATCGAGTAGGTCGTGTGCTCGTCTGTCGGGGAGGTCGCGGGCTGGTAGGCTGCCCCTTCCGCCACGGCAGGCAAGTTGCCGTACCCGCCGATCCGCAGGAAGTAGCGAGTGCGGAAGTCCGCCACGGACTCGATCTCGCTGACCACCTTGCGCCAGTCGTCGTACGGCAGGTCGCTGTACGACTTCATCAGCGACATGTACATATTGTCCGCCACGACCTCGCCCCACTGAGCGGTCGTCAGGGACTCGCGGATCTTCTTGTGATGGCGCGTGCTGGAATACTTCGCGCCGTGAAGCTCGTCCATGCACGCCTCGACGGTCTCGGCTGCGAATGGGTTGGCGCTGGGATTCCAGACGCAGTACGCCTCACGGAGCGAGTGGAACGGCTCGACCACATGCCCCTCCGCGTCCTTGACGGGGTTGATGTGGTTGGCCGGGGTGAGCATCGCTCTGAAGCGAAGCTCGTAGTTGTCCGCCCTGTCGACGAACCCCTCGACCCGACCCATGCCCACGGGCGGGCGCTGCGCGTAGGCCGCTGCCAGGCCACGGTACTCGCCCATGATCGCCGTGACGTCAGCTTCCTCCAGAGAACGACGGGTTGCGGCCTCTTGCAGGCGCCGCTGGGCGCTCTCGCGAATGACTCCGGTGAGACCCGAGGCCTTCATCGCCTCTTCGATCACCGTGGCGTTGGTGGCAGCACGCTCTCGCTCTTCGAGCCGCGCTGTCAGATCCCGGAGCTTGGCGAAGAGTTCGTCTGCCTCGTTGGCCTCGGCGACCCCCGACTCCTCGATCTCCTCGTCACCATCAAGCGGCGCGTCCACAGCTTCCGTCGTGTGCGTCCGCGCCAGGGCGGCCTCTACCGCTGCCTCGATCTTCGCGGCGAGTTCGTCTTCGTTCATGTCGCGCTCCTTCGCTGTTTGATCCGATTCCCGCATGGCGCGGATTCTCCCGCCTGCAGAAGCGTGAGTTACGAGGTCCACGGACTCGACCGCGTAGACAGCACTCACAAGTTGTGCCTTCCCGCCTTCGGCTTCGACTACCTGCGAGTCGTCCCCGTCAGCGTTGATGCTGAACTGATAGCGCGAGATCTCTCCGACCTCGGCTGCGTTCTTGAGCTTCTCTCGCCAGAGCGGGTCGATGACGTGGAACCTGGCCTCGACCACGACCGCACCATCACCATCCTGGCGGGCCTTGGGAGAGCGAATCACCCCGATGTGGTCACCGACGCGCCTGATCGGGTACTGCTCGCTGTCGGTGTAGCCTGGGTGGTCCTCGAAGACGTCCGCCCCTTCGAGCATGCCGAGAAACCCCTTGCTCGACAGAAGCTCGGGTGGCCAGTACCGCCCGACGATGGACTTCCCGCTGCGGATCACGTCGATGTCCCAGACCTTCCCTTCCTTGGCCTTGGACGCTTCGCGGATCCGCCCATGTGTCTCGCTGAAGAGAACGCCTTCCGTCACCTTCTTCTTCGGCTTGGCGACCAGCCCGGCGTCGGACTTCTCTTCCTCCTTGACCGGGTCGCCTTCTTTCCAGCCACACTTGGGGCAGACCTTGTCCGCCGGAAGAATCCCAGCACCGCAACGCCTGCACTTGTTGGGCGGGGCCTCTTCCAGACCCTCCTTGACGTTGGCGTAGAGGGCTTTCATCTGCGCCTGCGCCTCTTCCTCGGTCGGGAAGCACTTCACCTCCGACCCGTCCTCCGACTTGACGACGCAGAACTCGCCCCCTTTCGGGACAACCTTCCAAGGGGGCGCCTCCTGGATCTCCGCCTCTTCCATCTCTCTGGCGGCGCGACTCACAAGCTCTGCCACGATCTGCTGGATCTCCGAGCTTGCCGGGTGGTGCGAGGCTGCCGCAGCGAGCTTCCCGATCTTCTGGACCAACTCCAGGTTCGTGCTGCTCAGAACTCGGCCAGCCTCGCGGAGAGTCGCGAGGTAATCCAATGCCTCGTAGAGATTCGTGCTGACAGTCACATGACGCCTCCCAGGCAAACGAAAAGGCCGCTGGCCAGCCCGTAAGCTGGTCGCGGCCTCGACTCCCCCGGCGAGAGGGGCAAGCACGCCTTAGCGTGTCTTCGGCCCGAATCCCGTGATTACGATGGTCAGTCTACCAGTTTTCCTCTGGATGTCAAGTCCGTAGGCCACGGAATCGCCGTGTCCACACGACAACGGCGACAGTACCACACCCCGGACCCGTCCTGGCGCACGTATCCAATGACAGCATGACAGCACCGACAGCGCACTGGCTTCAGTGGATTCCATGATCGCGCAGGCTTCTGGCGACGCACGTCACTCGGAAGGTTTGGGTTCACCCTGGCGCCTTCTCGCCAAGATCTCGTGGATCTTGATGTCCTCGTCCATGCTCGTCCTGGCGACAATGTGCAGCCAATCGGCATTGTCCCCCGAGGTCAGGTCCAGTTCCACGACCGCAGGCTCGCCCTCTTGGTCTAGTCGAACACCCACCATCTCCGCTTCTTCCCTTTCGGCAGGCCCAGCAGGACGATTTCGGATTCACTGTTGCAACCCACCCCCGTGCGATAGGTCGAGAACACGCGAGAGGCAGGCACCATTGTCGCTAGATGACAGTCTCCAAAGGCACGGGCTGTGTCCGCATCGGTTGTTGTTGACTCCATGGGATTCACCTGCGTGTCAACCCGAGTCCCCTTCGGGTGCTTTACACCATCAGCCCCGCGAAAGACAGCCACCTCCTTGATTCCGTGAGCAGCCAGAAACTCCTGGGTCGCTTCGTACTGCGCCCGCAGGAACTTCCGCTGGGTCGCGCTGCTCGCCAGAGGCGCCATCCCACCGAATCCGGTGTTCGAGCCATACCGTTTGATGTCGTCGTCAGAAACCTCCGTCCAGGCAGCAACGGCATCTCGAATCTTCTGCCTGTTTACCGGATTTGCGAGGGGACCACTCGCCTCCGGGGAATCTTCTATATGAATCGCATCCTCGCTGGCAATCCTGTTCACGCCCATGACGCCCCCATCCCGCCATCCCGATGGCTTGTCGACCACGAGGCGACCGTGAAGCACCAGGCCCTGCATAGCGTTCTGGTAGGCTGTGTACACGCCCCCTCCCTCGCCCATCGTCAGATCGTCCTGTTCCACAGGCCCTTTCCTTATCACCTCCGCCATATCACCCTTGATGTACCGAAAATCCCGCTCGTGCGCCGCTCTTTGCTCCGCCACAAAGGCGTCGGACTGGGCGTTTCTCTCTTTGATCTTCGCTGTCTGCCACGGCGACATCTCCAGTCCGAACTCCTTCGCCGCGTCCTCCTGCAGGGACAGGCTCCTGATGTCCTCGTCATTGGCGGAGAACGCCCACTGTTTCACCAGGTTGTTTGTCAAGTCGTAGCCCAAACCCGTGCGCGCCGCCAGATCCGTCACCACGGCATCCTTGAGGGCTTCGGCCTGAGTGAACTCGAAAGCCTGGCTGTCGCCTCCGCGCTTTATCCGATACACCCGCTCTATCTCTTCAACGCCTTTGTAGAGCGCCACGTCGGTTTGGTTGGCCAGCCCGATCATCGCCGTGTTCCCCCCGGCCGCACCTCGGTTGGCCAATCCGGAGTTGTCGGTGTCGTCGACCGCAGCCACTGCTTTCTTCCTGGTCGGGGCAGCCACTCCGCCGGTAGACGCGAAGCGCCCCCTTGCTCCGTGCGGCGGTTTGTAGGCTTCCGTGATGTCGCCCGGATCGGGCAGCCCGTCGATAGTTGCTGGCACGTCGAGAATCGCGCCCGCTGGCAGGGTCTTCATCCAGGTTTCGACCCCCTCGCGGAACGCCAGTTCCTCGTCGGTGTACCCGACCGCAGGCGCATTGTGCGTCAGGTCTATCTGGATCTTGAGCATGCGCGCTTCGGTCAGCATCACAGTTCTCCTGCCAGGAAGGCGGACCACCGCGCTTGGTCGTGGACCGTCAAGACCCCGCCGATCTGCTCCGCCATCAGAGAAGGCGACGCCCCGGACGTGTCGAACACCCTGAGTTCATCGAACGCCCCCTTGGCGAGAGCGTCGCGTATGCAGGCGCCAACCATGTCGTGAGACGCTCGCACGACCTCGTGCGGAACGTATCTCCCGGTCTGGGCCCCGCGAGAATCCGCCCTCTTGATTGCCGTTTCGGCCGATACGACCGCGTAGTCAGCAACCACTCGGTATCCAGCAGAGCGAAGAGCGACGACCTTGGCCCCCAGCTTCTCGGGCGAACTGTCGCCGGTCGAGTCGTACACGACGTCAGATCCCTGCGCCATACCAGCCTTCATCGTGTCCTTCGACACGACAGACGATTCCTCGTGAAGGTGGGTTGCGATCCACGATTCTCCAGCCGCGACCCCAGGAGCGTACTCCGGTAGCTGGGCCTTGATGGCGTCCGCGTCGACCTTGACCACGTCCTTGGGGAACCGTCCTAGAAGCGAGGACTTCCCGGAAGCCGTTCCGCCGCCCGTCATGTAGACCGTGGGCCTCGCGGACCTGCCCACGCCCGCGCACGCTCGCGAGACTATGTCGTCGTGCAGCCTCTGCCTGCCTGGCTCCCAGACCCCGTTCTTGCAGAACATCGTCATGGAGTCCTCGGCCGGAGCGCCCGCCAGTACATGCGCCCCCTTGGTGGCGCCGGTCGAAACGAACCTTCCCCGTGCCCCACGAGGTGCTTTGTAGGCTTCCTCAACGGCATGCCGCGAGGGCTTGGTGACGCGAAGGTTCTTCTCTACTACCTGCACGATGGCCGCCTGGACGTCAGGTGCGTAGGTCTTCTCGAAGTCCGGGTGCCAGTACGCGGCATACGCCTCTGCGACCGTCTCTGTTGGCGACCAGCCGCTACCGTATCCGCTCACCTTGCCCGCCGCCTTCTGCGCCGCAGGAGCGAGACCGTCCAGTCCACTGCGGCCCGTGTCCGCCTCCAACTCGTGCCCTGCCTCATGGGTCGCACACCCCGCCCAGTCATCCTTGTAAGCCATCGAGACGTGGTAGCTCTTGCCCAGGTCTTCGACCGCAGTGGCGCGTGTATTGGCTGCGTAGAGTGTAATCTCGGGCTCGCCGCTCTCGGTCTCCTGCTTCGGCTTGAACATGCCCTTGAACGGGCTCTCCGCGCCGCTCACGATGTACCGCGTGCCAAAGACAGGGAGCGCCCCGGTTGACGACGCTTCTATCAGTCCCCGCAGAACCGGGGTGATGTCGGTCTTGCCATGGCTCACGACCTCGACCGCAAAGCCCCGTCGCCCCAGTTCCGTGAGAAGCCCGGCCTCGGTCGCGCCTTGCTTGAATCTGCCCCTCTTGTCTCGGGTTACGGCTTCTGCCATGGGAGCAATCGCAGGCTTCGGCTGCGGCTGGGGAGTGATCCCGCGAGCCTCTTTATCCATATCACTGTTCGGGGGCCACATAGGGCTATATGGACCCCACAGGGGATTCCACAGGATGCTGGTACAGCGACAGAAGATGATTTCCGAGGCGGGCAGGTTGGGATCGTGCGGTCCCATGGCGGGATAGCCGTTCACGTTGAAGAACTCGTCCTTACCGACCGCAGTGCCATGCAGTGCGGCGTGCGCCGGTCGTGCCCCGCCAGCCACGCTCTGACCCGAGTGCAGCCAGATCTTCTGCCACGGTTCCAGGGGAAGCTGGCGCATCGTTTCTCCCTGGGCTGCCTGCGAGGCAAGCTCGTAGGTGTTCGCAAGCTCCGTGTGGACGATCCGCGCAGCCTGGTAAGCGAGCGGGCCGAACCTGTCGGTCGCTCTCTCCGGGATGTCACAGTACCTGACTATGTTCCGCCTGGCGTCCAGGGTCTTCTGCTGGCCGTACACCGTCTTGCGAAGCTGCTCGTCTATAGCTTGCCGGGCTGTCTCGGCGATCTCCTTTACCATCAGCGCAGACCGCTGGTAGGCCGCTTGTAGCTGGGGCTCGAAGAGGTTGAACATGCGCTCTCTGTCGAGATCCGCTTCCATGGCCATTTCGACCGGCGTGACCGTAGCGTCGACTCCCAGCCTGACTCCGCTGGTTAGCACGTCCACCATGACGTCGGATCCACGCTTCTCGAAGCCAGCGATGGCGTCGCTCAGTTCGGCTCGGAGGTCTCGTAGCTGCGCCATCTGCCAGGTGTCGTCGGAAGAGGGAACGGCAAGCAGGCGCTCCGTCACGTCTTGACGAAACGCCTTCAACTCCCTCAGCATCCCTTGGATACCAGTCCTCTGGACGCCGTTGAGTTGCCGGTATACCGACCACCACTGCTCGACGTTTCTTTCTCTCCGCTCGTCGGTCAGCGGTGCCGTGCTCAGCGCCACTACGACTCCTTACGCACCTCGTCCATCATGCGCTTCAAGTCCTTGGCAGTCCGAGCGGCCCACTGCTCGACCGTTTCGCCCTCACGCGCAATGGGGATCTCGAAAACGACCTTCTTGTCGGTCACGGCCGGTTTGCCAGCAGGGTCTGCCACCTGTCCCCTCCATACTGCTTGTAGTCACCTTCCGTCAGGTCGTAGGTCTCCATGTCCTTGAGGCTGAAGATCGCTCGCTGCGACTTGGCGACCGCAAAGGCAACGCACTGAGCCTTCTTGTCCTGCCCCGTGACCTCAGACACGTCGTAGTGCAGGGTGTCGTCCGACTTGTCGTACCAACCGCCGATGTGCGCCTGGGGATCCTTCTGGAACTGCGACCACCTGGACCTCGCAAACTCTTCCAGTTCCGCGACCAGCTTCTTCTCGGGCACCCCGGAAGCGTGCTCTACCAGGCGCCCGGTCCCCTTCTCGGTTCCGCTGACCCAGCCCTCCTTCGGGCTGTCCTTCGAGACCGGCTGGTACGTGAAGCCCGCCTCGCCATGCTTTCGGATCTCCCCGATCATGGCGTCGATCAGCCCGCGAGCAGTCGCCTGCCCGAGACTTGCCGGTTTACCGCCCGCAGTAGAACCACCCCCGCCCGCGAACTGCCCCCTTGGATTGCGCGCCTGCGCCTCTCCCAGGAGAATGGCGCGATACCGCCTCTCTGCTTCTCTGGTTACCCCTCCTTTGGCGGGGAGGATGGGGCTTTTCCCGAGGCTCCAGGCGGGACTGGGGGCTTAGGTGTCGCGGCGGGTTTCGAGCCGTTCCCCGGA
>Ga0079037_100002080_pt1 | contig 10794 bp, 9 predicted proteins | sample Mud3Dept4metaG_FD_71479 | JGI IMG/M metagenome (GOLD analysis project Ga0079037, IMG submission 71479) | Freshwater wetland microbial communities from Ohio, USA, analyzing the effect of biotic and abiotic controls - Mud 3 Core 4 Depth 4 metaG | ecosystem: Environmental > Aquatic > Freshwater >... | reverse complement strand
CTCTTCGTGGTGATGCTGCTCAACGCGCCGCGCGAGGAGGCGCTGGTCCGCGCGACGATCCCGCTCGCGCTCGGCGGGCGCCCGCTGCGCGTGGGCGTGGTGCTCGGGACGATCTTCTTCGTCGAGATCGCGTGGGCGCTCTCGCGGGTCGGCGACCGGGCGATGGGCGGCGACGCCGCCACGGCGGCGCACGTGCAGTCGGTGCGCCAGGTGGGCATCGAGCTCTTCACCACGCACGCCTTCGCCTTCGAGGTCACCTCGGTGCTGATCCTCGTCGCGATGGTGGGCGCGGTGGCCCTGGCCAAGCGGAACCTGTAGGGGCCCGACATGCCGTCGCTCAACCACTTCCTCGTGCTCTCGGCCGTCCTGTTCGCCATCGGGACGGCCGGCGTCTTCCTGCGCCGCAACCTGATCACGATCCTGCTGTCGATCGAGATCATGCTCAACGCGGTGAACCTGACCTTCATCGCCGCCGGCCGGCATCTGGGCTCGGTGGAAGGGCAGATCGTCGTGTTCTTCGTGATGACCGTGGCGGCCGCCGAGGCCGCCGTCGGGCTGGCCATCGTCATCGCGCTGTTCCGGCAGCGCGAGACGCTCAACCCCGACGCCTTCACGTCGCTCAAATGGTAGGCGCGCCGACACCGACGGGCGCGGGCCGGCAGCCCGCCGCCACTTCCCGCGAGAGCCGATCGTGCTGCTGCTGATCCCGCTCCTGCCGTTCCTCGGGTACCTCGTCAACGTCTTCCTCGGCCGGCGCCTGTCGAAGTCGGTCTCGGGCGGCGTGGCGTGCCTCGCCATGCTCGGGTCCTTCGGGATCGGCGTCGTCCAGTTCTGGGCGCTGCTCGGCCGGGCCCCGCACGCGCGGATGATCGAGCAGACCGTCTACGCCTGGATCACGGCCGGCGACCTCCAGATCCCCTTCACGCTCCGGTTCGACCCGCTCGGCGCGCTGATGGTCCTCGTCGTCACCGGGATCGGCTTCCTCATCCACGTGTACTCGTTGGCCTACATGCACGAGGAGACCGACTGGGAGTACGCGCGGTACTTCTCGTACCTGAACCTGTTTGCCGCCTTCATGCTCCTGCTCGTGCTCGCGGCCAACTTCCCGCTGATGTTCGTCGGGTGGGAGGGCGTGGGCTTGTGCTCCTACCTGCTGATCGGGTTCTGGTACAAGAAGCAGTCGGCGGCCGACGCCGGCAAGAAGGCGTTCGTCGTCAACCGCATCGGCGACTTCGCGTTCATCATCGGGATGGCGCTCGCCTTCCGCGAGTTCGGGACCCTCGACTTCCGCGAGATCGCCTTCCAGGCGACCGGGCTGGCGCCGGAGGCGGCCTTCGGCCTGATCTCGCTGATGACGCTGCTGTTCTTCATCGGCGCCACGGGCAAGTCCGCGCAGATCCCGCTGTACACGTGGTTGCCCGACGCGATGGAGGGCCCGACGCCCGTGTCCGCGCTGATCCATGCGGCCACGATGGTCACGGCGGGCGTCTACATGATCGGACGCAACGCCGAGCTGTTCAGCCTGGCACCGATCACGATGCAGACGGTGGCCGTCGTCGGAATCGCCACCGCGCTGCTCGCCGGCACCATCGGCCTCCTGCAGAACGACATCAAGCGGGTGCTGGCGTACTCGACGGTGTCGCAGCTCGGCTACATGTTCCTCGCCATGGGGGTCGGGGCCTTCACCGCCGGCATCTTCCACCTCTACACGCACGCGTTCTTCAAGGCGCTGATGTTCCTCGGGTCGGGCGCGGTGATCCACGCGCTGCACGGCGAGCAGGACATGCGCAAGATGGGCGGGCTCAAGCCGCACCTGCCCTTGACGTACTGGACGTTCCTCGCCGGCACGGTCGCCATCGCCGGCGTGCCCGGCTTCTCCGGGTTCTTCAGCAAGGACGAGATCCTGTTCCGGACCTTCCTCGGCGGCCACCGCGTGCTCTACGCCGTGGGCATCGCCACGGCGCTGCTGACGGCCATCTACATGTTCCGCCTGGTGCACATGACCTTCCACGGGGAGGCGCGGTTCGCGACGGTCCCCGATGGCGGGCACGGCCACGGTGCGGTGCCCCACGGGCACGATGCGCACGGGCACGGTGGGAGCCACGGGGGACATGTGCACGACGCGCCGCCGGCCATGGCCTTCGCGCTGGTGGTCCTGGCCATCGGGGCGGTCGTGGCGGGCTACGTGGGCCTGCCGCCCGCCATCGGCCACCTCGTCGGCGTGGACAACAAGATCGAGGCCTTCCTCGGGCCGAGCTTCCACCCCGCGACCTACCAGTGGACCGAGGGCGGCGCACACGGCGCGTCCACGGTCACCGTCGAGCACTCCGCCGAGGCGCAGGTGCCGGAGGGCGGACACGACGCGGCGGCCGGGGCGGCGCACGGCGAGGATCACACCGCGCTCGAATGGTCGCTGATGGGGGTCTCCACGGCAGCGGCCCTGGGGGGCATCCTCATCGCGACCTTCTTCTTCCTGTGGCGCCGCGACCGGGCAGACGCCCTGGCGGCGGCGCTTCCGGGCGTCCACCGGCTGCTCCAGAACAAGTACTACGTGGACGAGCTGTACGACGCCGCCCTCATCCAGCCGATCAAGCGCGTGTCGGAGACGGCGCTGTGGAAGGGCGTCGACGCCACGGTGATCGACGGGACCGTCAACGGCGTCGGCACGCTCGTGCGCGGTTCGGCCTCCCTGTTGCGGCTCCTGCAGACCGGCTCGGTGCGGGCCTACGCCGCCTCGGTGTTCGCGGGCGTGCTGCTGGTGCTGGCCTACTACCTGGCGCGGTGACGGAACTCACATGGGCGCATCGCTTCTGACGCTGACCATCTTCCTGCCGATCGCCGGTGTGCTCGTCCTGCTCGCGATCGGCAACCGCGAGGGTGAGCGCGACGGCCTCATCCGCCAGGTGGCGCTCGCCGCCTCGCTCGTCACCTTCGCCCTCACGCTGGTGCTCTGGCGCGGGTTCGATCCGGCCGGCCCCGAGTTCCAGTTCGTCGAGCGGTTCGACTGGATTCCCGCCTTCGGCATCCAGTACTACCTCGGGATCGACGGCATCGGCCTGCTGCTCATCGTCCTGACCGGCTTCCTCACGCCGATCTCGCTGCTCGCGTCCTGGGGCTCCATCAAGCGGAAGGTGAAGGAGTTCTCGATCGCGATGCTCGTGCTCGAGACGGCGATGCTGGGCGTGTTCGCCTCGCTCGACCTGTTCCTGTTCTACGTGTTCTGGGACGTCGTGCTGATCCCGATGTACTTCATCATCGGGGTGTGGGGCTACGACCGCCGGATCTACGCGGCGGTGAAGTTCATCCTCTACACGATGGCCGGCAGCGTGCTGATGCTCGTCGCCATCATCGCGCTGGCGGTGGTGCACCACAATGCGACCGGCAGCTACAGCTTCGACTACCAGCGCCTGCTCGCCCTGCCGCTCGCCCCGGCGGCGCAGACGTGGTTCTTCCTGGCGTTCACGCTCGCCTTCGCGATCAAGGTGCCGCTCTTCCCGCTGCACACGTGGCTACCCGACGCGCACGTGGAGGCGCCCACGGCCGGGTCGGTGATCCTCGCCGGCGTGCTGCTGAAGATGGGCACCTACGGGCTGATCCGCTTCGCCTTCCCGCTGTTCCCCGATGCCGCGGTGGCCTTTGCACCGTGGCTGGCGGTCCTCGCGCTCGTCGGCATCGTCTACGGGGCGCTCGTCTCGATGGTGCAGCCCGACATGAAGAAGCTCGTGGCCTACTCGAGCGTGAGCCACCTCGGCTTCGTCGTGCTCGGCCTGTGCGCCATGAACGTGCAGGGCATGCAGGGGGCCGTGTACCAGATGCTGGCCCACGGCGTCAGCACCGGCGCCCTCTTCATGATCGTCGGCATGCTCTCCGACAGGCGCCACACTCGCCTCATCACCGAGTACGGCGGGCTGAAGGCGGTGACGCCGCAGCTCGTGGCCTGCTTCCTCGTGATCACGCTCTCCTCGATCGCGATGCCGGGCCTCAACGGCTTCGTGGGCGAATTCCTGATCCTCGTCGGCGCGTACCGCGCGAACTGGCTGTGGGCCACCGTCGCGGGCACCGCCGTGATCCTCTCGGCGGTCTACATGCTGTGGATGTTCCAGCGGGTGAACTACGGCGTGGTGACCAACCCGAAGAACGAGAGGCTGCCCGACCTGCTGCCGCGCGAGTGGGCAGCGCTGGGGCCGGCGGTGGCCCTGGCCGTTCTGATGGGTGTGCTGCCCGGCCTGTTCCTCCGGCCGAGCGAGCCGGCCGTGACGCGGGTCGTGCAGCGGCTGCAGGCGCACCAGACGAGGACGGTGCACGCGACGGCCCCGCCCGCGCGCCTCGCCGATGCCGCGGCCGGGACGGCCGGCGCGCACGGGCCGCGGTAGGTGGCGTCGACCTTCGCAGAAACGACCAGAGCGGACCTCATGGACAACCTCCAAGCCATCATGCCCATGCTCATCGTCACGCTGTCGGCGGCGGCGACGATGCTGGCCGAGTCGTTCCGGCGGAAGGGCGAGCAGATGCCGATGGGAGGCCTCGGCCTCATCGGCCTCGTCGGCGCCGCGATTGCCGCCGTGCTGCTCTGGAACCGCAACGCCACCGCGTTCGGGGTGGTACAGGCCGACAATTTCGCGCTCTTCATCACGCTCGTCCTGTGCGGTGTCGGTATCTTCACGATCGCGTTCTCCTCCCAGGTGATCGGCCGCGAGGGCGTCCCCGCTGGCGAGTACTACACGCTCACGCTGTTCGGCATCGCCGGCATGATGCTGATGGCCTCGGCCATCGACCTGCTCGTGATCTTCCTCGCCCTCGAGGTGCTCTCGATCGCGGTGTACGTCCTCACGGGCATCCGGCGCACCGACCCGGCCGGCAGCGAGGCGGCGTTCAAGTACTTCCTGCTCGGCGCCTTCTCGAGCGCCTTCTTCCTGTACGGCGTGGCCTTCGCCTACGTCGTGGCCGGCAGCACGCGCCTCGACCGGATCGCCGAGGCCGTGGCGATGCACGGCACGGGCGACAGCTCCCACATGCTCGTGATGCTCGCGCTCGGCCTGCTGATCGTCGGCTTCGCCTTCAAGGTGTCGGCGGTGCCGTTCCACGTCTGGACGCCCGACGCCTACGAGGGCGCGCCCACCGTGGTCACCGGGTTCATGTCGACGGGTGTGAAGGCCGCCGCCTTCGCCGCCTTCGTCCGCGTGTTCCTCTCGACCTTCGAGCCGCTGCGCGGGGACTGGTCGACGCCCCTGTGGTGGATCGCGGTGGCCACGATGATCGTGGGCACGGTCGTGGGGGTCGTGCAGTCGAACGTGAAGCGCATGCTCGCGTACTCGAGCATCGCCCACGGCGGGTACCTGCTCGTCGGCCTCGTGGCGGCCAACGCGGTGGGGAAGTCGGCGATCCTCTTCTACCTCGCCGCCTACGCCCTCACCAACCTCGGCGCCTTCGGCGTGGCTGCGCTCATCGCGACGCAGGAGCGCCAGAACGCGGAGCTGCGCGACTTCTCGGGACTGTGGTACTCACGGCCGGCCCTGGCCGCCGCGATGACGATCTTCCTGCTGTCGCTCGGCGGCTTCCCGCCCACGGCAGGGTTCGTCGGCAAGTGGTACATCTTCTCGGCGGCCGTCGAGCAGGGCTACGTCGGCCTCGCCATCATCGGCGTCCTCACGAGCGTCGTGTCGGTGTTCTACTACCTGCGCATCATCGTGATGATGTACATGGCCGAGAGCAAGGCTGCCTACGAGCCGCCTGTCGTGTCGGCGACGAGCGTGGTCGGGCTCTCGGCAGCGGTGTTCGGCGTCCTGTACTTCGGACTGCTGCCCACGCCGCTCATCGAGATGGCGCGGCGGTCGATCGAGACGATCTTCTGAGCGACACGCCGGCTGGCGCCTGCGGCTGGTGGCGACCGGCCGCTGACATCGGGCAGGCGCTGCGACCTGCCCCGTAAGGCCGGCCGAGGCCAGACCTGCAGGGATACCGCCGCGCCGGCGCGGGTGAGCCCAGCCCTGAAGCGCCGGGCCACGCCGGCGTGCTCGTGGCACAGCGCTTCAGCGCTGCGCGGCTGCGACGGACTCCAGCAACTCGCGCAGCAGTCCGTCCTGCTCGGGCAACACCGTTCGCAGGTCGAGCACAACACGGTCGTCCTCGATCCGGGCGATCACCGGCACCCGGAGCCGCCGCAGCCGTTCCTCCAGCGAGGACGTGGAGAGGCCATCGACCGAGAGGGTGAGCAGGGCCGTTGGCAGCCGGCTGCCCGGCGCGCTGCCGCCGCCGACGGTGGACGCGCCGCCGCGGACCTCGACGTGCATGCCGGGCCAATCCGCCAACCGGGCGGCGAGCGCGCCGGCCCGGCGGGCGAGATCGTCGGGAGAGGCAGCGAGCATCGTCGCCACCGGCACCGTCCGTGCCGCACGGCCGAGGGCGTGTTCGAGCAGCGTGGCCTCGAGGGCCGCGTAGGTCAACTTGTCCACGCGGAATGCGCGCATCAATGGATGCCGGCGAATCGGATCGATCGCCTGCTCGCGGCCGAGGAGCACGCCGGCCTGGGGGCCGCCGAGCAGCTTGTCGCCGCTGACGCACACCACGTCGAATCCTGCGGCGACGCTGTCTTGCACGGTCGGTTCCTCGTCGAGGAGCCCAGCCGGCGCGGCGCCGGCGAGGTACCCGCTGCCGAGGTCCTCGGCCACCGGCACCGCGAACCGGCGGCCCAGCTCAACGAGGGCCCGTGCCTCCACCCGCTCCGTGAAGCCCTCGACGCGGAAGTTCGACGGGTGGACGCGGAGGATGAGCGCGGTGCGATCGGAGATCGCCGCGGCGTAGTCGGCCAGGCGCGTCCGGTTGGTCGTGCCCACCTCGCGCAGGATGGCCCCCGACTGCGCCATGATCTCGGGCACGCGGAACCCCCCGCCGATCTCGACCAACTCGCCGCGGGAGAGCACCACCTCGCGCCCGCGGGCGAGCGCGGCGAGCAGCAGCAGGGTCGCCGCCGCATTGTTGTTCACGACGACGGCCGCCTCCGCTCCCGTGAGGCGGGTGATCAGGGTCTCGGCGTGCAGGTCGCGCCGGCCGCGGGTACCGGCGGCGAGGTCGTACTCGAGGTTGCAGTAGCCCCGGCCGATGTCGAGCACCCGCTGCAGGGCCGCCTCCGGCAGCGGCGCTCGCCCCAGGTTGGTGTGGACGATCACGCCCGTGGCGTTGATCACCGGGCGCAGGCTCGGGGCCCAGGTGGCGGCGAGCCGCGCGGCGACCGTGACGGCCAGCTGCGCGACGACCGCCTCGCGTGTGGCTGGCGGCGCTGCCCCCGCGGGGGCCGGTTCTGCGGCCGCCGGCGCCGAGAGCCACGCCCGCACGACGCCGGCTTCCTCCCGCAGCGCGACGAGCACGGCGTCACGGCCGTACAGGGCCTCGAGGGCGAGGAACTCGGGCCGCTGCCGCAGCTGCTCGATTGACGGGATGATGCGCGGCGCTGGCACGGCGAAAGCGAATCAGGATACCATTGGCCGCGCTGCCGGATCGCCGCGCGCCGCCGTCGATCCCGGGCCCTGCTCCATGCCAGAAACGCCGCCCCCAGCACCCGAGCCGGCGCCGCCCTCGGCGGCGGATGCCGGTGCGCCGCGCTACCGGCCGCTCGAACGGTTCTGGCCGTATCGCGACCTCTCGGAGCAACCGAGCGAGGAGGAACTGGCCAGCCTCGACCCCGACCTGCGCGATGCGCTCTTCGGCTCCATCGATCGGCCCTTTTCGATCACGCTGGTGTTCCCGCGCTTCGACGGCCCGGGGTACGAGCGCGCCGTCGCCCTGGCGCGCGGGTCGGCGGAGTACCGCGAGGTCGGCGAGGGCCCGGCGTTCCGATCGCGCGCGCGGTTCCTGCCGCGCGATGCCGAACGGCTGCGCGACCTGTTCGAGATCGTCGGTCCGCTGCACGAAACCGAGGTGCTCGTCGACGACCGGCCGGTGCCCTTCGCGCGCGAGCTCTGGCTGCCGCTCATCTGGCACCTGATTCCGCGATGAGTTTCGGCGAGCCCGCCCCGGGCGACATCGACCGCGACCTGCAGGGCCTCGCGACAGAGATGCGGCGGCTCGAGGCCGAGTACAACATGTTCTTTGGCGGCCGCTCGCCGCGCCCGCCGCTCCAGACGCGGGCGCGGGTGGCTGCGTGGTTCAAGCGCTACGAGCGCGCCGTGTTCGACAGCGTGGCCCAGCGCTTTCGCTTCAACACGCTCCAGGCGCGCTTCATGACGTTTGCCGAGTTGTGGGACCGCGGCCAGCGTGCGCGCGAGGAGGGGCGCACGACGTCGTTTGCGCGCCGCACGACCCCCGCGGCCGACAGTCAACCCGCCGAGCGAATCGTGCACGTGACGGCGCTCGCCGAGCCCGCGCGGGAGCCGGAGAAAGTGCAGGAACTGTACGAGGCCGTCGCGAGCGCGCGGCGCGGCGCCGGCCAGAAGGCCGTGCCGTTCGACCGGTTCGCCGCGCACATCAACGAGCAGGTGAGCGCGCTGCGCGCCAGCGCACCCGAAGTGGCGTTCCGCGTGACCGTGAAGGATGGAAAGGTGAGCCTGACGGCGACGGTGACGAAAGGCGGGACGACCTAGGGAAACCGGTGGGCCGCGGAAGCGGGCCGTGGGGCCCGCCCCCGCGTCCCGTCCGTGGCTCAGTTCGGCTTGGTGACGTTGCCGGCCTGCGGGCCCTTCGGACCGTCAACGATCTCGAACTCGACTGCCTGACCTTCCTCGAGCGTGCGGAACCCCGAGCCCTGGATGGCCGAGAAGTGGACGAACACGTCACTCCCCGACTCGCGCTCGATGAAACCGTAGCCCTTGGCGTTGTTGAACCACTTGACCTTGCCTTGGATGCGCGTCATCGTACTCTTCCTGCCTTACGTTGCGGCGTTGGCGGCCGCGTGACTACGACTCCGGCCGCCCGCGCATGGGCCGACCGGGGCAAAAAAAAGAGACCGCCGGTGCGGTCTCCCGCGTGGCTGGCCCGCCCAGCTCACGAATGCGGATGGTAGCCACATTCTGACGAGGTTGTCAAGATCGGCCCCACGGTTGCGGCATGCCGCAGAATGGCGGACACGTTGCCGCATCGCGGCAGAAAGGTCCCATGCGTCGCGCGCTGCTCTCCGTTTCCGACAAGACCGGCCTGCTCGAGTTCGCCCGCGGCCTGGTGGCGCGGCAGTTCGAGATCGTCTCGACCGGGGGAACGGCCCGGGCCCTCGCCGAGGCCGGCCTGCCCGTGACCGGGGTGTCGGAGGTCACGAAGTTCCCCGAGATGCTCGATGGTCGCGTCAAGACCCTCCACCCGGCCGTGCACGGTGGCATCCTCGCACGTCGGCACCTGGCCCGGGACCTCGCCGCGATCGCTGCCCTCGGCATCCACCCGATTGATCTGGTGGCCGTGAACCTCTATCCGTTCGCGGCGGCGGCGGCCAGACCAGGGGTGCCGCTCGACGCGCTCATCGAGGAGATCGACATCGGTGGCCCGTCGCTCGTGCGCGGCGCGGCGAAGAACTTTCGCGACGTGCTGGTCGTCGTGGACCCGGCGACCTACCCGTCAGTACTCGCTGCGCTCTCGGCGCCGGCCGGCCCCGACCTGGCGTTTCGATTCGACCTGGCCCGGCGGGCCTTCGAGCACACCGCGGCCTACGACCAGATGATCGCCGCGACGCTCGGCGAGGTCCAGGCGGACGGCGGCAGCCTGGTTCGGCCCGACCCGGTGCCCGGTGGCCTGCCCGCCGTGTTTGCGCCGTGGTGGCGCAAGCGCCGCGACCTCCGCTATGGCGAGAACCCGCACCAGCGCGCCGCCTGGTACACCGCGGCCGGTGCCGCCGGCCTCGGCGGTGCCGAGGTGCTGCAGGGGAGGGAGCTGTCGTTCACCAACCTGCTCGACCTCGACGCGGCGGCGCGCCTCGTGCTCGAGTTCACCGAGCCCGCGGCCGTGGTGATCAAGCACACGAATCCGTGCGGAGCCGCCACGGGCGCGGGCGCGGCCGAGGCCTACGTGCGCGCCCGCGAGGCGGATCCGGTGTCCGCCTTCGGTGGCATCGCCGGGCTCAACCGCCCCGTGGACGTCGAAACGGCCGCCGCGATCGTCTCCACGTTCATCGAGGCGATCGTCGTGCCGGGCGTTGAGCCGGATGCGCGGCCGGTCCTCGCCCGGAAGCCCAACATGCGCGTCGTCGTGGCCGACGCCGCGGCGTTCGCAGACATGGCGGCCGGCACCGATTTCGAGGTCCGATCGGTGCTGGGTGCCATGCTCGTGCAGGAGCGGGACCGGGTGGTGGAAGCGGCTGCCCCATGGGCGGGCGCCGCTCCGCTCGAGGCCTTCAAGGTGGTGACGAAACGGGCGCCGACGCCGGAGGAGTGGCGGGCGCTCCGCTTCGCGTGGCGGGTCTGCGCGCACGTGAAGTCCAACGCGGTGATCTTCACGGGATCCGACCGCACGCTTGCCGTCGGGGCAGGCCAGATGAGCCGTGTGGACGCCGTCAGGGTCGCCGTGATGAAGGCGACCACGTCGCTTGACGGATCGGTGGCTGCCTCCGACGCGTTCTTCCCGTTCCGTGACGGGCTCGACGCCCTGGCCGCCGCCGGCGCCACCGCCGTCGTGCAGCCCGGCGGGTCGGTGCGCGACGAAGAGGTGATCGCGGCCGCCGACGAGCACGGCCTTGCGATGGTGTTCACGGGGCGACGGCATTTCAGACACTAGGCCTGATCCGTCAGAACGCGGCCGGTTCCTGGTGCCTGGCTCTTCGTGCGTGGTCCGTTCCTGGTGCCTCGTTCGTGGTGCCGAGTCCCGCAGGCCACACCCGCA
>Ga0079037_100002078_pt1 | contig 10797 bp, 7 predicted proteins | sample Mud3Dept4metaG_FD_71479 | JGI IMG/M metagenome (GOLD analysis project Ga0079037, IMG submission 71479) | Freshwater wetland microbial communities from Ohio, USA, analyzing the effect of biotic and abiotic controls - Mud 3 Core 4 Depth 4 metaG | ecosystem: Environmental > Aquatic > Freshwater >... | reverse complement strand
CGCGGCGAGACGGCGTATCCTCCCGGCATGCCACGCCACGCCAGGTTGGATGCGCCGGGAACTCTCCACCACGTCATGGGCCGGGGCCTGGACCGCACGAGAGTCTTCGAGGGGGAGGCCGACCGGGAGGATTTTGTGCACCGACTGGCGGGACTGTGCCGGGAGGGGGCCCTCGTGGTGTATGCGTGGGTGCTGATGCCGAATCACTTCCACCTCTTGGTGCGGACGGGCACGCCGCCGCTCGGCCAAAGCATGCAGCGATTGCTCACGGGCTATGTGGTGAACTTCAATCGGCGCCACCACCGAGGCGGCCACCTGTTCCAGAACCGCTATAAGTCCATCGTGTGTGAGGCCGACCCGTACCTGTTGGAACTGACGCGGTACATCCACTTGAATCCGCTGCGAAGCGCCCTCGTGACGCGGCTCGGCGATCTGCGCCGGTATCCGTGGACGGGGCATGCCGCGCTCATGGGTGGGGTGGCGCGGCCGTGGCAGGACACGGCGACGGTGCTGGGCTACTTCGGCGGGCGACGGCGCCAGGCGATCGCCCACTACGAGGCGTTTGTGGCCGAGGGGATCCGGCGCGGGCGACGGCCGGAACTCGTCGGCGGCGGCCTGCTCCGCAGCCTGGGCGGGTGGTCGCAGGTGCTGCCGTTGCGGCGCCGCGGCCTCAGATTGGCGTCGGACGAGCGGATCTTAGGGAGTGGCGCCTTCGTCGAGCGCCTCCGTGCAGAGGCGGCGCGTCGCGAGGAGGAGACGCTGCGGTTATCGCGCAAGGTCATGGATCTGGCCACCCTGGCCAAGACCCTGACGGCACAGACCACGGTACCCGAAACGGAGCTACGATCCGGAAGCCGGAGGCGGGAGGTGGTGCGAGCGCGCCGGCTCTTCTGCCAGGTGGCCGTGCACGCGATGGGGCATTCCGGCGCGGCGGTCGCACGGTTCCTGGGGGTGACAACCTCGTCGGTGAATCGGTTGGCAGTGTCCGACGAGCTCCCGGAGTGCCGAAAAGTCCTGAAAGCGCTTTAGAACCTACGTCCCCTAAATATACGCCCCCGTCAATAAATGGCGCGAGACGCTTCTTGACCTGAACCGCCGCCGGAGCGATATTTTGATCGAGGGTGTGAGCGCTCACGACCACTCGAAGGGGGACTCCAATGTTACGATACGGCGCCCAACCCGAGACCAGGCGAGCAGAGTGGTCGAAGGGGTGGTATCACAAATCTTCTGGGACAGCAGATCCCGGAGGGTTTGTGCTTCTTGCGGCGTGCCGGCAATTGGGGCGCCCCCGACGTTGCGCCGATGAGCGAGCCGCGCACGTCCTCGCCCGCGCGCCGCGGGGTCTGCCGGCCGAATCACCGATCGCGTACAGCATTACCGTTACCGTCGAGGAGGCGGGGGACGCCCATGGGTCCATCGCGCAGGCTCGTACTGCTCGTGGCGGCTTTCAGTGTGTGGGGCTGTGCTGCCACGCAGGAGATCTCTGTCCGGCAACCCCTTGGCATCCGCCCTCCAGTCTCAGGAGCGCCAACGGCGGGCGCGGTCTCCGTCGACATCACGCCCCCCCCGGGCATGCCGATGGGGGGATACTCGATGCTGGCGAACAGAGGCCAGGGCTTCCGTACCCGCCTCAAGGCCCGGATCGTGTATCTCAACGACGGCAAGGGGCATTCCGTCGCCCTGGTACAGATCGATCTCCCCGCGGCATCCCTCCTCTTGCATCACAAAGTGGCGGAGGCGGTGGCCGAGCAGACCGGCTTGAAGCCCGGTGACATCGCCATCACGGCATCCCACACCCATTCGGCACCGGCCAACATCTTCGACAACGACTTTTACAACAAGCACATGACAAGCGGCGAGTGGCTGGAGACGAGTCACCTCGAGTTCCTCACCGGACAGATCGCCCGGGGTATTGTGAAAGCCCACGACGAGCGCCGTCCAGCTCGAGTTGCCACGGGCTGTAAAGACATTTACGGCTACAACCGGAACCGGGCATTGACCTCGTACGTCTTGAACCACGACGTCGGAGAAATCAGCCTGGACGACCCGCAAGCCGTGTTCAAGGCGGTGAACCCAGCGCTGTGCATGGTGCGGGTGGACGTGCAAGACGATCGCGGCCAGTACCTGCCACTGGCGGCCTACTCCATTTTTTCGGTGCACGCCACGGCCCTGACGCCGCCGGTGGAGGTGTATAACGCCGATCTGTTTGCCTACGCACAGAAGGATCTCGAATGGACGATCCGACGCACGTACGACACGCCCTGGTCGGTCGTCCATGGCCTGACGTCGGGAACGGAAGGCGACATGGCCCCGGCACTACGAGAGCAAGGGGATAGCACCTTCGGCCATCTTCCGGTGGACTGGAAGGAGGCAAAGAAGGTGGGGAAGGGCCTTGGCCGCGAGGCCATCCGTTCCTTCGAGGAGCTCGGAGAGCGCCTGACCGACGACATGGTCGTGGGCTCTGCCGTGCGGGAGCTCAACATCCGCGAACACAACACCGTGGAGAACGTGGCGCTCTGCACGTCCGCGGTGGTGGGGAACCCTGTGGCCGGTGGCGCCTACGAGCGCCGCACGCCGTGGCTGGCGGCCGTTCCATTCCTGAGGGGAGGCAATGCCCTGGCACGGCGCTCGTGGCTATTCACCGAGGGTTGTCAGGGCAACAAGCGGCACCTCCTCTTTTCTTTCCTGCAGCCTCTCCTGGAGCCGAAGGATAGCTTTCCCAATACGGTGATGTTCCAGCTGATCCGGGTGAACGACACGGTCATTCTTCCAATCCCATTCGAGGTGACCGTCACCTCGGGCCGGCGTATTGCGGCTCGTGTACAGGGAGAATTCGTGGGGGCTGGCGAGAACCGCATCCGGGGCGTGGCGGTCGCCAGCAATTCCAACGGCTATTTCGGTTACACCACCACGCCGGAGGAATATTTCCGGCAAAATTATGAAGGGGGCCACACCCTGTACGGCCGGTACTCCACGCCATACCTCACGGCACAGCTCGGCGTCTTGGCGCGGGATTTTCTGACAAAGGGCGAGGTGCAGGAACTGGGGCCGGCCTGGACGTATCGGCTGAAGGTGGGCGCCTTCTACCCCGAATCCCGGCCCAGCACAGGCCACCGGGAGGCCTTGGCGCAACCGGTGCCGGTGCAGGCGGCGAAGGCACAGGACGAAGATTTCATCGCCTTCCGGTGGCAGGATGTTGGCCCCGGTGAGGTGGATCTGCACCGGCCGCTGAGCCGCGTGGAGGTCGAGGACCAGCACCGCTGGGAGACCCTGTGGGTGAACGGTGAGCCGATCCACGACGACGGGTACGATCTGGAAATCCGCTACCTGGCCGAGCGTGACGACGGCATGGGCGAATACGAGGTGCGCTGGTACAATCCGGTCCCCGGCGGCGTCTATCGGTTTGTGGTCGAGCCACGCCAGGGATACCCCACCCTGATCTCCCAACCATTCACCTATAAGGGGTTCAGCACGGCGACTCCGTGAGCAATCCCTCCTCTGACACTTCACCCAGAATGCTCCGGCACAGGAGAGGAGAGCGGAGATGACATCGGCACGGGCAGGGACGGCTACTGCATGTTCCCCCGGGGTTGTCGTGATGCGCCTTGCCCTGCTCCTGGGTCTTCTTTTCAGCACGATCGCGTGTTCGATCGCGACGTTGGACACGATGAGAAATCAACCCCTGCCTCCGCAGGGGGAACCCCGTCACACCCGAGCGTCGGAGACCATCACGGCAAGCGATTTGACCGACGACCTCTTCATCGGGATCGCCCTTTCCGGAGGAGGCAGCCGGGCCGCGAATTTTTCGGCCGCGGTCCTGCTCGAACTCGACCGGTTGGGAATCCTGGGCAAAGCCACCGCCCTGTCCGCCGTTTCCGGAAGCTCGCTTCCGACCGCGTACTTCGGCCTGTATGGCCGCGATCAGAGTCTCTGGAATCGCGACGACGTCCGCCAGCAGATGAAAAAGGATTTCGAGATTCGCTGGTTCGGGCGCTGGTTCCTGCCGCAGAACATACCGGCCTACTGGTTCACCAATTTCAATCGTAGCGACCTCATGAAGGAGGTCTTTGACAGCAACCTGTTCAAGCACAAGACCATCGGCGATATGGGCAGCGGGCTCCCGCGCATCCTGATCAACTCGACGACGTTAACGGAAGGGAAACGCTTTGTGTTCAGCGAGGAACGCTTCAAGGTGCTGAATTCGCGCATCGACACCTTCCCGATCGCGAACGCCGTCATGGCCTCGAGCGCCGTCCCCGCGGCGTTCCACGACATGACGCTGAGAGACCACTCCGCCACCAAGGCGGAGACCTACGAGCACGTCGTGGACGGCGGCTCCACCGATAATCTGGGGATCACGACGCTGCTCAGCATGGTGAAGTCGTTGTACAGCGGGAAGGACCACCCCAAAGGATGCTTTCTGTTCGTCGTCGATTCCTACCCGTATCCCCGATATCCCCCCCACAAACACAAGGCAGACACCCGTGCCGGCATCGATTTCTTTCTCGACACCAACGTAGCGGCGGCATCTGCCGACGCACTGCTGATGGTGAGGCGCATCAACCTGCTCGATCAGTTGAACGTGGATGCCAGGGGAACTAACATCGATCCCTTGCAGTTCAACACGGGCGACGACCGGATCCGGCCGGATACGGCGCCGCATCAGGATCTACGAGTCGAGTGTGCGGTATGGCACCTCAGCCTGCAGCGCCTCTTGTCCGCGGATTTTGCGAGCGAGGCGGTCAAGCGGGATGACGACCTGCGGGATGACGTCAAATACGTTGCCGCCGTCGTGAACTCGATCCCGACCCGCTTCAAGCTGATGGGAAAAGATCCTCGCAGCGACACGGAGCTGAAGAGTGAAACGCTCCAGAACTACCTCTTCAGGGCGGCCGACTACCTCATCCACCTGGACAACGATCGGACCGGGACGCCGTTCCTGAGGCGAATCTGCGACTGGTTCGCCGAGAGGGGTGTGCGGGACATCAAGTGCGAGAAGTAAACATCACGCCGCAATGCAAGCCTACGAACTCGGGCGGCGATGCTCGTCGCGATTCGCGTCAGAGCGCTTCCTCGACGAAGCGGACGATGGCTTCCAGGAGGACCTCGCGCGGGAAGGCGTTGTGATCGACCAGAGTGACGTTGAACGGCAATGCTCCCGCGCTGCGGGAGAACGGCACGGCGAGCGCCCAGTGATCCGCCCGCAGAAAACCCAGCAAGGTCCCCGCCGGGATGATCGCGTCGAAGAATATCACTTGGCCGTCATTGCGGGGGTCCACGTGCGCTAGCTTCCCGTAAAAGGGGAGCAGCGCGCGGGACATCCGCTCGGGGCCGGGGATTCCCGCCACGGAGAAATACTTCACGCTCGACGGAAGGGCCAGCCGGGCCAGGCTGCTCTGGCGCGCCGCCCGCGTGATGCTCGCCACGCCCTGACCGTCTCCGGGTGGGCAGTCCGTCACCGCCAGATCGCGGAGGAGATTCTCGTAGAGGTGCACGTACGCATCGGCGATGGGACTTCCGCCGACGGCGCCGGCGACGGACACCACGGCCGCGACGCGCGGGAGGATCTCCGGGTACCGGCCCAGAGCCTCCAGCGTGTCCGCCGCGCCCTTGGAGTACGCCACGAGGAGCACGCGTTCGCCCGCTGCCAGGGGCAAGCCCAAAACGAAATCGCGTATCTGCGACGCGTTGTGCGCGGTGCCGGATCGTCCACTGACCGGTATGGAGCCGGTGCGCCAGCCGTGCGTTTCGAGGTGCGCCAGCCCATCGGAGAAGCTCCGCACATGCCTCCGGATGCACTCGTCGAAGATGCCCGGCACGACGACGACGCGCACGGGGTGGGTGACGCTCGTCAGATTCACCGGGCGTCCGCTGCCCTGCGGCTCCCCTTGCAGGCGGACGAGAGCCTCGTCGCATGGGAGGTCCTCCGGAAGGCCCGTCCCGTGGTCCGCGCGGATCGCACAGTAGATCTCGCGGAATCGGCCGCGTCCGTCCGCGACATTGACGAAGCTGATCGGCACCAGGACCAACGGTGGGGTGTCGAGTGAAGAGGGGAGCAGGGGCGGACTGCAGCCGCAGAGCGTCGCGACCATGCCCGCGACACAGATAAACCATCCTACCTCGAAAGGTCGCATGCCGGCGCTCCAATCGCGTGGTGGCTATGCGCCACGCGCGCCGAGGTGTTCCCCGACGCGCGTGGGTTCCGGCCATGAAGCGTCGATGAACGCTCAGACAGCGCCCTCGGCCTCGACAAACAAGCTATAGAGCGAGTGACTGCTCGTCATAAACAGGCGATTCCGCTTGGCGCCACCGAAGCACAGATTGGCGCAGCGCTCGGGCAGCCGGATGTGGCCGATCGCCTTCCCCTGCGGGTTGAACACCATCACACCGTCGAGATCCGGCGCCTTCGCTTCCGGGGCCCCCGAACTGCCCCACCCGGCCCAGATGTTGCCGTCCATGTCGACCCGGAACCCGTCCAGCGCCCCGATCGTGCCCGCATCGATCACCGTGCTCTGATTCCGGAGCTGCCCGTCGGGAGTCACGTCGTAAGCAAACAGGAGGCGCTTCGGGGGAATCCGGGCGATGACGTAGAGCTTCTTCTCGTCAGGGGAGAAAGCCAGGCCATTGGGCATGGTCGCTTCGAGGACACGGGTGATCTTGCCGCTCTGCCCATCGATCCGGTACACGCCGTGCGGCATCTCCGGCGTCGCTTTTTCTCCCTCGTAGTTGCCGGTGATCCCAAACGGCGGATCCGTGAACCAGATCGAGCCGTCGGACTTGCAGACGATGTCGTTGGGCGCATTGAACCGTTTGCCCTCGTAGCGATCCGCGAGCACGGTGATGCTGCCGTCGTATTCAGTGCGGGTGACCCGGCGGGTCACGGAGTGCTCGCAGACCAGGAGGCGGCCCTGCCTGTCGCGGCCCAGACCATTGGCGAAGTTGGCCGGATAGCGAAAGACGCCTGTGTGCCCGGTAGCCTCGTCATAGCGCATGATGCGATTGTTCGGAATGTCGGAAAAAAGCACATAGCGTCCGTCGCCGAACCATACCGGACCTTCGGCCCAGCGAAATCCCGTCGCCAGTTGTTCCACACTGGCCGAGTAGACGCGGTACTTGCCGAAACTCGGATCGAGAATCTCCACGGAAGGATCAGGGTACCGCTGGTTGGGCTTGAACTCGAACGACTGGGCGGCAGCCGGACCTGCCATCCCCACGAGGCCAAGCCCCAGCCCCATCTTCAACAGATCGCGACGCTGCAGTGTGGGTTTCGTGGACGTCTCGTTCATTTTCGTTCCCTCCTTTGGTGCGTTGGGCCAACCACGGGCCATGGTCGGCAACATGCGGGGTGCCGCACGGCTGATGCAGCGTGCGGCAGGACAAGACCCGCACCGAACTCCATACGGCCAGATCGACCGCCACGGGATGCGTTGGGGACGACCGGCGGCATCGCGGCTCGGCGCACAGGGCTCATCGGAAATAGCGGTGAATTGGTTGTACAGGGAGACAGCGGTGATGGCGGGTACGAAGTTGAGCAGAATGACGCGGCAGGGCAGCGGGCGAAGACAGCGCACCGCAAGGACGCGCAAGCCGTGCCCAATGCCGGCCTGCTCGCCGTCTCGCGGTCCAGGGGGTCTGCGAGAATTCGTGCGCATGGCTTGGTGGTCCGCGGGAGCATCCCCCTCCCGGTTACCGCAAGCCGCAACACGGTAAGCCATATCGCTTCTCAATGGTGGCTGTCAAGGGAAAGTAGGGCCGCGCCACACAGATGTCTGATGCGCAGCGTGCCCCGCGCGCGGGCGGGTTGCGCGGCGGTGCTTCGCCGTGTAGATTCCCCGCATGGACCGCAGGTGCGCCGTCCTGTTCCTCGCGCTCGCCGGTTTGGTCGGGCTTCCCGCGTCGGACGCCGCCGTCCAGGGCGAGGCACTCTGGACCCTCCTCCAAGCCGGCGGCCACGTCATCCTGATCCGCCACACCGTCACGACTCCCGGCGTGGGCGATCCGCCCGGCATGCAGCTCACGGACTGCGCCACCCAGCGCAATTTAAGCGAGGACGGCCGTCGCGACGCACGTCGCATCGGCGACGTGTTTCGCAGCCGACGCATCCCGGTCGCGCGCGTGTTGTCTAGTCCGTGGTGCCGCTGCCTCGACACGGCCCGACTCGCCTTCGGCGCAGCCGAGGCGTGGCCGCCGCTGGGCAATCTCTTCGGCCGGCCGGAAAATCGCGCCCCGCAGGTGCGGGAACTGGAGAAGCTGGTCGGCCAGCGGCTCCCCGCGGGAAACCTCGTGCTGGTCTCCCACGGCTCCACGATCGACGCACTGACCGGCGTGTCGCCGGCTCCCGGAGAACTGGTGATCCTGACGCCGCAGGGTGGGGAGCGCTTCACCGTCGCCGGGCGCCTCACCGCCGGCTAGGCCAGGCCTGCCCCGGGGGCCCCACCGCATGCCTTCTTTCCGACAGAAAGAAGCGTTCGCCATGACCGATTTGCTTTATCAGACGGACAGCTACCTCCGAGAAGCCTCGGCGCGAGTAGTGGCCGTGAACCAGGAGCTGCGAGGCGTCGCGCTGGATCGCACCATCGTGTACCCCGGCGGGGGCGGGCAGCCGCACGACCTGGGCTGGCTGGAGACAAACGGGCGCGCCATGTCGATCGTCGGGATGCGGCGGGCGGGGGAGGCCTTGTGGCATCTCGTGGATGTGGGAGCGGAACCGTTTCCGTCCGCCGGGGCTCAGGTCGGGCTGCGCCTCGAATGGGAGCGCCGCTACCGCCTGATGCGCACCCACACGGCGCTGCACATCCTCTGCGGGCTGATCTTCCGGGACTACGGCGCCCGCGTGACGGGCGGAAACATGGAGCCGGGGCAGGCCCGCATGGACTTCGAGTTCGAGCGGATGCAGGCCGAGCTGGTGCGCGAGATCGAGGTCAAGATCAACGCCGAGGTGGCGGCCGCACGAGCCGTGCGTGTCCGCATCCACCCGCGCGCAGAGGCCTTCCAGATCCCCGACCTCATCCGCACGAAGATCAATCTTCTGCCGGCAGGGATCGCGGAGGTCCGGATTGTCGAGATCGTCGGCCTCGACCTGCAGGCCGACGGCGGGACCCATGTCGCCAACACGGCCGAAGTGGGGCCCATCCGTATCGTGGATTACAAAAGCAAAGGGCGGATCAACAAACGGCTAGCGATCAGCTTGGAGTAACCCGCCCCGCACGCCTCTACGCGCCGATTGGCCATCGCGAACACGACATCGTCGGGCGACGTGGAGACACCTCTGCCGGGCCGCGCACGGCTGATTGTTGCCTACGACGAACAGAGGTCGACGATCGCCTCGGCCTACCGCCACCCGGCGAGGAGCAATTTCAGAGGCAACTCGCTCGACGAATCGATGCAGAGAAACCGGAGGCCATGCCGGTATGGGGCTCCGCGGGGCCGAGCGTCCGACGGTTCCGCCCACACAACCTGCGCGTCGGCAGTGACGGTGCCAAATGCGGTGGGGAATGTCACCCGAAGCTGCGTCCCGCGCGGCACGGGCTCCGGCAGGCGGAGGGCGACGCCGCCGAAGGAAAGATCGCGCGTCTCGCAGGGAAACGGCACGTCTCCGGCTGCCTTGTTCCGGCAGGTGGCGGCGAAGGCGCAGTAGAGGCGCCCGACGCCACGCGTTTTCCGCTGGGCGAGGAGCGCACGCAGGCGCGTTCGCTGCTCCGGCGTGACCCGGGTGAAGAGCAACCCGTGCAGGCGGGGGCGCTCGTGCGGTTCGGGGCAGGTCCAGGCCACCCGCGCGGCCAGACGCAGCTCGGCCCCGGGGACCTCGAAGCGAAGCTGAAGGTCGGCCGATGCAGCTAATACTTCCGGCAGCTCCACCCAGGCGCCACGGGCGCTCAGATCTCGGACCCAGCCGCCCCGCAACCGGTAGGCGGTCTCTGCGGCCAGGCGGTAGTCGAATGGCAGGCTGATCGCGTACCGGGTGAATGGCTCTGCCAACTCTTGGTCCGGCATGCTCTTCCCTCCCTGCCGTACAAATCGGCGTTTCCGGTTCCCCTCGAGCGCCGGTGCTCGTGCCAGCCGCGCACCGGCTCACCGGCCTTGGTGCGGCGCGACGTCGGAACGGGAACGCGTCGAGGCATACGCATAGGCGATCGCCGAGTTCGGCATGCACGACGAGCGCGGGAGGCCCGTCAGAAGCTGGCCCGGCGTCCGTTGGGAGGGGACAACGCACGTGGTAGACACAAACCCGTTGCGGGTAATCAGTCGTGGGGCCTGCGATGGTGCGGGCGGACCAACACGTATTTGCGCAGGCGAAGATCGTCCTCGACGTGGGGGAAGCTACGCCGGTCAATCCGTCGCAGGTCGGATTCTACCGCACGGACCGCGCGCCGACGCTCCTCACGCCGCCGGTCGAGGAGGACGGTCACCCGCTTGCTGCCCCCGAACGCCTGCTCCAGGGAATGGTACAAGTCCACATGGTCCCGCGCCACGATCAGCAGGCCCCGTGCCGGAGTTTCTCTATGCGGTGCCTTCGGCCCGCGCCTGGGGATCGCCATCTCTCCCCCCGTCCGTCCTGATTTCACGCTAATCGGTTAGTGCGAGAGAGTCAAGGACCTCCTGGCCCCGCATTGTCCATCATCACGTCAGCACCACGTGGCCGGCCCGATTCGCGATCTCCGGGTCAGGCTCTCATCCCCTCCGGGTCAATCCCCACGCTCTTGCACCAGTCCCGATAGGCGAGCGGCGAGATCTCGGACGGCTTGATCTCGCTGCGCCCCCCCCAGAAGACGTTGGTGTAGAGAGGCGCGATCCCCA
>Ga0079037_100002077_pt1 | contig 10800 bp, 8 predicted proteins | sample Mud3Dept4metaG_FD_71479 | JGI IMG/M metagenome (GOLD analysis project Ga0079037, IMG submission 71479) | Freshwater wetland microbial communities from Ohio, USA, analyzing the effect of biotic and abiotic controls - Mud 3 Core 4 Depth 4 metaG | ecosystem: Environmental > Aquatic > Freshwater >... | reverse complement strand
TGCCCGACGATCTGAGCTGTTTGGCCATGGAATTGGCAAAAACAAATTCATTAAGGATCTCATTGTCGGAATGAAGAATTTCATCCTTATTGCCCTCCCAGCAGATAAACCCTTCGTGAATAAACACAACTTTCTCCCCGATCTCAAGGACCGAGTTCATGTCATGAGTGTTTACGATGGTGGTCATGCAATACTCTTCTGTAAGCTCTTTAATAAGCGCATCCAGAAGGATTGAGGTCATGGGATCGATCCCCGAATTAGGTTCATCGCAGAAAAGATATTTCGGGTTTAATGCGATCGCCCTGGCAATGGCAACCCTTTTCTTCATTCCTCCCGACAATTCCGCAGGGAATAATTTATTGGCATTTATGATATTGACCCGGTTCAGGCAGAAATTGACCCTTTCCGTTTTTTCCTCCAGTGTTTTACTGGTGAACATGTCGAGGGGGAACCTGACATTCTGTTCAACAGTCAGGGAATCAAAAAGTGCGCTTCCCTGGAAAAGCATTCCCATCTCCTTGCGGATTTCCTTTTTCGAATTAAAATCGAGTTTGTTAAACAGAACATTTTCAAACCAGACCTCTCCCTTATCAGGTTCATGAAGTCCTGAAATAGACTTCAGCAATACAGTTTTTCCTGATCCGCTCCTGCCGATGATCAGGTTTGTCTTACCGGGTTCGAACGAGACTGATACATCATGCAGAACGATCTTGCCATTGAATGACTTCTCAAGATTTTTGATCATTATCATGACAGGAGCAGTTGGGTAAGTATCACATTGGTAAGCAGGATAAGGACACTGCTGAAAACCACGGCTTTTGTGCTGGCACGGCCAACTTCAAGTGAACCGCCATCAACGAAATAGCCCTGGTATGCTGAAACGCTTGTAATTATAAAAGCGAAGAACAGTGTTTTTATAATTGAGTATGTCACATAATAAGGTACAAAGGCATACTGGATCCCGTAAACAAAATCTTCTGAGGTAATCACACCTGCAAGTACCCCGGCTATCCAGCCTCCGACGATCCCCACAATAGTGCTTATTAGTGTGAGGACCGGATTGAAAAGGAGTGTGGCAATTATTTTCGGGAGGATGATATACGATGCTGAATTGACTCCCATCATTTCGAGTGCGTCAATCTGTTCTGTAACCCTCATCGTTCCGATTTCAGATGCAATATTCGAACCGACTTTTCCTGCGAGTATAAGGGCTGATATGGTTGAAGAAAATTCGAGTAATATGGAATCGCGGCAACCAAGTCCGATAAGATAGGTGGGATAAATAGGATTTTCCGTGTTATAAGCTGTCTGAAGTGTAATGACCGCCCCCATAAAAAAAGAAATAATTGCAATGATCCCGATAGAGTTAAGGCCCAGGTAAACCAGCTCAAACATTGTTTGTTTGTAATACACTGACGGCTTTTCAGGTTTGGAGAATACCTTTTTAAGCAAAATAAAATACCGGCCAACCTGTTCAAGAAACCTAAACATATCTTGATACTTCAGTTTTCAAAAGTACAAATATTTACCGTAATTCCCCTGCCCCGACCGGAAAACAGGGAGCATACATAATTAATTGTATCTTTGCAGTTAAGTTTCAAATAGTTTAAAGCAATCATGGACAACAGGTTTGTAATTATTATGGCCGGAGGAGTCGGAAGCCGGTTCTGGCCGCTGAGCCGTCGTGAAAAGCCAAAGCAATTCCTCGATATTCTCGGAACAGGCGAAACCCTTATCCAGCAGACTTTCAGGAGGTTTAAATCTGTATGTCCGGAAGAAAATATTTTTGTGGTTACAAGCACTGAACATAAAGATCTTGCTGTTGAACAACTTGGTATGGATCCTTCCAATGTACTGGCAGAGCCTTTTCGTCGCAACACTGCACCTTGCCTGGCTTATGGGACCTTCAGGATACTCAGGGAGGATCCGGAAGCTGTTATCACGGTGACTCCATCCGATCATCTGATAATTAAAGAGGGAGAATTCTGCAAGGTTTTAAAGGAGAGCATGGATTTTGTAAAGGAGAATGATGCATTGCTTACTTTAGGCATAAAGCCTGACAGGCCGGAAACAGGGTATGGCTATATTCAAGCCGACCGGAAGAAACCTGTGGATGGATATTCAAATCTTCTGAAGGTAAAGACGTTCACGGAAAAACCGGATATTGACCTTGCAAAGGTTTTTATACAGAGTGGAGATTTCTATTGGAATTCAGGAATATTCATCTGGAATATCAAATCAATACTTGCAGCATTTGAAAAGCATCTCCCTGACATGTATTCTGCATTTGATGAGGGGAAAAAGCTGATCGGCACAAAACAGGAAAAGAGCTTTATCGGAAGGACTTACGCGGAATGCAAAAACATCTCAATCGACTACGGCATCATGGAAAAAGCCGATAATGTATTTGTTATGTGTACCGACATAGGCTGGTCAGATCTCGGAACCTGGAGTTCGCTTTATGAACATTCTGCTGTAGACAAGAAGGGAAACTCAATAATAAATGGCAATATATTTTCTTATGACAACAGGGGGAATATCTTCAATATCTCGAAGGGGAAGGTGGCAGTCATCCAGGGATTGAAAGATTATATAGTCGTCGAATCAGATGATGTATTGCTTATTGTCAAAAAAGAGGAGGAACAAAACATCAAGAATTATCTGGAGGATGTTAAAAAAGAAACCAAAGAAAAATATCTGTAATATGTAAAAACGGCATGCATGCCGTTTCAACATACATGCCGTTTCCATGGGGACAAAAAAAGAAACGGCATGCATGCCGTTTCCACAACTATTATCGAATGCGGTTTTGTTAATATTCCCAGAGATCGTGTTCAAGGTTAAACAGCTCGTTTTTAAGGCGTTCAGCCTCAAACAGCGAAGATTTCCCTACAAGGTATTCATTTACCATCCTGTCGTTGAAAACATTTGATTCGCCAAAGATGATGCTTCCGAACCTTCTCTGCATAAACAGATCATCGTAAGAGATCCTCTGTGCATCATTATTTGTTACAAATGCCTCTTTCTTTGCAAGGATATCCCTTACTTCATCAAATCTTATCCAGAACAATGCTTTTCTCAGCGCCCTGCCCATCTCTGTATCATATCCCATATAGTATGGACAGATTCCGATTATTCTTACATCAAGTTTTCCATGTTTCTTATCAAAGAACCATTCTTCATAAAGCAGCAGTTGCTTAACTTCATCAGGTTTAGACTGTTCAGTGATCATGGAATCCCGGGTATTACCGGCTGCATCTATCTGAATCTGCTGGATCCTTGTTTCTGCACCCATTTGTGCCTCGATATCCTGGTATGTTGTGGGAACATTTACGTCAGCAACAGTATAGGCAGTCAGGTTTCCTTTCTTGATTTCGTCGAGAAGGATCCTTATGAAGCTCATTCTTCCGTCCAGCATTTGGATGGTTGGATAATACAAAGGCTGGTTGATCTTTTCCCGGAGATCGATCAAGCGGTAATATCTTTTTGACCACACAACATCAGCCTCCCTGAGGAAAGAATAATCAATCTTTTTGGCTTCCGAAATTGATTTCTGGTAGATATCGCCGAACGACTGCTGGCCGTGAGCCATTGCCGTAAAAGTCAGGGCGATAATTCCAAAAACTATTTTCTTATTCATATATCAGTTTTTTACTAGTCGATTTTAAACAACATTGGTGAAAGATCTATAGTCCTGTTATCAGGGCCGATAGCTTTTATATCCTTGATTGATAAATATTTACCTCTTGTAAGTCTATTCAGAAGGTCCCTTTGTCTTGCCGAGAGAGAACTGGTTGCGGAGGATTCCTCAAAGTCGCCCATCCTGTCTGTATATAAAATTGAAAATCCGGTTACTTTATACTGAAGGTCAAAGTCGAAATCGGGAAGCACTGCGAATACTCCTTGTTGCGCTACAGCAGTGTTCCTGGAAATGGTTCCTCCGTTCATACCGGCAAATCTGGCTTCAGGTTTTGGAATTGCCTTAACCCTGAATTCAATAGGAGGATATTGGGTAGATTTCCCGCTTGGATCGGTGGCTGCGACAACTACCTGAACATTCTGTCCGACTTTGGAGGGTTTGACTGCCCAGTTCCCGCGGAAAAACTCGCCTCCTGTCCGTCTTACCCTTTCGGTTGTAAAGGATCCGTTTACGACCCTTATTTTGATGTTATTTGGGCTGATTCCCGGAACGGAAACGTCAATAGGATTGGGGATCCCATAGTACATTACATTCATTGCCGTGGGAGAAACAACCACATTGGCCACTCCGACAGAATAGGATGATCTGAATTCGTAGTTTTTGGTTGATCCGTCCGGTGCCAGCAGAGAGATCACGCCTCCCCATGCTTTTGCACCCGTCGTTGTAGGTTTCACGGTGTAAACACCTTTGCCTGTCTCATCGAGGGGAAGCTGCTGATCCCCGACCATGATTTTCGGCTGCTGGGTTGTATCTGTCGCAGAAATAAATACTTTAGCAGAATATGTGCTTCCAAGTGTTACATAGTTTGCGTCAGGGATAACAATTGCATTAAGCTTATTGAACTTGAATGAAGAAGCATCGATTTGTGAATAGAGATGGTTCAGCACTTCCGTTTCCGCGTTTCTGATATCAACCTGCATTTTTGAGAGGACAGTAATGACTGCAACCAGCGGGAGATTTTGGAAAGTCAGGTTTTCCCATCTTTCGGGATCTCCGCCCGGGTCTCTTCCATCGTCGGTGTTAAGGCTTGTGCGGAGTGCATCTTCAGCTGTCGGGTTTTTTCCTTCAAGAGTTTCGATAAGGAACTCACGGAAATCAATCAGCATGGTTTTAAGTGCAAAAGCTTTCCCGTTTTCGTTGGCACCGATAAGGATCTGGGATGGTACGTTATTTTCATCAATCCTCTTAACTTCATCAATGATAACTTCATTTCCCTTTATGGCAGGAGTATTTTCATCCCTCTCGGCTTCCTTGATTATCTCAATTTTGAGCCCCTGCATGTAATTGAATATCTCATCGGCCCGTTCTTTCACTGAGTAAGCTGAGGTTTTAAACGGACCTGCCTTTGTGGGATTCTCGGCAGCGGCTCTGTCAAACTCACGGTAAATGAGATCATTCTTCAATTGATAATTCGCTATGGTAAGTGTAAGACTCTTATCGACTTTCTTAAATGCTTCCACGGCCTCCTTTGATACATTAAGTGCAAGCATGGCGGTAAGTACAAGGTACATCATACCGATCATTCGTTGCCGCGGTGATAACTTTTCGTGAGCCATTTTCTGGGAGTTTAGTTAAGTAAAACGGATGCTTGTATTATTTAACATTCATAGCGGCAAGCATATTTCCATATACGTTGTTCAAAGCCGACAGGTTGTCGTTAAGTTTTGAAATCTGTTCACGGTACTTTTTGGTATCACCTGTAGAGTCCGCAAGATCTTTCACCAGACCCTGCAGCTCTTTATAAAGCGATTCGGATTCTTTCAGGTGACCATCTGCTCCTCTCTTCTGCAGTTCGTAAACCGCGTTGAGTGCAGAGAGGTTCTTGTTAAGCACTTCAAGCTGTTGCTGATATGATTTGCCTCCTGATTCCATGACAGCAAGCGTATCGGCGATATTCTTGTAAGTCGAACCTGTTTCACTTACAACTTTTGTGGTTGCCTGGTACGATTCAGATAGTTTGCCAAGTGAATCAGTTGCGTTATTGATAGAGTTCATATATTTATTCGAAGCAGCCGAAATGTCGCCCATGACACTAATATTAGATGTCGCATCGCCAAGCTTTTTCATTCCTGTTCCAAGTTTCTGGAAAAGCTCGGGTGTTATTTCTGCCTTTTCGAGCATCTCGTCAAATTTTGCAAGAGCAGCCGAACCGGCGCCTCCGCCTCCTCCAATCGCACCGCCAGTATATCTCCCGTGTGACGTAAGACTTTCTGTTCCATCTTCGGGAATTCCGGCGAGTTCCGGGTAAACCAGAGACCAGTCGACCTCTTCATGCAATGGTTCGAATGCTGAAAAGAAAAAGATGACAGCTTCTGTTAAAAGGCCAATAGTAAGCATTGTTCCTGCCAGTGGCCAGTGCTGTATTTTAAACAGTGCACCGACGATTACGACAGAAGCACCTAAACCATAAAGTTTTGCGATGAAATTCTTCCACCCGCTGCTTTGTACTAATTCTGCTAGGCTCATATACCTGATAATTTTAGGGTTATTTCAACTATTATTTTTTTATAATTCTGCTCCAATATAAGATCTCACATTCCGGAATCCGACGTAAGGTTTTGTGGAATCCTGGTATTCATAGTCCCTTGCGCTTGTCTGAAGGAAATATGCAACGTCTTTCCAGGAGCCACCGCGGATAACTTTTCGCTTCAGCACAGGCGGATCCTGTGGTGTGGCATTATACTCATAGTCAGGCTGGAGATCGTGTTGGAATAAATAAGCAGACGGATGATAAGCGCAACGTGTCCATTCAGCAACATTGCCTGACATGTCATAGAGGCCATATTCATTTGGCTCATATGATCCGACTTTTCCTGCATAAACGTTTCCGTCGTCGATATAGTTTCCGCGCAGGGGCTTGAAGTTTGCCAGGAAGCATCCTTCATAGTTACGTGTATAAGGACCTCCCCAGGGATACATGGAGAGATCAAGACCGCCCCTTGCGGCATATTCCCATTCTGTTTCAAGCGGCAGCCTGTATGCCATAACATCCACAACACCGTTCTTCCTGAGTGCTGTGTTCATGAAATCGGTCCTCCAGTGGCTGAATGCATTTGCCTGATTCCAGGAGATTCCAACCACAGGGTAATCATCGAAAGAGGGATGCCAGAAATAAAGGTCAGCCATCGGATCGTTAAAGGAATATGTGAAATCTCTGATCCAGCACAGGGTGTCGGGATATATATTTATGACAATATGCTTAATGAATGAAGAACGGTCCTTTACATCAGTGCGTGTTCCGTCAAGGTTGGTAACCTGCCCTTCATAACGTCCCGTATTATTTTCATAGTCATAAACATACCTTGATTTGGCAGCCGAGCGGTAATCAACCCAGTAATAGGAATAATTGAATTTACGGACATCATATTGTTTTCTGCCGTTAAATCTTTCTTCAGGAGGATAGTACATTTCTTCAATCACGCCTCTTGTAATTTCCTCTTCCGGGTCAATTTTTTCTTCCCAGTTAATAACATTGGGTTCGATCACATTTCCCTCATCGTCAGTAATGAAATATTCACGGTCTGTGATACCGGCATTGCCAAGGTTCGTTCTCATTATAGAGTCGCGTATCCAATACACAAACTGGCGATATTTGTTATTTGTGATTTCGGTCTGGTCCATCCAGAAAGCATCAACAGTGACAGATTTGGCAAGGCTGTTCAGTGTGAATAAAGCATCCTGATCACTGGGTCCCATGGTAAAATTTCCAGCCGGTATAAATGCCATCTCCATCGGTTCCGGTTCAAAGAATTTCTTCCTGCCAGGAACACCTGTCAACTCGCCGGTATTTGAGGTACCGCACCCGGTTAAAAAGATAACAATTATTAGTAAAGAAAAGAATACCTTTTTCATATATTCCTATATTTAAAATGCAAGTAAGTTATTTTTTTTCAAATAATCATAAAAATCTGATACTTTTATATTTCATCCGGCTCCTGCCCAGACTGAGATCAAAGCAATAGTTAACCATAAATTCATGCGATCCGCTGGTGTTTTTCCTGATGTCCGATAAAGGGAAATCATAGGCATAACCTACACGGATGCCGTTATAAAGCTCCAAACCGATCAGTCCGGTCAGTGCATCGCCGGCTCTATATGAAACGCCACCCCATACTTTTTTATTGTATCTGACCAGCGAAGTCACACTGAACTGTACAACCCTGCCATCGCTGAATGCGAAGACTGAGGGCAGCAGCTCGAGCGACGGATTTGGTAGCTGGATCGAATATCCTGCTGTCAGATAGTAGTGCCTGGTGAGGTAAGGTTCTCCCTTTGTGAATTTTATTTTTGCCTGATTCAGATGTGTAACCGAGAGAGCTGCATAATATTTATCAGCGTTGAGATAAAGACCCAGTCCGGCATCAAAAGCGACAAAGCTTTCCTTGTTTACAGGTATCAGCGGATCCTGGTCGGGTTGTGTAAAACCATCACCGGATGGAATCTGCCAGGACGGATCAAGAGTCTTGTTAACCATTCCCAGGCTGACCCCGATACCGAGCTTACCGAGGCCAAGGTCCAGCAGATAGGAATATACTGCTGATAGATTTATATCCTTGTCAAAACCAACATTGTCGCTTTCTACGATCAAACCAATCCCGCTTTTGATTTTAAAAGGAGAAACTGGAACACTGATATTAAAAAATGTGGTTGATGGAGCACCCTTAAATCCTATCCACTGTTGTCTGTTGAGGGCAGTTGCACAAATCATCCCCGAAGTGCCTGCAATTCCGGGATTGTAAGTCATTGTGCTGAACATATACTGACTCGACAGCGGATCCTGCTGTGACAGCGAATTGTAACAAACCAGGACTAAAAAAAGAAACGTAATACCAATTCTTCTCATTCCTTTATTTAACCAACAGTAGCGAAGCTCTTGTGTTGAACAAGTAAAATTAATCAAAAATCTAAAACGTAAACATATATACTTTTATTTATTTGAGGAGCAAATAAATTGTTTTGATGAGCATATTTTAACTGAAAGATGAACAATATCCTGCATTTGATAAGGATTGGATATCAATTGATCGTTCAAATCCCTGACCTTCCGGAACCAAGAACCCATCTCTCAGGGACCTCATTCTGGTTAGCTTTTAGATAATCTTCATGAGAGCAGGCGATGTAGACGCTCCTTTCATTTCCTGCCGGCAGTTCCAGCCACCACCTGTCAGTAAGATTGCTTTTTACAAAAATCAGATCGTCCTCAAGATCTGTAACCTTTACATGATATCTTATAAATCTTCCCGAGTTGCAGTTGCTCAGAACGGGCGTCTCATACTGCTTCTGGGAGAATCCTTCCAGAAAAAACCACAATACCTGGGCAGCAAGCCCTGCAGTCTGATTCCTGACATCCAGCTCGGGATTTACATCAAACAGGCCGAATACCTTAAGATTATCGGATATCCCGGCGTATCTGGCCAGGAGGCAGATCTCCTCACCGTAAAAACCATTGGGAGAAGGAGAAATGGATCCGGGTGCCTCTGACTGCCTTACCGCGGAAATATCAAACACAGCTGCATCTGAATCCCTGAAAAGAGGCTCTGAAAGGTATATTGCCTTTCTTACATCGCCTATCCTTACAAGCTCCGATTTGCGTTTCAGAAACCGGTTAACTACCTGCTGATCGTTCAGGTATGTCTGGTAACCGATGTTAATATAATGATTAAAGGTGCTTTTATGATTGGGCACTATGCTGTTCAGGTAATTAAATGAATCCTGCTCTTTCCTTTCAGGTATAAAATCTATTCTGGAATCAACAGCCAGAAGGGTATATTTTGTTTTAAGTCTGGTCAAAGCCATGTCGATGGCGGTCACCAGCGCGCTGCTGCCTCCAATGATCGCCGGAAATATTTGCCTGCTGATAAGGGAAACCAGGATATCAGAAAGACCGGCAACCGTGTCATTGAAGGAAATACCCTGTTTCATGTTCCCAAGATCAATTATCTTTGATTTACCGGGGATTCTGGCAAGCCTGTAAAGCTCTCGCCTGATGGTGTCCGGCGCTTTCATTGATCCTGTTCCCTGCGAATTCCTTCCTTCCGGAACCCCCACTATTGCAATCTTAAATCTGTGCAGATCTCTGACCGGGGTATTTTCAGTATGGACGACAATATTATGCGGGAAACCTGCCTGGGCTGTAAGATATTCAATTCCAGGACTTTCAATACTAACAGGATTAAAATAATTATTCAGGTCTGTCATGGCTTCTGTCAGGTGCTCTTTTTATTCTTCTTATTGCTCTTTTCAATGATCTTAATGCAGTCTTCCCTTGTAAGCTGTTCGGCATTTGTGCCTTTAGGGAGCCGGTAGTTTTGTTTGTCGCGGGTAAGATAAGGGCCGTATCTGCCATTCAAAACCAGGATATCGTCAAATTCCTTTATGATCTTTTTCTTATCATTCTCCGTTTTTTCTTTTATTATTTCAATTGCTCTCTCAAGTGTCAGTGAGTATGGATCATCCACTCCCTTTTTCAATGAAAAGAACTTGTTTTTGAATCGTATATAGGGCCCGAACTTTCCAATGCCTGCGACTATTTCATTTTCTTCGTCCGTACCCAGAGACCTTGGCAGGCGGAACAGGTTAAGAGCCTCTTCGAGCGTGATTGTTTCAATAAGCTGGTTCCTGGCAAGGCTGGCAAACCGTGGTTTGCTTCCGTTTTCCGAATTGCCTATTTGTGCCACAGGGCCAAACCTGCCCATTCTGACTGTGACAGGTTCACCTGTTTCAGGATGGTTCCCAAGAACTCTTACGCCTGTCTTCCGTTCTTTTTTCTCAAGGGTATTCTCAATAGTTTTATGGAAAGGTCCATAGAAATTGTGAAGCATTCCTGTCCATTTCAGGTTGCCGAGTGCAATCTCGTCAAACTGCTCTTCAACTTCCGCGGTAAAATTATAATCAACAATTTCGGAAAAGTTCTCAATGAGGAAGTCATTCACTATCATACCTATATCCTGAGGAAAAAGTTTCGATTTTTCTTTACCGGCAACCTCCGTTTTGGTTACAGTGGTCACCTTTCCTTTTTCCAGGGTAATTATTATTATCTGCCGTTTTTCCCCGGGCCTGTCTTCACGGGAGACATATCCCCTGTTCTGAATTGTCGATAT
>Ga0079037_100002076_pt1 | contig 10800 bp, 7 predicted proteins | sample Mud3Dept4metaG_FD_71479 | JGI IMG/M metagenome (GOLD analysis project Ga0079037, IMG submission 71479) | Freshwater wetland microbial communities from Ohio, USA, analyzing the effect of biotic and abiotic controls - Mud 3 Core 4 Depth 4 metaG | ecosystem: Environmental > Aquatic > Freshwater >... | reverse complement strand
AGCCAGCCCGCGAAGGGCACGATGGTCTTGGTGTGCTCCTTGTGCCACTCGTAGAGGCACGTCTTGCGCGGCTCGAGCCCGGGGTCCCTCCAGGCCCACCGCTTCTTGTCGGACTCCGGCCTGAGCATCGCGCACACCGCGCCCTGGCCGATGAAGAACGGCTTCTGGGGCGCGACCATGCCCGCCGGGGCCTTGAGCAGGTTGTCGTCCTCGCGCTCGAGCGCATCGCCGCGCATCGGCGACGCGCCCGTCGCCAGCAGCGCCTCCCAGACGGCCTGCGCGTCCTCGATGCCGCAGACGACCTCGTAGCCGTCGGAGCCTCCCCAGGTCGACCTGTTGACGAGGGCCCTCGCCCTGCCCACCTCTACCTCGGTCGCCTGGCCGAGGTTGAGGCCCTTCTGGCCCACCAGCCTGCCCATGGCCTTGATGGCGCCCTTGCCCTTGAGGGCCATGAGCGCGAGCCTGCGCGCCGCGGGATGGCTGAGGTCCTCCACCACGACAGGCCCGTCGACCTTGCGGAACAGGTCCTCGCCGTCTATCAGGGTGTAGCCGTCGGACACGTACCGCAGCTGGCCCACGACCCGGTCGTGGCGGCCCTTGTGCGCGATGAACAGGTAGCGGTCCTCGCCGGCCTCGGTCGGGGTCTCGCGGACGACGACCACGTCGTCGATGACCCGCCCGTCCACGTCGAGCACGAACGCGCGGGCGGACTGGTTCGGCCTGAGCTTCCAGACGTCGGCCGACACCACGCCCTGCACGAACAGCCGCGCGCGCTCGCCCGTGACGCGGCTCACGCCGTGGTCCGTCGCGTCGATGGCCATCACGCCGTCGCCCTTCCCGGGCCGCCCCTGGAACAGGGGCACGGGCTCTCCGGTCTCCTGGCCGGGGATGCGGAAGTAGTGCGGGTAGCCGGACACGACCTGCTCGGGCCTCAGCACGCCCGTATCGCGCAGCAGCTGCTCCACCTCGCGCTTGGTCTGCTCGAACAGCATCACGTCGACCTTCGCGCGGCCGCGCGGCTTGCGCGCGCCGTGGTAGTGGTAGACGTGCATCCCCTTGAGCACGCGCGCGATTATGCGCGCGAGCTTGCGGAAGTCGTCGGGGCCCCAGCCCTGCTGGGTCATCCAGGTCGTGCCAAGGCGGATGGCCGTCGGGTGGACGGCGCTGTCGTCGCCGGCCTTGGTGTTCTTGTTGAGCGTGATGCCGCACATGTCCAGGAGGCGCGAGACTATCTCGCCCCTCGCCGTCTCGCCCGTGGCGGTCTGCACGCGGTTGAGGTCGACCATCACGTAATGGCAGTCGGTGCCGCCGTAGGCCAGGGGGACGCCCTCGGCCTCGAGCGTCTCGCCGAGGACGCGCGCGTTCTCCTTGACGGCGCGCTGCATGAGGCGGAACGCCTCGGTCTTGGCGATGCCGAAGCACACGGCCTTGCCCGCGATGGCGTTGATGTGCGGGCCGCCCTGCTCGCCGGGGAAGACGGCGAAGTCGAGCCTCTTCCCGAGTTCGGGGTCGGTCGACATGATGACCGCGCCGCGGGGCCCGCACATGGTCTTGTGCGTGGTGAACGTGATGACGTCCGCGATGCCCACCGGGGACGGGAACTCCCCGGCCGCGACCAGGCCCGCGGGGTGGGCGATGTCGGCCAGCAGATGGGCCCCGACGTCATGGGCGATGTCCTTGAAGGCCTTCCAGTCGATGGTGCGCGGGTAGGCCGAGTAGCCCGCGATGAGGAGCTTGGGCCTCGCCTTGCGCGCGGCTTGCTCTATGAGGTCGTAGTTGAGCAGGCCCGTCGAGGGGTCCACGGTGTAGGGGGCCACGTGGTGGTACCGGCCCGACCTGTTGACGGGCGAGCCGTGCGTGAGGTGCCCGCCCGAGTCCAGCGCCATGCCCATGGTGGTCTCCCCGGGGCTCACGAGGGCCATATACACCGCGTTGTTGGCGGCCGCGCCCGAGAGGGGCTGCACGTTGACGAAGATGTCCTCGGCCTTGACGCCCTTGGTGGCGAAGGCCTCCGCGCACCGGCGCTGGGCCAGCGTCTCTATGAAGTTGATGTAGTCGCACCCCTTGTAGTACCGGCGGTCGGTGTATCGCCGGTGGTAGGCGAGCTGGTGGTCGAAGTCCATGAGCCTGTCGGCATCCCACAAGGACATGCGCAGCGACGGCAGGCCCTCGGCGTAGAGGTTCGCGAAGGTGCTCGCGACCGCGTCGTGGACGGACTTGGGGCAGATGCTCTCGGAGGCGATGAGGATGACCTTGCGGCGCTGGCGCTCGTCCTCGAGCCTCACAAGCTGCGCCACGGCCGGGTCGACCGCGTCGTTCAGGGGGAGCTCCAGGTACGACTTGTAGGAGCGGGGTTGTTTTGAGTCCATGAGGACCGCCCTCACGGGCTATCCAGCCATTCCGGCTGGATGGCCTGGCATCCACCGAATCCCACGCCCGCCCATAAAGGTTTGCCTGAGGCCATGGAAAGCCTCATGAGCCGACCGCGCGATGACCCCGAAAGGAAGCCCGGGGGCCCCCTCAGTGGCAGTGGGACGCGCACATTACCTCCGGGCGATGGACCGCATCTACGACCTGCCCCGGTTCCTCGTCGGCCGGTCCGAGGTCCACCGCCCAACGACCGAGGAGAGGCTCGAGCGCATCGAGGTCACCCGGCGCTTCCTCGACGACGCCTGCCCCGGCTGGCGCGACATCAATGTCGCGCACGTGGGCGGGACGTCGGGGAAGGGCTCGACAGCCTGGATGCTCGCGGCCATCCTCTCGCGGCGCCATCGAACGGGGCTCGTCACCTCGCCGCACCTGTTCGACATGCGCGAGCGCATCCGCGTCGACCTGGAGCCCATCTCGAGGGAGGACCTGGTGCGCGTGTTCGAGGGCACGGTCGTGCCCGCGGCCGAGCGGCTGTGCCGCGAGGACCCCCGGTTCGCGCTCCGGTTCCCGGAGGTCATCCTGGCCACCGCCTTCGCCCGGTTCCTCGAGGTCGGCTGCGAGTGGGCCGTGGTCGAGGTCGTCGTCGGGGGCCGCTACGACCAGTCCAACGTCGTGCTCCCCGCGGCGTCGCTCGTGACCAACGTCAGCCGCGACCACATGCACACCCTCGGGAGCCGCATCGAGCAGATCGCGTTCCACAAGGCCGGCATCGCGAAGCGGGGCGTGCCCCTCTACACCTCGGAGACCAAGTCCTCGGTCCTGCGCGTGCTGCGCGAGGAGGCCGGGCGCGTGGGCGCGCCCCTCGTCCAGGTCGCGCCCGAGGGCGGCACTGGCAGCGCGCTGTGGTTCAGGGGCCGGATCTGGGAGCTCGGCATGCGGGGCGGCCACCAGCGGTACAACGCCGCCCTCGCGGTCGCGGTCGCGCTCGACGTCGCGCGCGTCCCGGCGAGCGACTGCGCCGCCGCCCTCGCGTCCGCGCGCATGCCCGGCAGGTTCGACGAGCGCGCGCCCCGCGTGTACGCGGACATCGCGCACAACGCGGCCAAGATGCGCGCGCTGGCCGAGACCGCGGCGGAGGAGCTGGCCGGCCGTCGCGCGGTCCTCGTCGTGGGCATCGCCCGCCGCAAGGAGCACGCGCCGATGCTGCGCCCGCTGCTTCCGCTCGCCGACAACGTCGTGTTCACCCGCGCGCGCTACAGGGGCACGGACCCCCGGCAGCTCCGACGGCTGTGGGTCAGCCTGGGCGGCGACCCGGCGCGCGCGTCCATCGAGCCGAGCCCGCGCAAGGCCCTCGCCAAGGCGAAGCGGCTCGCGGGGAGGGACGGCGTCGTGGTCGTGACGGGCTCGACCTTCGTCGTGGACGAGGCGCTGAACCCCGACGGTTGGCTCATGCGGGCCAACGCCGAGTACAGACCGCCCGGCAAGGGCCTGGGGCGGGGGCGGGCGCGAGGCCGTGCGGCGGGGCCGCGCGTCAGAGGTACTCCTTGAGCCTGCGCTCGAGCTCGCCCTTGGGCTTCACGCCGACGATGGAGTCGACGTGCTGCCCGTCCTTGATGACGAGCAGCGTCGGGATGCCCATGATGCCGAACTCCATCGCGAGCTCCTGCTGGTCGTCGGTGTTGAGCGTGCCGAAGGTTATCTTGCCCTTGTAGGCCTCGTGCAGCTGCTCGACGATGGGGGTGAGGGCCTTGCATGGCACGCACCACGGGGCCCAGCAGTCGATGACGAGCAGCGGGTACCGCGAGGTGGCCTCCTTCAGGGTGTCCGCGGTGATCTCGATGGGCAGCGGCGGCGCCGTCCCCGGCGGGACGGCGGACAGGGGCTGGTTCTTCATCTCCACAGGGCTCCCCCTCCAGCGTCCCGAGTAGGGCTTCACCCGGATAAGAACCTTACTTGCCGGCCCCGCGCCCTGCGGCCTCCCCGCCGCCAACGCGCGGCGCGCGCGCAACATTTTTCAACGTGGTCGCACGTAGAGGGCCCCTTGACCATCATGAGGCACATCCTGGCGATCGTCTGCGTCGCGGTCCTGCTCTGCCTCTCGGCCGCGGGCTGCGTGGAGGTGCGCGACCGCCCCGAGGAGGGCGACTTCGCCATCCACCTCGAGACGCCGCCCGTGCTAGTCTTCCTCGGCCGCAGCGGCAACCTCACGGGCCCCGCGGCGGAGCTCACGACCGAGATGGAGGGCGACGTGTCCTACTCGTGGGACATCGGGGCCGACGGGCGGGTCGACTACACGTACCGCGAGCCCCGAATCGAGAACGCGTCCATCGGCGTGCAGCTCGCCAGCTACATCCTGGGCTTCCACGACGAATCGCGCAACACCACGATGCTCCTCGCCTTCTCACCGGACGCCTCCACGGCGGCCGCGACCGTCGCGGACGTGCGGTTCTCCAAGGAGGGCGCGGCCGCGACCGCCTCGTACAGGACCCCGCTCCAGGTCGTGGGGCTCGGCAACCTCTCGCTGGCGGACCTGAACCCCTTCGGCGCCGTGCTGGGCACCGTGGAGCAGTTCCCCACGGAGCTTGCGCTCAACGTGACGCTCCCCGCCCCCGCGAACGGCTCGATCGAGTACGTCACCGCGTTCCGCCCCTGGTCGAGCTACTTCTCCGAGGACACGGCGCAGTCCCTGTCGGTGGTCATCAACGCGGGCGAGACCCACAGGGTCTCGTTCGGGACCGACGGGGCGCTGCGGCTGACCATATGGAACGCCTCCGGGGGGGTCCTCTTCGAGGGCCTCGCGTCGGCAGCGCCCGGCGACCGCCACGTCGAGGTCAGGGCGCTGGACTGGGAGGGGCGCATCGGCGAGGAGGAGACCCCTGGCCCCTCGGCCTCCGCGGCCGCGGGGGCGATGCTCGCGGTCGCGTGCGCGGCCGTGGCGGCCCGCCGCCAGGGCGGTGCGGCCCTCAGACGGCGGCAGCCTCGGTGACGAGCAGATCGATCCTGGCGGACTGGTAGATGCTCCAGTCGGGCCCGTAGACGATCTCTATCGTGAGCTCGGCGTGCGCGCCCACGTCACCCACGGGGTCGATGGTGACGCTCTTGACCTGGTTGTACCCCGGCGGGAGGAGGAGCTCGCCCTCCATGTCCACGATGGTGAAGTTGGTATCGTCGTCCAGGGTGTAGGAGAGGCGGACCGTCACGTCCACGGTGCTCCGCGACATGAGCTGGAAGGCGACCGCGCGCTGCTCCCCCGACCTGAAGGTCACGTTCCCGTACTGGGGCCTGAGCGTCACCTCGTACCAGGGATTGACGATGTCGAACGGGACGGGCAGGACGACGGTCATGTTGGAGCCCTCGGGCCAGAACGTCACATTCGCATGCAGCGCCGTGGCCAGGGTCGTGCCGGGCGCCGCGTAGAGCCACAGGTGGAGCTGCACGGTCTCGTTGTCCTCGAGCAAGAGCTCGCCGAGCGACGCCATGGACCGGATGTCGTCCACCGTGACGTTCGCGACGCTCGCGTTGGTGAGCAGGCCCTCGGCGCCGCCGGGCACGGTGAGGTTGAGCACGAACCGCGTGGGGGCGTCATCGACGCCGTGCACGTGGGCCTTGAGCCTGAGGGGCACGTCGAGAACGCGGTCGACGGCCAGCAGGCTGTTCGCCGGGACCTCGCGCGGCTCGAGCCATCCCACGGTGGCGGTGAACTTGGCGTAGAGGAGGACGTCCAGCTGCTTGTCGTTGGCGTACTTGATCTCCATCGTGAAGGTCTCGCGGACGCCAAGGTCCGAGCCGGGGGGCGGTCGCACCGAGATGTTGAGATGGGTCAGGAAGCCCTCGCTCTTGCGCTTGTGCACCTCGATGCGGCCGGCGTCCGGGGCGGAGTGCTTCAGGTTGTCCCCGAAGGTCACGTTCCAGCCGTGGTCCTCCTGCAGCATCACCCTGGCCGTGAACCGCGTGTTGCCGGTGTTGTTGAGGACCATGGTGGTGTTGGCCCAGCCGTCGGGGGCCACGTTGATGTCCGCGGGCACGACCTGGACGTCCAAGTCGGGGTGGAGCGGGGAGGGCGACATGGGCACGGGGACGAAGCAGATGGCGAGGAGGATGAACGCCACCGCGCCCACCATGAACCTGGACGCGGGAAGCGGCGACACGTCGTTGAGCGGGGGCGGGTGCGCGATCGTGACGAAGAAGACGATGATCGCCAGGTAGATGATCCAGCCCCAGTAGCTCGTGAGTAATGAGACCAGGACCACGACAGCGATGGTCACGTAACCAAGCAGCCTCGCGCGATCGCCCACCAGCGCGCGCGCGATGTGGCCGCCGTCGAGCTGGCCCACCGGCAGCAGGTTGAGGAACGTGACCAGGAAGCCCACCCAGCCCGCGAACGCGGTGGGGTGGATGAGCACGTCCGCGGGCGTGGGGACGAGCGCCCCGAGGACCTGATAGATGAGGGGGGTGCCCAGTATGACGTAGACCGACGCGTCGTCGCCCGTCGGGTGCGGGTCCCACGCGCTCAGCTGGAGCCCCAGGATGGTCACGAAGATGGCGACGACGAAGCCCGTTATGGGGCCCGCGAAGCCGATGTCCATGAGCGCGCGCTTCGAGGGGATGGGCTCGCGCAGCGAGATGGCCGCGCCGAAGGTGCCCAGGATGGGCGGGGCCGGGAGGAAGAAGGGCAGGCTGGCTGCCACGCGGTGGTGCCGCGCCATGAGGAAGTGGCCCATCTCGTGGACGCCCAGCACGAGCATCAGCGGGGCCGCGAAGTAGACCGCGCCCTTCCATGCGGACTCCAGGCTCCACAGGTCGATCGACTCGTAGGACGACACGAAGGTCATGCCGGCGATGATGGTCGTGAAGATGGTGGCGATGAGCAGCACGACGTTGACACGGATGCTCCTGAACCTGCGCTTGGGGAGGCGGCTGACGTAGATGATGAGCCCCTCGCGCTCCCGCAGGAGCATCGGGACGTACCCCGCGTCGAGCATCTCGCGGCGCAGCTCGTCGAACTCCTCCTCGAGCGTGAGCATGTTGACCTGCACGAAGTAGGCGAACGCCTCCTGGTCGTAACGCAGGTCCGTGACCTTGAACCGGTGCTCCACGAGCGCGCGCACGCGCTCGACCTCGCTCCTGAGGTCCTCGGGGGACGGGGCCGTCTCTGGGGGGGGCATGAACCGCCCCATGTCCGGAGGCGCGCCCGTGTACGGAGGTGACAAGCCCTGGTCTCCTCATCCGCCCGCTGGCGGCTCGCGATTGTGATGCCAGGTTCGGTATATCAATCTTGGCCCTTCCCGGTCAGCGCCCCCTCCCGGGGGTCACTCCATGGTCATGTGCGTCTGCTCGCCCACGGTCATGCGCTGCGACCTGCCCCGGACCACGACGCGGTCCGCCAGCACCGAGCCCCTCAGCACCACGTCGACCACCTCGCACCCCTCGCCGACGATGCAGTCCGAGATGACCGAGCCCTCGACGCGGGTGCCGTCGCCGATGGAGACGTGGGGCCCCAAGACGCTCCTCTCGATGCGGCACCGCCCCTCGATGGCCACGGGGGGGACGAGCACGGCCCCCTCCAGCACCGCGCCCGCGGTGGGCAGCGAGCCAGGGGGCGAGGCGTCCAGCAACCGCCGGTTCACGTCGAGCAGCATGTCGGGCCGGCCGCAGTCGTACCACACCTCGATGGGGAAGGTGCGGATGACCGCCCCTCCCTTGACCATGTGGCGCAGCGCGTCCGTGAGCTGGAACTCCCCCCGTGTGCGCGCGTCCGCCTGGATGAGCGCGTCGACCGCCTCGAAGATGTCGTCGGCGCGCTCGAACACGTACACGCCCGCGAGGGCGTGCTCCGAGCGGGGGGTCTCTGGCTTCTCGACCAGGTCCAGCACCCGGCCGTCGGCCGCGAGCTCGACGACCCCGTAGTTGCGGGGGTCGGGGACCCGCTTGATGCCGACGGAGGCCGCGCACGGCGAGTTGGCCGCGTGGGCCCCCAGCATCCTCTGGTAGGGCACGCCGAAGATCTCGTCGCCGAGGGTGACTATGAGACCCCCGGTGGGGACGTGCCCCCGCCCGGCCAGGACGGCGTGCCCCAGGCCCAGAAGCTCGCGCTGGTGGGCGAAGTGGAAGGTGAACCTGTCGCCCCAGGCGTGCTCGCAGTACGCGATGACCTTGTCAGCGTGGTGGCCCACCACGACGGTGACGTCCTCCACCACCCCCGCGAGGCGGTCCAGGATGTGGCCCAGGATGGGGCGGCCGGCCACGTAGACCAGGGGCTTGGGCCGGGTGAAGGTGATGGGGCGGAGCCGGGTGCCCGTGCCGGCGGCGGGCACGAGGGCCGAGTATCGGACCATGTCGACGCCCGTTACGCGGTGGGCGGTATTATTCGTTTGCCGTCGGCGGGCGCGTCGGAAAGGGTGCCCGGCGGGCCCCTCCCGGGGATACTGGCCAGCAAGACATCTGGGGAATGTTTAAGTACTCACAGCATTTACATGGCACGGGTAGCTGATGGTCCGCAGCCGGCTCGGTGAGCATGAGCACGAGGACTGCCCCCACACCGAGATGGAGTGGCTCCCGCCCTCGTCGCCAAGGGTCGAGCGCGTCCCGGTCCAGCACAAGCCCTTCTGCGAGCAGTGCGGGCTCGTCAAGAACATCGGCTCGGACCGCGCCCGCAAGCTGGGGTTCTTCACCACCGCCCTCGGGACGCTGCGCGCGAGGATAGACCGCGAGCGCGACCGCAGCGTGTTCTCCATCGGCAAGCTCACCGAGGCGCAGGTGCACCTGATCATCAAGCGCCTGGAGGCCGTCGAGGGCTTCGACGACCCCTACGCCATGACCTTCTCGGCCCAGCTCGACATCTTCGAGCGGTCCGTCAAGGCCGTCCGGCCCGACATCCCCCGGGCGGTCCTGGAGAGCATCCTCGACCGCCAGAGGTGAGCGGGCCGGCCCGTCCAGGAAAGAGGAGAGGAGAGGCTTGAAGGCCGTCATACTGGCCGCCGGGGAGGGCACGCGACTGCGGCCCCTGACCGTCTCGCGCCCGAAGGTGATGCTGCGCGTGGGCGACAAGCCCATCATCCAGTACGCCATCGACGCCCTGCGCGAGGTCGGCGTGCGGGACATCGTCGTCGTCGTGGGCTACCAGAAGGAGCGCATCCAGACCCACTTCGCGGACGGCAAGGACTTCGGCGTGAACCTGGAGTACGTGGTGCAGCGCAAGCAGCTGGGGACCGGGCACGCGCTGCTGTGCGCCAAGGACCACCTCGACGGGGACTTCCTGGCCGTCCCCGGGGACAACATCCTCGACGGGGCGATGGTCGCCCAGCTCCTGGACCACAGGTCGGACGTCACGATGCTTTGCACCGAGAGCGCGCAGCCGCGCAAGTACGGCGTGGTCGAGCTCGACGGCAACCGCGTCACGAGCATCATCGAGAAGCCGCCCAGGCGCATCTCCAACCTCATCTCGACGGGCATCTACTACTTCTCGCATCGGTTCCTGGACCTCCTGGAGCGCGAGGTGGGCGCGGGCCGGTTCGAGCTCACGCACGCCCTCCAGGCGGCCATGGCCGAGGGATACACCATCCGCGGCGAGCTGACGACGGGGCTGTGGCTCGACGTGGTGTTCCCGTGGGACCTGCTCTCGCTCAACGCCCGCGTGCTCGCGGGCGGCCCGTCCAGGCAGGCGGGCACGCTGGAGTCCGGCGTCACCGTCCAGGGCCCGGTGTCCATAGGGGAGGGCTCGGTGCTCCGCTCCGGAACTTACATCAAGGGCCCCGTGTCCATCGGCCGGGGCTGCGACATCGGCCCCAACGTGGTCATCTACCCCACGACGTCCATCGGGCACAACGTGACGCTCTCGCCGTTCACGGAGGTGCGCAACAGCGTCATCATGGACAACGTCTCCATCGGCGGCCACTCCTACGTCTCGCACAGCATCGTCGACGAGGGCACGACCATCCAGTCGCACTTCGTCACCGCCGCCGAGCCCAAGCTGCTGCTCATCGAGAACGAGCTCATCCAGATAGACAAGATAGGCAGCATCGTCGGCGAGAGCTGCGAGATAGGCCACCGCGTCGTGGTCGACGCGGGCAGGACCATCGGCGCGTACTGCCGCATCGAGGCCGGCAACCGCATCATCAAGGACATCCCCGACAGCGCGAGGGTGGTCTAGGAGGGCCCTCAATGTGCGGGATCGTGGGCTACACCGGCAACCGCCAGGCGCTGGGGCTCCTCATCGAGGGCCTCAAGCGCCTCGAGTACCGCGGCTATGACTCCGCGGGCGTGGCGGTGCTCGGGGACGATGGTGGCGGCCTCAGGATCCAGAAGGCCAAGGGCATGATAGCGGAGCTGGAGAGGCGGCTCCAGCCCGCGTCAGGCACCACCGGCATCGCGCACACGCGCTGGGCGACGCACGGCCGGCCCTCGGACGAGAACGCGCACCCCTTCACGGAC
>Ga0079037_100002075_pt1 | contig 10802 bp, 5 predicted proteins | sample Mud3Dept4metaG_FD_71479 | JGI IMG/M metagenome (GOLD analysis project Ga0079037, IMG submission 71479) | Freshwater wetland microbial communities from Ohio, USA, analyzing the effect of biotic and abiotic controls - Mud 3 Core 4 Depth 4 metaG | ecosystem: Environmental > Aquatic > Freshwater >... | reverse complement strand
CATCCATCTCAACGTAGTTGATAGTGCCAAGCGAGATCTGGTTGGCATCGACCGCCCTGATGCCATTGAGGTAGATGCGGATTCGACCCTCCTGCGCCCAAACCGCAAAGTAGATGGGTTGGTTCTGATCGACCTTCACCACCGTATCGCCGATCGACTCCATCTGGTCCATCGGCCCGGCGTAGGCGACAACGCGAGTACCGCCCTCCTGAACCAGCATGTCAATCTTCATCGTCTCGGATCCACCCGAATCTTTCCTGAAGTACCAAATTGCGCCATTGCCGTTCCCGTCGTGCGACCCGAACTGGTAGTCAGTCTCGAGCGTGAAGTTCTTCGGCAACGTCTTGACGTTCGGAGAGATCAGCATCCCGTGGGTCGACAGCGTGAGTTGCCTCACGTCCCCGCCGGTACGCAACTCCGCCGTGCCGCCTCGGACCTTCCAGTGCGGCGGCGGTTCGTCGCCCCTCATGTCCGTAAAGTCGTCGTAGAAGATCAGCTTGTCGCCCGGCACGAAATCGGACTTCACGGCGGTCAGCATTGGCTGGCCGCCACTGCCGGAGCTGGGGGTACCGCCCGACGCGGCCGCGCTGCCCTTCGAGTTGGCTCCGGTCGATCCGGAGTCCGTCACAGTCGTCATCGTCGAAGAACCGCTCGAACCGGGCTGCTGGTCCGGCGGCAGCGCCTTACCCTTCTTGTTCGTCAGGACGACGTCCTTGCCCTGCTGTTGTGCACTATCGATGCAGGCCTGGTCACCCGCCACGCATTTGACCTTGCCGTCGGCGGTCTCCTGCAGGTCCTGGCTGCCGTGTTCGACTATTTCCTGTGCAGCTTTGTTCTTGATCGATTCGAGCCAGGCCTGTGCGTACACCGGACCGGCGCAGATCGCGATCACGCATACCGCGAGTAACGAACGGATGAAATGCCGGCGCATAGCGAACTCCCTTCCTCGGGACGATTTGTTCTTCCGAGGCGCTCCGCCAGCCGCGGCGCCAGCGCCACGTGCGCCAAGGGTTGCACGATCCGCGTGGCCTGGACATTCGGGGACATACTCATTCGGCCGGGAAGCGGTGCGCGCTTCAAGCCCGATCCACAACAACGAACACGACCCGCGGCTTTCGAAAATCGCCCTGCCTCAAGTACTTATTCCAATAGACCCACTGCAGGCGCGTGCTAGGCACGCGGCCGGTGGCATCGCCCGCGGTCGCGCACGGCGTGTCCTCGGAGACGACAGGCCACCGACCTGACTGAAAGACGACATGCTTCCTTCCAGGAGGCGGGTATGACCAGTTCGGCTTCGTTCGGCGTTTGCAACTCTCCGAACATCCCTCGCACGACCCTGAGGCTGGCGGCCCTGCTGGCCATCTTCGCCATGCTCCCGGCCTGCGGGGGAGGCGGAGGCGGTGGCGGCGACCAGCCGCCCCCTCCCCCGACTTACAGCATCTCGGGCATGGTGACCAAGGCCACGGATTCTTCGGGTCTTTCCGGCATCAGCATGGCGCTGACGGGAACGAAGACGGCCAGCACCAGCACCGACGCCTCCGGGCGCTACAGCTTTAGCGGGCTTGCGAACGGCAACTACACCGTCACACCGACCAGGTCGGGCACCGAGTTCAGCCCCAGCGACCGGCCGGTCACGATCGCGAACGCCAGCGTCAACGGCCTCGACTTCATCGCGCTGAGCGGCCGCGTGGTCGCGACCGGGATCGAGTTCCTGCCGGAGTGGTTCTCAAGCGCCGAGCAGCTTCGCGCGTCGCTGGTGGTGAAGGGCAGCCACGTCTACTTCACCGACTCGAGCGCGTCTCCGCTGAAGCGGGCAGCGATCGACGGGTCAGGCGTCACCTCGCTCGCGGGCCGTTTCCGCGGCGCATACAACCTGGTGCTGCGCGGCCAGCAGGTGTACTGGATCGACGAGTCGACCCTCTACGTGACGTCGCTTGCCGACGGGGCGACCACGCTGCTTGCGGAGGGCTCGCCCGACCACGGTGACGGCACGACGGTGGACCTGGTGGTGGACGACTCGTTCGTGTACTGGGCGAACTCGGTCGCCACGCCGAACTGCAGCCCGCCGTGCACCTGGGTCATCCAGAAGGTCCCGCACGGCGGCGGCCCCTCCATCACGCTCGCGACGGTGGATCGGAAGGTCGGCGCACTGACCGCCGACGCGACACGTCTCTTCTGGGAAGAAGAGTCCATGGAACCGTACGGTCCCGGCTGTAACTGCGGCAGCACGATCAAGTCGATCGCGAAGACGGGTGGCGCGTCCACGATTCTGGTCGACGGCGGCCTCAACGGCACCCTTCCCACAGTCCCACCCGGGCAGATTCCTGGATCGTGGCTTCCGACCGGTGGCCTGGCGCTGACCGCCAGCGAGGTGGTGTTCGCGAAGGCCGGCATGGACTACGAGGTGAAGGCAATCCCGCTGGACGGAGGTACGCCGCGGACGCTGGTGAGCGTGCCGACGGGAAGCTACTACTCGTCACGTGCGCTGCAGGGACTCGCCGTGCGCGGGGACAACGTCTACTTCATCGACAACGTCAACCACGCGGTCAACAGGGTTCCGCTCGCCGGTGGTCCAGTGACGGCGCTGGCCACGGATATCGGCTCACCCTCGGCGCTCAACTCGTCGGTGATGGTCCTCGGCAGCAGCGACGTCTACTGGAGCGAGACCGGCACGGTCTCCGGTTGCTGCCTCATGGGCGGCACGGGCGTCATCCGCCGCGTTCCGCTGGCCGGTGGCGCTGCCAGCACGGTAATGACCGGTCTTGACGAGCCCGGCTCGCTGGGGATCGACGGCTCGAACCTCGCCTGGACGGAGCTGTGGCGGGTGGCCCGGGGCACGACCGGCGGAGCCAACGTCGCCACCGTGGTGAGCGGCATCGAAGGCAACATGGCGCGCATCACCGCGGACTCGACTCACCTCTACGTGCTCGACGGCGGCTTCGTCAAGAAAGTGCCGCTGGCAGGGGGCCGGCTGGAGAAGCTGGCTTACACGGGCGACGGCCGCCTCCACGACCTGTCGGCGACGGTCCAGGACATCACCACCGACGGCATATCGGTCTACTGGACCGCGTATGGTGGGCCGTCGGCCCCGGTCGTGCGCAAGGTCAGTGTCAATGGCGGCGCGACGACCATCATCGGGAGCGAGGCTTCGTTCGTGAGCCCGCAGGACTGCTACTGGCGGCTCGCCGTGCAGGGCCCGCACGTCTACTGGAGCGCGGGCGGCAGCAGCGGGGGCGTAAGCTGCGCCGTGAAGCGCGTCGGGGTCAACGGCGGCACGGTCGAGACGGTCATCGACTATCCGTACCTGGCGGAATTCGCCGTCGACGACAGCTTCGTCTACTTCGCCGATGGCAGCTCGGCCCTGGTGATCCGCAAGGTTCCCGTGACCGGCGGTACGCCGTCGCTGGTGGCCAGCAATGCAGCAGGCTGGGTGATGACGCAGTACGGGTCGCGCCTTTACTGGGTGGACCTGTTGCAGGACACGGTCGCGTGGATCGAGAAGTCCGCCGGCGGCGGATCGCCGACCTTCATCCCCGGCGGACTGTACCTGGAGCCTTCGCTCGCATTCGAGGGATTGACCGTGGACAGCAGCGGACTCTACGTGACGGAGACCCAGGCCGGGACGATCTACCGGCTCAATTGAGACGCGGGTTTTCAGTCATGTGTCTGTGCTTGCCGTGAACCGGGCCTTCACGTCTCCGGTGCGTTCCGACAGTATCCAACCATGGACGGCCCGGCGTTGGCAGGGCGGGGACGGCCCGGGCCCACTGTGGCGGGCTGACGATCTTCCGCAGCGCAGGGCTCAATCGAGTTTCACGACGTCATCTGCCCCGCCTGAAACGAGGTCCGGCCGGTGCCAGAACAGTTCAAGTACCGCGCCTTCATCAGCTACAGCCACTCCGACGAGCAATGGGCGCGCTGGCTGCACCGTGCGCTTGAGACCTACCGCGTGCCGCGTCGCCTGGTGGGCCGTGAAACCGAGTTCGGCCCGGTGCCGGGGCGCCTCGCGCCTGTATTCCGCGACCGCGAGGAACTCGCCACCGCGACCAACCTCGGCGAGACGCTCACCCGGGCGCTGGCAGAGTCGGCGACGCAGATCGTCATCTGCTCGCCCGCGGCCGCACGCTCGCGCTGGGTCAACGAGGAGATCCTGACCTTCAAGCGGCTCGGGCGCGCGGACCGCATCTTCTGCCTGGTCGTCGCGGGCGAGCCCGGCGCCGCGGCCCGGCCCGGGATTGCCGACGAGGAGTGCTTCCCGAACGCGCTCATCTACCGCCTGGGCCCGGACGGCGAACTCACCGACGCTCGCTCGGAGCCGATCGCGGCGGACGTGCGCCCGGGCAAGGACGGCCGCAACGACGCCAAGCTCAAGCTGATTGCGGGCCTCGTCGGCGTGTCGCTCGACGAGCTCAAGCAGCGCGAAGCGCAGCGCCGGCACCGCCGCGCCATGCTGCTCGTGGCGGCCTCGCTCGCCGGGATGGCGGTGACCTCGACGCTGGCGACGACCGCCTGGCTGGCGCGCACCGAGGCGGAGCGGCAACGCGTGCGCGCCGAGGCGGAGGCCGAGACCGCGCGGCAGACCACGCGCTTCATGGTGGACCTCTTCAAGGTGTCGGATCCCTCCGAGGCGCTCGGCAACACCATCACCGCGCGCGAGATCCTCGACCGAGGCGCCAGCCGCATCGAGCGCGAACTCGGCGACCAGCCAGCGATCCAGGCGACCCTGATGGACACCATGGGCACGGTGTACACGAGCCTCGGGCTGTATGACCCGGCAGCGCTGCTGGTCCGCGAGGCGCACGCCAAGCGGCGCGGCCTGTTCGGCGACGGGCACCCGGAGGTGGCGAGCAGCCTCGGGCACCTCGGCGAGGTACTGATGCTCAAGGGCGAGTACGCCGAGGCCGAGCAAAACCTGCGCGCCTCGCTCAGCACTCTGCAGCGCGTCCGCGGACCGCAATCCTCCGAGCTGGCGCAGGCGCTCATGCTGCTCGCCGACGTCGTGACGCGGCAGGGGCGCTATGAGGAAGCCGAGCCTCTGATCGAGCGGGCGCTCGGCATCCGGAGGTCCCTGCACGGCGAGCGACATCCCGACGTGGCGGCGAGCATCGAGGCCCTCGGACTCAACTACTACGATCGCGGCGACTACGTCCGCGCGATCCGAAGCCTCCGGGGCGCGCTCTTAATGCGGCGCGAGCTTCACCCGCAGGGCCATCCGCTGCTCGCGCAGTCGATGGGCAACCTGGCCTGGGCGCTGATGCAGGGTGGTGCTGTTGCGGAGGCCGAACGGCTGCAACGCGAGGCGCTCGCCATGAAGCGACGCCTTTACGGCGCGTCCCACCCCGAGATCGCCGTCACGCTTATCAACGTCGCATACACGTCCGAACTGCGCGGCAACTACGCGGCGGCGCGCGGCGCCTACGTCGAGGCGCTGGACATGCAGCGCCGCCTGCTCGGCAACGAACACCCAGAGATCGCGACCACGCTCGCCAGCCTCGCGTTCGTGCTCGACCACCAGGGCAGGCGCACGGCTGCCATCGAAATGCTGCGCGAGGCGCTTGGGATGCGCCGCCGCACGCTGGGCCCCGCGCACCCGGACGTCGCGGCGGCCGCCAGCAGCCTCGCCTACTGGCTGACCGAGACCGGACAGTACGACGAGGCGGAGCGCCTCCTGAACGAGAGCCTCGCCATCCGCCGCACGGCGCTCGGTCCCGAGCACCCGCAAGTGGCGGGCACGCTCACCGTACAGGCGAACCTGCTGCTGGCCAGGCATCACTACGAGGAGGCCCGCGCGGTCGCCGTCGAGGCGCAGCGGATCCTCAAGCTCAGCCTGCCGGATGACAGCTGGCAGGTGGCGGCGGCACTGAACACCGAGGGCGCCGCACTCACGAAGCTCGGTGACTTTGCACGTGCCGAGCCGCTGCTGCTCGGCAGCCTGGCCGGCCTCGAGGGCTCGCCGATCCCGGACCTGCCGGCTCGCGGCCGACGGCGGCTCCACGACCTCTACATCGCGTGGCGCCGGCCGGACGAGGCCGCGAAGTACCAGGAGGGAGTTCGTACGCCGGAATCGGCGAATTGACTCATGCGATCTGCATCGCGAACCGCTGCCGACATGCGGACTGTCCGCTCACCCGATGACTCATGTGAGCAGCTGGTCGGGATCCGCGAATGCACCGGCCGACGACGTGAGAAGCACGATTCTCGTCCGGGAAGACCGGGGACTCGCGCGGACTTCGCGAGCGAAGGGTCGCGAGCACTGGGTCCGTCGCTCAGACGAGCACCGTCGCGTTCAGCGCCGCGTGCGCGAACACGGTCAGCATCGCGACCGTCAGGATCGCCAGGGCCGCAACGACGATCGACTCAAATCCGAAGTATCCGAATTGCCTTGTCATTGCCTGTCCCCCTCCTCAGATGATCAGCCCAGAATCGTCGTCTGGACCGGGCCGCTTCTACGGCCTGGAGTGCAGCCTGCACCGTTCACGGCGGCAGCGGAACTACCCACGGGGGGTGGACTCGGGCGGGGATGGGGAGGTTTCGGGCTCGCTAACGGAGGAGCCCGAGCATGCGGGCCCGGTCGACGGCGTGGTCGCGACTGCCCGCGTTGAGCTTGGCGAGGAGCTTCTTCACGTGCCATTTCACGGTCTCGCTGCTCAGCTCCAGCTCGGTAGCGATCCGCTTGTTGGGCAGTCCGCCGGCGAGCAACCGCAGCACCTGGTATTCCTTCGGGGTAAGCAGCGCGCCTCCCGCCGCCGGAGCGGGCCGCTGCTCACTCGTCGCTGTCGGTCCCGACGCGGCCAGTACCCTGTCGATGAATGCCCGCCTCACCGTCGAATGCAGGCCGTGCTGCAGCCGGCGACGTACCAGGTCGACCACCTCCGGCAGCGTGTCCGCGAACACCCGGACCAGGCCACCCGACTCTGCCCGCGACAGCGCCTCGGTCAGCAGCGGGTCGGGAGATTTGCCGTCCCGCTCGCCTAGCAACGCCTGCAGCGCCAGGACCTGGATGGACTCGTAGCCACGGTTCAGCCGATTCGCGAGCTCCTGCGCCCGGGCAAGGTGACGGTCCGCGCCGGTCGTGTCATCCGTCGCAACGGCGGCAAATGATTGAGCCATTTCGAACTCAAGACGAACCAGCGGTGCGAGAAGGTCGCTCACGGCCGACCCTTCGATGACCGCCGCCAGTTCCGCCAACCGCTCGGTCGCCTGGGCGGGGCGCTGCTGACGTGCGTGCAGGCGAACACCTTCAGCGAGGCTCGTCACGACGAGCCGAACCGTGCCCCGGCTTTCACCAAGCGCCGCAAGCGCCTCCAGGTACGTAGAGGCGCGCGCTTCCTCGCCTGCGAAGGCGGCCATCCGCGCCAGCGTGAGGTAGGCGTACGTGAGGCCATCCAGTCCCGTCCCCTGCTCGATGACGTCGATCCGATTTGCGAGCAGTGCCCTCGCATCATCGCGAAAGTCCTGTTGCCAGCAAGCTGCCGCCAGCACGCTGCCCAGGAGGGCCGACGACGGCTCCCGCCGGCCGATCTGCGCCTCCCACCGAGAGTGCTGCAGGCGCGCGACCTGCTCGGCGAGCGCCGGCCGCCCCTCCCACAGGTAGCTCCAGCTCGTCAGGAAGTCGCGCCAGACCTGCACGATCGGCCGTATGCGCTCTCCTCCCTTCGGCGCCATGAGTCGCCGGGCCAGCTCGGTCTCGCCCGCGTAGATCGCGATGTCCGCCTGCAGATTCGTCAGCGGTTGCTGGTCCCTGGGGCTTCCTGCCAGGGCCTTGCACAGGGCGACGTAATGGCGAGCCTCGTCGTATCGGTCCGCCAGGGCAGAAGCGACTGCGAGGGCCGCGGTGGCCTCTGCGCGTACGGCCTCGTCGACCGCCGGATCGTCGATGAGAGCGGTCGCCCGCCGCATCGTTTCATCCAGGCGATAACTCAACGCATGTACCCACAGCCTCGCCAGTCGCAGCTGGACGCTGCTCTCGACCGCTTCCGGGGGAATCCTGGCAAGCCACTCGACGACCTTCCCGAGGTGACCCTGGTCGCTTTCGGAAATCAAGGAGGCTGAAATCAGCGCCAGCGCTTCGCGCTGAAAACCCGCGGCCAAGGCATGATGTGCTGCGGGTTCCGGAAAGCCGTGTTCCGCAAGCCAACGCCACGCGCGGACGTGACATTCCTGCCGTTCGACCTCGGACAGCAGCCTCTCGGCGCGTGACCGGAGGTACTCGCGCGCAAGCGGGTGAAGTCGCAACCATTCCCCCTCCTCCGTGGCCGACAGCAACGGCGTCTCGACGAGCAGTCGCTGCAGCGAGAGCCCGGCATCGTCATCACCGGTCACGGCCTCGCAAAGTGACGAATGGAGCGAATCAAGCAGCGCGCAACGCGTGAGGAAATCTCCCAGCCTGTTTGGGAGCGACGCGACCAGGCTCTCAAGCAGGTGTTGCGTGGCATCGTCGTGCGACTTTGAGAACTCGTCGATGGCATGCTGCGGGTCCGCAGCCCGCTCGAGCGCAGCGGCCGCCAGTTGCAGCCCGAGAGGCCAACCGCCGGTGATGTCCTGCAGTCGTGCGCACAGGTCGGCATTGACCCGGACACCGAGGCGCGCGGTCAACACGTGGATCGCCTCGGGGAGGTCGAAGGATAAGTCCGCGGCCGAGACCCGGCACAAGAGTCCCTGGCCTAACAGGTCCAGGGTCTGCGTGTGCGCGGGCGATCGGGTACCGATGGCGACGCGCAGGTTGGGAGGGAGGTTGTGCAGCAGGTAATCGAGTACCTCCACCGCTTCGGCATCGCCGATGCGCTCGCCATTGTCGAACACGAGCACCATCGGGCGGCTGGCTTCGGTAATCTCGGCCAGCAACGACGTGAGGGCCAATGCCGTTCCGGCGCCGAGACGCACGGCTTCGATTGCGTTGGTCCCGAAATCGCCTCGCCCCATGCTGCGGCGCAGACCGAGGGCGATTCCGCTCACGAGCGTGATGGGGCTGTCGCCCGCATCGAGGTTCAGCCAAGCGACGGCCGCACCCTCCTGCAACCAGTCGAGTCGCCATTGCGCTAGCAGGGAGGTCTTTCCGTACCCGGCGGGGGCCTCGACGAGGATGACGGCCACGTCCTCGCTGCAAGCTCCAACACGGCGCAGGCGTTCCCGCACCAGCAGGCTCTTGCGCAGCTTGGGCGGCGTGATCTTGAGCAACAGACCAGGATCGGTCACGGCCTCCATTACAGCGACGCCTCCCCCCGAACCCACCTGAAATTATGGAATTGGAGTACGGGCCAGGGATGGAATATCAACCGCACCATGCCTTACTGCTGATTCGATCGACAGCGTGATCAGGTCGATGACCCTGCCCAGCTCGGCCTCAGCAGCCGACCGAATCGCCCTCCCCGACCGAACCCATACCGAACTGCGCAGCTTGTCGCCGGCGACCTCATTACGTCCCCACGTCGATCTGCATCAGGTCTCGGCCGACGATGAGCCTTCCCGAGAAACCGTGGCGGGCCTGCTGCAGATGCGACGCCGGCATGACCCCCGGCACGAGGTGATTCAGGACCAGGGTACTCACTCCGCAGGTCTCGGCCACCGTGCCGACCGCCTCGAGCGGCGTGTGTGAGTTCAGCATGTGCTGCCGCAGGGCGTACGCCCGGCTACCCACTGGCGGGTTCGTGCCGAACTTGAAATTGACCCATTCCGTGTCGATCACTTCGTGCACGAGGACGTCCGCTCCCCACGCCAGCGCCTGCAGATTGCCGTTGGTGTTGGCGCCAGTGTCGCCAGAGAAGACCACCGACCCGCCAGGGGTGTTGAACCGGAACGCGAACGACGGGTAGACCTGATGGTGGTCCACCAGCGTGGCCCAGACCTCGACGCCGATCTCGTCCCTGGGATAGACCAGGAACGGCGCGGTCACCGGGCAGGTGGGGCTGTCCTGCGTGGGAAGCCTGGTTCCGATCTCCTTCAGCTCGACCAGACTCCGGAAATCGGGATAAGCGTTGTCGAGCATCATGTCGTTGATGGTCTGGGCGAACGCCTGCCAGATGAGATCGGTCGTCTGGCGAATGCCCGGAGTCGGCGTGATCCGCGCAGGGTTGGCGCTGTCCGTGTAAACGAGCCGGCTCTCGTCGAAGCCGCTCTTGTTGATATCCAGTTGCCCGCGGTCGCAAGGACCGATCACTTGCAAGGGCTCAAGGGCACCGAGACCCGCCCCGGGCCCGATCAGGAGGAGGTTCGGATAATCGGCGACGTGGTCGTTGTGGAGGTGGGTGAAAAAGAGCGCCTTCACGTTGCGCAGGAAAGTCGAGGAGCCTGTGCCGCAATAGCGGTCACCCTTCACCATCGGTTCGGTATTGAACGCCTCGGTCAGCCGGCTCGTGGAGCCCTGCCCGAGGTCGACGAGATAAAGGGAGTCGCCAACCGCGAGGGCCGACGACGAGCTGGCTCGTACGGTCTCCGGATACCACGACACGCCCCCAGTCGTGCCGAGGAGCACAAGGCGCGTTCCGAATCCCCGCGCAGCATGTCGCCCGACCAAGTCGGGCGCTGCGGCGGGCACCCGGCCGGGTCGCAGCAGACCACCGACCGCCAGTCCACCGAGTGCCAGACTCGAGCCCCTCAGCACATCACGGCGGGTCAAGTGTCCCGCACCCCTGGCGGTGGTGGTCATGGTCTTGTCTCCCACGGTCCCTGCGACTGGACACCGAACGGGCCCGGACATCGACAGTTGTTGACTTATCGCATGCGTCCGGATCCCTCGTGTGTCCGTACATTTCACAATTGAGCGCCTGTAGACACCTGTCTACTTTGGGTCAAAAACAAGCTGC
>Ga0079037_100002073_pt1 | contig 10811 bp, 6 predicted proteins | sample Mud3Dept4metaG_FD_71479 | JGI IMG/M metagenome (GOLD analysis project Ga0079037, IMG submission 71479) | Freshwater wetland microbial communities from Ohio, USA, analyzing the effect of biotic and abiotic controls - Mud 3 Core 4 Depth 4 metaG | ecosystem: Environmental > Aquatic > Freshwater >... | reverse complement strand
TGACAATTGATGGTAATGGTTCAGAATTAATTGGTCATAATTATTCGACGATGTTTCATTTTACCGGTTGCAGAAATATTTCAATTATCAATCTGACGGTCGATTGGGATCCTCTGCCATACACCCAGGGGAAAGTGATACTGGTTGACAGCAATTATATCGATCTTGAAGTGTTGCCTCCTTTTATTGCCAGGGCTGGACTACGCACTGAAGCCATTCTGGGTTATGACCTTGAAAAACAAAGGATGGCAAGAAGGTTTACGGATCATTACCAGAAGGGATTTGGCAAAACCACTGAAGTAATCCGTCCCGGAGTAATGCGGCTTTTTATAGGGTGGCAGGATAGATTTGCAGGATCCATGCCTGCAGTTGGGATGAACATAATTGCACGGCACCAGGTCTATGGTTATCAATCTTTTGAATTTATCAAATGCACTGATATTCAACTTGAAAATGTGAGTATCTACTCAAATCCGGGTATGGGTGTTGTCAGTGAAGAGTGTCGCGATATTAATATCAGACACCTGAAAGTAATGATAAGACCCGGATCCGGCAGATGGATGTCATGCACTGCGGACGCAACAAATTTCAGGGGCTGCCGGGGTGTGGTTATAATGGAAAACTGCCTGTTTGAAGGTCAGGGAGATGACGCCACCAATGTACGAAGCGGTGAATATTTGCTTGTGGCAGGACGTTCAGATGATAATAAATTGATCATTAAGAAAGGATACCGGTATGGAGGTGATCCTACTCCACCAGAAATAGGCGATAAACTGGAACTAAGCGGTGAGGACAAACTGCTTTTGCCTTATTCAACATTAACGGTCCGGTCGGTGGAAGTTAATGAACAGGAAAAAACACTGGCAGTCGGTTTTAAAGAAAGACTTCCGGATAGAACCCGCAGTGGTGACATTGTCGGTAATGCCAGTTCCTGTCCGGTCTTACGTATCCGCAACTGTACTGCCATCCGTAACAGAGCCAGGGGGTTTATTATAAAAACACGGGATGTGATAATTGAGGATTGTACATTCCAGGATGTATGTGCTTCTGCCGTGGGACTGGAAGCAGATGTAAATGCATGGTGGGAAGCAATTGGTTCCAGTGATGTAATTATCCGAAACAACAGGTTTATCGATTGTAAATTTGAATCCGAATACCTGCAGGGAGTGATAGAGTCTCATACAATGAGCCAAACCGCTCCTGCTGGTGTTCACCGGAGAATTACCATTGAAAACAATATTTTCCTGGGTTCAGATGGGAATATTATTAAATTGGGTTCAGCAGATAGTGTGGATATCCTGAATAATATAATGGACCAACCTAAGAATGAAGCGGTTTTACTTTACAACTGCAAGAATATATCTATAAGTGGTAATAGATTAACCAATTGCAACACTGCGCTAAAGATAGGTGATGGCTGCGATCAGGCAACCATAAAGACCAGAAATAATATTGGATTTTGACATGATATACAAATAAAGAATTATGAAACATGCATTAATCCTTTTAATAATGGTGCTGATATCATGCACAGGTAAACCGAAGGTGATGCCAGATACGACTTTTTGCACACATAAAGTGGTAATGGATGAACAAAATAAAATTATTCCGTGGTTTACACCCCATGAAAAAGCTTATGATCATTTTCTTCACCTGCGATGGAATTTTATTAAAAATGAAGTTCCTAATTCCCCGGGTCCAGGTCCGCGGTCAAGATACCCGCAATACTATTTTTATTGCGCATTCAATGTTCGTAACGACTCCATTCTGCCTGATTCCTGGATGAATGATATTGGTGAAAAAATACCCAACTGGTTTGAAAATGCCCGCCTTTACTATGCTTATACAGGCGATTCAAGTGTAATGAACATAATGAAAGGTTTTATTGATTATACACTGGAACATGGAACCAGTTCTCCGGAATTTGCATGGCCATCCTTTCCTTATACAACTACCAACTCAGGTGATACAGTATTCCTGGGATTCTCAAATCATCCAAAGCTGGTACTTCACGAAATACAGGTAGACCATGCAGGTGAAATGGGTTTGACATATTACAGGATGTACCTATTTACGGGAGAAAAAAAATACCTTTCTGCTGCCCTTAATGTTGCCGATGTGCTGGCAAGGAAAGCTCAAACAGGAAATCAGGACCAATCAGTGTGGCCCTACAGGGTTGTTATGGACGACGGCAGGATTACCGCACCCTATGGAGCCAACTTTACCGGTTGTTATATGCTTCTTGATAACCTGGTAAAGGCTAATATAGGTAATGTGAGCGCTTATGCCGCTGCCCGGGATAAGGCAAAGGAGTTCCTGCTGAAATATCCTATGAAAACCGGTTACTGGACAGACGGACATACCGATACCGATATAAAAAGCAATACATATAAAAGTAACCTTAGTGCAAGTAATATGACTCTGTGCCTTTTTGATTATCCCGAACTTGATCCGGACTGGGAAAAAGATGTCCCAATGCTGATAAAATGGACAGAGGATAATTTCGTCTTCCGAACTGAAAATGATGAACCTTCAACCATGTGGGGAGCTAATATTGTAGGTGAACAGGATTCTTTCAACTTTAAAATGGATTACCAGACGGCCCGCTATGCAGCTGCCTGTGCTCGCTGGTATGAAGTTTCAGGTGATGATTCCTTCAGGGAAAAAGCCTACCGTTCATTGAACTGGGTCACTTATTGCAACGATTCTTCGGGAATGGCTTTTGAAAGTCCGGTTAGCAAAGGCATTCTCAGCTGGTGGTCTGATTGTTACGGTGAATGCCCCAGGATGTTTTATCATGCCTTTGCCGGTGTTCCGGAATGGGCACCACCAAACGAAGACCATATTTTGTATTCAGAGGGTATCCTGAGAAGTGTTCAATATACTGAAAAACAGGTAAAGTATTCTTCTGCAGCTGATAATGGCGTCGAGTATCTCAGGTTGTCCTTTGAGCCTGACATGGTTACCATTAACGGAATAGAGATCTTCTCGAGTAATGTCCTGAAACTGGATACATACTTACTTAAAAGACTTGGCAAAGGTGATTATGCTCTGACTATTAAACATACTGAAGCAGGTGATGTTCTGATATCAGGTTAACCTGCTTGAAATCAGGTAGTATTTCGGAAATGAAAATGTATAAGTAAAGGTAAATTCGATAATCAATAATTAATAACTTCCAGGATTATGATAAAAAGCCAAATTATCTTTCTTATGAAACCCACATGTTAGACTAACACAAACATTTATAAATATAACTTTATCAACATGTGGGTTCCATCATACCATTAAAATCAAAATTATATTATGATGAAAAGATTCTTATTATTTGCCATAACAGGTTTAATTCCGCTGGCAATGCCAGCACAGCCTGCAGAAATTACACTTACGATAGACGGTGCAACAAAATACCAGACCATGGATGGTTTTGGCGTCAACATCAACCCTGCCTGGTGGTATAATGGATCATATAGTGATGCGAAAGTAGTTCATCCGGCAATTGATTTGCTTGTCGATTCACTTGGGGCCACCATTTATCGGGCCGTAATAGAGGAGATTGATTGGGAAGCAATCAATGATGATAATGATCCGGACCATTTTAACTGGAACTATTACAACAACGTTTTTTCAAATTCCAGGTTTCAGGGTGTCTTTAACACCTTGCGTTATCTCAATAATAAAGGTATCATTAAAGGTTTGATGATCAGTTTTATGGGATCTGCGCCGGCCTCGCCACCCCTGGAAGCACCAGACCCGTACAAAAGCTGGATGGGTGGTACAGATCATACCATAGCCATCAACATGGAAGACGAATTAGTAGAGTCGATAGCCGCGCTGTTGTATTATATGCGGCAAACTGCAGGAATTCAATTTACACTGGTGTCACCAATGAATGAAACCGACGTCCAGGCCAACAGCAAAAGCGCCGGCCACCCCGATGGCGTAGTGGAAGGTCCCAATATACCTGATGCGATCCAGTATGTACGTGTGGTGAGGAAGCTTGCAGAAAAACTCGATGCCATCGGAATGAACGATATCAGGTTCGTGGCTCCGGATGCAGGAGGAGAGCGCCTGTTTGGGAATTGTATGGCCGAAATTGTAAAGGACCCGTATCTTATGGGCAAGATGGCAAGCTGGGGTGTACATCAATATGGCAATGATGCGGGAAATTATTTGAATAAAATCAAAATGTCCCCGTATCCGACTAAGCCTTACTGGGTGACTGAAACAGCACGTATCAGCCATATGCTCGCTCAGCTCGATGACAATGCACGTGCTTATATTTTCTGGGACGGATTTGACTGCGTTTATCAGCATGGAAGAAGAAATGGCTATGGCAATGTACCTCCAAATGACTGGGTCTTCTGGTTTGGACCTAAGGAGGGCAAACCGCTGATCGAATATATTGCAGCGACAGAAAGCTGGATGCCACGCAAGCAGTTCTATGAACATGCCCAGCTGATGAAGTTTATTAAGATAGGCTCCGTGCGTGTTGGCGTAACCGGGCAGGACAGCAGTCTCTCAGTTTATGCCTTTTGCAACCCCGACGGGAATATGGTTATCACAGGCAGAAATAACAGCAAACAGACTATTGCTTTCAACGGAATTTTAGCCAACCTTCCGGTTCTGAAAAACATGAAATTGATTTATACTGATTCCGTGGTCAATTTGGTTGAAGGGAATGAAATTATTGTATCGGGAAAAAATTTCAAGGCTTCTATCCCTGCGGAATCTGTTTTTACAATAACAGGGAGGTCTGATGTATTATCTTCATCATTGAATACAATAAAGCCTGAACCTTCTGACTGGTATGCAGGAGATATCCATGTACACCGGAATTGCGGCGAGGGAACCTCAGTCTTGGCTGAGAGCGAATTTACTGCTATGATGGAGCCAAATGACCTGGCTGTGATCTCGGTTTTAACCGATATGGGAGACGGGGAGGTAAAAGACAGCTTCACTGATCTGCCTAAGGTAAATGGTAAAGATGCAATTCAATCCAAAACGGGACGTATGGTACATTGGGATGCTGAATGGCATTTCGATCCATACGGAACTACATTTGAGAATAAAGCTCTCGGAGGACACCTCGTCTTCCTGGATTTAAAAGAGGCCAAAACGATCTGGGACGAGTCTCCCTATAAAATAATAGAGTGGGGAAAATCTCAGGATGCCATTGTAGGTTTCTGCCACATGCAGTACCTGAATGATGCCATTCAGAATGAATTAAACTGCTGCATACCTGTTGATTATCCTGTTGAAGCTGCCCTTGGAACAATAGATTTCCTGTCAGAAGATGTATGGTTGAATGATGCTGCCGTTAATGCCTATTATAAAATATTGAATTGCGGTTTCCGGCTTGGGTGGGCAGCAGGCACTGATTTCCCCTGCAACACCAGCCAACCCTTTGGATCCCTGTTGACATATGTGCAGGTAAAAGATCAGCCAATGACCTACAGAAAATGGGTTGAAGGGATTAAAAATGGAAGAACTGTTGTTACAACAAACGGACATGTTGAATTCCTCGATTTTCAGGTAAATGGAGCAGCTTCTCCCGGAGATGAGATTAAATTGAAGAAAAAAGGAACCATTAAGCCGGAGGTAATCTGGACATCAACAAAAGAGCTGACCGGAAGAATCGAGTTTATATGCAATGGGAAAGTTGTTGCAACGAAGGAAGGGACTTCAAGACCGGGTGACCCTGTTCATTTGAAAACCGGAATTAAAATTACGAAAAGCAGCTGGATCTGTGCCCGCAGGATGGATGCAACAGGCCATCAGTCTCATACAGCTCCGGTTTATATTACTGTAAAGGATAAACCTGTAAGAGCAAGTGAAAAAGATGCACAGTTTTTTATAGACTGGATTGATAATATCCTTGAGAATATTGCTCCCGGCAAACCATGGAATCAATATTTTACCCATGATCTGGATATTGTTCAAAACAGATATCAAAAGGCGAGGGCTGTGTATGAAAAGATTGCACTCGAAGCCTCTGTTGGGAAATGAAGCAGTTGGCAGTTGGCAGTTGGCAATCGATGGTACTAGAAATCTCACTTCCATAGGCACCCCTCTTTACGAAGTAGAGAGAGCTGCCCTGAGCGCAGCGAAGGGGGAGCCGGGGGTGAGTTCATGAAATAAGAAGGCAGCCAGACATCAGGCAGAAGGCAGAAGACAAAAGGCAAGGAATACTAGTTCCCCTCCCTGGAGAGGTCAGGGGTGGGTTTTTAAAGGCAGAAGGCAAAGAAACATTAGAATCAAGTATCTACTGACATGAACCTCATAAAAAGACTAATTGGGAGGATAATGCTTCTGACAGGTATTATCTTCCTGTTGATGATAATGGGTTGTTCAAAGGAAAGCTCTGTGCCACCTATTTTAATTCTGGCACGGCAGAATAATTTCGGAACCTATACCGATGAAATCCTCAGAGCAGAGGGGTTCAATGAATTCGTTATTGACTCACTGAGCGGAGGCAGAATAGACAAATCTTATCTTGCCCGGGTTGATCTGGTACTCCTGGCTGAAGCTGTTTCAGATTCCAGTTGCTGGAGAATGATAAGTGAGTATGTCAGAAATGGAGGAAATCTGATTGCTGTTCGGTCTGTCCATGGACCCGGAGAGCTGTTTGGAATTGTTGAAATCGCGGGGAATATTTACGGGGGATATATCACAATTGACACCTTGATGCAGGAAGGTGAATCGCTATCTGGCAGGCAGCTTCAGCTACATGGAAGTGCTGGCCTATGCGATCTGAAAGGAGGCAGGGCAGTTGCTTTTTTAACTGATTGTTCAGTCAGCCAAAAAAAATATCCCGGAGTAATATTGCATAACTATGGAAAGGGTAAAACAGCCATCTTCCAATATAATCTGCCGGAGAATATAATTCTCACACGACAGGGAAATCCTGCTCTTGCAGGAATTGAAAATGACAGCATCCCGGGATTAAGAGCAATGGATTTATTCACTGACGGATGGATTGATACTTCAAACAGTATCATTAATCAAGCTGATGAACAGATGGTTTTGCTATCTCATTGTATTGAAAGTATGACCTTAAATAAAAAGCCATTGCCCCGGTTATGGTATTTCCCCGATACTTTAAAATGCCTGGTAACTTTAACAAATGACGGAGAATACAAAAGCGAAACCGATTTTGAACCTCAGTTTAATGATGTAGATTCCATAGGGGCAAAAATGTCAATTTACATAATCGGTGTTGATAATGTTTCCAAAGCATGGGTTGATAAATGGACAGCCAAAGGATTTGAAATTGCCGGCCATCCGGATGATACCAGGGAAGCTGCCAATCCCGACTGGCATAACATGGATAGTGTTATAAAGGCAAAAAAAAGCGAAATAGAGGGCAAATATGGATTACAAATCAGAACTAATGTAAACCACTGGTTTGTCTGGTGCGGAAGAGATGCAGGAGGAAAGCCTGATTTTGCTGCTCAGGCCAGGCTCGAAGCGCTTAATGGCATTGAACTCGATATTAATTATGCCCATTACGATATAAAATCAAACCAGGGAGACTATTATCTCGGCCCCCCGGGAACAAACCAGGGTAATTTCACGGGAAGCGGCCTGCCTATGAAATTTGCAGATGCTAAAGGCAGGATTATAAATGTATATCAGCAATTAAATGCTGTGTACGACCAGCAATATAATGAAAGTAATGACCCGGATGGATTTTATAATTGTTTTAAGGGGCTGATTGACAGGAGCTTGTATAATGAAGTTTATTCTTTTATCAGTGTTAAGTCACATAACGACGAGTATTATTTTTCCAAGGTTCCCCTGATGAAAATGCTGGCCTATGCCAATAGGAAGGGCATTCCGGTCTGGACAGCATTAAAGCTGCTTGATTTTATTAAAATGCGTGACGAAGCTTGCTTTACAAACAATACCTGGTTGAATAACAAGTTATCGTTTAATATAAAGTCATCATTGACCCATAGCAACGATCTTACAGTAATGATACCGCGTGATTTTGACAATAAGAAAATTAAAGGAATTACAAAAAATGGCAATGAAGCTTCATTTTTTGTCAGAGAGGTAAAAGGCTCAGCCTACGCCTTTCTGACTGTTAAGCCCGGAGCAAACTATTCTATGGTAGTCAATTATGGTGAATAAAGTAACTGTTTGGTTAATAATGTTTTGTGTTGTTTTAAACTATTCCTGCTCTCCCGCAGGCGATCACAATTCTGAACCGATTCTTGTCCTGGCGACAAGTGCAAATTATGGAACCTATACCGGCGAAATACTCAGGGCTGAAGGTTTTAATGAATTCATTGTTGATTCATTGACAGATAAAAAGATTACACCTGCCTATCTGGCCCGGTTTGATATAGTCATATTAAGCGAAACGGCGGTTACAAAAGAGCAAAATACTGTTTTGTCTGATTATGTAAAGAATGGTGGAAATCTTATTGCTTTCAGGCCCGATAAACAGCTGGGCGAATTATTCGGAATAATTCAGACCAATTCTCCAGTTAAGGAAGGATATATTAAAATTGACACCACTAATGATACAGGCAGAGGGTTGGTTGGAGAAACAATGCAGTTTCACGGATACTCCGACATCTATAAATTAAACGGTGGAGAAGAAATAGCATCTCTTTTTCTGAATTCCGGTTATGCTGCCGGTTTCCCGTCGGTAGTATTAAATAATTATGGAAAGGGTCACGCTGCAGCATATACCTATAACTTACCCAAAAGCATTGTTTTAACAAGACAGGGAAATCCAGACTGGGCCGGAGAGGAGAGGGACAAGGTTGATGGCCCCACAGCCACAGATCTGTTTTACCCGCTAAAAGGAGAAGTACAGTGGAATGATCCGGAAAAAATTGCCATTCCCCAGGCTGATGAACAAATGAGGCTTCTTTCACATATAATTGAAAAGTTTGCGGGATTTAATAAACCCATTCCCCGGTTGTGGTATTTCCCGGATAATTACAAATGCATTTTTATTTTTACTATTGATGGCGAGGATAGCCGCGAAACAGACATTGATAATGAAATTAAAGATGTACAAAATAAAGGTGGCAATGCTACACTATATGAAATAGGTACATATATATACGCTTCAACAGTAAATAAATGGAGGTCAGACGGTCATGAAGTTGCGATACATTATAACGATGTGCCAAACTATGACAATCCAACCTACTCAAATATGATAACCGTTTTCGATACAATGACGGCCAATTTCAAAAAAGCGTATGGGATAATTCCCGTGACAGGAAGAAACCATTGGGCCGTTTGGTGCAGTAAGGATTCGCTGGGAATGAAAGATTTTGCTGAACAGGTAGTTATTGAAGAAAAATATGGGCTTGGAATGGACTGCAATTATTACCAGTTTGGGGGAAACAAAGTATATCCGAATTGGATTGGTGGCGTTGGTCATTTTACCGGAAGCGGAATTCCAATGAAGTTCGCTGATGTAACAGGACGTATACTTGATATCTATCAGTCTAATACACAACTTCCGGATGAAACATGGTTAAAAGAAAATATTGAAAGCAAAAGTAAAATACTTATAGACAGAAGTCTGGATGAGGAAAACTACACATATATAAATGCAAACTACCACACCTGGTATTGGGGAGAGTGCAGGGAAGCTGGACTTAGGGTTCTTGACTATTGCAATACCAGGGGAGTGCCGGTTTGGACTGCCGAAAGAGTTTATAAATTTCTGAAAATGAAAGATGAGGCTGTGTTTTCAGATATTAAGTGGTCAAACAACACACTGGCATTTAAGCTTACTTCAGGAATTAATAATCCTGAAGGACTGACTTTTCTTCTTCCATCCATTCATGGTGATTTAGAAATTAGTTCTGTCACGGTGAACAGGCAAAATATTAAATTTGACAGGATAATTATTAAAGGAAGTGAATACGCTTCAGTAACTTTAACTCCTGGTCTGACATACCTTATCAGCGTTAATTACTTTTAGTATTTATATAACCAATTTTAACAAGCTAATGGCAACATTTCAAAACGATGCATCTTTTTTTGATTTAATATGGAAGAATCTTTATGTAGCAGCTGTAGGTGATATCCTCGATGAACTTGAAATTGAAGCAATGGATTCCCTGCGGCCTGGAGATGTGGCTGTGCACTCAACGGATTATGGAGGTACCAATGCCCCATGGGGCGAACTTATGAGCACCATTGCAAAACGTAAAGGAGTGGCGGGATGCGTATGCGATAGCCAGATACGCGATTGTCTTAAAATTATGAGGATGGGTTTTCCAGTTTACTTCTCAGGTATCAGGCCGTTAGACTCATCTATAATTTTGAGACCGGATCATCACCCTTTCACTTTATTCCGGCGGCTCTATTTGTTGTTCCTTCACGAATTACAGGTCTGGTTATTGCAGATAATGAAACAGACCAGCTTGCCAGACTTGATGCCCGTATTTCAGTGAAAAAGTATGCCAGCTGTGTTTATGATAAACCGTTAGATTTTTTATCCCAATTTCTTATCAAAATTCACGAACTTGTAAAAGATATCTCAAGGCTGGTTTGATATACTGGTTTATTTTAAAAGACATCTGTAAACCAATAAAATTAACCATAATCCTGGTGAACTAAATATTTCATTATAAAATAATAACCTAAACTGCCATGAAATTCAAACTAAATACTTTGGGGGTTATTTTTTTAACTCTTCTCTCCTGTCAACAGAAAGAGAAAAAAATTGTCAATCCAAAAGTAAATTCCTATGATCAGCTGATTTCCATTTTTTCTGATCCTTCATCAGAATACAGGTCAGCTCCTTTCTGGGTTTGGAACAAGGATGTTTC
>Ga0079037_100002071_pt1 | contig 10815 bp, 8 predicted proteins | sample Mud3Dept4metaG_FD_71479 | JGI IMG/M metagenome (GOLD analysis project Ga0079037, IMG submission 71479) | Freshwater wetland microbial communities from Ohio, USA, analyzing the effect of biotic and abiotic controls - Mud 3 Core 4 Depth 4 metaG | ecosystem: Environmental > Aquatic > Freshwater >... | reverse complement strand
ACATCTATTTGTCACAAAGTCAATCATGTGCTTAGCTGTAGTTGATACTGTAGATGGATTCACCCATAAAGAATATGAGAAGGTTGACACTCCAAGAGTTGCAGTTGTAGATGATATGTAACTAGAAGTTCCATTAAACACAGCACATCTTCCATTACTACTATTACCATACGTTAATGCCGTAGCCGTACCATTATAGTTACCACTCTCATCCAGTGCATTACCTTCTAGTCTATACAGTGCTTTACCACTACCATCTTTGAATGGGTCTACTAATGCAGCTAGGGGCTCTTCTAGTGGTGTTGTTTCATTATATAGTGCAGCTACTTCCATAGGAGTTAGTTGCTTAGTGAAGAATCTGATTTGGTCGATACTCCCATTCATATATGTTTGAACAGTTGCTATATTGGCTACACCTACTCTCAGTCCACTTGTCCCAGCTATTGCAGTTACAGCAGAATTTGTTAGCGTCATATATATGCCATTCACTGATAACCTAGGCACATTATTGAGTATAGTGACACATACATGCACAAATACATTCTTGGGTATAGTGCTAGTAACAGAATACAGCAGAGCATTAATTCTTACTTTAAATGTTGTAGAGTCATAATACAAAGCAATAAGATTAGTTCCGTTAGACCATTCAGCTATAGACTGAGCTGATGTAGTGGCTGTATTAACCCATGCTGCTACAGAGCTATCTACTCCAATTGATGGAAATGAGGAAGAAACTACTGTACTGCTTGCCCCATTAAACACAGCACAATCCCCAAACTTACCAGCAGCATACGTTACATTCGTAGCAGTACCATTATACACACCCGTTAAGTCATTAGCATTACCATTAAACTGATACATAACTTTAAGACTATTATCCTCAAAAGGATTAGCATTATCCACTATTGATGTAGGAGCACATTCAGCATAGAGTGTAGCTACTTCTGCAGCTGTGATAGCACGATTGAAGATACGAACTTGGTCTAGTGAGCCATTTAACCAATGCCCTGCTAATGTTGTTACCCCCATTAGAGATTTTATTCCCATTAGACTTCTAGTATTAAGATTAGAGGTAACTGTCTTTGGTGTATTATCAATATAGAACTCTACTAATGTTCCAGTTATACTTATACACACATGATGTAATAATAAATCTGAGGTAAATGAGATATACGCTCTATTGGCCGTATTATCACCTTCCATAAATGCTAGGCTATTAGCTGGAATACCCCCATAAGCAGAACTTCCACTGGAAATAATACAACTATTAGCCGTAGTTGTTCCATCAGTAATTCTATATGGTGTAGTTTGATTGGATTTAATCCAATATGATATTGTCATATTTGTAGTAGTAGGTATAGGTGTAGAAAATATTACCCCTGAGCTTGTACCATTACCAATAGCACATCTATCATATACTCCACTACCATACGTTATAGCAGTTTCAGTACCATGATAGTTTCCACCAGTATCATTAGCATTACCATCTAAGCGATAGAGTGCTTTACCTGAGTTGTCGCCAAAGATATCTACCTTATCGATAGTACGACATACTCCTGATGTAGCATCATCACTGCCATACATTAGTAGGCTCATCTAACATCCTTTCTGATACTAGTATTCTCATATGTGGTTCCGCCATCTATAGAGACAAACCCTAGAATATCAATACCAGCAGCGGTTAGTGTTGGAGCAGTTCCGCTTCCCCACTTTACTCCTGAGAACCACGTGATTACTGCACTCCCACCATTTACTAATCTCAGAAAGAATCCATTAGTAGCAGGACTAGCTAATGCTCCTGATACCGTTAGTGTTGTAGCACCTGAGATTGTCTTAGCGAATAGATTACCAGCTGTTAGGTCTATGTTGTTAGCCCCCACAGCTACGCTTGTTTCTCTGAGACCAGTAATAGCACCAGTCATTGTTCCACCAGTTAGAGGTAGCTTTGTGGCATCACTCACTACTAAGTCTCCAGCACCTAGCAATGTAGCCCCATTGACTGTCTTAATATTAGTAGCACTTACAAGAGTATCTTGCTTTGTACTTGGTGCTAGTGCTGCCCATGAAGTCAGATCGGCATCATATGCTTGTACACTCACACCAATACTAGCATTCTTTAGGATAGTTGCATCAGCAGGTTCATAAACTCCTGTATGTGTATGTGCTGTAGTGGAGTATGTGGCTGTATCTAGTGCCCATGTGTCAGTTGCTGTCTTCGTGAGAATACCAGCAGTTCCTACAAGTGCATCAATAGCCGTTAGGTCAGCACTTGATGACTGCTTTCCAGTTAATGCAGTTTCTATCTGGGCATGTGTTAGTGTTCCAATATTAGTGAGTAGAGTATGGTCAGTCACACCTGATGCTGAAGTAGTATTTACCCAATCCATACCATTATAAGATAATACTTGTCCACTTATAGGCGTAGTGATAACCGCATCAGTAAGGTCATTTAACGTACCAGTAGTTGAAATATCCCCTGTTCCAAAAATAGGCTGCCCATTGACAGTCTTTACCTCACGATTAGTCCAATTTACTCCATCATAACTAATCACATGATTTGTTGTGGGTGTTAATATCGTGACATCAACAAGTGCATCCAAGCCCACTGTTTGTAACGTGTTAAGTATCGTGGCTGACATCAACGCACTTGCAGATGCAGAATTAGATGCGGATATTGTAGATGCAGCGCTTGCTGTAGCGATATTAGCTTGAGCTGTCGCATCAGTAACCGCAGTTGAGATAAGATTCAACTGTGTTTGCTGTGCAGGGGTTAAGTTGACATACTGCCATGCTGTACCATTGAATACACTCAAGAGGTTATCTACTGTAGAAAGCCATAGCTTACCACCGTCAGGAGCTAATGGTGCTGTTGCACTGAACTCAACGGCAGCTGTTGAAGACTTATTCCAACCATTATCCTCAAGCCCGGTGGATATAGCGTTAATTGGAAGTGTTAAAAATACCATGCATAGTTCCTTATGTAGTTTTATTTAGTACTGTAATTATAGATGATGTGTCTTCTGTTACTAGACTAGGTGCATATAATGGAGCTGTTAGTGTCATAACAACATTTATTATATCCCCAGCTGATACAGTTGTTATCAACTTCTTATAGAAGTCATCTGCTCCAAGATTTGTACTATTTGTTGCTATAGGGATTGTGTATTTATTCTCTCTTCCAATATTTAAGTTACTTCCATTTTTCTTAACCGTATACTTTATTTTTGGGGTGATGTTAGCAGCAATAGAATCATTTAAAAGAGATGTTGTTGTTTCAATAAAACACCTTGAATTAGCTACTACATTTGATGGGATAGTATATGTATAACTAAAAATAGTATAAATAGTATTATTAACATAGGAGCCAGTGAGTTTATTAGGATACATATTAACATTTACAAGTGATGTCTGATTAGCTGCCATTCTATCTATTGTTATTCCATTTAGAGTTAATTTAGTAGCATCAATCTGTCCTGCAATAATTCTATCGGCAGTGATACTACCAACAGCAAGTTTATCCGCAGTGATTGACCCAGCTGCAATCTGTGTTGCAGTTACTGCCCCTGCGGCTAATTGAGATGTTGACACTGCCCCAGCTGCGATCTTACCAGCAGTGACAGCATTGGCAGACAACATATCTGAAGTGATACTACCGGCAGATATACTCACAGCACTAATAGCCCCTGCAGCGATCTTATCCGCAGTGATTGACCCAGCCGCTAGTTTATCTGTCGTAATAGCGTTCGCTGCGATCTGTGTTGCACCGACCGCCCCAGCTGAGATTGTTCCAGCAGTGATAGCATTAGCAGCTATCTTATCTGTAGTAATTGCATTTACTGCAATGGTATCAGCTGTGACAGCCCCTACAGCTAATGCGCCAGTAGTTACACTATTAGGGCCGATCTGTGTTGACGTAATAGTTCCAGTCAAAGCAGTGGTTGGGACTTCATTTGTCCAACCTGTTGCGGTATACCGATAGAGTTGACCATTTGTAGTCAATAGTGCAAGTCTACCAATGGAGTTACCTATGGTTGGTAATACGTCAATAACTTCAACAATCCGTAATCCAGTAGCAAACTTTGCAGTAGTAAGACTACCGTCAGCAACCGTTGCCGCAGCAGTTGTTGGTTCAACAACCTGAATCCATACACCAGCAGTATATCGTAGTAATTGATTAGAGGTTGAATTGAATATTACTCGACCTTCAAAATTACCAGTGATCGGATTTGTTGCATACACTTCAATACCAACTACAGCTGAACTTTGGGGTGGTGCAACTACTGTTTGCCACATACCATTTATATAAGAATAGAGTAACCCATCCGGGGTATTGAATACCAAAGTGCCGTCCAAGGCAGAGGCCGGAAGTGAAGTTACCGTGGTAACAACGGCTGAGCTCGTGCTACTACCACCAGCAGACTGCGCAATCTTAACCCACATAGTATATTGCCATTCATAAATTGCACCATCGAGGACATTAACCGCAAGGTCACCGTGGGTTGCTGTAAGTGGTAGTGAATCAACAATGTACTCGCGATTCAAATTAGTGGATAAAAGGTTAATGTTGTCAGCCAGTATTGTTATTGCATTAAGATTATCTGCAACGATACCAATATCTGATATTGACGCTTCTAACTCATCTTCAGCATCCGCAACACGTACTTCGATTTGTTGGTATATTCCTGAGTTAGGCGCTATATTGAATACGATTGAGTTATTGATAAGTTCATACTCAGTCATATTAACCATAACCCATGTGGAAGGTACATCGATGGTGGCAATAGTCTTAACATAAACTCTACAATGTTGTTGTGTAGCAATATGTTTGGTTGATGGAAATGTCCGTGTAACACTATCTGTGTTATATATCGAGCTTTGTGTTGCCATACTAATCCTTTATGAAATTATACCCTCTTTGAACGAACATTGTATTGTCCTTCAAGAGAGATTGCAGTTATTTGAAATCCATCACCATTTGTGGACAATATTTTCAATTTGGTGTTATCAGAATTACCACCAATAAATGGATTTCTATTGACTGTATATGCCGATGGAATAGTTCTAGTTGTGTTACGTTCAGTATCTTCAACAACAAGTGAAAAGACACTATTATCAGCAGCCACGATCCTTGCCGTTTTAACTAATAGTGTTCCTCGTAACTCTTTTAGGGAGTTCTTATCAATGAGCGCCCATTTGGATAGTTCGATTTCACTATCATATCTGATAGTGCCGTTGTCTTTAAATGTAGACTCAACATTGTATGAATCAATATCTATTTTTTCAAAAGAGGGTGTTGAGGCAAGTGTTGTATCACTCCAATAGGCCTCATCATTCCAAAAACGGTCATCACGCCATATCTCAACAAGGGGGTATTCATTGAGAGGGATAGTTGCATCATACCGTGAGCCAAATAAATATAACTCTTTATTAAAAGCGAAGATAGACCTAATGTCCATTCCAAATACCCATTTTGACCATGCTTGTTGTGCCGGATCTTGTTCAGTGCCGTAATGTTTATACACATACACGGTACTCTTTTCAGTCCGACTACGTAAGAAGATACAATTATCTCGTTGTGACGCTGTGATTTGCATTATATCGCTATCAATATAATTTGGTACATGTGCAGATACATCTATTGCATCTATATTCATTGAGACGGTTGTCTGATTCATCTCCATTAAAGATGAATAGCCACTTCGAGATACTAAAAAGAAAACACTATCGCCAACCGCAATAGGCTTAACATTTTTGTTTATCTCAAACCCAGCAATATGTGCTACGGAAATCGTTGCTGGTGTTATCGCCTTACTCGCATCTAATTTAAACTGTACTTTATCCCCAAAAAGAATAACACTGTTTTGCAACTCAACCGCGTATTCCAATCCAATAGAGATATTTGAATCAACAAAAGTTGAAATTGCACTGTCATCAAGAAGTTGTAAAACAGTTGTTCTAAAAAAGTTGTAAAGCTCATTTTGTTGACTTAGTGAAATACCATTTTTAGTAAGCAAACCCAATCTACCGTTTATAAAAAACAAGTCTTTTATTTGACTACCGATAAACTCAGGTATTGTTTGGCTATCTTTATCACCAACAAGCATATTTGCCCACTCAATAGGGGAAAGTGTGAATGTAAAATCGGCATTACGAATGAGCTTATGAGGCATGGTTGTATTGTTTATCACGTTTGCTATATTTGGATCACGCCATTCAACCCAACTGTTTCCATCGTACCTAACCCAATAGGCAACATCATCATTCTTTTTAATACCATCAACTTTAATAATGGTATCCTTATATGGAAAGTGTTTAGGTAGATCGTCCAACTGTGACACAACACCCCTAAATGCTGATGATGCTTGACTACCATATGTATCAGACACAACAAGCTCAAATGCGATTCCACTATCACGAGTGATTTTAAGAACAGACCCTTCAGATGATGCTGTAAAGTCTACTAACCCATTCGCCCATGTAGCTAAAGCTGTTGCCACACCATTGGAGGTAGTTACCGCTGAGGTTGTTGAACCTATTGTTGAACCGTTTATTTCTTTCAATGTAAGTGTAAATGTATATGGGAAAGTTGGATCAACTGATACCTGCTTTATCCATATAAAACCTTTCTTATCATAATCTGAAACATAGCTTGTATACTGGCTTGACGTTCCAGTTGTAATAACAATTGGTGTATTACCATAATTAAGTTCAGATACGAGTGTAAGTGCTGGTTTCTTTTGAAGATATGGTGGTTTAACTTTAATGGCTGTTGGATATGTAATTGTAGCGGTTACTGTAATTGCTGTTCCAGTTAAGTCATATACATAAATTTTACCGAGTGTGTCGATTGACACAGCATAATTAGTACCAAGTTGTTCATGTAACAAATTAGTAATATTCATTCGATATTCAGCTAATGACTCTGGGATAATACTGTATCCATCACTTCTAACTGTTGTGGTGTACACAACACTAATACCATCAACAACAATCGTGGTAATTGCCCCAATAGATGCGATTACTGGATATAACCCTGTGACACCGGTATAAAGCGCTATGCGTGCAGGAGCAAGTTCAGAGACGAGCTTTGTCTTATAAATAGTTGCCGTTGACTTACTGACTATGGTTAGTGAATACCCAGACATATCGACTGATAACAATGCATAGTTTACAGTTGATGTTGTTTGACTATTTGCGAGCATCTTTGGAATAGTGTCACGATTAACAATAAACGTCGTATCTTTAATAGTCAATGCTGAAAACCCGATGGTTGGATTTGATGACTCAAGATAGGAGGCGCTGTTACCTATATACGTAACAGTTCTATATATACCAACATTTATATCAAATACACGTAAACCATTTAGCTTATCAATTGTGATAAGATATGCCTCAGATGACTCTCCACTCAATCCTCTGTCATACGAGTGTAAAAACTGGTCGTTCTCCACAATAATGTCAGTTGACAATGACATTGTTGGATTACGCCGTTGTACGCCATAAAGAATTGATGGATAACAATTAACCATCTCTTCACAATACGAGGGTAAGCGAAGTTCTAGTGCTTGTTTAGACACCCCAGCAAAGGTACTTAAATTATTATTATGCACCAATGCCATTAACGTAGTCCTCCATTTAGAACGCCATACTCTTCTGACTCAAGCATATTGTATCGTCCAGTGCGACCTTCAGAGAACTTAGCCGCAAGGTACGCATCCTCTTCGTCTTTAACTGTGTATGCATAAGCGGTCTGATCACCAATTGTTCGTGCTTGAAATACCCGGGCAGACTTGATTGTGATGTAATGGCGAATCGGATGTGTTAATGCATTAAAGTCCATATTCCAAATTACATCACAAGACACAGCATCAGTAAATGAGTTAGTGAATCCGACTTTATCATATAATTTCCAATCACGCATGATTATATTTTTACCATTGGATGCAACGATGTCAAGTACGTTAGATGGTATTGCAATAACACCATTGATGTCTGGTGGAAAAGGGTATTTGAAATCACTATTGAAGTGCCAACCTTGTGACAACACTTCACGCTTTACCTCATTAATAGTCATTTCAGCAACTTGAGCAATGGATATATTTGCCAAATCTTCAGTTGTTTCAATTGGTAATTCATTAATTGTCTGAAGTAAAGTATTGATCGCTGATAGTAGTAATTTTGAGGAGTCATTCTCATCGACGATGTAACCCATAGTTCGCCTTTAAATTGATATATTCTTATCTCTCATCCCCAAAGGGAGGAGGATAAAATTACACGTTTTTGATTGACACAGCACAGTTAGGACGAAGAACACCTACACCGTTGGAAAAGTATGCTGTGACAAGTTTTGCATCGAGGAAATCTGGTTGTTCAGAAATCTTGGTATTAACATCCCACAATTTAACCATACCTGCTGCATCCGCACAAAATGCCAAGGCAATAAGTCCTGCTGTTGTCGGCATATTATTTGTTTGGAAAACTTTAGCCCCACCGACCATTGCAACCATACCAGTGTCAAGACCACCATTAGCTCCTGTATAGTCTTTATCTACGATTTGTAGAGACTGTGGAAGATATTGGAAGTTTGTTGGACTGATCGCAACAAAAATCTCATCAGTGTCATCTGATGTACGGATTGCAGCAACAGCAGCATAGATGGATTCAATGATCTCATCACCAAGCAATTTAGCAGTTGCAGCAGCCGCTAAGCCCCCCGGAAGTGCTGTATTCTGAACAACAGTACCATTACCGTTACCCACAAGACCTGTTGCCAAAGACGCGGCTTCGATTGCCGCAGAGATTTTACGGTCAATGACATTTGCTAACTTAGAACCGATTTGACGAACTTGCATCGACATAACGTCGTAGTTAGAAACAGCTTCGTCGAACTTATCAATACGGCGCGCAACATAAGTTGGACGATCAAGGTTGATTACACGCTGATCTTGTGTACCAGCAGTGATGTTAACTTGTGTTCCAGCCGTGTACGCAGCTGTGCCTGTACCATCAGTATCCTCTTTACCCTCGATAGTAAACTGAGCACCAGTTCCACCTTGAATAGTTTGAGTATAAATCTTGTCCATAAAAGTGGTCTTACGATTGTAAGCCAAAAGTGTGTCAACGTGAATATCACGATTGAGGGCAGCTGTTGAAGTTGTACCCACGTTAGGGGTTGATGAGCCAGTGTATGCCAAGGTTGATCCTTTTGAGTTTTATAGTTACAGTCAGTCTTCGTACCAATCAGTTACAACACAAAAGAAATCAACCTTGTCTTAGGAGGATTTTTCAGTATGATTTAATTGATTGGCACAGCCAACCAACACGTTCAGGTGAAATTATAGACTTAATTGTTGAAGAATGTCAAGAGGAGAGAAGATAGGGCTACCTATCTTCCATAAATCACTGCGTCGGGAGTGAGGTTCATGCGTCGGCGATGAGCCTCTTGTGCAGCAGTGTCGGAGCGACCTTGCTGTGTTGCAAGGTACGCTTTATCGCGACCAATCTCTTGGAGAGACGCATATCCACGAGTACCAACATTACCACTACCATCACCTTGTAGGCGTTGAGGTTGTTGTGCCCCACCGAGCGATGCTGTGTAGTCTGCGTGAAGACCTTTAATTGCATATTCACCCATACCGTTAGACAACGCCTTATCAAAGTCAGCTTTCTTGGACTCATCAAGTGTTGTCTTCGCCCAATTGAGCATCGCGTTGTACTCTTCTTTACCACCAACAACCGAATAGGCTTTGGTGACTTGCTCTTTAATCTCAAGTGCAGCCAGTTTGATCTCAGCAACGCTTTTACCAGACTGTTGCGCAAGGTCTGCAATCTCAGCGTCCATACCATCATAATTGAAATCGTTTTCCACAAACTTAGAGATGATTGGCTGGGCAACTTCTTGGATACTAACTTCTGGTGCGACAACTTGAGTATCCGGCGCAGTACCGTCACTCTTAATATCCCTCATTACGTTGGAGTACTTAGTCTCAACAGACTGTAAAGTGTTGAGTACCGCCTCTAATGAGTCGAAGCGACCAAACAGTTTACCATTCTTGAAGTTCTTAGTGACGAACTCATCGTTTAACTGAAACTTATCGAGGTTAGAGGTGTTCTCATCGACCACCGATGGTAAACCGCCAGCATCATCAGGATTAACCTCTGGGACTTGACCATCAACAGGTAGGACATCTGTCATTTGTGGATCATCCATTGCGGTTACCACTTAATCTGTTTATCTGTACAGGTGATGCGACGCTTCAACTGCATAATCAACGGAACACGATCCGCAACTGCTTGTAACTCGGTAAGATCAATACCATGCTTGTCCATAATCTGCTTCGGTGTCCAGTCTTCGCGACTCAATACTACAAACTCTTCTGGTGTGAGCACTGTTTTAACACCTTCTGGGCGACCCATGTACGTGCCGTTGGCTTCTGAGTATTTAGCGTACTCCTCAGTTGTAAACACGTTCACCATCTTACCGACAACTTCACCTTCAACCGCTTGAGAGCGTCTTACTGGTGCAGCCATTACTTGTTACCTACTTTCGTCACGGGCTTTGCCTCTGTAACCTTCATTACCTTCTTAGCTTTACCGCCAACTACCGGCAACTTAATCTTATCAGTCATAATGACTCCTTAAATAATATGTGAAAGTGTAACACGAGAGGAGAAGTTGTCAAGTATTACTTGACAACTGAACTTATTGTTGAGGTTGTTGAGGCTGTTGTGGAGATGCGATAGTCTGTCCGGCTTGTTGTGCGAAACTCTCGACACCCATCTGTTGTGCTTGAGCTGCTTGAGCTTGTGCCTGTTC
>Ga0079037_100002070_pt1 | contig 10818 bp, 9 predicted proteins | sample Mud3Dept4metaG_FD_71479 | JGI IMG/M metagenome (GOLD analysis project Ga0079037, IMG submission 71479) | Freshwater wetland microbial communities from Ohio, USA, analyzing the effect of biotic and abiotic controls - Mud 3 Core 4 Depth 4 metaG | ecosystem: Environmental > Aquatic > Freshwater >... | reverse complement strand
TTCAAGGCACGATCAAAGGCCCCCTGGGCAATGCCGAGGGCCTGGGCGGCAATCTCGATACGGCTTTCATCGAAGAATTCGAGAACCTGGTAGAACCCCCTGTTTTCGGCGCCCAGGAGGCTGGCGAGAGGAACGTGAACGTCGCCGAAATAGAGCTAAGTTGTTAAGGTCATACGAATGCCCCAAAGTAACCTGTAATCATCCCTCAGAAGTCTTTCAAGAATAGAAAATAAAGACCAACCTGTTGAGATAACAATAGATTTGTTAGGTCGTCAAGCCTTTTCACACGTACCCGAGCCGTATGATCAGTTTGAAACAAGAAAGACGAGGACGAGAAAATTAAAGACACTTGACAAGTATTTTGATTTATGGGAATAGTATTTGGTCGACCGTCAACCAAATGCAATAAGAGGAGATTACTGAATGGATAGCCACCAATCAGAAGATGAGTTCGTTCCGCAATATCCTGTTTCGCTGGTCGATCAGGTTGCCGAGTTCTTGACCAAAGCTATCCTTGAAGGTCGATATAAAAGCGGGCAATGCCTGGTCGAGAATGAACTACAACGGAAATTTGGAGTAAGTCGGGCACCTATTCGCGAAGCGTTTTTTGTGCTCGAAAGAAATGGCCTACTAACCAACATTCCGCGAAAAGGCAGGTTTGTCCGAACAATCAAGGAGAAAGATATAGAGGAAAACTTTGTCATTAGGGCAAACCTTGAATCTCTCGCCGCTCGTTTGGCGATACCTCACTTGGGACCGGAAGATTTCAATAAAATGGATTCAGCCCTCTCGGCGATGTTCCTTGCAGCGAAAGAAAATGATTTGAAGACATTCTACAGATTCCACTACGAGTTCCACGGTACCTTTATACAGGCCAGCCAGAACGACACATTAATCAGAATCCTTGAAAACCTGAGATACCAAACCATTTGTTTTCAATACAACCATCCATCCCCTCAAGAATGCCCCGATGACAATCTAATCTCGGTGCACCGTCAAATCCTAGACCTTTTCATTAGAAAGGATACCGATGCGATTGAACACCTTGTGAAGAAGCATATACTGGTTGCGCTTGACGGATTGCTACGGCATTTAGCGTCAAGAAAACAAAATGGTCAAGATCTCAAGAATATGAAGAACAATTCGAATCAAACCGGTGCTCCGTTACCGGGCGACGATGGAGGGCTGAAGAAACATGCATACCATCAAGATTGACATGGACAAGTGCAACGGCTGCAAGCAATGTTACAAGGCGTGTTTCGTCGACGTGATCCGGTGGGATGAGACGGCAAAGAGACCCATAGTCAAGTATCCGGAGGAGTGTGCAACCTGCAACTGGTGCGAACTCTCCTGCCCTGTGAGTGCGGTCGAGGTCATCCCGGACAACCCCGTTCCCATCCCGGAACCGTATCCGAAGTCGTTCTATCCGAAATCGTACGTAGAGTGATAAAGGAGGTGGAAACCATGACCCGTGCTGGGAAAACAGGTGAAGCATTTTCGGCTGACGTGCTCATCCTTGGCGGTGGCCTAGCAGGCCTCATCATTGCCAACAAAATCAAAGACCTCAACAGTCAGCTCGACGTTCTCATCGTGGAGAAGGCGACCACCGGCTTTTCAGGCTCAAAGGCAAACAAAGGCGCGGGCGTCATGTGGGTCATGCAGGAGGAAGATGACATCGACAGGTTTCGTGACTTCTATGTGAGGGAAGTGGGCCACGGCCTGGAGGACCAGGAGCTTCTTGAAAAAGTCTGTGTGAAGAGCCGGGAAATGCTCACTGACCTGGAAGCATGGGGCATCCAGATCATGCGGGACGAGAGGGGTAAATTGATCAAGCTGCCCGAACTGCCTTACTGGTCGCTCTGCGCGTACGACCTGGACATCATGGACAAGCTGAGGAAATCAGCCGTCAGGCGCGGGGTCAGGATGGTCGACAAGACCCAGTCGGTCGAACTTCTCACGGACGGGGAGCGTGCGGTCGGTGCTGTCGGTTTCAGCATCCTCGACGGCACGTACCGGGTCTTCAAGAGCAGGTCCGTGGTCCTCGCCAGTGGGTCGTGCAATTGGATGGTGACCAACATGTGGTACGCGGCCCGCGGTGACGGCATTGCCGCAGCATATCGTGCGGGTGCGGAAATGAGGAACGCCGAGTTTTCAAATTTCTACAACATTGGGTTGCGCGGCAACATGTCGTGCCCGGTGGGTTCCCAGTATGCCCTGTACAATGACGACGACGAGTATCTCGCGCCCAAGTACTGCAAGGAAGCGGAATGCGACATCGATATCGGCATCCTTCTCGGCATGGAAAAGGAAGTGATGGAAGGCAAAGGACCCATCCGCCTGGAAGAAACGGAATTCTTCATTCAGAACCCGCTCGGGGCGGCCGGCCTCGTGTTCCGCTGGGACCGGCCCGTTGCCATAAAGTTCTGGAACAAGCTCTTCGAAAAAGAGGGAAAATACATGGCAGACCGCGCGTGGCGGCCTGAGGTCGTACCCGCCTTCATCGGCGAGTGCGCACCTGTAAAGGCTGACCACGACATGCGGGCCACACTCTCCGGCCTCTGGGCCCTGGGCGACACCAGTCGCGCCGGCACATGCTGGAACGGGGCAGTGCCCCCTCCGGGGAGACTGAGAGGCACCGGCCTCTCGTGGGCTGCGGTGTCAGCACTGCTCGCTGCACCGTCGCTTGTTGAATACGCAGCGCACGCAGGGGAGCCCGCGATCGACGATGACCAGGTAAAGCAATTCAAGGAGGCGATCTATGCCCCCATGGGGCGGGAGAAAGGCATGTCGCCGCGCGATGCCATCTGGCGCCTGAAAGAAGTGATGAGCCCGCCGAGATACGGAGTGCGCAAGAGCAAAGAACGCATTGAAGAGGCGCTGGTCCGGGTGCGCGAGGTATTGCATCTGGCAGACGCGGAAGTCTCTCCCTCCAACGACTGGCACATGCTCGGGCTCTGCCACGACCTGAAGAACATGGCCCAGTGCGCGGACATCTATTATAGTTCGGCACTGGCCAGGACAGAAAGCAGGGGCTGGCATTACCGGGAGGACTATCCCAACCGGGATGATAAGAACTGGCGCAAGTGGGTCGTGGTCAAACAGAAGGATGGCAAGTCGGTAGTCTCGACGGAAGCATTCCCCTTCCAGCGCTATAAGACGAAACCGTGACGCACTGGGAACTGAAAGTGAGCAAGGGCACTGAGAGGAGGTCTTCATGGTGAATGACATAAAGCGCATAGAACTGACGCCTGAAGAGAAAGCGAAACCCTACTCCAAGTATTTTTACAGGGAACCGTCTTCACCGGCGCCCGAGCGGCTTGCGCTCATGGACAAGCCCATGGATCCTTCCAAGGCATTGCCCATAGAAAGGATAAACGATCTGCTCGATCCCGGGTATCACGAAGTCGAGGCCGGCTGGTGCATCATGCCCAATGGCACCGGCTACATTGCCAACCATCTGCCCATGCCTGGAGTCACGGTCGACATGGTCAACTGGTGGTTTGCCTGGCACTCACTCGAAGACCTCCGCTACAAGATCTGGTGGCCCGACGGCCATTTCGGCATTTCGTTGAGCGACAAGCATCGGGCAAAGGTGCTCGACCAAAACCGTTCCGTCACGCAACGGTTCCAGGGCATCACGCATTACGTGCTGGAGAATGTCGGCGGACCCAGCGCGGAAAAGATCGCCATCAGCTTCATGACGCCTGAGGACGTAGGCTTCGACATGAGCCGTTTCAAATCGCCCAACGTGGGCACCATTGCTGCGGCAAACGGCGCTTCGCAGATGCTCAACCCTCCGCCCGGTGTTCCCAACTTCAAGGCCCCGGCCTTCATGATCCACTTTATTCGTGAAATACCCGGCGGCATCGAATTCAGGACACGTTTCTGGATGGGCTATCACATTGTGAACAGGAAGCCCTACGTGCTGCTGCCTGCCGGCGTGCGCATTCCCGATTTCGTGCCTGCGGGACTGGCGCGCCACAACGTATACGAGTATGCGAACCTTGCTTCCTTTCTGCCCCAGATATACAAGGAACAAAAAGGGATGATTCCATAACATGAACCCTCTTGGGGCACGGCACGGAACCCATGCCCCGGATGAGGGGTGATGACGAACCTAAAGGAGGGATGGTATGAAAAGGCAAATCGTGTGTGTGGTTCTCGGTGTTCTATTCGTTCTTCTCATGTCTTCCGTGAGCTTTTCCGCGGATACTATCAGGCTCAAGTGGAACAGCATATTCGCTGCAACCCACTTCGCCACACCCCTTGCAGGGCAGTTTTGTGAGGACATCAAGAAGCGTACCAACGGGAGGGTGGAAATAGCTCTCCTTCCAGGGGCGACCCTCACACCCCCGAATCGCGTCTTTGATGGCGTTGTTCAGGGCATTTCCGACATAGGCCTGTCGAATCCGGGATTCACGAGGGGAAGATTCCCCGTGTCAGAGGTCATTACTCAGCCTTTGGGGTTTCCCGACGCCTGGGTTTCCAGCCATGTCTCGCAAGATCTCTATGCCAAATTCAAGATGAAGGAGTACGACAGTGTGCAGGTGCTGTTTCTATTCGGAAGCGGCCCCCTTACCGTTCAGACGGTCAAGAAGCAGGTGAAGACACTCGAGGACGTGGCCGGCCTGAAACTCCGCGCGATAGGACCCATGGCGGACATGGCGAAACTCATCGGCGCGGTGCCCCAGCCTCTCGACCCGGGTGATGTGTATGAGTCGCTCCGGAGAGGCGTTCTGGACGGGACCATATTCCCTCTCGAAGCACTCAAGGCGTGGAAGATCGGTGAAATCCTGCGATACGCCACATCCTCCTGGAAAGTGGGTGCAGCGGCAATCATGTATGTCGTTATGAACAAGGACAAGTGGAATAGCCTTCCTGCCGACATAAAGAAGGTATTCGAAGAAACCTCCGCCGAGTACGCAGAGAAATTCGCCGTCGCCTTCAACAAGGCCGATATCGACGGTCTGGAATTCCTGAAAAGCCAGGGCGGAACCACGATCCCGCTCAGCGATGCGGAATCTGCCCGGTGGATCAAGGCAGTCCAGCCCATGCTTGATACCTACCGGAAGGACCTGATCTCGAAAGGCTACACCGACAAGGACGTGGATGGCTTTATCGCCTTTGCCAAGGAGCGTATCGACTACTGGAGAAAGATATCACGGGAGAAGAAGATAGAGATACCCTATGAGCAGTAGGGCTGCTGTGAAAGAAGCCGATCGGCCGCACGGAAGCCGGGCACGAACCGAAAGAGCGGTTTTCCCCTGATGGTCGATCGCCTACGTTTCTGGCTTGGAGGTGAGTTCATGACGGAAGCAGATCGCCTGGTCGTATGGCGGAAGGTGGCGAAGGTCAGCGAATCCCTCAGTGTTGTATCAGGGATTGCGGCGACGTTTGTCATGCTGCTTACAGTGGTTGATGTATTGGGGCGAGCCGTAAGGCACCCCATTGTCGGTTCCTATGAGATCATCGCGTTGACAGGGGCGATCCTCATAGGCTTTGGCATGCCCTTCACGACGACTTCAGGCAGCCATGTCTTTATGGAGCTACTCATAACCAAGCTCCCACGGTCCATTGCCACCGGCATGAACGTCGCCACGAGGATCCTCTGCTTCCTCCTTTTTGCCGTTGCCGGTGTCAATATCTTCCGTTTCGCCGGGGAACTCGCCCGGGCAGGAGAGGTTTCGCCCACGCTCAAGATCCCCGTCTACCCCTTTGCCTATATGTTTGGCGTCTGTTGTTTTCTCCAGTGTCTTGTCTTTGTCTTCGCCGTCTTTCGTTGCTTCGAGAAGGAAGGAGGACACAGATGAACCTGGACGTGCTGATAGGCCTGATCGGAATTGGTGTTCTCCTCTTGCTCTTTGCGACGGGGATCGAACTCGGCTTTGCCATGATGATCGTGGGTGCCGCAGGCTTCGCCTGCGTGACGAACCCTCATGCAGCCATGAATATCTTGGCCAAGGACCTTTTTGATACCGCGGCAAACTACGGCTTCACGGTCTTCCCTCTCTTCATGCTCATGGGCCAGATCGGTTTTGTCGCAGGGATGGCGGGAAGGCTCTACGATATTGCTCACAAGTGGCTTGGACACATACCGGGCGGCCTTGCCATGGCCACCGTCGTCGGCGCTACGGCCTTCAAGGCGATCTGCGGATCCTCCGGTGCCACCACGGCCACATTCACCGCTATTGCAGTTCCTCAGATGGATCGCTTCGGGTATGACAAGAGACTGTCTACCGGGATCGTTGCGACAGTGGGAACCCTCGGCGTCCTCATCCCCCCGAGCGTGGTGCTCATCATCTACGGCATCATCACCGAACAGTCCATTGGCAAGCTGTTCATGGCCGGTCTGCTTCCCGGCCTTGTCATCGCCATCTTCTTCCTCGTAACCATCTACGGTTGGTGCAGAATCAGGCCGGAGGCAGCCCCCGGGAGTACCCCGGCCACTTGGAAGGAACGATGGTCCGCTCTGCCAGGGGCCATCTGGATCGCTGTTATATTCCTTATCGTAATCGGTGGTATTCTCCTCGGATACTTCACACCCACAGAAGCCGGGGGTGTCGGAGCCTTTGCCGTCCTGCTCCTGGCATTGTTTCAGAAGGACCTGACCTTCAAGAAATACGTCGCCTCTATGAAAGAGACGGTCCGTACGAGCGGCATGGTGATGATGCTCATTGCAGGGTCCATGGTGCTGGGCCATTTCATCACGGCGACCATGATCCCCCAGATCGCAGCAGACTGGATAGTGAGCCTACCCCTTAACCGGCATCTCATCCTGATCCTCATCCTATTCATCTATATCCTGGGGGGATCGTTCGTAGAGGATCTTGCCTTCATCATCCTGGCTACCCCCATCTTCTTTCCGGCTGTGGTGAAGCTCGGGTTCGACCCTATCTGGTTCGGCATTGCCTTGGGCGTGGTCCTCATGATCGGTATCGTCATACCGCCTGTAGCCGTCTGCGTTTTCATCGTAAGCAACATGACGAAGGTGCCCATCGGTACTATTTACAGAGGAGTTATGCCATTCCTGATCGCTCTCGTCATTGCCATGATTCTTCTTTTCATCTTTCCCCAGTTCGCTCTCTGGTTGCCATCACTCTTCTTCAAGTAGTTCTCGACCAAAATCGGCGAGAACACCTTGCAGGCATTCGTGGAGAGAAACACGGGAGATGCCTTTCAGGGGCGAAGGGGATGGAAGACAGGGCGCCGGATGCGCCCACGAAAGATGCGAGATGGAAGTTCGGCCCTAGCTTGAAGGAGGCGGATGTGACAGATCAAGAACGATCAACCAGGACAATCGAGACGGAGATATTGGTCCTCGGTTCCGGTGCCGCAGGGTGCGGTGCTACGATCGGTGCCCATGAGCGGGGCTGCCGGGTCACCCTGGTTGACAAGGGAAAGCTTGAAAGCTCAGGTTGCCTTGGCGGAGGAAACGACCACTTCATGGCGGTCCTCAACAGTGGTCCGGAAACGGATACGGAGGAAGCGGTCATCAGGTTTTTCCACACGCCGTTCAGCGGTCACAGCCGGGAGCTCGTGTCGCGATGGGTCCGGGCTATGGCACCTATCCTGGAGACGCTGGAAGAAACGGGCGTTGAATTCGTGAGAAACCCGAACGGCACGTTCCTTCGAACGGTTGGATTTGGACAGCCTGGCCCGTGGTGGATCCAGATCAAGAACGGGCAGATGGTAAAGAGGAGGCTCGCCAGGCGCATACGGGCCATGGGCATTGAGGTCGTCGACAACGTGATGATCACGAAGCTGCTCACGAAAGACGGCCGCGTCGTAGGGGCCATGGGTTTCCACGTTCTTGATGGCACGATCGTGCTGCTGAGGGCTAAACGGGTCGTAATGGCCATGGGTTTCCACTGCAGCCGGGTCATGGCCAACTCCACGGGAAACCCATACAACATGTGGGGCCCTCCGCAGCTCACGGGGAGCCAGTGTGTTCTTGCATACGAGGCGGGAGCAAAGCTCATCAACCTCGAGCTGGGCCAGGTGGCTACCCTCCTCCCGAAGAGTTTCGGATGCGCCGGGATGAACGGGATTAACGCCGTCGGTGCCCACGAACTGAATGCCTTCGGGGAAAGGTTCATGGGCCGGTATCACCCCATGGCGGAAAACGGGCCTCGCCACCTTCAAATCCTGGGTACCCACAAGGAGTTGACCGACGGGAAGGGGCCTCCCTTCTTCATGGATATGAGGCATTGCGATCCGGATGAGATACGCCATCTTCAGGACGTGCTCATGCCCGGCGATAAGGCGACCTTTCTCGATTACTGTGCACAGAGGGGCCTCGATTTCGCGAAATACCCCCTGGAGGTGGAGCTGTCGGAAATCGCCCTCAGCGGAATGCTCCTCACCCATGACAACTTCGAATCCACCATCAAGGGACTGTTCAATGCGTGCGTGTTTCAAACCTTTTCCGGGGCCATGTGCGGCGGCTATGCGGCGGGAATCGAGGCGGCCACGGACGCACAAGGAACCGCCAACGCATTATCCCCTGTGGACCTGGAAAAGTTGAGTTGCGAAGAGGAGCGCATATTTCGGCCGACCCGAATACGGGAAGGCATGGGTTACCAGCGGTTCGAGCAGGCCATCAGGCAGGTGATGCAATACTACATGGGCTTTGCAAGAAACGAGCAGGGAATCAGCGTCTGTCTGGATCGGCTTCGTTTCATCCGGACGTATGCGGACAAGCTGCAGGCCTCCAACCTTCGGGAGTTGATGAGGACCCAAGAATCCCTTCACCTTCTCAAGATGTGTGAACTCGCAACCCGAGCGACACTGGAGAGGCGGGAGACAGGTCGGACCATCTACCGAAGAACCGACTATCCAGGACTCGACGATTCCTGTGCCAAGGGACTCGCTCTCTGGAAAGAGAAAGGAAACCTGCGGCTGACATGGCTCTGAAGAGCGCGAGCCTAACGGGGTAAAGCCGACAATCGGACGGTTTAAGAAAGAGAGGATACCGGATGCCGCCCAAATTCAGCAGGCAGACCGACGAAAAAGTCATTTCTCCCCCATGGGCGGAATCGCAGCCGCGGACTTCGCCCTGTGAAGCTCACTGCCCGGCGGGGAACCCGATCCAGACAGTCTCCACACTGATCGAGGCGAATACTCTGGAGCAGGCCCTGGCCTGTCTCCGCTCCCGAAACCCGTTCCCCGGCATTACCGGACGGGTCTGCAACCATCCTTGCGAGAACAGGTGCAACCGCGCTTCCCATGATCAGGCTGTAGCCATTCAGGACCTTGAACGGTTTATTGCTGACCGTGCCGACATGATCCGTGTGGTGAAGCCGAGGAAGAAGGCGGCGAGCGGCAAGACAGTGGCAATCATCGGTTCAGGCCCCGCAGGCCTGACGTGTGCCTATTTTTCCGCCATCCTGGGTCATAAGGTGACCATTTTTGAAGAAGGGCCGGTCCTTGGCGGTACCCCGCGGCTCGCGATTCCTGGTTATCGTTTGCCGAAGTCCGTGGTGGATAGAGAAGTCGGTCTTGTTCTCGAACTCGGTGTTCAGGCGAGAATCAACACCTCGGTCGGGAGAGATGTCGATTTTCAATCGATTCTCGACTCCTTTGACGCCTGTGTCATAGCTGTAGGAGCATGGAAGGAAAAGGCTATCCGTCTGCCGTTCAGCAATATGGCTATACCGGGGATCACTTTCCTCCGGAGGGTCAACGAGGGATGGAGGGGACCGGTCGGAGGCAGGGTAGTCGTTGCCGGAGGGGGCGGGGTCGCTTTTGATTGCGCCTTCACGGCTAAGCAGCTTGGCGCTCAAGAGGTTCATGTGGTCTGTGTGGAAAATGCGGGCAACATGTGTGCTTCAGCGGCAGATGTGAAGACGGCCCGGACCCAAGGGATTGAGGTTCACAATTCACGGATCATCAGTATGCTGAAACCTGAAGAAGGTCGGTCGGCCACGGTGGAATTGACCGCCATATCCTCATTCATCTTCGACGAAAAAGGCAGTCTCTCGGTCGATTACAACGCTATGGAGAAAGAGACCATCACGGCAGACACTCTGATCTCAGCCATCGGAGCGATTTCGGACTTCAACTTCATGGAAGGCGACAGCCGGTTTAGGTTTTCGCCAAAGGGGACCATTGAAGTGAACCCGGAGAGTTTCGCCACACCGGTGCAGAAGGTCTTTGCCGCAGGGGATGCCGTAACCGGGCCTTCCACGGTAGCCGGGGCTGTCGGAAGCGGACGTCGGACAGCAGTAGCCTTGGATCGGTATCTCAGGGGCCTCAAGTCGGCATCGACCGAGAAGATAAAAATCGAGGCAAGCGGCGAGATCGTCACCGAGGAAGGGCCCGACCCCGTTTCGCCTCACATCGTTGCATACGAGGAGATCCTGAATGTGGAATTCCATGAAAAGAAGGAACGTCAGGTGGCAAGCAAGGATGAGGTGGAGACCGGTTTTGAGATGGATGCGGCGAGCAAAGAGGCCCGCCGCTGTTTCCATTGCGGCCATTGCACCTCTTGCGGATCCTGCGTTTCCGACTGTCCCCTCTATGTCCTCTCCATGACGCCCAAAGGGCCGGAAGTCGCGCATTTCGATGAATGTTGGCACTGTGGTTGTTGCCGGATTGCATGTCCGAGCGGAGCTGTCCTCTATGAGTTTCCCTTGAACATGCTCGTTTAGAGCCTGTAAGGCCTACCGGGATTTTGCAGGCAGGAGGGGTCATGCCCCGGGTCTTCCATGCCCCTCGGAGAAGTTGTGAATGGTCATCGACGTTTACTGTCATCACAGCTCGGAAGCGATTGAGAAAATGATCGGCCGTGCAAGGCACGGGGTGCACGGGAGAATCGAT
>Ga0079037_100002069_pt1 | contig 10820 bp, 10 predicted proteins | sample Mud3Dept4metaG_FD_71479 | JGI IMG/M metagenome (GOLD analysis project Ga0079037, IMG submission 71479) | Freshwater wetland microbial communities from Ohio, USA, analyzing the effect of biotic and abiotic controls - Mud 3 Core 4 Depth 4 metaG | ecosystem: Environmental > Aquatic > Freshwater >... | reverse complement strand
TCGGCGCGCTGCTCGTCGGCGCGAGTGGCGCAGCGCTGGGTGCCCTCGTCGGTGCCGCGATCCCGCGCTGGCAGCGGAGGCTCCCGTGAACCTGGGCCGCGCGGCCCTCGGCGTTCTGCTGGCGCTCGCCGCCTTGCCGCGTGCCGCGCGCGCCCAGGGCTTCGGCGAGTTCTCGCTTCGCGGCGGCTTGTCCATCGCGACGCCGGGCGACAGCGTGGTCGGCGGCACCGGCCCGGCCGTCGAGACGTCCTTCGGCGCGCGCTTCGGTCCCGTCGTGATCCTGCTCGAGGGTGGATACCTGGGGGTGTCCTCGGAGCGGCACGTGTGGCGCTACGGCGGCGGAGCGCGCTACGAGTTCGGGAAGGCCGAGTGGCGGCCGTACCTGGTCGGGGGACTGGGCGGATACCAGGACAAGGGCCGGCGCCGCGAAGTGGTGGACGGTGTCGAGTTCGTCAGCGACCTGAGCTGGTTCGGCGTGAACGTCGGCGCGGGGGTCCGCCACGAGCTCGGCCGGTCCCGGTTCTCCCTTCTCGCGGAGAGCCGGCTGCACCTGAGGATGCAGCGCGTGTACCCCGACTACGACCTGGGCCAGCTGGAGCTCGTCACGGTCATGGCAGGCGGGGTGCTGTCCTGGTAGGGAGCGATTAGGTTTTCCCCGCCATGACGACCCCGATCGACGCGCTCGTCGCGCCCGAGTTCCTCGAGCAGCTCGCCCGGTTCTTCCGGGTCGACGTCAACTACCTGACCCGCAAGGCGCTGAGCGTCGCGCTCATCTGGGTGCTCGCGTGGGTGGGCATGCAGGTGGTCAAGCTCATCGCCCGGCGCATCGTGCTCGCCGTGGACGACGGCGACGAGAGCGTCATGACTCTCGCCGAGAAGCGCGGGCACACGGTGGCGCAGCTGCTGCGGAGCGTCGGCCGGGTGCTGCTGCTCGTCATGGCCGTGCTGCTGACGCTCAACCAGTTCATGCAGATCGCCCCGCTGCTGGCCGGCGCGGGCATCCTCGGCCTCGCGGTCTCGTTCGGGGCGCAGAGCCTGGTGAAGGACGTCATCAACGGCTTCTTCCTGCTGATCGACAACTCCATCGCGGTCGGCGACGTGGTGGACATCGCGGGCAAGACGGGGTCGGTGGAGCGGGTCAACCTGCGCGTGGTGCAGCTGCGCGGCATCGACGGCACGGTGCACATCATCCCGAACGGGCAGATCACGGTCGTGAGCAACATGACGCGCGGCTGGTCGCGCGCGGTGGTGGACGTCGGCGTGGCCTACGAGACCGACCTCGACCGGGCGCTCGACATCGTGGGGGACGAGGCGACGCGCATGGCGGCCGAGAAGGACTGGGCGGCCCGCCTCGACGGCGCACCCGAGGTGCAGGGGGTCCAGGCACTCGCCGAGAACGGCGTCACGCTCCGGGTGCTCTTCCGCACGCTCCCCGGGCGGCAGTGGGAAGTGGCGCGCGACTTCCGCCGGCGCATCAAGGACCGCTTCGACCGCGAAGGCATCGAGATCCCCTTCCCCCAGCAGACGATCCACGTCAAGGCGCCCGGCGCGACCCCGGCCGGCGCGCACCCGGCGGGCCGCGCATGACGCTCCGGCTGTTCAACACCCTCGGCCGCCGAGTCGAGGCGTTCGAGCCGGTCACGCCGGGCCGCGTGTCCTTCTACACCTGCGGGCCCACGGTCTACAACTACGCCCACATCGGCAACTTCCGGACGTTCCTGTTCGAGGACCTGCTGCGGCGCTGGCTGGAGGCGAGCGGCTTCGACGTGTTCCACGTCATGAACCTCACCGACGTGGACGACAAGACCATCAAGGGGGCGACGGCGGGGGGCGAGTCGCTCCGGGCGTACGTGCGGGCGTTCATCGACGCCTTCCACGAGGACCGGCGCTGGCTGCGCATCAGGGACGCGAGCGTCTACCCGCGCGCCACGGAGTTCATCGCGCCGATGATCTCGCTGGTCGAGGGGCTGCTGGCGAAGGGGGTGGCCTACAAGGGCGAGGACGGCTCGGTGTACTTCGCCATCGACCGGTTCCCGGCCTACGGACGGCTGTCGCAGCTCGACCGGCGCGAGCTCAAGGCCGGCGCGAGCGATCGGGTCAGCGCCGACGAGTACGCCAAGGAGGACGCGCGCGACTTCGTGCTCTGGAAGGCCGCCCGGCCCGAGGACGAGGCGGTGGGGGCCGCCTGGGACGCGCCCTTCGGCCGCGGCCGGCCCGGCTGGCACCTCGAGTGCTCGGCCATGGCACTCGACCTGGTCAAGCAGCGCTTCGGCGTGGACGTGCTCGACATCCACGCGGGCGGCGTGGACCTGATCTTCCCGCACCACGAGGACGAGATCGCGCAGAGCTGCGCCTTCACGGGCCGGGAGCACTTCGCCCGCTATTGGCTGCACGGGGAGTTCCTGCAGATCCGGGGCGGCAAGATGTCGAAGCGGTTCGGCAACGTGACCACGGCGCGGGACCTCAGGGAGGACGGGGTGGACCCGGGGGCCGTGCGCCTGCTGCTGTTCCAGACCCATTACCGGCAGTCGCTGGATTTCACGGACGAGGGGCTGGCGGCGGCGCGGGAGGGGGCCCGCCGGCTGGGCGAGTTCAAGGAGCGACTGGCCCGCGACGGCGGCGGCGCGGGTGGGCCGGAGGCCGAGGCGCTCGCGGCGCGCCTGCGCGCGGAGGTGACCGAGGCGCTGGACGACGACCTCAACGGGCCCCGCGCGGTGGCGGCGCTCTTCGACTTCGTGCGGGAGGCCAACCGGCTGCTGGACGCCGGGCTGGGCGGGCGGGCGCTTCAGGCCGCCTGGACCTGGGCCGATGGCATTCTGGACGTGGCCGGGGCGAGCGGCCGCGTGGCGGCCGAAGTGACCGAGGGGAGCGCCTTCGGGGACGAACCGCCGGCCGGGCAGGAGGAGGCCTGGGCCGTGTGGTGGTCCGCTCGGCGGGTCGAGGCCAAGAAGGCCCGCGATTTCACCCAGGCCGACCGGATCCGGGACCGGCTCAAGGCGTACGGGTTCGAGATTCGCGACTCCAAGGCGGGTTCGGAGGTTGTTCGGGTCGGCGGGTAGTCGCTGCCGGCCCCATCCCCAAGCCCCGCAAGCACCTCCGGATTGACCCTGCCCATTTTTCCACGTATCATTCAAGTCTGTCTTTTTCAGCCCGGGTTTGGGCTGGCGTAGCTCAATTGGCAGAGCACCCGCCTTGTAAGCGGGAGGTTAAGGGTTCGATTCCCTTCGTCAGCTTGGGACGGGTGTGCCGGCGAAGCGGGGTGGTCGGCGCGGACGGTGGGGTGGCCGAGTGGCTAATGGCAGCAGACTGTAAATCTGCCGGGCTTTGCCCTACGTAGGTTCGAATCCTACCCCCACCATGGTGGCAGCGCAGGATCTGGACGCGACGCGGGTGTAGCTCAGTTGGTAGAGCATCAGCCTTCCAAGCTGAGGGTCGCGGGTTCGAGTCCCGTCGCCCGCTTGAGACGACCCGCTCCGCGGGTCGTCTCATCCCGAGGGGCGAAGCCCCGAGGGATCCGGTTGCATCGGGCAGGAGGGCAGTCGGCTCCGCTCGCGTAGCTCAGTCGGCAGAGCACATCCTTGGTAAGGATGAGGTCACCGGTTCGATCCCGGTCGCGAGCTCTCGGCAAGACAACGACGTTCTGACACGTGGACACGGCCAATGCGCGACAAAGTGATTCTCGAGTGCACCGAGTGCAAGAACCGCAACTTCTTCCAGACGAAGAACAAGCGGAAGCACCCCGAGCGCGTGGAGCAGCGGAAGTACTGCCCGCGCTGCAACTCGCACAAGAACCACAAGGAGACGAAGTAGCTCATGGATGCTGTCCAGCCGACGCCGGCCCCCGCGGGGCCGTCGCGCGTGGCGCAGTTCCGCGAGTTCCTCGAGGCGGTGCGGGCGGAGTTGCGCAAGGTGTCCTGGCCGTCGCGCGACGAGCTCGTCAAGGCGACCCGCATGATCGTGATCCTCTCGCTCGTGCTCGGCCTCGTCATCGGCCTGCTCGACTGGGTGCTGCAGAAGATCCTCGTGGACGGCGTCGCCGCCCTGGCACGGTGAACTGATGGACTACCGCTGGTACGCCATCCAGACCACCGCGGGGCACGAGAACAAGGTCCGCGGCCTGCTGCTGAAGCGGATCGAGCAGGACCCGCGCCCGGCCGAGGAGAAGCTCATCCGGCAGGCGCTCGTGCCGGTGCAGGAAGTGATCGAGATCAAGAACGGCAAGAAGGTCAACGTCGAGCGGAAGCTGTACCCGGGCTACGTGCTGGTGGAGATGCAGATGGGCCAGGAGGCCCTGCACGTCGTCAACAGCATCCAGGGCGTGATCAAGTTCGTGGGCTCGGGCAAGCTGCCCCAGCCGCTCCGGCAGGACGAGGTGAACCGGCTCCTCGGCGTGGTCGAGGAGGTGTCGGAGTCCGCGCCGCGCGAGGAGATCCCGTTCATGATCGGCCAGGTGGTCGAGATCACCGAGGGGCCGTTCTCGGACTTCAGCGGCACGGTCGAAGAGGTGCTGGCCGACAAGGGCAAGGTGAAGGTCTCGGTGAGCCTGTTCGGCCGGCCGACGACGGTGGAGATGGACTACTTGCAGTTGCGGGGACACTAGGCGCGAGCCGGTGGCCCCGACGTAGGACCCCCGCGACCGCACGGGCAATTGCGGCAGATCTCAACGATCGAAAGGATGGCAGATGGCGAAGAAGATCCAGGCGATGGTGAAGCTGCAGTGCCCGGCCGGCGCGGCCAATCCCGCGCCGCCTGTGGGCACGGCCCTGGGTCCGCATGGCGTGAACATCATGGAGTTCTGCAAGCAGTTCAACGCCCGGACGCAGAGTCAGGCGGGCATGGTCATCCCGGTGGTGGTGACCATCTACGCCGATCGCACGTTCACCTTCATCACCAAGACGCCGCCGGCGCCGAACCTCCTCCTCAAGGAGGCGGGCGTGGACAAGGGCAGCGCGCAGCCCAACCGGCAGAAGGTGGGGCGGGTGACGAAGGCGCAGGTCAAGAAGATCGCGGAAATCAAGATGGCCGACCTCAACGCGAGCGACCTCGACAGCGCCATGCGCATGATCGCGGGCACGGCGCGTTCGATGGGCCTGGAGGTCACCGACTGATGGCGACCGCGGGCAAGAAGTTCCAGGCGGCCGCCACGAAGGTCGACCGCACCCGGACCTACACGATCCCCGAGGCCGCCGCGCTGGTGAAGTCGGCGAGCTTCGCGAAGTTCGACGAGACGGTCGACATCGCCGTGAATCTCGGCGTCGACCCGCGGCACGCCGACCAGGTGGTGCGCGGGACCGTCGTGCTGCCGCACGGCACCGGCAAGTCGGTGCGGGTGCTGGTCCTCGCCCAGGGCGACCGGGCGAAGGACGCCGAGGCGGCCGGGGCCGATTTCGTGGGGCTGGAGTACCTGCAGAAGCTGAAGGACGGCTGGCTCGACTGCGACGTCATCGTCGCGACGCCGGACGTCATGGGGCAGCTGGGCGCGCTCGGCCGGGTGCTCGGCCCGCGCGGCCTGATGCCGAACCCCAAGGCGGGCACCGTCACGATGGACGTGGCGAAGGCCGTCAAGGAGATCAAGGCGGGCAAGATCGAGTTCCGCGTCGACAAGACGGGGAACGTGCACGCCCCCATCGGCAAGGTCTCGTTCGCGGCCGACAAGCTGGCCGAGAACGCGCAGGCATTCATGGACACGATCATCCGGTCCAAGCCGTCGGCGGCGAAGGGCGTGTACGTGCGCTCGGCGACGCTGGCGAGCACCATGGGCCCGGGTGTCCGTCTCGACACGGCAGGCTACCGATGAGCACGATGAGCACGGCGAAGGGTGAGCGGCAGGCGGCCGTCGATCGGCTCGCGGAGCAGCTGAAGAGCTCCACCACGGTCTACGTGACCGACTTCAGCGGCCTGAACGTCCTCAAGATGACCGAGTTCCGCCGCCGCCTGCGCGCGACCGGGGCGCGGTACATCGTGGTGAAGAACACGCTCGCGAAGCGAGCCCTGGAGGCCAACGCGATGGGTGCGCTGGCCCCGGCGATGAAGGGCCCGGTGGGCCTGGTGCTGACCGGCGTGGACGCGCTGGCGGCGGCCAAGGTCGTCGGCGAGTTCGCGAAGGAGCACCAGAAGCCGACGGTCAAGGTCGGTTACGTCGACGGGAAGCCGGTCGAGGCCTCGTATGTCGAGCGCCTGGGCAAGCTGCCCGGCCGTGAGCAGCTGCTCGGCGAGTTCGTCGGGTGCCTCAACGGAATCATGTATCAGATGGTCGGTGCGCTCGAGGCGCTTCGCGACCAGCGTCAGGCCCAGGCCTCTTAATTACGGACGGAGAAGAGAAGACATGCCCACTACGCTGAGCAACGAAGAGATCCTCGAGGCCATCGGCGGCAAGACCGTCGTCGAGCTGGCCGACCTGATCGAAGCGTTCAAGACGAAGTTCAACGTGTCCGTCGTCGCGGCCGCGGCCCCGGCCGGCGGCGCGGGTGCCGCGGCCCCGGCGGTCGAGGAGCAGACCGAGTTCTCGGTGGTGCTCACCGGCGGCGGCGCGAAGAAGATCCAGGTCATCAAGGTGGTCCGCGAGATCACCAGCCTGGGCCTCAAGGAGGCCAAGGACGCGGTGGACAACACGCCGTCGGTCCTGAAGGAAGGCATCTCCAAGGCCGAGGCCGAGGAGATCAAGAAGAAGCTCGAAGAGCAGGGCGCGACGGTCGAGCTGAAGTAGCGCGAAGCGCTAGCCCGTGCCCGTCCCGGCGCTGCCGGGGCGGGTCCGGGGTCCGGCGACTTCACCCTACTTCAGTGAGACTGCGCGTGCGCGAAGCGATCGTCCGAAACCGTATCCGCTGAGCCCCTGAGCACCCCGCCTCCGGCGGGGGTTCTGCGCTGGGGACCATTGCTGTTGTGCCAGAGTGAGTGACATGACCCGACCGATCATCACCTTCAGCAAGCGCGGCGGCGCGATGCCGATGCCGCACCTGCTGGACATCCAGACCGTGGCGTTCCAGTCGCTCCTGGTCCCCGAGGACGAGGAGGGGAACCGCCAGGACGTCTCGCTGGAGCGCGTCTTCCGCGACCTCTTCCCGATCGCCGACGTGAACGGGAAGTACAGCCTCGACTTCCTCCGCTACAACGTGGGGGAGCCGAAGTACTCGGTCGAGGAGTGCATCGAGCGCGACATGACCTATGCCGCCCCGCTGAAGGCCACGCTGCAGCTGGTGGTCTTCGAGGAGGTGGACGGGGAGCGCCGGCCGAAGAACATCATCGAGAAGGAAGTCTACCTGGGCGAGCTGCCCATCATGACGCCGCTCGGGACGTTCGTCATCAACGGCGCCGAGCGCGTCGTGGTGAGCCAGCTGCACCGCTCGCCGGGCGTGGTCTTCGAGGAGGATACGCACCCGAACGGCCAGCGGCTGTTCTCGGCGCGCATCATCCCGTTCCGCGGCTCCTGGGTCGAGTTCACGATCGACATCCACGACGTGATCTACGTCCACATCGACAAGAAGAAGAAGTTCCCGGCCACGGCGCTGCTGCGCGCCTTCGGCTACGGGACCAACGCCGAGATCCTGCGGCTCTTCTTCGCGACGAAGACGCTCTCGCTGACGGCGAAGCAGGACACCCGCTCCGAGCGGCGCGAGCTGCTGGGCGCGCTCCTGGCCGAGCCGGTGGCGAACCCCGAGGACGCCAAGGGCGCCCCCCTCGGCGACGTGGGTGACGAGCTGACCACCGACCGCCTGAACCAGATGCGCGCGGTGGGGGTGAAGCACGTGAAGGTGTTCGCGGGCTACACCTCGGTGGACCTGCGGGACGAGGAGCAGCCCACCACGACCCGGGAGCGCGCCCTGCCGGTGCTCGCGTTCGACGTGGCCGACCCCGATGGCGAGGTGCTCGCCGAGGCCGGCGACCAGCTCACCGACGCGCTGCGGGAGAAGATCCTCAAGGCGGGCGTGATCCGGGTGGACGTGCTGCTCCCGGCGGGCCGGGGCGAGTCGCCGCTGATCAAGAACACGCTGGCGAAGGACCCGACCCACTCCGAGGGCGAGGCCCTCGAGCAGATCTACGCGCTGCTCCGGCCGGGCGACGCCCCGAACCTCGAGACGGCGCGCCAGCAGATCCAGAAGCTGTTCTTCAACCCGAAGCGCTACGACCTCGGGCGCGTGGGCCGCTACAAGATCAACCAGCGGCTCAAGCTCAAGATCGACCCGAACCACACGGTGCTGACGGAAGAGGACTTCGTCCACATCATCAAGTACCTGATCGACCTGGCCGACGGCCGCGGGCACACGGACGACATCGACCACCTCGGCAACCGCCGCATCCGGTCGGTGGGCGAGCTGATCGCCAACCAGTTCTCCGTGGGCCTCTCGCGCATGGCGCGGCTCGTCAAGGAGCGGATGAGCATCAACTCGGATCCCGAGAAGATCTCGCTCGACGACCTCGTCAACGCGCGCACGGTGAGTGCCGTCATCCAGGCGTTCTTCGGGTCGTCCCAGCTGTCGCAGTTCATGGACCAGACGAACCCGCTGGCGGAGCTGACCAACAAGCGGCGCCTCTCGGCGCTCGGGCCGGGCGGCCTGACGCGCGAGCGCGCGGGCTTCGAGGTCCGCGACGTGCACTACTCGCAGTACGGCCGCATGTGCCCCATCGAGACGCCGGAAGGCCCGAACATCGGCCTGATCACGTCGCTCTCGACGTTCGCGCGCATCAACCAGCTCGGCTTCATCGAGACGCCGTACCGCCTGGTCAAGAACGGCAAGGCCACCAGCGAGCTGCGCTGGCTGTCGGCGAGCGAGGAGGAGGGCTACGCGGTGGCGCAGGCCAACGCGGCCGTGGACGACGACGGCAAGTTCACCGAGTCGCTGGTGCTCTGCCGCAAGGGCGACGACTACCCGCTGCTGGCCCCGGAGCGGATCGACTTCATGGACGTGGCGCCGGAGCAGCTCGTCTCCATCGCGGCCGCGCTCATCCCGTTCCTCGAGCACGACGACGCCAACCGCGCGCTGATGGGCTCGAACATGCAGCGCCAGGCGGTGCCGCTCCTCTTCCCGGCCGCGCCCGTGGTGGGCACCGGCCTCGAGGACAAGGTGGCCCGCGACTCGGGGGCGGTCATCATCGCCCGCCGCGCCGGCGTGGTCACGCGCGTGACGGCCGACGAGATCATCATCGACGCCGGCCTCGACGGGCAGAAGACCGGCGACATGCCGCTCGCCCGCCTGCACCAGTACGACCGCTACCGGGTGCGGAAGTTCTGGCGCACCAACCAGGACACGGCGATCAACCAGCGCCCGCTGGTGCAGCTGGGCCAGCAGGTGGCCCAGGGCCAGATCATCGCCGACGGCTCGGCCACCGAGGACGGTGAGCTGGCGCTGGGCTCGAACGTGCTCGTGGCGTTCATGCCGTGGTACGGGCACAACTTCGAGGACGCCATCGTGCTCTCCGAGCGCCTGGTGAAGGACGACGTCTACTCGTCGATCCACATCCAGGAGCTGGAGCTCCACGTCCGCGACACCAAGCGCGGCCAGGAGGAGATCACGCGCGAGATCCCGAACGTCTCCGACGAGGCGGTCGTGGACCTCGACGAGCGCGGCATCGTGCGGATCGGCGCCCACGTGAAGCCGGGCGACATCCTCGTCGGCAAGATCACGCCGAAGGGCGAGACCGAGCTGTCGCCGGAGGAGAAGCTGCTCACCGCGATCTTCGGCGAGAAGGCGAAGGACGTGAAGGACAGCTCGCTCAAGGTGCCCCCGGGCATGGCGGGCGTGGTCATCGACGTGAAGATCTTCAGCCGCGTCGAGGACCAGGTGGTGGAGAAGGACCGCGGCGAGCGCATCGGCGAGGTGCGGCGCGTCGAGGCGGACGAGAAGGCCCGCATCGGCACGGTCATGTTCGAGGAGCTGAAGGACCTGCTCGACGGCCAGGACGTGGCGCTGATGCTGCGCGCCGGGACGGTGGAGGAGTACCTCCCCGCCGGCACGAAGCTCACCGCGGCGCAGCTGGCCGGCATCGACCTCGGCGACGTGGACCTCAAGACCCTCCGCGTCACCAACAAGGCGGCGAACGAGCGCCTGCGCGCCACGATCGACGCCGCCGCGAAGGAGCGGGCCAAGGTCGAGGAGAAGAGCGAGGACCAGATCGACAAGATCCTCCAGCCGGACGAGCTGCCCCCGGGCGTCATCCAGCTGGTGAAGGTGTACATCGCCGAGAAGCGCAAGATCTCGGTGGGCGACAAGATGGCCGGCCGCCACGGCAACAAGGGCATCGTCGCGCGCATCGTGCCGGAGGAGGACATGCCGTTCCTGCCGGACGGCTCGCCGGTGGACATCGTGCTCAACCCGCTGGGCGTGCCGAGCCGCATGAACGTGGGGCAGATCCTGGAGACGCACCTGGGCTGGGCGGCGCGGATCCTGGGCTTCAAGGCGAAGACGCCGGTGTTCCGCGGCGCGGACGAGGGCGAGATCGGCCTGCTGGTCCGGCTCGCCGGGCTCAACTGGGCCGGGCAGGCGCTCAAGCTCGAGGCGAAGGCGCCGGTGGCGGGTGCCGCCGACGTGGCGCGGATGGTGGAGGACCTGAAGCAGGTCAGCCACGCGCGGCTGGAGCAGGCGGGCGTGTCGCACCTGCTGGAGAAGGGCATGTCGGCCGGGACGAAGGCGCTGGGCGAGACGGTGAAGGCGTTCGTCACCGGCGCCGCGCGCGAGCTGGCCGAGCGCGAGGTGCGGCAGAAGGCGCAGGAGGTGGCGTACCATCAGGCCACCGGCGCCGACGCGGCGATCGTCAAGGAGCTGCAGGCGGCGGCGCAGGGCGGGCCGGCGGCGGCGCTCCGCGGGGTGGGCCGGCCGGCGCTG
>Ga0079037_100002068_pt1 | contig 10821 bp, 4 predicted proteins | sample Mud3Dept4metaG_FD_71479 | JGI IMG/M metagenome (GOLD analysis project Ga0079037, IMG submission 71479) | Freshwater wetland microbial communities from Ohio, USA, analyzing the effect of biotic and abiotic controls - Mud 3 Core 4 Depth 4 metaG | ecosystem: Environmental > Aquatic > Freshwater >... | reverse complement strand
TACCCGCGAAATCGTAATCTTGCAACACCCGGGAGGCACGCCACCACCACCAAAACTTATTGGGAATCCATGAAAAAGGTTCCAATGGCGGGAGATTCAGATCCTTGATGTCCAACCACTTCCAGAAAAGCGAACTCCATTCTCCAGCGTCGTTCTGCCGCCAAAACAAACCGCGATTATGGAGCGTTTGGAGAAATCCCTCCAGATTGCTGACGAACAATATAAATATAGGACCGAGGAGAGCTGCTAGACTTGAATGCCAGCTCCTGGTTGTGCTTTCCCTTGCGGGTCTCACGTTTAACAAGTTAAAGACCAATCCGTATGCCCCTAATGCGCTGAGAGCAAAAACTAAGGAAATCCCGAGGTTGAAGGCGTATGAACCGGGTGTGCCGGTAAATTTGGCAAGCATTGCGACGAGCACATAGCCAAAGTAATAATAGGATATAGCATAACCTGAGAGCCAGGGGTCGTGAGGCGGGAAGGTTGTGGAGTTAAGTATGGCATTGATAAATGCCAGCTCCATCGGTTTTTCTGTGCCGAGCGCTTCAGGATTGGCTGAGCGCACAAATGCCCAACCCACAAATGCTGCTAAAAAGAGAAGTTCGATTCCAACGATCCAACACTTGCGTAAGTATAACCAATTGCGCAGGTCCTTAAATCCGGTCTGGCGGGCTGACCACAGGCTAAGTGCGATCAAAAGAGCCAAAGCGAATAGTATTCCGCCGCGGTCATTGCTTAAAACGCCGAGGGAGGCAAACAGCCAAAAGAGGTAACCCCACAACAATAACCCTAAGGTCCGGCTCAGGGTGTAACCTCGGTCTGCCAGACCAGGCAGCAACCGGAAGGCAAGGGGGAATGTTAGCCAGCCGAGCAAAAAGATAACAACATACCAGATGATAACGAATAACAAGAACGAATCCTTAAGCAATTACGAGATGACTTTGTAAATTACCGTATCGCCGTCGCGATAGACTTCCTCCCACAAGACGCCATTTACAGCTTCGAATTTATCTAATCCAGGTCCAGGATAGTGGCCGCGCTCTTGCTGACCAAGGATAATATAACTGACATTATACTTGCGCAGGAATGACTCGGCAGTCTGCAGGTCAGTTGTCGTATAAAACTGGTCGACATCGGCGATACGGTCACTCACCCAACTTCCTGGCAAAACAGCGCGCTGTTGTTGCTGGTGCCATTCCCAACCCACCACCCCTGGCAAGCCTGTGTAGATACTGAAGCGTGAACCCCAACGATATAGCGCCCGTAGATTGGCTTCGACAATCACTGGTGAACCTTTTACATTTTCTTGCATCCAGCGGATGGCGCGGTAATCCTGGCTGAGGTCCATCTCGCCCCATTCATCCGTATAGCGCGCATAAGGAATAAACGCCATCCCGTCGAGTGTGTGCGGAGCATCGGGCGCCATGCGATCTTTAATTTTGGCGGGAGTTGCCATCGCTGGGTAAAGAGCTGCGCCAAAGACCAATGCAACCAGTCCAATGCTCCATGCGGTGCGCCAGCGTGGCGTCCAGTCTGGCAAGGCGGACAATAGCCAGCCAAATGAAGCCGCGGCGCTGACAGCAAAGAAGGTCCACACCTGAAGATAAAACTTGAATACGGTGTTCATGCGCCCGATGTCGCCTCGCAAGACAATAACTTCAACGACCAGGGTCAAAACCAATCCCGTTCCAACCAGAAAGAGGACAAAGCGCTTGGCATCTGGGAGATTTGGCCTGAGGATCAAAGTACCTGCCCAGGCAGCCAAGGGTAAAACTAGCCAGGCGATATACACCTCCCTGGAAAGCAAGATCAAAACGAGAACCAGGAGAAGAGCAACCAGGAAAAGGATCAGATATCTCACCGGCTGCAATTTGCGCAGAGAGGAGGCGGGGGTATGAGCCATCCATTCACGCGTCTCCCAGGTCATCCAGGAGATGATTAAAAACAAGAAGAGTCCCCAATGGTAGAGATATGCGGAAGTGGGTGTGTGTGTGCCTTTCCAGGCTTCAATTTGACGGTAGCCAAGGGCATACCAATCAGTGTACGGCTGATACAGAATCAGCGAGACGACGATTAAAGCAAGGACAGCCCCGGCAGCCAGCAGAGCTTTTCCTGCATTGGCGCCGATGTTTTTCAAGGAAGGTATGCACGGCGACCAATGAACATAACGTACTACAGCATAAGCCAGGACGATTGCGCCTAATGGCAGATAGGTATAGAAGTCCCAAGTGTTGGTAGGTCGTAAGGCGCCAATTGCTAAACCTGTTAGAACAAGGTAGAAAAATCCACTCAGCCTTGAAGGCCAGCGAGCGCGTAACAGGACAATGGACAGGATTAGTCCGAGGGCGAGCAAAGAGATCGGCAGCGCGAAAAGATGGGCATGAGGGTCGCCGTAAAGCGTGGTGAAATATGGAAACTCCGTGATCGGCTCGACATCACCAGGGGCGGGTATGATCCGGCTGGGGTTCCAATACCAGTCGCCGATACCATAAGGGAGCTCAGTTCCCTGGAAGGTAAGCAGCATGCCACGCAATGCCCATCCCCACCGTGTTAAGAGATTGGCGCCTTCTACGACTCCACCCGGCGCTGCCAGTCGCTGGTATCCTTGATAATACATTTTTACTATGCCCAGATTACCCAGGACAGCCATAAAGAACGCCCCGGCAAGCCCGACCAGATATTCCTGGTTTTTGATTCTAGGTGAAAGACTTGTATATAGATTCCATGAAACTGAGAAGGCTCCCATGGCGATCAGGCTAAATATGGATGGCAACACCAGGTTATAAGCCAGCGCCGGGACGATTCCCAGCCACTTCACCAGAACGCCAACCAGGACAAATCCGTAATAATAGTAGTTCAGATAGCCGCCAGCATACCAGGGGTCATAGGGCGGGAAGTTGGTGCTCTTCAGGATGGCGTTGAAATAAGAAAAGTCCATCGGTTTCTCGCCGCCTTTCCAGGGGTGCCAGAGGTCTGGATTGCCTAAACGCACCAGCAGGAAAGCCAGGAAGAATGCCAATGTGAGTGCTTCAATCACCAGGAAATAACGCCAGCGATCCCGCAGCTCTTGCCGTAGTTCGTTGCGTTGCAGATAAACGACATATAGCGAAATTAGCAGGATAACCAGGAACGCCAGGCTGATCGTTCCCCGCGTGAAGGGGATGCGCATCGAGCCAGCCAACCATACCAGGTATGAGAGCAATAATAAGCCGGTTATGCGCGCCATTGGGTAGCCCCGGTCGGATAAGCCAGGCAGCGCGTAACGCAGTATTGGATAAACCACAAATCCAAGCAAAGCCATGGATAGGTACCAGACAACAACAGCCAGTACCTGGTTGCGGTTGTGGGCTGCGTTTGAATTGAAAAGCTCAGACCATGTGCCGCCTTGCGTCTGTTCTGCAAGACGATTACTGGGTAGCAGGAGATTGGCTGGATGAGGTGGCGCTTTCATGGGTAAAACATGCACCGTGTGCACCAGATCTACTGCTTCCAGAATCTTTCGCACCTGCTCTGGATTGTAGTTTTCCGTCTTGCGAAAGATGAACACTTTCGGGTGGTCGTAAACGCTGAAGGCTTCTTCTGCGAATTGATCATTAAAAGAGACCGACCCAAGTTGAGGTGGGGATTCAAAAACTTTGACCAGTTCATAACCCAGCTTACCCTGGAACAAACCTGGATTTGCTATGCTGTAACACCATACGATGCTGCGCATCGGTGGGCAGCCCAATAATTCACGATAATAAACTTCCGTCATTGGGAAGCGCTCGGGAATGCGCGGCAGGCTGCCCCATTGGCGATTAGATGAGATAACGATGTAATCCGATTCATCCAGGATGCGGGTGAAACGGGAAAGCTTTTCTGGGGTATCTTCCCAGTACATGTTGAAATTCAAATCCAGCGGGTAGATGCCAGCGAAACCGTCATATCCATCTAGGCGCAATGGCAAGCCATCATCCCAATCTCCTTCATTGGCAATTCCCATCCCGTTCAAGGTGACTGCACCGCCAGTGGAGCCCATCAGCAGTGTAGCCAAATAATGTTGCCCGGCAATTAGTGGCAATGGCTGGCTTAGCGAGAACCAGTAGGATGTAGCATCCCCGCTCTCGGGCAACAAATCTACAAGTTGTGATTGTGCTGCATCGTCGGGATTTTCTAGCTTCAATTGCAGGGTTTTCGGGGCTGTATCCATACCTGCCCCAAGTTGGAAGCCAACCAGAATGTCTGACAGATTCCCGGTTGCATCCGGGATAATATCGAAAGGGTAAGGTATTGAGGGGCTGAGTGTTGCTTGCGCCAGTTGCAACGTTTGGTGGGTGACATCACCGGTTCTGCTCGGATCAATTGACTCGATGCGCAGCGTGAACAAGCCGGACAATGGCAATGAGCCTTCCAAACCAGGCAGCTCGATGCGCAAGGTGTAAGTTCGGTTGGGGTCTAACGCCAGGGGTGTATCTAGCTGTGCTGCAATCGGCCCTCCAAACGGCGATTGCTCATCTGCAAATGGGATTTCCGCGGACATCGATGCCAATAGTTCATCTGGATTGTCCGCCGGGAAAATCCCCAAGTTTAGTTGACGGGTTTCATTGGATGGTAAATGGTCTTTGACATGCGGAAGATAGATTTGAGAAAGTACACCTGTTGACTTCGGTTGGAAATTGATGGTAAAGACACGTCCGGGGGTGATCATCGTGCTATACAGGAAAGGCAGGGGTTGGTTGTAAGTGCCATCCTCAGTCTGGAAAGCCAGATTGATCGCCCCGGGGATGTTCTGGTAAATCCAACGTGAGGCGGCGATACGGGTGATCGGTCGGGTGTAAATTCCGGTAAAAGCAGCCGCGTAGGCGAAAGTAGCCAGCAAGACCAAGAATCCTAACAAGACCGCTACGAAGCCTCGTTGATTGGGGTGTTGGGTTGCGGATCGGGAATATGTGTGGTTCAACCAATCGTACAGAGCAACCAGCCCCCAGGCAGCAAAGATCGCCAGGAAGGGGTAGACTGGCAGGAAATAGCGCATAGAGGGTGTTTGGGAGAGAGATTGCCAGATAATGTAGAAAGCTGTCCAACCCCACAAGAGGGCATGTACCTGCCATTGTCCATTTTCCCGGTCTCTATCTGTCAGCATTCGCCAGCCTGACCATATAAAACCTGCTATTGCCAGCAGACCAAGCGGCAAACCCAAACCCCACACCGCCAAATTTTTGCCGCCAAAAAGGTATGAGCGTCGCGCCCATTGCATGGCGGGCGGGAAATCTACCTCTCCGCTGCTCTGTGCTCTCAATTCTTTGATATTCGCAATCCATTGAGGGTTTGGCTTGATATTCAGGATTCCTGGACCGGAAAAAGCGTAAGGTTGAAGCAGACGGAAGACCCAAAAACTGACCAGCCCAGCCAGCAATAGGTAGATTATGGCCTTAGCGGCAAATGATATGCGCTGTTCCGGTGGTTTTGCAATCAGGCAAATCAGATATGCAGCAGGCAAAGCCAGAACCATGCTGGCGCCATTTAATTTTGATGCGGCTGCCAGGGCAATAGCGATACCGAAACCCAGGCTGGGAAGCAAGATTTTGTTAGAAGAAACCACAATGCGCATCGCAAAGTAAAATGCTAATGTGGTGAAGAACACCATGAAAGTATCCATGGTGAAAAAGTGCGAAAGCTGGATATGCAAGACGGACGCTGCCGAGAAAGCGGCTGCAAGCAGGCTGAGCCGCCGGTCTTTAAATGCGGTCTGTGCGATGGCGAAGACTGCCAGAACGGTGAGTAAGTCCATCACAACGGACAATGATCGCCCAACGTTGGTCATTTCGGAGAAACCTGAGTGACCGTAAACCCATTCTGTAACATACCGGGCGAGGATCATGGGAAAGTCGCCATAGACGTAAAATCCATGTCCGCGGTTGTGTGGGTTTAAACTGGAATTAGCAGTATCGAAATATTCGGAAAGGCTTTGAACCGGGCTGATATCGCTGCCAACCCAGGCCAGGAAGCGTTCATCCGGATGGAGGTATTGGTCTTCACCCCAAAACAAGCCGGTCAGGCGGAAAGCCGCCCCTGCCAGCAGGATTAACAACAGGACGAGATAGAGCTGCCAGCTTCTTTTCATTGTTGGGGCACGAAGAAAAGGAGAAAATTCTTAGTTGGGACGTCGGAAACATATTCCTGGAACCATCCCTGCGGGTAGAAGCGGTCTAAGGTGTCAATAGAGACTTTATCTGCTGGGTTGACAATAAAGAGTTTAGCGTTTTTATTCGCCAGAGTGCTCTCAAGCTGGTCGGCGAAAAGGGCATAATTGATAAATGGATAACCGGCATTGATAGCCACCAGGCGCGTATCTGCCCAATGAGGGTAGCCCATCACCCAGGCGCTATCGGGGCTGCCAACAGTTTGTGAAAAATCATGGATAACGCGACCCATCTCTGAGGTGTTCCAGGCAGAGAGACGGTATTGCTGGAAGTACTTATTGAAGACCAGGTCATAATTTATCCAGGCGGATGCAGCAAAGAGAATCAATGCCATTGCCCATGCGAAACGAGCCCCCCAGGGTCGGGGTAAGTGGGTTTCGAGTGTGGACATAAAACCATCCAGAGCCAGGGCAGCCAGGAGGAAAACCGGCACCATGGCTCCGCCAGTGCGATACAGGTTGGGATTCTCGTTAGGGAACGCCAGTGAAAGGATGGATGGGAGCATTAGGAAGGGAATTGATACCAGCCAGAAAAGGTCCAGCCAGTGGCGCTCTCTCAAATAGCGCAGGAGTGCAAGAACAACGCCTAAATAAAATAGCCCACCCGAGATGACTTCCAGGGCTGGATAATCTGGAATGGAGACTACCCAAACCACACCCGCGGAGACGGAAAACATCTTTAGCGCTCGCCAAAGGTTATCGAAGAAAATCCCCAGGGGCAAACCCGGAATAATCTGGTCCATCGCTCCCATGCGACTGAACATACGATACCCGTAACCGTTTGGATCTTCAGCAATATAACGCAAGAGTGGCATGAAGACCACAAAAGCCATCAAGATTAGAATCCCGGTTTGCCGGATGACCTGCTGGCGATACCCTTTGGATTGATTATGGAGCAGAAACAAACTTACCGTAGCCAGCACGACCAAAGCCAGGATGCGGTTAGCGCTATATCCGTAGAATCCCAAGCCTAAGGATAAGCCAGCCAGGATGAAGTCATTGCGGTTAGCTGTGCGTAGTCCGCGTAATAGGAAATATAGCGTGGCCGCGGTGAATAGGAAATAGAAAGGTAGTCGCATCCCCGCTCGCGAAACGATGTTTGTCCAATAAGCTATCCCGGCAAATGCAAAAGCCAGTAACCCAATGCGTTTGCTTCCCATCTCCTTGCCCAATAGATATAGAAAGGGCAAGGAAAGCAGTCCAATCAGGCTGGTGCTAAATTTCAAGGTGAAAAAGTTAAAACCGAAATTCAAATAGCGAATCAAAGCCGCAACCAGATAGAACTGCAAGGCTTCGCGGCCGCCGTTGCGCGGGAAGAAGATATGCGTATAGCCGGACAACACATCGCCGATGTCCAGGTATTTTTCAGCGTGGTCGCTCACCATCTCTGGTGGGACTTGCCCGAGGCGATGAAACCGGAAGAACAAGACCAGGGCGGTTATAGCCAGTAGCAATAAAGCCCAGCGGGAAATTGAAAGGCGCCATGCAGGGTTTGCAAGGTTCAGGCGGAATTGTTGAAACCAGTTGTATTCTGGTTTGGGCTTTTCAAGCCAAAATGCTCGTACCATAAATCCAATGCTGGCTACTAATAAAGCGACGCTGATCCAGGTGAATCGGTTCCCACCGGATGTAATAAATGTAGCTATGGCGAATAGTGAACCGATAATTAAATCGATCTTCCGGAAGGTTAGCGGGTCGCTGAGCGTACTCTGTACAGGATAGGGAGCCGGTCGCCATTCGCCGCGCAGGTACGCCCAGGCGCCCAATCCAAGAGCTGCTAATAACAGGATCACTCCTGCTGTGGAGTTGCGCTGCGGCGGTGTGAATGCCCATTGGGCTGCAAAAGCTAGCAGAAATGCAAAAATCGAGCGTGTAGGGAGACTGATCCTTGAAGCGATGGCACCCGCGGATATCTCTGGTTCTAAAGCTGTTTGAACAGCAATATTCTCTGCCAGCACTGGTTGAAGCGGATTTTGTAAATCAGAAATAGGTCCGCTTGTATGTTTAGAATACTCCTCGGACTGTGGTATTCTGAGGCGCGGTCCTTTCCAGGGAGTGAGCAGCGATTTGAGATAATCAAGGACGCTAGGTTCTTGCATAGTCGGGTGATAGCCAACGGTCTTATGGTTTAGCGAGCAGCATAAATATATCCTAAATGTTCATGCACAGCGTTAGGATAAGTTTTTACTGCATACCCTTGTCTCATCAGAAATTCAACCAGGATTTGGTGGTTGTTGCCGGTCACAGTTTCGTGGTATTCCATAATAATCCGCTCGATGCGATCGAAGACTTGCGCCTGCGCCTCGAGTAAAATCGGAAATTCTGCTCCTTCGCAGTCGATCTTGAGCAGATTGCAGTGGGCCAGACCAGTGCGATCGAAAACATCTTGTAGGGATAGGCTTGCGATAATGAGAGGTTTCTGGGTTGGATCGTACGTCGCATCAAGGTTCTTGGAGGCATAACCGCCGGGTTCGCTGGAAGTGGTGTCCAGCAGCACTTCCCCGCCGCTTGACCAGACCGCTTCTGGGTAGACCTTAACGTTGCTCAAGCGATTGAGTTGCAAGTTCGCCTCCATTAGAGCGACCGACTCGGGGTTGGGCTCAAAGGTATAAACGACGTTATTCGGGTGTTTTGCTGCCACAAAGATCGTGAAATCGCCAATCCCGCCGCCAATATCGATCACCGACCAGCCGTTGCCGATCACCGTGCCATAGCGCTCATAGAACCTGTCGAGGAATGTTTCTTTCACCGTCCAGATGTCCATTAAGGTGCGAACCTTAAACTTCAGGCCGCTCTGGCGTAGGCGGATGATGAAACCACTGGGTGGCTGCCCCATGATGAATGCCCTGCTAACGGGTAACCAGGGCTGAACGCCGGTTAGCAGTTCCCAAATTGAATAAAGGTAATAGCGATATTTATTCAGTGGCATACGACCTGAAAACGAACGCTAATTATAACGAATTCCCACCCCTTCGGGCGATATAAAAAGTACAGACGCCGTCCTCGCATTCCGCTGGAGATTCGTAATACTTCCTGGTGAAATTGTAAATGAGCGCCAGGTTCCATCGGGTGGGTACCAGAATCCACCGCCCAAACAATTTGAAATTGATCAGGGATGGCAAACCAAAGTAATGCCCCCATTCGGTAACTTGCATAGCAGTTGGAGAATAATAATGCCACCATCGTTCCAGGTCAAAGCCTGTTGACTGAAGTCGTCTCTGCCAGATTTCCGGCGGATCGCAGTGGATATGGCGGGCAATGCGGTTGAAGAAACGGCGATAGGCGTCGCCCAGGGATTTCGAGCCCAGGCGGTCGCAGAAGCGACCGATCGATAAGCTGGCTGTGAACTGGTGGTTGGGCACGCAAAATACGAATGGGGCGCCAGGTTGGAGCACACGGGCGACTTCTTCCAGCACTTTTTCCACATGCGGGATGTGCTCGAGTACCGAATTGCTGAAGGCGCTGCAGAAATAACCATCCGCGAACGGCATTTTCCCACCATCTGCTTGTAGAAGGCTTATGTACCCGCCGCGCCGCTGAGCTTCACGCAAGGGTCGCCACCCGGCATCCAATCCAACATCAATGGGATGGTCAAAGGCAACGGTGGCGAAGTGCCCATCGCCGCATCCAACGTCCAGGGTAGGAGCAGGCAGGTCGAAATCCCGGTAATAACGAGCTTCCACGGCTCGGATCAGCGACCGGAAATATGGCAGCTCGCGGATATGCAACCAGAGGTAGTCTTTTTCAGGTTGTTGCGCCAAATCGTACCTGCTTGAAGATGGCCTCATATTGTTCAGCCACTGCCTCGGGCGTCGAAAGCTGCACCAGTTCATCACGGTTGCCTCGAAAAGCTTGAGGATTATGCAGGATGGCTTGTAATGCTTCCGCCAATGTGGCAGCATCACCAGGCGGCACAATACAGCCAGATCCGGTCATTCTGACCGGGACACGCACTCCAGGGATGTCTGAAGCCACCACCGGAGTGCCACAGGCGATCGATTCGACCTGCACCATGCCGTAAGATTCTGTGCTGTTGACGCTGGGGAGGACCGTCACTTCGCACACATGGAAGAACGAAGCCATCTCTTCCGGCGATAGGATTCCCAAGAAAGACCAGTGCTCCCCCAATCTATAGATGAGCGGTTTTAATTGGGAGGCATATGCATCCTCGCCAACTACGTCCGAATGCGGTCCGACAAACAACAAGCGGGCACGTGGGAATTCAGCTATTACGGACGGTAATGCCTGGGCAAGGTATTCGACGCCTTTCTCTGCCGCCAGACGAGCCGCCATGCCGATGATCCGCTGTCCGGGTTGTATAGAGAATTTTTGCCGGAAGGCATCGATATCCGCTTGAGTGGGATGTTCTAAGACAACAGGCGGGAATATCGGGTGCACCTTTGAAAGGTAGCGGCGCAAGAAAGGGGAATGTTCAGCATAATCCATCGTGTTGTGCACGATGACCTTTGAGAGCTGAGCTGTGAGGTGATTAGCCAGGTTAGATACCTGATTTGCCAGGTAGTGTACGACACCGGATGGCAGGCGCAGGTCACAATGGTAGGTAAGTACGACCGGTTTCCCCAGTAGCCGGCTGATCATGGCAATTGCAGCCGCATCGAATTGCGGAACGTGCAGGTGTA
>Ga0079037_100002067_pt1 | contig 10825 bp, 9 predicted proteins | sample Mud3Dept4metaG_FD_71479 | JGI IMG/M metagenome (GOLD analysis project Ga0079037, IMG submission 71479) | Freshwater wetland microbial communities from Ohio, USA, analyzing the effect of biotic and abiotic controls - Mud 3 Core 4 Depth 4 metaG | ecosystem: Environmental > Aquatic > Freshwater >... | reverse complement strand
TAATCCTTCTGTTTGATGCGGGTCCCGATTTCCGTCAGCAGATGCTTAGGGAGAATGTAAAAAAGCTGGATTCAATAATACTTACTCATGAGCACAAAGATCATATTGCAGGTATGGATGATGTCAGAGCTTTTAATTATAAAAGCCAGGATGCCATAGATATATATGCTGAAGAAAGAGTGCAAAAGGCAATCAGAAGGGAGTTTTCTTATGTTTTTGCAGAATACCAGTATCCCGGAATTCCCAAAATGAGACTGAATCCGATTCCTGAATATGGCTTTAAAGTCAGGGGAATAGAAATAATCCCCATAAGAGTCCGGCATCTTCATCTTGAAATATATGGCTTCAGAATCGGTAATTTTGCTTATATAACTGATGCTAATTTTATTCCAGAAGAGAGCAAAGAAAAGCTTATAGGCGTTAAGTACCTGGTAATTAATGCTCTCAGAAAAGAAAAGCATATTTCACATTATAGTCTGAGGGAAGCAGTTAATTTTATCAGGGAAATATCCCCAAAGAAAGCATTCATTACACATATCAGCCATCAAATGGGTCTTTTCGAGCAAGTATCCAAAGAATTACCGGCGGGAATCATGCTTGCGTATGACGGATTGAGCCTTATTTGTGAAGATTAAATCCGGTATTACTTCTTATTCTTATAGCTTTTGACAAGCTTCTTCTGATAGCCGGTCGAGAAATAATATCTGTTTCTGCCCAGTTGCGATGTATGGACCCTTGATGCTTGTTGTCTTTTTTTGAGATAAGGATTCTGTCTTGAAGGTGCACAACCTGTAACAATAGCAATCAAAATAAATAATAAAAAATATTTCAATATCTTGATTGTATTGTACATCACGACATCAGCATTTCGAATAACTCTTAAAAGTACAATTATTTTATTTAAAAAAAAAATCGACTTTACAATCTGCTTGCGCCGTTTCCTATTTCAGGAAGATAAAAATCGGGGATAAGATTTGTTTCTCTTGAATATGCGGTTGCAAGATCGGTCATAAACCTGGCAGAATCCTTAGTTTTGACTATACTGACAGTACAGCCTCCGAATCCTGCACCTGTCATTCTGGTTCCGATAACTCCCGGGAGCTTTCTACCTTCATAGACAAGAGTATCGAGCTCAATACCAGTTACTTCATAGTCTTCTTTTAGTGAATCATGCGATTCATTCATTAATTCGCCAAATCTTCTGAGATTATTTTCTTTCAATACTTTAACAGCTTCAATTACACGGCCGTTTTCACTGATAACGTGTTTTGCCCTGCGTCTTACAACAGGATCCTTGATAAATCTTTCCAGCAGATAGATTTCTCCCGTACTAAGTTCACTGAGGTTTTTTATAGGTTTGTAAGCTTGCATCAGTTCAACAGCTTTTTCGCATTCAGCTCTTCGTTCGTTGTATTTTGAATCGGTAAGTCCCCTTCTTTTATTTGTGTTTGTTATTATAAGGGAACAGTCATTCAGTATAACCGGTACGTTTTCAAATGAAAGTGTATCGCAGTTAAGGAAAATTGCATGATCTTTTTTCCCAAAACCAACTGCAAACTGATCCATGATTCCGCAATTCATCCCGACAAATTCATTTTCAGCTTTCTGACTCATTTTGACCATTTCGAGTGTGCTGAATCCTGCGCTGAATAGATCATTTAGTGCTACTGCAGTGACCATTTCAATGGAAGCAGAGGAGGAGAGTCCTGCTCCATTAGGTACATCCCCGTAAAAAAGAAATTCGAGACCACCTGTCTTAATTCCTTTCTTGAGAAACTCGTTAATAACGCCAAGCGGATAATTGATCCATTTTTTGCCTTTATTGACAAAAAGTTCTTCAATCTCCGTTTCCTCATCGCTGTTAAAATTAAGAGTGCTGAATCTCAGTATATTACTGCTAATCTTTCTTATAAGCAGGTAAGTTCCGTAGTTCAGGGCGCATGGGAATACAAAGCCACCGTTGTAGTCAGTATGTTCTCCTATGAGGTTTACTCTGCCGGGTGAGAAAAAAAGAACAGGTTCATTATTCCTGTTCCCGTATTTTTCAAAGAATTTTTCGAAAAAGAATTTTGTTTCCATCAATCAGACTTTTAGTTTTTTCTCAATCTCATTTATCTGGTTTCTGAAATGTTTGTCGGTATCGATAAGGTTGTTCACAGTCTTGCATGCATGCAGGACGGTAGCATGGTCTTTACCTCCGATATGCGATCCGATGCTGGCAAGAGAGGCTTTTGTAAGGCTTTTCGAAAAATACATTGAAACCTGTCTTGCCTGAACAATTTCTCTTTTTCTTGTCTTGCCCTGAATCAGGTCTATGGGTATCTTATAGTAATCGCATACAATTTTCTGGATATATTCTATCGTTATTTCTTTTCTGGCAGTACTGATCAGTTTTTCAACCATCATTCTTGCAAGGTCGAGAGTAATCTCTTTCCGGTTCAGGGTTGACTGGGCATATAAAGAAATCAAAACTGCTTCAAGCTCCCTGATATTGTTCGAGATATTTACCGCCAGAAACTCAAATATTTCTTCCGGTAACTCAATACCATCGTTATAAGCTTTCTTCTTAAGTATTGCCAGACGTGTTTCGTAATCAGGTCTTTGCAGATCAGCCTGAAGTCCCCATTTAAATCTCGAAAGAAGCCTTTGTTCCAGGCCCTGAAGATCAACTGGCGGCTTGTCACAGGTCAGAATCAGTTGTTTTCCTGACTGATGAAGATGGTTAAAAATATGAAAGAAGGTGTCCTGTGTTTTTTCTTTGCCTGCGAATTCATGAACATCATCCAGTATAAGAACATCAATCATCTGGTAAAAATGGAGAAAATCATTCTTATTATTGTTTCTTACTGACTCAACAAACTGGGTCTGAAATTTATTTGCATTGACATAAAGAACAATTTTATCAGGATGCTTCTCTTTGACAAGTATCCCTATAGCCTGGCCAAGATGAGTTTTACCCAGTCCGGAGTCGCCATAAATCATCAGAGGATTGAAGGCAGTGCCTCCAGGATTATTTCCTACTGCAATTCCTGCCGATCTTGCAAGTCTGTTGCATTCACCTTCCACATAATTGCTGAAATTATAATCAGGATTAAGTTTGGGATCAAAGTGAACTTTCTTTATACCCGGAATTACAAAAGGATTTTTTATTGATGGCTGAGTTACATCAAAAGGAACCTGAACAGGTTTATTATGAAGGTCTGTTTTATATTTTGATGGATACCTAACTGTATAAGGTTTTCCATCAGAATAATTGGCATTTTCCATCACGACGTTGTATTCGAGCTTGGCATCGGTACCGATCTCCCTTCTGAGTGTTTTCCTCAGGATATCAATATATTGTTCCTCAAGGTACTCATAGAAGAATGGACTAGGTACCTGAATTGTCAGTACATTGTTTTCAAGTCTTAACGGGATGATTGGTTCAAACCATGTTTTATAGCTGACTGATGGAATAATATCCCTGATTATTTGCAGACAGTTATTCCATACGTCATGATGTGTTTTGTTCATTTAAGTTGGTAAGTTTTTTAAGATCCGTAGTAAGCTAAATTATACAGCAATATTTGTAAAAAAAAATCTTATAAAAAAAATTATTTTTACTTGATTTTCTCAAATTTAATATATGTTTTTAAACATCAGCAACTTATAGTGAATTTTTTTTTTGCTTTATATAAGTAACTGATATTTAATAAATTATAGTGTGATTAATCAGTTTGTTAGTGTGTTACAATTCATTATGAGTCCTTACTCAAAATTCAACAATTATGAACTAAAACGTGTATTATTTTGACAACGATTCAGTTTTCTTTTTCTGTATCAAGATAATCTGAATTTTTGAATCAAACTACTCGGAAGGGATATTTTTTTTTCCAAAGATTGAAAAATGAACATATCTCTTTGGATTTGCCTTCATATCTTCCAAAAGATTGTTTAAGTTATTAAGACTTTGACTAAGATTTTTATAAAGAGAGTCGTCAGTCAGTAACTTTCCTGCACTGCCTTTACCTTCATTGAGATTCTCCAGCAGCAAAGAAGTATTTTCAAGTCCGGCTTTCAGATTTGACACTGAATTGTATATATCTGCCGCAATAAGCGTATCAGTAATTGAACCAATATTGCTGAATGTACTGCTCATTTTTTCAGAATTGTCAGAGAGCATCTGAGTGAATCTCGTTAGACTTTCAATTGTAGCTTTCAGATCTCTTTCCCTCGATCCGATTATTTCAGCCAGGCTTTCAGAAGACCTGTTCAGATTATCCATGGTACCAACCAGATTCTTCCTAAAATCAGGATCCATGATTTCATTTACTGATGTTATTACAGAATCGAGAACTGTGAGGAGATTATTGACTCTGTCTTTGACAGGGACAAGTTCAGTTTCAAGTTTTGTTGTGATCGATTGTGCAAGTCTCCCCGGAATAGTATCTCCGTCAGAATAAAATCCTGGCCCCTGCCCATAAACAAATTGTACTTTCATTCCTGCGATGATTGAAACAGGAGTTATTTCTGCGACGGTATTTACAGGAAGTTTGAAATCCTTGGTAACTGAGAATTCGACAAGGAGCCTGCCGGTTTCTGCATCAATAAAATTTATTGACTGGACAACCCCAACCTTGTATCCGTTTATTTCAACCGGGCTGGATTCAGCAAGTCCGCCTATTTCATTATAAACTGAATAATAAATTGCAGTCTTTTTGAAATAATCTTTTCCTTTCAGAAAATTGAAAAGCCAGATAAACACCAAAATAACTATTAAGGTAACTGCACCTATTTTAATTTCATTTGAAATCTTCATCGATTCTTCAGGTTTTATTTTTTCTTCTTCTGGTCCAAAGCCTGCTGTAAAGGTAGTATTTTGTTGTCTTTTACCGCAATTACAAATGCATCAGGGTATATAGATTCAATTTTTTTCCGGTATTTTACTGCATCGGAATATTCAGTGAAAGAACCTGTAACATATTTATATCGATCCTGTGCATTAATCTCAATTATGTCTTTTATTCCATTGAAATTCTCCGGTTTTATTTCAGTTTTTGTTGCAGCGGTAGCAACCTGAACCATAAACAGCACCTTACCCTCAGTCATCCGAGCCACTAAATCACTATCTTTCTTAATTGCAGCAGGCTGATTTCTGACTGTCGATATACCACTCATGACATCAATTTCATTAATATAATCCCTGCAAGCCCTGAATATTGCAGAAGCAAGGTAGTCCTGTCCCTGTTTTGAATTTAGAAACCTTTCCTCTGCATCGTTGGTGATAAAACCTGTCTCAATAAGAACGCTTGGCATGGAGGTGTTGTACAGCACCCAGAACCTTTCCTGCTTAACAGAACGATCCTTCCGGTCAACTCTCTCTACAAACTGGGTCTGGATCTTTTGAGCCAGATCAGTGCTTTGTTTCTGAAATACGTTTTGCATGAGTGTGAAAATAATGTAAGACTCAGGAGAGTTAGGATCAAATCCCTGGTATTTTGTTGAGTAGTCCTCCTCCAGGAGGATAACCTCATTCTCCTTCATGGCTACGGCAAGGTTTTCATTGTCTTTTGCAAGTCCCATAATGTAAGTTTCAGCCCCGAAGACTTTTTTTGTGTTTGCCCAATTGGCATGAATCGATATAAACAGATCAGCATTATTTTTGTTTGCAATCATTGGCCGTTCAATCAGATCCACAGTTGAATCATCATCCCTGGTGTAAATTACTGTTACATTTTTTAAATTTTCCTCGATGTATTGACCTGTTTTTAAGGCAATTGCAAGGTTAATATCTTTTTCTTTGCTGAATGATCCCAATGCCCCGGGATCTCTTCCTCCATGACCGGGATCGATTACAATAACCCATTTTCCGTTCATTTTAGGATCAGTATTTGATGCAGCTGCCAATGAGTATACTGAAAGAGAAAGAAGAAAAAAGAAACAAAGGTTTACTATATATATATTAATGGTACGGTGTTTACCGTTTTTAATAGCTGTACGCATGTTTAGTTCACGTTTTTTTTAATAGTTTTACCGCTGACATCATGGCGTCACACAAAAACTATACAAAAATAGTATTTAAGTTGTATTTTCTTGCTGAAAAACGGTTACTTGTAGTGCTCCTCGTGATGGTCCAGTCCTTTTCTTTGTTTTCTCAAAGACGCATTCTTGTTCCTGATTCACTTCAGATCAGAAGCGATTCCACTGTCACCGATACAATAAGAGGCCTTTTGAAAATATCACCGGATGCGATCGAAAAACAGGTTACCTATACTGCATCCGGGTATATAAAAAATGATCTGATAAATAAAAAGGCTACTCTTGTAGGTGAAGCGGTAGTAAACTACGATAATATAAAGATAACTGCCGACTCAATAGAATTTGACATGGAGACGAATCAGGTTTTTGCCGTGGGTTTGAAAGATTCTACCGGCCAAATTATAGGGAAACCTGTATTGGAGATCGGAGCTCAAAAATATGATGCCGATACACTCAGGTACAACTTCAAAACCGGTGTTGGTGTAGTAAAAGTTATTGTTACCCAGCAGGATGAGGGCTTGCTTCGCAGCTCAATAGGTAAATTACTCGAAGATGGTTCCTCAAATATATATAGGAGTACATATTCAACATGTGATGCAGATACCCCGCATTTTTATATCAGACTCCATAAGGCAAAGGTTTACCCGGGGAAAAAAATGATCTCCGGACCTGGCAATCTGGTGCTGGAAGGAATTCCATTACCTCTGTATCTTCCTTTCGGTTTTTTCCCTATTCAGACGAAAAGGGCATCATCGGGGATCATTATGCCAAAACCTCATTATGAAGCAAACCGTGGATATGCCCTTACCGACGGCGGATACTATTTTGCTATTAATGATTATTTCGATCTGACTCTCAAAGGGAACATCTTTGCAAACGGATCATGGCTTACAACTGCCCAGACTTCTTATAACAAACGGTATAAATATTCCGGTAATTTCTCATTCAGTTATGCGAATAATATTTCCGGCCATAAGGGATTATCTGATTATTCCAAATCTACAAATTACAGCCTGGGATGGAATTTTAACCAGAATGCCAAGGCAACGCCAGGTTCCAGATTCTCTGCCAGTGTCAATATGAGTTCGAGCGGATATGACAGGAATAACAGCTACAATCTGAACGAGCATATAACAACCCAGAGACAATCAAGTGTCAGCTATTCCAAAACCTGGGAGGGTACACCCTTTAATCTATCGGCAAGCATGAATCATAGCCAGAACGTCAAAAACAAAACTGTCAGCCTGAACCTTCCCAAGATAAGCTTCAGTGCCTCCAGGCTATATCCTTTTAAAGGAAAGAACAGCACAGGTAAAAAATGGTATCAGGAACTTCAATTTCAGTACTCAGCGTCACTCGACAACCAGATCAGTACCTACGACAGTTTACTATTTACCAGAAGCGTCTGGAAGAATATGAGAAGCGGTTTTACTCACGAAGCACCCCTGAGCTTCCAGATACGCCCTTTCAAGAATTTTTCAATCTCACCACAGGTTTCTTACAAAGGTGTTTTGTACACTCAGAAAATTGAAAAAAGGTGGGATCCGAACTACCGTAATCCTGAAACAGATATTGTTGTTCCATCTGTTGTGAACGATACTTTAAGGGGATTTTTTTACGGGCAAGCGGTAAATCCTTCAATTAGTGCAGGATACAGCCCTCAGATATTCGGAACATTTCAGTTTACCAATCCAAATTCAAGGATTCAGGCTATCCGTCATGTGATGAAACCATCTGTAACTTTCAGTTATATTCCTTATCTTAAAGGGTTTAGTACTAAAATGTACAAACAGGTTCAGACTAATAGTGCCGGAGATATGCAGGATTATTCCATTTTTCAGGGAGGTATATACGGAACACCTTCATTATCACAAAGGAGCGGGAATGTATCCTTAAATCTCACCAATATTGTGGAAGCCAAAGTATTTAACAGGAATGACACGACGGGAAAACCTCAGAAAGTCAATATTATAGACAATTTCGGCATTTCAACTTCTTATAATGTTTTTGCAGACTCAATGAGATGGAGTCCTGTATCTATGGTAATACGTACAACCCTGCTTAAAAACATCAATATTTCAGGAAGCAGCTCTTTCTCTCTTTATGGACTTGATAAAAATGGAAGGCAGATAGGAACATATTATTTTACCCGGGATAGAAAGCTTATGCGTATGACCGGTTTTTCTGCGGGACTTGATTTCAGCGTTAACGAGCTTCTTAAAAGGGATGAGACAAAAAAAAAGACTTCAACAACTCAAACCTCCGTACGACGGTCTAGCCCTGATTCACGCCAAGATCAAACCGCAATGAATCCTGCTGATCAGCAGAATACCGGTGAAAGTCTGTTCGATGAATATGGATATTTGAAATTTGATGCACCATGGACGATGAATGTCAGTTATAGTTTTAACTATTCCAAACCGGCATTTAAATCAATGTTGACACAAAACCTTTCTATAAGCGGACATGTTGCCCTGACAAAGAAAATGGATATTACATACAGAACAGGTTATGACTTTACCCAAAAGATTATAACTATGACACAAATTTCAGTAACACGCGACCTGCACTGCTGGGATATGAGTTTTAACTGGATACCCAATGGTTCAATGAAAATGTGGGAATTCTCAATCAGGGTCAAAGCAGCAGTTTTATCTGACCTTAAGTATGAAAGAAGAAAAGATTATCATGATAATTATTAACCGGGATGATTTATGAAAAGAATAATCAGAACATCAGACGCCCCTGCAGCTATAGGCCCTTACAGTCAGGCTGTTGAAATAAACGGGATACTTTATATTTCAGGACAGATACCTGTCGATCCGGAAACAGGTAAAATTACTGCAGGAGATATTACAGCTCAGACAAAACAGGTATTTAAGAATATTGAGGCTATACTTAGTGCAGCAGGATATAGCTTTGCTGAGGTAGTTAAATCTACCTGCTTTTTAACAGATATGTCAAACTTTAAAGCCATGAATGAAGTCTATGGATATTATTATTCTGAAAATCATCCTGCAAGAGCTGCTTTTGCAGTAAAAGAATTACCAATGGGTGCATTGATTGAGATTGAAACTATTGCAGTAAAATAAAAAAGACTGAGTTAATCTGACCCAGTCTTTTATATTACATCGGAGTATTATTATTCTGCAACTATCTCAAAATCAATCTCAACTTTTACATCTCTGTGCAGTTTTACAACAGCTTTGTACTTACCGACCTCTTTAATAAGATCTTCCGGAAGGGAGATACTCTTGCGATCGATTTCGAATCCTTTTTCCTTGAGTGCTTCGGCAATTTGTATTGTGTTGACAGATCCGAAAATCTTTCCTGAAGAACTTGTTTTTGCCCCGACAACAATTTTTAAATCAGTCATTTTTGCTGCCAGATCCTGAGCTTCAGCTTTTATTTTTTCTTCCTTATGAGCTCTCTGTTTAAGGTTTTCAGAATGCATCTTTCTTGCCGATGGTGTTGCTGCCATGGCATATCCTCTCGGGATCAGGTAATTTCTGCCATATCCGTCCTTAACATGTACCAGATCGTCCTTTTGTCCAAGTTTCTGAACGTCCTGTAATAATATGATTTCCATTTTTTATCCTCCTTATTTTAACAGGTCAGTAACGTAAGGAAGAAGGGCAATATGACGTGCTCTTTTTACAGCTTTTGCCACTTTCCTCTGATATTTAAGTGATGTACCGGTAATCCTGCGAGGTAAGATTTTACCCTGATCATTCAGGAATTTTTTCAGGAACTCCGGATCCTTGTAATCGATATAGCGGATTTTGTTCTTTTTAAAACGGCAGTACTTCTTTTTCTTTACCTCAACTGTCGGTGGAGTCAAATATCTTATTTCTGATTCATTCTGTGCCATATCTTATTCCTCCTTCAATTTTACTGATTCTTTTTGTTTCCTTTTTTTCTCTGCATACTCAACAGCAAATTTTTCCATCCTGAATGTTAAAAACCTGATAATCCTTTCATCACGGCGATATTGGACTTCGAGTTTTTCAATTAGGGTTCCTGCACCTTTAAATTCGATCAGGTAATAGAAACCTGTCGACTTTTTCTGAATAGGGTAGGCCAGTTTTTTAAGGCCCCAGTTTTCTTCATGAATGATCTCACCATCGTTTTCAGTGATGATCTTCTTGAATTTTTGTACCGCTTCCTTCATCTGGTTCTCAGACAAAACGGGAGTTGCTATGAAAACGGTTTCATACTGATTTAACATAGTAATTATTTCTTTATTAATTTAATGAATTTGGCTCGCAAAAGTACAATTATTTTCTTTTAAATAAAAAATATTCCAGAGAAAATTAAAACTTTGAAAGTTCAGGCAGTTCCAGAATCGCGGGTAACATCTTTATAATTTTCTGCACACATCCTTTCCGGAAGGCTTTTTAACTATATTTGTAATGTAAAATCTTTCAGTACAGCGAGCCAGTATTATATGGAAAACTTTATCGTTTCAGCCCGGAAATACCGTCCTGCCACTTTTGATATGGTAGTCGGACAGGATACTATTACAAATACGCTGAAAGGTGCCATTAAAAGCAACCATCTTACGCAGGCATATCTTTTCTGCGGACCAAGAGGTGTCGGTAAAACAACCTGCGCCAGGATTTTTGCAAAAACTATAAACTGCAATAATCTTAAGGAAAATGGTGAAGCCTGCGATAAATGTGAGTCGTGTTTGTCATTTAATACCTTGAGATCCTTTAATATACATGAACTTGATGCTGCATCAAACAATAAGGTTGAAGATATAAGAAGCCTGAATGACCAGGTCAGAATACCTCCGCAGATCGGA
>Ga0079037_100002066_pt1 | contig 10825 bp, 12 predicted proteins | sample Mud3Dept4metaG_FD_71479 | JGI IMG/M metagenome (GOLD analysis project Ga0079037, IMG submission 71479) | Freshwater wetland microbial communities from Ohio, USA, analyzing the effect of biotic and abiotic controls - Mud 3 Core 4 Depth 4 metaG | ecosystem: Environmental > Aquatic > Freshwater >... | reverse complement strand
GGCGTTGATCGGGATCGGGCTCATGTACGGGCCCATCAGGCCGCTGACGAACGCCATCGGCAGCAGGGCTGCGATCACCGTGAACGTCGCCAGGATCGTCGGGCCGCCCACCTCGTCCACTGCGCGCGGGATGATCTGGTCCAGCGGACCGCTGCCGAAACCCATGTGGCGATGGATGTTCTCCACCACGACGATCGCGTCGTCCACCAGGATGCCGATCGAGAAGATGAGCGCGAACAGCGACACGCGATTGATGGTGAAACCGTAGGCCCAGGAGGCGAACAGCGTCGCTGCCAGCGTAATCACGACCGCGGCGCCGACGACGATCGCCTCGCGCCAGCCAACCGTGAGCCACACGAGAAGCACGACGGAAGCCGTCGCGAACATCAGTTTCTGGATGAGCTTCAGCGCCTTGTCGTTCGCGGTTTCCCCATAGTTGCGCGTGACCGTCGTCTCCACTCCCTCCGGGATGTAGGAACCGCGCAGCTGCTCGATCCGCTGCAGCACCGCATTGGTGACGTCGATGGCGTTCTCGCCGGGCTTTTTCGATATCGCAAGCGTGACGGCCGGGGCCGTCCCGGCCAGGTCGATGCCTTTCTGCGCGCCCGCAGGGCCGGCGCCGAACGTCACGTACTGTTCGGGCTGGTCGGGACCGGCGGTGATGGTCGCGACGTCCTGCAGGTAGATCGGCCTGCCCTCGCGCACCGCGACGACCAGCTGGGCGACCTCGTCACGGTCGGCGAGGAATTCGCCCGCCTGCACCGGCACGTTGCCGCCGTTCGCGACGAGCGTGCCGGCGTGCTGTACGACATTGGCCGCCTGGAGCGAGGCGGCAAGCTCGCTCACGGTGAGACCGTAGCCCGCGAGACGCTGCGGATCGAGGCTGACGTGCACCGTCTCGTCGGGACCGCCGATGGTGTAGACGTTGCGAGTGCCCGGCACTCGCTTGATCTCGGCCTCGATGGCGTGGGCGACCTGCCTGAGCTCGTAGGCGCCGCGCTGCGGATCCCTGGTCCAGAGCGTTACGCTCAGGATCGGCACGTCGTCGATGCCCTTCGGTTTGACCAGCGGCTGGAGGATGCCGACGTCCGCCGGGCGCCAGTCCTGGTTGGAATAGATTGCGTTGTAGAGCCTGACGATTGCGTCGGTCCGGTCCTCGCCGACTTCGAACTGCACGGTCAGCACCGCGGCGCCGGGGCGCGAGACGGAATAGATGTGCTTGACGCCGGAAATCTCGGCGAGGACCTTTTCCATCGGCGTGGTGACCAGGGTCTCGACCTGGTTGGCGCTTGCTCCAGGAGCGGGCACGATGACGTTCGCCATCGTGACGTTGATCTGGGGTTCTTCCTCGCGGGGAGTGACCAGCACGGCGAAGATACCGAGCAACAATGCCGAAAGCCCCAGCAGGGGCGTCAGCTGGTTGTCGAGGAAGAACGCGGCGAGCCGGCCGCTGATACCGAGCTTCTCAGTCATGCTTCGGCGCCGGTTGTCGCGCCTGGACACCCGCAGCGGCCGGGTCGAGCGCTACGAGATCGCCGGCGGCGAGCCCTGCCAGTATTTCGACCCGCTCACCCCGCGCATGTCCGAGCCTCACTTGCCGCAGCGACACCCGCCCGTCCGGCGCGACGACATAGACCGCACGCATCTCGCTGCGTTCGACGATCGCGGACCGTGGCACCAGCAACAGCTGTGACTCGCCGGTGACGAACCCGACCTTGACGAACATGCCTGGCGCGAGGCCCCGCATGTCTTTCGGCAACTCGATCCGGGCGCGGAAGGTGTTGGTCTGCGGGGCAGCGGACGGATAAAACGTGATGGCGGTGGATTCGATCCGCCGGTCATCCACGTACACGGCAGCCTTTTTCTGCGCGCGCACCTCCTCGACGATGCTTTGCGGAATCTCGACGATCACCCGCAGCGCATCGAGGGACGCACCGGCGATCAGTGGCGTGCCCGGTGCGACGGTCTCACCGACCTGCACGAACTTCTGCGTCACGACACCGGCGTAGGGAGCCCGGATCTCGGTGTAGGACGCACCTTCCCGGGCCGCATCGAGCGCGGCCCGCGACGCCACCAGCCGGGCCGCAGCGGCGTCCCGCGCAGCCGTCGCCTCGTCGAGCGTCGCCTTGGCGACGACCTGGCGCGAGTACATGTCGCGGATCCGGTCATAGCGGGCCTGTGCCTCGCTCTCGCGGGCAGTTGCCTCCTTGAGCGCCGCCTGTGCCTGGGTGAGCCCCGCCACCTGCTCCGTGCTGCGCAACCGCATCACGAGGGTACCGGCGGGCACGTAGTCGTTCACGTCCACCTTGATTTCCGTAACCCGGCCGGCGGTCTGGGCAGAAACCGTCGCCTGGTTGACCGCCTCGACAGTGCCGTCGAGCATCCGCTCCATCGGCGCGGCTTCCGCGCCGACCCTGACGGTCGCAAGCTTCGGTGCGGCGACGCTTGGCGCGCCCGGAACGGACAGAAGCAGCAATGCCGCCATCGCCGCCACGGGATCGGTCCATCTCATTGCGTTCTCCGGCGGGAATCAGAAGGCAGCGCCGGAGCGGACGCCGGCCTTGCGCAGGATGAGCGCCAGTGGACAGAAGCCGGTGAACGCGGACTGCAGCAGGTTGGCGCCGACGAAGGCCGTCAGCCAGTACCAGTTCGGGCTCACGAAGTGGCCCAGCAGCAGGCTCGCCAGCACCATCGCGCCCGCGAAAGCCAGGACGAATCTGTCGATGCTCATGGTCGGGAACTCCTGCGTATCAACGGCGGCCGTCGTCGACGACGCGGCCAGTCTGGGGATCGACGCGGATGAGCGGCAGGCCTGCCGCTTTCCAGGCCTGGATGCCTCCCGCGAGGTGCGTGAGATGGCCGAATCCTGCTGCCTGCAGTTTGTGGGCAGCCATCAACGACCGCTTGCCCGAACCGCACTGCAGGACCAGCTTGCGACCTTCGAGCGGAAGGGACTTCGGGTCGAAGGTCGAGAGCGGATAGAGCAATGCGCCGTGGATTCGCTCGACCGCGTACTCGTTAACTTCGCGGACGTCGACGAGGAGGATCTCGCCGGCTTCAAGCCAGGCGCGGACCTGTTCGGGCGTGGCATTGGTGACGTGGGTGTCGTGGTGGGTCATCGGAATTCTCAGGGGAGTGACTGGTGATGATTACTGGACGTCAGCGGGGGCGTCAGAGGGGCCGGCCGAGGACGTTGAGCGGCACGCGCAGGTAGCTGACGCCATCCGCGTCGGGGGGCGGCAGATGCCCCGCGCGGATGTTGACTTGCACGGCGGGAATCAACAGGTTCGGCACGTCGAGCGTGGCATCTCGCGCGCGGCGCATCTGGACGAAGGCGTCCTCGGAGACTCCGTCGCGAAGGTGAATGTTGGTGGCGAGTTGTTCCGCGACGGAACTCTCGCAGCGAGGTTCACGCCCGCCGGGGGAGTAGTCGTGACACACGAACACACGCGTTGCCGGCGGCAGCTGATAGAGACGCTGCACTGAGCGATACAGCGCGGCGGCGTCACCACCGGGAAAGTCGCAGCGTGCGGTGCCGCCGTCCGGCATGAAGATCGTGTCGCCGACGAACAAGGCATCGCCGACCAGGTAGGCGACGCTGTCGTTCGTATGGCCCGGAACCGGGAGCACCTGGATCTCCTGCTGGCCGAGCGTCAACCGCTCGTCGTCCGCCAGCAATCGGTCAAAGTCGCTGCCGTCCGCGGCGAAGCCATCGTCGAGACCGAAGATGCGCTTGAACGTCCGCTGCACGTCGAGCACGCCGCGGCCGATGGCGATGCTGCCACCCAATTTCGTGCGTAGATGCGGCGCCGCGGAAAGGTGATCCGCGTGGGCGTGCGTCTCGAGAATCCACAGCACTTCGGCGCCTGCCGCGCGGCAGTGCGCGATGACCTGATCTGCGCTCGAGGTGCCCGTGCGCCCCGAACGCCAGTCATAGTCGAGCACCGGGTCGATCACGGCAGCTGCGCGCGTGCCGGGATCCATCACGACATAGGTCCAGGACCCGGTGGGCTTGTGGTGGAACGCGTTGACTGCGGGTTGCATGGGGTGATTGTCCTCGAGTGGCGGGCACAATATTAGGGATTGCTAAATTAGTCAATGTTGATTTACGATGCGTCCACTGCACCGGAGACCCACCGCATGCCACGCGCTGCCAGACGACGTACCGCAGGACCGCAGATGCCGGACTCGACACGGATCGAAGAGATGCACGCGCACGCGGGCGATGCGGCCCACCTGCTGAAAGCGTTGGGCAATGAACAACGATTGCTCATCCTCTGCCATCTCCTGGCCAGGCCCCTCTCGGTCGGCGAGCTGAACGATCGGCTCGAACTCAGCCAGTCGGCCCTGTCCCAGCACCTCGCCTTGCTGCGCGAGGGCGGGCTGGTGGATACGCGGCGCGAAGCGCAATCCATCTTTTACTCGCTGCCGCCGGGTCCAGTCACCCGCATCATGGCATTGCTGCAGGACATCTATTGCAGCCTCCCGCCGGCGCCGGACGACCGCGCTCCGGCGCCCCGCGCGCCCTGCCAGTGATGGCAGCCGCGCCGCAATCCGCTGGCCCGGACGACTGACGTTGCTCGCCGCGCTGTTCGGGGCCCTGGCGATCGGCCTCAGCCTCGGCCTGCTCGGGTCGGGCGGGTCGATCCTGACGGTGCCGGTGCTGCACTACCTGCTGCAGCAGCCGGAGCAAGTGGCCATCGGTGGCTCGCTGCTGGTGGTCGGTCTGATCGCCGCCGCAGCCTGCGTCCCTTACGCGATCGCCCGCCAGGTGGACTGGCGCAATGTGCTGTGGTTTGGCCTGCCCGGCATGCTCGGCGCATGGCTGGGCGCGTCGCTTGCGCGCTGGGTGCCGGGTACGGCGCAACTCGCATTGTTCGCGTTCGTCATGCTCGTAGCCGCGTGGCGCATGCTGCGGAGCGCACCGGTCACGGCTGGTGACCACCGTTCGCACCTCGTCGTCATCATCGCGGGCGGCGCGGCCGTTGGAGCGCTGAGCGGCCTGGTGGGAGTGGGCGGCGGATTCCTGATCGTGCCCGCACTGGTGCTGCTGGCCGGCGTGCCCATGTCGAGCGCGGTCGGCACCAGCCTCGCCGTCATCGCCTTGAATTCGTTCACTGGCTTCGGCAAGTACCACCAGGTACTGGCCGCCAAGGGACTCGAACTCGACTGGCAGGTGCTGTTGCTGATCGCAGCCATCGGGGTGGTCGGCAGCTTCGCGGGCAATCGCCTCGGCCGGCGGCTGCCTCAGTCCACGCTGCGCCGACTATTTGGAATCTTTCTCGTCGTGATGGGACTCTTCGTTGCAATAGATGCCGGGCCCAAGCTGATGCATTGAACCCGAACGGGCTCTTGCAGGAAGTCCCGCATTGGCATCAAATTAGATGCAGCTGATATGCGGCGCGCACGGGGGCAACATGGACAGGCGAAAATTCATTCTCGGATCCACGAGTGCGCTGACAGGCGGCCTGTTGTTGCCGCGAATCGTTGGCAGCGCGGCAGCTCAGGACTTGCCGGCCGGCGCCGTAGCCTCCGGCATCCTCGACGCGCTGCCGGGCAAGCGGCCGCTCATCAAGCGCAGCTTCCGGCCGCCGAACTATGAAACGCCCGTCAGTTATTTTCGCGAGGCATTCACTCCGAACGATGCCTTCTACGTGCGCTGGCACTCAGGCGTACCGGACATCGCGCTGGCGGAATGGCGCTTGCGGATCTCCGGACCGGGCGTGAAGTCGGAGCGCGAATTCACGCACGACTCGCTGCGGCGCAAGTTCAAGACCGTCGAAGTCGCTGCCGTCAACCAGTGTTCGGGCAACCGGCGCGGGCTCTTCAATCCGCACGTTCCCGGGGTGCAATGGGGTTTCGGGGCAATGGGCAACGCCGTGTGGGGCGGAGTACGACTGAAGGACGTCCTCGAGGATGCCGGGGTCACCGCAAGTGCACTGGAGGTGGTGGGCAACGGTGCGGATGCACCGACGCTCACCGGACCCGACTTCGTCAAGAGCCTGCCCATGTGGAAAGCGCTCGATCCGGACACGCTGATCGCCTTCGAGATGAATGGCGAGCCGCTGCCGACATGGAACGGCGCGCCGGCGCGACTCGTCGCCCCCGGCTGGACCGCAACGTACTGGATCAAGGCTCTCGCGGACCTGACAGTGACTGACAAGCCGTTCGACGGCTTCTGGATGAAAACCGCCTATCGCGTGCCGAAAGGCATGTTCGGCGCCAGCGGCTTCGAATCGCAGGACACCGAGCAGAACTCGCCCATCACCGCGATCAAGGTGAATTCGCTGATCGTCGACCCTGCGCCGGGTGCCGTGCTTGAGCGCGGCAAGCGCATCGAGGTGCTTGGCATCGCCTGGGACGGTGGATCAGGCATACGCGGCGTCGAGGTCTCGCTCGACGGCGGCAAGACCTGGCGCGACGCGAAACTGCAGCGCGAACTCGGGCGCTACTCGTGGCGGCAGTGGCGATATGCCATCAAGCCCGAACAAGCCGGTGCGATGACCCTGATGGCCCGCGCCCATGCACGCGACGGGTCGACGCAGGCAGACACGCTCGTACACAACCCGGCCGGCTATCACCACAACGTGGTGCAGAAGGTGGACTACCATGTCGCATAAGGATGCCGTGCGCCGCGCGATCACGTCCGTCGTGCTGGCTGCTTCGATCGCCACCGCAGCTGCGGACGAAACCAGTATCCGGCTGACTGAAGGCCCGGGCCTCACGCAGGTGCAGGCAAGCTGCTCGATGTGCCACAGCCTCGACTACATCCTCATGAACTCGCCCTTCCAGGACAAAGCGGCCTGGGAGAAGACCGTCAACAAGATGGTCAAGGTCATGGGCGCGCCGATGACGGCGGACGACGTCACCGCCGTCGTCGCGTATCTCGACAGCCACTATGGCAAGGTCGCGCCAGCGGCGCCCTGACAGCAGCTCGGCCGTCGCTCAGTACAGGACCGAGATCAGCGTAAAGCTGACGACGCCCACCAGCAGAGCCGAGAAGAGCCCCACCGCCAGTGGCTTCAGGCCGATGGCGCGCAGGCCCTTGATGCTGGTGCCGAGGCCAACTGCCGCCATGGCAACGGCGAGGCAGTAGGTCGCCACCTGCTTCACGAATCCGACGACCGCCTTCCACTGCCCGGGATCGAGCACGCCGAAGGCACGCTCGCCCATGTCGCCGACCGTGCGCAGGACGCTCATGGCGGCGAAGCCCACGATGAACAGCGGGATCATCGTGTACCACTTGGGCGCGGCGCCGCCCTCGCTCGAGCGGCGATGGTAGAGCACCGCCATGATCGGTATCACGACCAGCATGCTCAGGTTGCGCACCAGCTTGGTGACCGTAGCGACGTCGAGCGCCTGCGGGTCTGCGAAGTACTCCTGGTAGACGAGTCCGGCACCGGCCACCTGTGCCGTCTCGTGCACCGCGGTGCCGAGGAACATGCCGGAGCGGAAGGCATCGCCGTCGAACAGCCAATGCGCCGCGAACGGATAGGCCAGCATGGCGACCACGCCGAACAACGTGATGCACGCCACCGCGTAGGCGGTCTCGTCGTCTTTCGCACCGATCGTGGGAGTCATCGCGACGATCGCGGTGGCGCCGCAGATGCTGGTGCCGACACCGATCAGCGTGCCGAGCCGGTCGGTGAGGCCGACGCGGCGGCTGACATAAGTGACGATCGCGATCGCGGCGACAATGGTGCCGATGATGACGGGCAGGGCCTTCAGGCCGATGGCTCCTGCCTCCACAATCGACAGCCGGATGCCGAGCAGCACGATGCCGAGGCGCAGGATACGCACCACGGAGAACTTGATGCCTGGCCGCAGGACCTCGGGCAGCTTGAACAGGTTATTGACGAGGATGCCGAGCAGGATCGCCATCATGATGCCGCTGATGGCGCCTTTCTGCAGGCCGAGCGCCGGGGCGATCACGCCCGCGAGGTACTCGCCGGTCAGCGCAAGAAACAGGGCGAGCAGGAATCCCCAGATGGCGTTCATGGTGTCGAGTCTCGTCTTATAGTCGCCGGCGGCGCGCGGGTGCGCGCCGCCCCGCGGTCACGGCCTCACCGCTTCCAGCTGTAGCTCACCTCGAGCTCGAACTGATGCATGCTTTCCTCGACCGTCTGCGTCGGATCGAAGTTGTTCGGCCCCTTGAGCGTCTGCTCAGGCGCGTACATGAACGACAGGTTCCATTCGTTGCCGTTGGCCTGCTTCTTCGTGAAACCGACGCTGAAATGGTCCTCCATCACCGCCGGTGCGAGGATGTTGAAGGTCATCTGGTCATTCGGGATCGGCTGGTCGGCGAAGCTGTAGCCGCCCCGCAGCGTCCAGGTATCGTCGAGCTGATAGGACGCGCCGAACTTGTAGACGCTCATGTCTTCCCAGCCGAAGCCGGCGCCGCGGTTGCCGCCGAGACAGCTCTCGAAATCCGTGCCGCCAAATCCGGCCGTCGGGCAATTGAACAGGTTCTGGATCGGGTTGCCGACCGCGCCGACGTCGCTGTACCAGATCTCCTGCCAGTCGAACATCAGCGCAAGGCGATCGTTCGGCTTGACTGCAATACCGATCGTCGCGGTGGCCGGCATGTCGAACCCACCTTCTTCCGCGAAGAGGTCCGCGTAATCACCGAACTCGCCCATCGACATCTTGGTCGTGTAGGCGGCGGCAAAGCTGAACATGTCCACCGGATTCCACTGCAAGCCGATCGAGGCGCCATACCCATAGGACATGTCATGCCCGTTGCCGGACAGGTTCTTCGGCATGACCGTGCCGCCGCTCCTCGCAAAAGTCTCCGTATAGGGGGCGAACGTGCTGACGCCGCGGGCCTCGAAACGCTGCATCGCAATGATCGCGGATGCGCCGAGCGAGAACTGGTCGCTGAACTTGCGCGCGTACGTGAGGTTCAGGAACGCCTGCATCAGGTCGACGCCGGCCGTGCCGCCACCGTACGTACCGTCGAAAGTCGTGACTGGCGCCGGGCCCGGGCCGTCGGGATCGAAGGTGGCCGTGCCGCCTACCCACTTCGTGTTCATGCCACCGCGCGCGTAGAAAGCCGCGGCCAGGAAGTCTGCATCGCTCAGGGCCCAGTTCATGCCGGCGAAGGGAATCGGGAAGAACTCGTTCTCGCTGTCGATCTTGTTCGGGCCGATGGTGAACGCGCCGCCGTTGCCATTGGCCAGGCTGGGCGACGTTTCATAGTCACGCATCGGACTGAAGATGCTTAGGCCGGCGTCGATGCTCTCCGGCACGAAGGCGATGTTGGCCGGGTTGGTCGCGAGCGACATCACTTCCTGCGGATTGGCGCTGCCGGCGCCCGCCTGCGCCTTGCTCTTGGTGCCCGTGCCGGTCGTGTAATACCCGTTGGTTGCGGACGCACTGCCCGCGGCGAGTGTCAGCGCGACGAACAGCCCGACGAGATTTCGGCCTTGCAGCTTGCTCATGAGATCCCCTCTGACCGTGCCTGCGGTCGCGTGTGAGATAAATTAGACAACGCTAAATTTTCGGCGCGGGCGATGTCTCGCCGCAACTCGGGTTTTCCGATATCTAAGTGCTTGAACCAGGAACCGTTGCCTTCAGGCAACGAAAGCCAGCTTCAGGCCTTGCGCTTCAGGACAAAGCGGTAGACGTTGCCGTCCACGGATTGCTCGACGAGCTCGTGGCCCGTCGTGCGGCTGAAGGCCGCAAAATCCTTCACGGCGCCGGGATCCGTCGCCAGCACCTCGAGGGTGGCGCCGGCAGGCATCGCGGTGAGCGCCTTCTTGGCCCTGAGGATCGGCAACGGGCAGTTCAGCCCTTTCGCGTCCAGTGTCTGGTCAGCCATGGTGCAATTCGGCTCCGTGGTCGTGGGTCGTTCAGATGAACAGGTTGATCTCGGACTGGGTGGCAACCTCGATGTAGGTCGCGGCGCCGCCGAGCTCGATGCCGGGGATCATGTCGTCGAGCGTGTACTCGAACAGGTCCATGGTCATCTGGCAGGCGATCATGCGCACCTCGGATTCGAGCGCGAGCGCCCGCAGTTCGGGGATCGAGGCGACCCCCTTCTTCTTCATCATGTTCTGCATCATGACGGTGGCCCCGGCGTCGACGCCCGGGATCATCGAGGCGAAGTTGGGCATGCCCATGTGCCCGCCCATCATCGGCATCTTCATCGCCGGGTTGCCGAGCGGCGTCATCTTCAGGTCGAGGTCCTTGAGCAGCAGGGACAAGCCGTAAAACGTGAAGAAGAGCGTCACGTTGAGCCCCATCGCTGCCGCCGTCGTCGACAGGATGAACGGCGGGTACGCCCAGTCGAGCGAACCCTTGGTGACGATGATGGACATGCTCTTGGTGCCAGACGAATCGGTCATGGACGATTCCCCGCAGGATGTTCGTTGGATCTCCGGGCAAATTAACAGAGACCTCTTTATTAGCAAAGTCGAATAACTTACCCTCGGCCCGTGAACGATAGGTGTTTTCCACAGCAGTCCTTGCGGCATTGCAACATCGCCGCAATGGCGGGAAGCGCGCCACCCGTGCTCGTTGGCAGCCCGTATTGCCGGGCACAGGGTTTCGGACGCAATCACCCGCTGGCCATTCCCAGAGTCGCGACGGTACTGCGTTTGTGCGAGAACCTCGGCTGGGTCGACGAGTCGTCGATGCGCGCCGCGCCCGCTGCCGATCTCGCCAGCCTGGTTCGATTCCACGATCACGAGTACGTCACGGCACTCCGCGACGCAGACGCGGCCGGACAGGTCACCGCCGCCGTACGCGAGCGCTTCGGCTTCGGCACCCTGGAGAATCCACTGTTTCCCGGCGTGTTCGCCCGCGCCGCGACGGCCGTTGGCGG
>Ga0079037_100002065_pt1 | contig 10825 bp, 9 predicted proteins | sample Mud3Dept4metaG_FD_71479 | JGI IMG/M metagenome (GOLD analysis project Ga0079037, IMG submission 71479) | Freshwater wetland microbial communities from Ohio, USA, analyzing the effect of biotic and abiotic controls - Mud 3 Core 4 Depth 4 metaG | ecosystem: Environmental > Aquatic > Freshwater >... | reverse complement strand
CTGTTCCACGGCAACAATATCGTCTGAGCCGAAGATGCCAACATCCGGCAGTATGGACATGCTGGTGAAACCGAAGCAGTCACACATGGGGGTCATTTGCGTGGCAAGATTGATATGAATGGCCTTTCCGGGTTGGAAGGTGGACATTATTTCCTTTACCGAAATTGCGCAGGCTTCCATGAAGGTCCGGAAATTAGCCTCGGCGATCTTCAGGCTGCCCGGGGGAGCCACCAGCAGGCAGCGACCGCACTGGTTGCATTGTTCTATATGCAGGTGCATGGTGCCGGGAACCTTTTTGTCTTCCACGATGGCTTCGAAGGGACAGGCAGCTGCGATCTTGGGGATGGTCCTTGCCGGATCCGGGCAATTTTCGGGGAACCAGTATTGGTCGAAATGCATGGCATCATGCATCTGGCCGCGCGTCTCACCAGCCATACAGCCCAAGGCGAGGTTCTTAATGGCTGCTCCAAAAGCATTGGTCGGATGGCCCTTGACATGGGCGAAATTGACCAGGAAGGTCGCATCCTGGATGAACCCGGCCACTTTCCAGGTTTGAATGTTCTTAAAAGGTCGTTTGTGTTCGTAGTAGTATTTCTCTTCCGGCCCGGCAGCGGGATAAATCGGGCAGCCCAGGGTCTCTGAAGAGTATCCGCGCAATTCAGCGCCGGCGGTATCCCAGGGAACGTCGGTAATGAACGGTTTGCCGCCGCCGTCCTTGATGGCTTGGACAACCTTGCGGACAAAAATCGGGTGGATGGTGGCGTAGCCAATGTTGTTGGAAGTGTGCATTTTGATGACCACCTGTTCACCCTTCACCCGGTCGCGCAGATGGAGTCTTTCAAGAATTAAATCGAGTTTCGCCGGCAGCGTTTCTTTCGCTTCCAGGAGAGACTGGCGTGCTGAACCGAAATATACTTTACTGGTCATACCTTGATACCCTGGTCCTTGTTGGAACGTTTTGCGATGCAATAAGAATGGAGGCGTATTACTTTCTTTTCTTCTTTCGCAGGAGTTCCCGGTGAACCGTTCCTTTCAATGAGATGCCGAATTATAACGGAGGAATAATAAGAAAAACAAAAAACAGGAAACAAAAGATAAAAAAACGTAAAGGACGGAAAACGTAAAAACTTAAAACGCAAAGAAAACAACAAGGACGAATAAGGAAAAATGTTCTTAAAAGTATGGGATTAAATATGATGGATGGTTTGGCATGTAAAAAAACAGGACTGCATTTCGGCAGTCCTGTCATATTCAGTGAGATGAACTATCCAACCGGTGTTTGCTCTACCGGGTTGACAACGGTGCTGCGTACGCTCAATATTCTTTTCAAAAGATCGAACCAGAAAGGTGCACCTTGGGCAGCGGCTGCGCCTGTCATCATCAAGCCCAGCACTTTTACCAACCAACCATAAATATCCACTGGTAGATTGTCCAGTTTCCTGCAAATTGCCTGACCCTCTCCATCAAGGCTGGGAATTCCCCATGCCTTACCTTGCTGGAAAGGCAGGAGCGAGCATGATCGTCCTTCTGTATTGAATGGGGCCGTTGTCCAACCGAAGGGAATATTTAATGCCTGCAATTGGATCTGCAAGGCCGGGATGCTCTCGAGAGGCGGCAAAACCGACCCTTCCTGAGACGAGGCAGGCGGCGTATAACTCTCCACCTGGGCAATGATCGCCTGGCGTAAGATTGGTTCACGCCACAGGCTGGTTGCTACGTGGATTGTATCCACATTGAACGAAAGGGCTAGAATGATGCCAATAATGAAAGAGACCAATTGGGCGTGGCGTTTATAGTCGCTGGAGAGTCGATCCATCGCATCATTAAACCAGCTCTCCAGGTTGAGCCGGGTGGCAGTTGCGGCCTGCTCTCCAGTCAGCCCATATCCTTCAGACTGCCTGGCGATGGCGGTGATGGACTCGCCAAGCCGTGGATTGGTTTTTTCCAATGCCAGCCTGCCGAGATTGAATTGGCGCAACGCCAGGCCTGCATCGGGTTCCGATATGGATCCTATGGGCAGCTTTTCGGCAAATTGCCCATAGTAATCATCCACTTGCAGGAGCAGTTTATCGATTGTAGGCTTGATCTCCGGATATTTTTCCCCATACGTTTGTAATTGAAGCTTCAGGGTATCCAGCGCGGCAATTCCGAGACCGGAGGATGTGACATTCCTGGCAGTTTTCAAAATCGAATCCCAATCTTCCCTGGCACGGTCCTGTCCTTCCGGGCTCTCGATGGTTGCCAGTTGTTTTTCAAGCTCTTTCGTGATCTCCTGCACGGGGTTGCTGTCCGTTCCGGCCTGTATAACCAGTTCGAACAGCGTCGCAGCGAATTTATCAGCAGGGATATGGGCTGGAAGGCGCGTCTTTTTACCGTTCTTGTTGGTGCGAATATAAAGATTGGTGATGAGGGGGTATTCATAGAACAGCCGGGTCAGGTTTTTGCTGCCCAACATCTGAAAGATAGCTGTTTTCAAGTTCTTTGCGCGCAGGTTAACGATAGTACTGATCCATTCCTGGAAGGACATAGTTGCGATGCTTATAACCAGCCAGACGAAGACCAGGCCGACAGCAACCTCGAGAATTTCCTGAAGGTACATGGAAGCCTCCACGATAATCAATAATTCAGTACTTCCAGTATATAAAAAAACCGCCTCCCGTACAAGGTTCATTAATATGATGGTATGTGATGGGTGAAAAGTATAGGGATTAGTAGGATAGCCAGGTGTTTAAAGAGGATTTAAGGATCACAATGTACTGAATTTATCCACCCTCATGACAACCTTCATGATCAAATAAGAAATTTACAAGGGGTCTTTTTCGACCTCAACCAGCAGGTCCGGGAGCTGCTCCAGCGCGGTAATGACCGCCTGTGGCTGGATCGTTAATTCACCTTCTTCCGGTACCTGGGCACGCCGTGTGATCCAGATACTATAAATGCCTGCCTGGTTCGCTCCTTGGATGTCCGCTTCGAGGGTGTCGCCTATCATGGCAACCTGGTGGGGTGGAAGGCTGAAATGATCCAAAGCAAGTTGGAAAATACGCTCATCAGGTTTCCGAAAGCCGCAACCTGCGGAGGTGATGATGATTTCGAAAAAATGCCGCAAGCCCCAGCGATCCACCAATTGCTGGACATTTTTATCGTCAGAGGTGTTCGAGATCATCCCCAGGCGATATCCGGTTTCCCTTAGTCTATTGAGGGTTGGGACAGCATCGGCTTCGATATACCAATTCTGCTGGGTTATGGAATACATGGCGTCCAGACCAGCGCGAACAACCGCAACCGGGACATCTTTGAATCCCTTTTGCTCCAACAATTCAATTAAAAGGGAAAAGGTTGTTTTCTCGAGTAAATTTACACCACGAAATGCATAATAGGAATCGAGAAAAGTCTCAAATTCGCTGGAGAATGCTTCAAGTTCAAGCTGGATGCCAGCCTGGTGTAGTCTCTCCACGAGAGCCTGGTCAGCCTGCTTGAAAATAGGCAACCAGGGGTCCTTCGAATAGATCAGGGTCGAGCCGAGATCGAAAAGGATGACCCTTAATGGGGTGGGTGAGTTTGGCATGATGGCTGAATTATAGCGTGCAAACTGGGACCACGTACAGTAGGAAGAATTATTCGTTTAATTACGGGCCCTGGGGATGATCAGCCAGGCCAGCAGGTAGAGTCCCACGCCAGGCACACCGCCCGGGATCAAGGCAATCAGGAAAGCCAGCCTGAACCAGATGGCACTGATCCCGAAGAACTCCGCCAGGCCACCGCACACACCGGCAATAATATGGTCGTGGCGGGAGCGGCGCAAGGGATTTTTAAGGGTGGTCGCATTCATAAGATCTTCTCCGATAGCAAGGTATATCCTTACATACGAAGAAGGAGCATGGCGGTTTTACAAAGCGAAAAAATTTATGCGCTTTTAATATAAATACCCGTCGGGTCCAGCTCTTCCCGCAGGATGACGAGTTCTCTTTCAGTTACCGGGGCGGTGATGCGCAAGTTTCCGGCCACTTTCAGCATCCAGCCAGTGTTTTCAATTGCTTCCCCGGCGTTCTTACCGGGATGCAGGGCTGTCAAAACCAGTTCGCCGGTTTCGTCGGGTTCCATGATTCCAAGGTCGGTTACCACGCCGAGCGGCCCCTTGCCACGCAAACCGGCTTTTTGCCTTCCATCCCGGCCATCCAGGAAACCGGCGGATGTCAGGAAATCCACCTTTTCAGGGAAACGCCGTTTCTGGTGGGGGGTCATGATGTAACAGCGATTGGCCCAGGCAGCGATCTCCTGCGCTCCTCCGGAACCAGGCAGCCGGATTTTAGGCTGCGTATAGTCTTGGCCGATAAATGTCGCGTTGATGTTGCCGAAGCGATCAATCTGCGCGCCCCCCAGGAAACCCACATCCACGTTGCCGCGCTGGAGATAATTGGCAAAAATATCATACATGCTGACCACCGATAATGCACCACTGACCAGGGTGGGGTCGCCGATGGAGAGCGGCAGGCGGTTCGGTTCTGCCCCGATAACGCCGGCCTCATAAATCATCACCAGGTTTGGGGCATGCGTCCGCTTGGCGAGGTTGCAGGCCAGGTTGGGCTGCCCGACACCCACGAAGACCACATCGCCATCCTTCAAGAGCCGGGCGGCATTGATGATCATTAGTTCGGAAGAAGAGTAGGAGAGTTCTATCATAGTATCTCTTGTCCTTGATCAATGTCATCTTCGTGCAAAGGGGAAGGGGAATAGGGGGCAGGGGTTTCATGAACTGCTTTGGACGCCTGGCTACGAAGTGAAAATATCGCCGTTGAAAGCATTTTCCGTATTTCGGTATTTATTGTAAGAATCTTCTTGATATTCTCAAGATCACCTATTTTGCAGTCAAGGGCAGTATTGAGCCAGTGATCAACCTCATTTGCTGATCCTTGTGCTATTATCAGAAAATGGATGTATTCCTGCCCTTTGTGTCTTCCATGTCCTTCGGCGATATTCGCACCTATTGAAGTTGCCGCACGGAAAAGCTGTCGTGAAATCTCCTGAGCTTGAAAACCTTTCGGCCAGGTTCTAATTTCATCGTTAATTCCTCTTACAACCTGCCGTGCCTTCTGGTAGAAAACCAATTCACGATAATCCATACCCTAACCCTTTACCCTTCACCCCTGTCTTCAATAATTCCCATAATTGACCGGCTCACTGAACCTGGGACGGACCGCGAGGCGTTTGTGGGTATCGAGGCCGAGCTTTTTCCAATACTCACCCCGGTCCTTGACACCAAAAACCCATTCATCCAGATACGATCGGACAGATTCGACCGATTCACTGATCTTGTCCCATTTCAGGTAAAAATCATTATCGCGATCGTAATACCCCTGCGCGTAGGAGGGATGGGAAGCATATGGAACGTGACATACTGCCGCGACGATGAAGCCGGGGATGAGTGTACGGTTCGGGTCGGAGCGGATGACAGCTTCGTCAACGATCTCTTCGGCAGTCAGGATGACGCGTTTGGCCGCGAAAGCGGACTCTTTTTGCTCGCCAATGATCCCCCAGAGATGGCCGTTGCCACTCCTATCGGCACGCTGAACATGCACGATGGCAACGTCCGGGTTGAGGGCCGGGACGGTGACAACTTCCTGCCCGGAATAGGGATCGACCACGCGGCGGATGTGCGGGTTGGCTCCTTCCAGGTCCGTGGCAGCGGTCTGGTTCATCGGCATGAAAGGCAAACCCGCTGCACCGGCCTGGAGGCGCGAGATCATGCCAAAGTGGGAATATTCCTCCCACTCGATTTCGCCTTGCTCAATCGCGTTACGCACGATCCGCAGGGATCCCACGCCGGGGTTGCCCATATAAGAGAAAATCACCTTACGGGCACATCCAGCTGCCACCATCTGGTCATAGATCAAATCAGGGGTGGCGCGTGCCAGCACAAGCTCCCGTCTGCGCTGGCGAATGATCTCGTGCCCGGCTGCGAAGGGAATCAGGTGGGTAAAACCGGCAGCATAGATGGTATCCCCATCCTGCACATAATTGGTAATGGCCTCTGAAAGGGGCATAAGTTTGTTCATGGGCATTTGGATTATTCCTGTTGATTTTCTTCCGTTCCCTCTTCCCGCTCCTGGCTGGCGCGCTCACGCTCATATCGGGCTTTCCCAAGGCCTCTGCCAGCTCTTGCCGGCCTTCCGCGCGGTATTTTAGTTAATTTACCTTCACGACGCTCGTGGCTGCGTTGCCCTGCCCTGCGGACAAAAGTAAAACGTCCACTATCTTGCACTGGTTTGTTCCGCCGCAGCATGAATCCGATGAAAAATGCAGCGAAGGACAGGAACAAGTAAGTCGCGTTGGTACCTTTGGATAGGATCGATGCGATAAAAATGACCATCAAAGTCAGGCCAACCAGGTGGAAGAACGTTCCAATGCGATGACGAGTTTCCATGTCCAAAAAGAAAGGGGCACAGCCAACCTGTGCCCCTGAAGGAGATGTATTACTTGATGAGAGTTCGGATTTGCTCGTGCATATAAAGGGGCAGGTAATAGTGGCCGCCGGCATTCTTGCCACTGGAACCGGAACCCTTCCAGCCACCGAAAGGTTGGAAGCCCGGCCAGGCACCCGTTGTGGCGCCCTGTGGACGGTTGGCGTAGGTGACACCTGCTTCGATTTTATCGAAGAACCAATTCACTTCCTCCGCCGAGCCGTAGAACCCGGCGGTCAGGCCATAATTGACGGCATTGGCTTGCAGCATGGCTTCGTCAAGATTTTGAACTTTGGCAATGGTAGTGATTGGGAGGAACATCTCGTATTTCCATAAACGATGTTCCAGCGGCAAGTCAGTGATAAAAGTTGGTTGGCAGTAGTAACCCTTGGCAAACTCACCATCAACCAACACATTGCCACCCGTCAAGAACTTGCCGCCACCATCTGCGGCCTCCTTGGTGAATGCTTTGAAGTCTTCATAAGAGTTCTTATTAATGACCGGACCAAGGAAATTGGCACGTTCGGTGGGGTCGCCGATGGTTAATTTTTCGGCAAGGGTTTTAAGCCTGCCGATCAGTTCATCATAAGCCGGCTCTTCAATAAAAACGCGCGAGCCTGCTGAACATTTCTGGCCCTGCAGGCCAAAGGCGGAGCGAACGATACCAGCCGCGGCACGTTCCAGATCGGCATGGCGCGAGACGATGGTTGGGTTTTTGCCGCCCAACTCCAAAATGATCGGGCGGACATATTTCCCATGGGCAAAATCCTGGTACATTTTCATACCCACGTCGAAGGAGCCAGTGAAGGTCACGCCATCCACTTCAGGGCTATCCACCAGGGCCTGGCCGAGAGTCCGACCTGGCCCGGTGACGAAGTTGCAGACACCCTCCGGCAAGCCGGCATCCCGGAAGCATTCCGCCAGCAGGCGGACTATCCAGGGGGTATCTGTGGCAGGTTTTATGACCAGGGTGTTTCCGGTTACGAGAGCTGAACCAGAAGGGCCACCTGTCAGAGCGGTGGGGAAATTGAATGGTGATACCACCAGCCAGACGCCATAAGGCCGCAGCACTGACATGTTGGTGGCGTCATAACCGACCAATGGGTCCTTGCCCATTTCAACTATAAAACCATTATTGGCTTCCATCCGGTCACAGGCGTACCGGATCAGGTCAGCCGTTTCGGCGATATCGCCCAGGGATTCCATGCGGTTCTTGCCGACTTCCAGGGCCATGACCGGTCCCATTTCAAACATGCGCTGGTCAATCAGGTCAGCCGCTTTGCGGAGCAGCCTGACGCGTTCCTGCCAGGGAGTATGGCTCCAACCTGGGAAGGCTTTACGGGCTGCCGCCAGAGCCTGTTGAGCGTGCTGCTCAGTGCCTTTCTGCATAACAGCCAGCACCCAATCGGAATTGACTGGCGAGCGGTCCTCGAATTTCTCCTCGGCGAAAACATCCTGGTTGTTGATGATCATGGCGTATTCCTTGCCAAGATTAGCCTTGACATTCGCCACGGAAGCGTCAAAACGGGTATGCAACTCTTCCGGCGGGTTGAACATGGTTGCATAAGTCAATTTAAATTCAGTCATATCGGAGTCTCCTTGAAAAGGTCTGTATGATTATCAACAGGAACTTGTCGAGCTTTCCATCTTGTCGGACAATGACAAGTATAGCGTAGAGAGAGTGAGACGTCAAAATAAAACGTCTTCATTTCGGTGTGACAATTTTCCCGATATTGGTGTTTTTACGAGTTGGGCTATAATAATCCAGATAATTTGGAGATGAATTTGCCTTCCAAAAGAATTTCCTCCCTGGACCAATTCCGCGGTTTCGCCATCCTGACAATGGTATTGGCCAACTATATGGGCGGTGTCAAGTTGATCCCGGCCTGGCTGAAACATGCCCCTGATATCGGCCTGACCATCATTGATTTGATCGCCCCCTTCTTTATCTTTGCCATCGCATTAACATTTGGCCTGTCTTTTCATCGCCGTGTAGAGAGGGATGGAGCCTTACGTACGTACAGCTATTTCCTAACCCGCTACCTGGCGATCATCGGTATGGGTGCGATCATATCGGCGGGAGAAACTGCCTTAGGCGAGAATCCCAGCGGGATCGACTGGGGCGTGCTGCAAGCAATTGGCATGGCTGGATTGGTTACCTTGGTGGTCATCCGCCTTCCTTCGATCTACCGCTGGTTGGTCGGTGCCGGAATCCTGGTGGCCTACCAACTCATCCTGGATCACTTCCTGCTGAATTTGACGCTGCGTTCTCCGCATGGCGGCCTGTTTGGTTCCATTGCCTGGGCGGCCATGCTCATCCTCGGAACCGTCCTGGCAGACATGTTCCATGGCGAAGGCAAGGCAAAGATGTTTTTCCCATGGGCCTCCCTGGCGGTGCTGGCAGCAGGGATAGCCCTGGCTTTCTTTTCCCCGGTGAGCAAGCACCGCGTCTCGGCTCCGTACGTTCTGATCAGCCTGGGGATCAGCGCACTGCTGTTCCTGGTTTTCCATTGGATGTCAGACATTCGGAATTGGAACGGCCGGCTCCTGCTGGCTTGGGGGAAGAATCCATTATCGCTTTACTTTCTGCACTATATTTTGATCGGTATTTTCTTCCTGCCAGGTATTCCAGTCCTATATGCTAAGGCTCCAACCTGGGTGGTGCTGGTGGAAATCGCCATATTGCTGGTTGGCATCTCATTTGTAGCAATGTGGATGGATCGTAAAAATATCATCATCGCATTGTGATCAATACTTAATGAAAGAAGATGTGTCCGGTTCACTCAAATCAATATGGGGCCGGTGGGGGAGGGTTATCCTTATCCTTTTACTCTTATCGGCAGTGATTTTCTTTACACGGCTTTTTAATCATCCCACAGCTGATCGAACGACAGCAAGCCTAAAGCCTTTATCTTTAGCCGGTTACCAGCGCTTACTAGTTTTAGCCCCGCACTGTGATGATGAGACACTCGGCACCGCGGGCTTGATCCTGGCGGCAGAGCGGGCTGGTATCCAGGTCAGGGTGGTGATCGCCACCAATGGAGATGGGTATTTCTTTGCCACTGCGCAGGACTTTCACAAGTTGTATCCGAAATCCGGTGACTATATTCGAATGGGTGAAGTGCGCCAGCGCGAGAGCCTGGCAGCGCTGCAAATCCTGGGTTTGAAAGCAGAGCAGGTCACCTTCCTGAGTTATCCTGATCGCGGCTCACCTTCTGAATGGAACGACCACTGGTCAGCCCAGATTCCTTACCGTTCGCCATACAGCCAGGATACCAGGAGTCCTTATCCGCTGACATATAACCCGAGGTCGGTCTACGCGGGGGAGGATTACCTGGCAGATATCATGTCCATTTTGAAAAACTTCCGGCCTGACCTGGTCGTTTACCCTCATCCTGATGATGTGCATCCTGACCACTGGGGCTTGAATGTCTTTACCCGGCTGGCAATCGCCGAGGTGACCCATGGAGATGCTTCCTTTCAGCCGACGCAAATCACCTATCTCATTCACAGGCCGGACTTTCCTACGATCCGCGGTCTAAAACCCCAGGATAATCTTATCCCACCCCCGGCCCTGCTTGATATTTATCCAGATTGGTTCCGTTTGGATTTGACACCAGAGGAAGTCATGCAGAAGGGACAAGCTGTGCAGGCATACCGGACTCAGTTGCCGCTTTTGCGCGGATTGATGGATAGCTTCGTGCGCGCCAACGAGTTGTTTGCACCGGTGGATAAAATGGGACTCCCAATAGTTACCAAGGGGGATCCATTCAATCCTTCCACCTGGACTGACGCGAACGGTAATTCCATCCCGCCGGTGGAACGCGATCCGGTGGGTGATTTCTTTGTGCGCAGCGCCATACCCGGGTCGGACCTGGTGGCGGCTTTCCTGGCGCGGGGTCCATCCAATGCCCTTTGGATGTGTTCCCAGGCACGCGATGAGATTTCCGTCGGTCTGACCCATCGCCTGCGCCTGAAGGCGCTGGATGGCAAAGGCATAATCGCTTATGAGGCACGCACGGGGGAAGTCCAGACAGGTTGGAAAAAAGCCAGCCAGTCCGGGGTGTATACCTGCGCCGAGGTGAGCCTGGCCGAACTAGGCAATCCCTGGGCCTTCTACCTGGGCACGGATGTGGAAGGGGGCGGGCGTTTGATCGACCAGACCGGCTGGCAACTGGTGAGCGTCAGCCCGGTTCCCTGAAAGGATTAAGAGATCCATGCATCCGGTGGAAAACAGCTATGATGAATTGAGGCTGTTGGGGAGAACGGAATAACCATATAAAAACTGCTCATCGATCTGACCTGCGCAATTTCCAAATGACAAGGGCATAGAGCAGCAGCGAGACTGACAGGACAATCCACAGATT
>Ga0079037_100002063_pt1 | contig 10826 bp, 10 predicted proteins | sample Mud3Dept4metaG_FD_71479 | JGI IMG/M metagenome (GOLD analysis project Ga0079037, IMG submission 71479) | Freshwater wetland microbial communities from Ohio, USA, analyzing the effect of biotic and abiotic controls - Mud 3 Core 4 Depth 4 metaG | ecosystem: Environmental > Aquatic > Freshwater >... | reverse complement strand
ACCCATGTAATGAGATCACCGCCTATTCCTCCCAGCTCTTCAGGAAAAAGGATGCCCTGAATCCCAATGTCAGCGCACTTCTTAACCAGGTCGTATGGAAATTCTCCGGTTCTATCCAGCTCTTCAGCCCTTGGCGCCACTTCCGCACGGGCAAACTTCCGAACAGTTTCCTGAATGCCTTTCTGTTCCGCTGTCAGCTGAAAATCCATCCTAAGCCCTCCTTCGCTTCAGGTCGTGGACCTCTCAATTTATGATATGATCGATAAATGAATACTTATCGTAAGATCCTCAAAATCAGAGCTACCCCTGGTGTTCCAAATCGTGGAGTATTCTAAATTCTTGCCTATTCTCTGCATTTCTTTGCTAGACCTCTTTTCAATACTCTCAGATAATTTCTTGAGTTGGTCTCCAACACTTTATTCTTGCTGTTTATTGTCTTACAGTCCGATACCTGAGCTACTGCCGCGAACATTCCCCAGATAAGGTCCGGGATCGCTTTACCGTCGATATCGATTATCTCTTCCGAACGGATATGTTTCCCCATTATTCTCCTGATCTTGTTATAAATGTCGCGGCCGAGTGAGTTGATTATCTCTCTCTGTTCGGAACTTATTGAAGTTAGAATCCCAAATTGCTGGAAGATGTGTATGACCACTAAGCCTTCTTTATACTTCTGAAATGCTCGCGTGAACGCCTTCCAGAGCGCATCTATGTCTTCTGTAAAGGTTTTGTGATTCTTCGATTCAATTCGGTCTAACTCCTCTTCCACAAATTCCAGGCATTTTACGGCCAGTGCCATGAATAGATCGTCTTTGCTTTTGAAATACAGATAGATTGTGGCCGTGCTCACTTCTGCCTCAGCAGCGATCTCCTCGACAGTCGTAGATGAATACCCTTTCTTGGTTATCACCTTCCTCGCCGACTCAAGGATCAGTTCGATTCGCTGTTTCCGTTCCCTTTCTTTTCTGTCTTGTATGCCCATATGGTCTTATACTCAGTAATGGATGTTCGTCGTACGACCTAGCCAAGCCACCGTTTCCGACGTTTGTAATGCTTGACCTGGCGATAATGTTTACGCTCTCCTGATATGCTCATCCCCAAATAGAATTCCTTTATATCCTCATTATTCCGAAGCTCTTCGGCCTTGCCGTGTAAAACAATCCTTCCGTTCTCCATCACATAACCAAGGTGCGATATGGCCAGGGCAATGCGAGCATTTTGCTCAACAAGTAGCATGGAAAGTTTTCTCTCGTAATTGACCGTCCGGAGAGCGTCGGAAATTACCTTAAAAATTAGAGGGGCGAGTCCCATTGATGGTTCGTCCAAAAGCATGAGCTTTGGACGTGCCAGTAAGGCTCGCCCCAAAACCAGTATTTGTTTTTCTCCCCCTGAGAGATATCCGGCGGCTCTCTTCTTCAATCGTACTAGGATCGGGAATAGTTGAAAGACCGAGTCCATGTCGGTTTTGATTTGATCTAAGTCCGAACGTAGGTGAGTGCCGACAATCAGGTTCTGCATAACCGTCAAATGCTCCAGCACTCTTCTCCCTTCCAGCACCTGGACGATCCCGAGCCGATAGATGGCCGTAGGGTCCATATGCTCAATCTCTTTGCCCATAAATCGAATATGGCCCCGCGTGACCTCTCCTTCCTCAGCATACTGCAGACCGGAAATGCTCTTAAGGGTTGTAGTCTTTCCTGCGCCATTGGCGCCCAGAAGGGCCACGATGGCCCCATCGGGCACTTCGAGGGAGACTCCCTTTAGCGCAAGAATAAGACGGCTATAAACCATCTCTACATTGACAAGTTCCAGCATCTTCCACCTGGAATCGCAAAACCGGAGGTTACCACTTGGGCACTTCAGGTATAGGCATCCATTCCTTGGAAACCAGCACCTGTTTTCCGTTTTTGACCGTTGTGCCCATACAGGCCAGATTCTTTGCGGGGAAAGGGCGCTCACGGGTAAAATATTGATCATTTGAAAGACCTAACAATTGGGCTGAGGTGGTATTCACCTCAAACATGCTGTTGTAGAGATTTTCCCCGTTCACGGCTTCCGTGCCTTTGGATTTGATCACTCTTTCCACTGCCCTGAAAACCATCGTCGCGTTCATCATGGCTTGAACCGCGGCACCGTTGTAGTCTGCCTCTTTGTCTATTTGGTCCTTGTATTTCGAAAATATTTCATAGGCAGGGACTGAATGATCAAGGGCTGGTCGAAGGGAGTAAGAATCATAGCATCCTTCAAAGTCTTTCAGGTTACCCAAAGCCTTTGCCGACACTTCAATTCCGTTGTGTGAGGACATCCTTATAGGAATTTGCTTGTTCAACGTTTGAAGTGCCCTAAGCGTAGCGATGACTTGAGGAGTGTTGGCATAGACATCAATGAAATCCGGCTTCTCTTTGACAAGACGTGCGATCTGGCTCGTCAGGTCCACGGGTCTTAAAGGCACCCACTCCACGCCGACTACCTCGACGACTGCATCTGCCGCTTCGGCAGCGTACTTCTTGGACGCGGTCACAAATTCTTCGTAGGCCGGGATGCCCTGGGTATTGATTAGAGCAATCCTTATTTTTCGTTTAAATTGTTTGTCGTACATATACTTGTAAAAACCAGCCGCTTCGTGCCAATAGGTCGGGCGAGCATTGAAGACCCAAAATCCCGGTCCCCAGATAAACCCATAGGTGCCAGTAGCCAGAAAAAGCGGAACCTTGTCATTGGGCAACCGCTTCATCAAGGCCGCCACGTCCGGACCGCCAATGCCAAGATGAGCAATGGGTTTGTCGCCAGAAAGGACACCAGGCCACTTGCTGGCCGTTATCGTCGCGTCATAGCGAAAATCATATCCCTTTAAGTCAAGCTGGACGCCTAACCCCTTGCCTACCTCCTGATTCCACCAAGCAAAGATGATCTTTTGTGCGTTGGAAGAGTTTTTCATGATATCCGCATAGGGCCCGGAAAAGTCATATGATGCCGTGACATTGAAAGTTTTCACTTCGCCGAAAGCAACCCCGCTGAATGGGATGCTCCCGAAACAAAGCAAGCCGCTCAAACAACATAAAGAGATGAATTTCACCCGTCGCATCGCCAGCCTCCTTTGGGATCAAAGACATTCAAGATCAAACCAAAAACGACTCTAAAGATCAGTCACCAAGATTTTCTGATTTGTACCTTCTTATCACCTCCCTCCAATTGACAAAATCTCACCCGTCCTTTTCCGAAGCTCTTTATGAGTACGGGAAGGGCCAGATACGATAGGACGCCTTCAAGATTTTCCATCGGTGGACCAAACCTTTCGGCTCGAAGATCAAGAAGAGAACGATTGTTCCTCCTAAAATAATGTTCATTCCCGCAAGCCAGAGGGCTCCCCCACCGATTTGAGGATAATGCTGAGATAGGTAAGGGCCGAGGGTAGTAATCATTTCCTCTAGGCTTCTGATAAACACCGTTCCTAATATGGCGCCCAGGATGTTGCCCATTCCTCCGACGATGATCATGCCGATAAACCATACAGAGTACCAAAGGGTGAACTGGTCGACGGCGACATAACGAATGTAAAATGCCCAAAGGCTTCCTGCGACACCTGCGAAACTTCCCCCGATAAAAAAGGCGGCCGTTTTACAAGAGAGGGGACTGATCCCCATCATTTCCGCCACGATGTCGTTGTCCCGGATGGCAACGAATGCGCGGCCGGTGCGTGTCCTAACCAGATTAAAGGCAAATCCGACAAACAAGACGGTGCATGGCATGACCAGGTAGTAAAGCTTGAATTCATTGTCCAAGGAAATCCCGAGGAAGGTGGCTGGATCGAGATGAAAGCCCATGCTGCCGCCCAAAATGCCGGCAGGCATGCGCATGATCAAGATTGGGAAAATGATTTGGGCTGCAATTGTCGTCAATGCCAGGTAAAACCCTTTTACCCTATAGGCTGGAAGACCAAAAATGATGCCCATGAGCCCACCCCCCAACCCTCCGGCCGGAATGGCGAGATAGAATGGGAGGTGAAAGTTGACTGTCAAAGAGGAAGCCACAAAGGCTCCCATCCCCATAAAAGCCGATTGTCCCAAGTTCAGCAGCCCTGCATAGCCCGTGGTAATCTGCAGGCCCACGATACAGATTATGGTGATCATCGTGATGTTGATCATGGATACAAATCGAACACTGAGTAAGAACGGCGCAAAAAGAAGGCCGATAAAAAAGAGCGCAAGAAAGAGAGCCTGGGGTTTGGTTCGTATATAAGCTCTCTCTTTGTCGTAGGTTTCGAAGTAAATACCGCAAGGAAGCCTGGCCATCCCTATTACACCCTCTCAATAATCTTCCAGCCGAAGAGGCCTTGAGGTCGAATCAACACGATGAAAAGCATCAAGACATAAGGAAACGTTTGAGAAAACCCTCCCCCGCCTAGATAAGGATCGAGGTATGCGCCGGCCACGGCCTCGCCCACGCCTACGATAATTCCCGCTAAGGCCAGCCCCCATATGGATTCGAGCCCGGCGAGAAGAGCCACGGGCAGGGCACGCAGTCCGATTTCCGAGGCCAAGAAATCAAGCGAAGCACCGTTGAGAAAAACGAGTGCAGCAAAGGTGGAGAGACCTCCCCCTATGGCCCAGGCGATGGCGATAGCGGCCCTGACCGAAATCCCCAGCGATTGAGCCACCCGATGATCCTCGGCTACCACGGTGAGTTTCAATCCTTGTTTGGTATGCTCAAACAAGAACGAGATCAGGGCCAAAACGACTATGGAGATGACGCCACCCCAGAAAACAGCCTGATTGAGGATGATCGGTCCTAGCAGGAGAGGCTTTGTCGGAAAAACAGCGGGAAAAGGCCTTTGCTGGGCTCCCCACAGAACAAGCATCACCCCGCGCAATAAGATCATCAAACCGATTGTGGTCATCACCAGCGAGAAGATGGGCTGTCCAATCATGGGCCTGAATATCCCTCTTTCGATCAGAAGCCCGATGAGGATGGAGACGGCAAAACCGGCTGCCAGTCCCAGCCACAGAGGTAATTGAAGGCTGGATGCAAACCACCAGACCAGGAACCCGCCCAGAATGACCATTTCTCCTTGCGCGAAGTTGAGGATTCTCCCGGCCCGGTAGATGACATTGATGGCCAGGGCAATGAGGGCATAGAGCATCCCGATAAAGATACCGGTAATGATGTATTGCAGAAAATCGATCAACTAGGCCTCCTGGTTTCGGCAAGAATTAATTTGTGTAGTGTTCTTCACACAGCCGGACCTGCCGTCTCGATACTTAATCTGCACTTCAAAACAGAATTCTTTTTCTCCTTCATAAATTGCCTTAATCAATCCCTTGTACCGATCTTCAATGAACTCGCGACGAAGCTTTCTCGTGCGGGTGAGCTCCGCTTCGTCCGGATCCAATTCCTTGGGCAGATTGACAAAACATTCAATCTGCGATTTCGTTTCGAGCAGTTGATTTACGTGAGCGACAGCCCCCGCAATCAACTGAATAACCTCTCTCTTTTGCGATAGATCAGGCAGTGTTGCATAGGTAATGCTTTGCCGTTCCGCCCATCGGCTTACATTGTCAAAATCGATATTGATCAAGGCGGAGACAAAGGGTTTGCTTGCATCCCCCAAGGCGATGGCATCTCGGATGTAAGGGGAGAACCTCAAGCGAGTCTCAATGAACTGCGGGGGGAACATATGTCCATCGGACAACCGCCGCAAATCCGACACACGATCTAGGAACACCAGCTCTCCGTTTTCTTTCATCGTCACGGCGTCCCCGGTTGAGAACCATCCATCTTCCAGCTTTTCATTAGTCATCTCGGGGTTTCTGTAGTAGCCGGCAAATCCTGCGCCTCCCCTGGCCAGGAGTTCACCACTCTCCTTCAGTTTCCACTCCAAGGGGGGCCCGAAATCCGGATGAGACCGAAACCATTTCCCCATGGTCTCTGGGGCAAAGTAGTTCCCTAAGTGCTGCGTCAGAACACCTGTCTCGGTTGTCCCGTACAGGTTGCGAAGCTTAACCCCGATGGCATGGAAAAAGCGAAAGATGTCGGGCGACATGGCCGTGCCTCCCGACACGGTCACATAAGCCTTCTTCAACCCGAGATTATCCCGGATCGCCTTGAGGACAATGACGTCAGCCAAGGGAAACACAACCTTCCATATAGGATTGATCTTCTGCCCCTCTGTTCTCTCTCTCGCTACCTCTTTGCCGACCTTCATACCGATTGCATAGATTGTTCTTCTCACCGGACCTGCATCGAGCATGTGGGCCTGAACCATGGACACCAGACTTTCCCACTGCCTAGGTCCGAATACCAAAATCTCCGCGCCAAGTTCACGAATGTTTTCAAGAACGGTCTCCGGTTTTTCCGGGAAGTTGAGTTCGAAAGGGACCACGAGTCCAAGGGTGATCCCACAGATCTGTTCCGTGCCCCATGCCGGGGAGATGTAGGATAGATATTGGCTGGACGGTTTCATCTCCACGGACATGGCCACGCGGTAGGCATTGTCTAATAGATTGGCGTGCGTCAAGATAACTCCCTTCGGCAAACCGGTGGTGCCGGAGGTATAGCTGATCACGGCGATATCATCCTTCGTGACTTTCTCTATGGAGGTTTCGAAGAACTCAGGGTTCTCCCTGGCAAATCCCTGCCCGACTTCCAAAAGCTCAGTGAAGTTCATCAGCATGGGATCGTCGTATTGCCACATGCCCTTTGAATCCCAATAGATGATCTTCTGGATAAGCGGGAGTTCATCACGTATGGCCAATATTTTATCAACCTGCTCTTGATCCTCCGCCACGAAGAAAGATGCCTCGGAATGCTGCAGAATGTACTTGATCTCGCTGGGCAGCATATCAGGATAGAGACAGACCGTTTTGCCACCCAAAGCAAGAACCCCATACTCAGCCCAAAAGAGTTCCTTAGCATTTTCACCCGAAATAGCCACCGTTTGCCCGGACTGCAGCCCTAGCTTAGCGAGACCGAGCGCGAACTTCTTCACACATGCATACACTTGGTCGTAAGTGAAACGCTGCCAGACACCTTTATGCTTTTGCCTAAAAAAAGTCCGACCTCCGAACTGTTTAACCCGAACCTGAAGAAGTCCCGGAATGGTTTTAGCTTCCAAGTCTGGGAAATTTGCCTCTCGGGTTTGAGAAATGCTTTTCTCCATTTCCATCATCAACTTCGCCTTAAGACTCTTCTACTGCTCTGCTTCGCCCAAATAGGCACTGATCACCTTTGAGTCTTTTCGAACCTCGCCCGGCTTGCCTTCTGAAATGACCCGCCCCCAATCCAACGCTATGACGCGATCGCTGATATCCATGACCACTTCCATATCGTGTTCAACAATGACTATGGGTATTTTGCGAAATTCCTTGATATCCAAAATAAACCTTGCCATATCCTCTTTCTCTTCCATATTCATGCCGGCCAGAGGTTCATCCATAAGCAGAATTCTTGGATCCATGGCCAAGGCTCTGCCGAGATCGACTCTTTTTCTCAAGCCGTAACCGATATCCCCAACGATAGCATCGCGCATCGGCGCCATTTCAAGGAAATCAAGGATGTCCTCCGCTACATCCCGGTGACTCACTTCTTCTTTGATGCTCCATATCCAGTAAAGAAAATCCTGGAAAAAATTCGTCTTCATGTGGGTGTGGCGGCCCACCAAGATGTTGTCCAAGACGCTCATTCCCAAGAAAGCCTGTATCCCCTGAAAAGTCCTTCCTATGCCCATTCGGGCGATCTTATGACATGAAAGGTGAGTGATCCTCTTGTCTTCGAAATAGATATCTCCCGCTTGGGGTTTATAGAATCCATTCAAACAATTGAGCAGTGAGCTTTTGCCGGCTCCATTTGGCCCTATAATTGAGACTATTTCTCCATCCTCTATAGCCAAACTGATCTCGCTTAGAGCCATTACTTGCTTGAACAGCAATGAGATCCTGTCAACCTTCATTTTGGGATCTGGAATACTCTGGGCCAAGAGAACCTCCTGCGGGAGAAAGGCGCGATTTCAAGGAAGTCCATCAACCGCAATCCGGCAAAGGCCACAAGACTGCGGTTGCTTTTTGGAGGGTTAAAATAGTATTTATTTAATGAATGACATTTTTTTACTAAACGTCATTTTCCATGTCAAGAAAAAAATCGTGGTTGGGCAAAAAATCATGAGGAGCGCTTGGTGAATTCACCGCGTGGTCAACTGAATGAAATAAGTCGAGTGCGGGGTGCTGCCCACCAGGGCTACCTGCTCAGGATGAACAGGGGACTGAGAAGTGACGGAGCTTCTAATCTAAGCTGTGCAGGTCCCGGCAGTAATGCCAATTCGTCGGATCCCTCCCCAGCTTACTAACTCAATCACCGGGTCAGGGCCTTATGCAAAGCACGCCTATGTGCCTATGGGCGACAGCCGCCGGCGGGGTGGGAACTGGAAGCCCGACTAATATATAGAACACTGACGAAAGACGCGATCTGCAGGCTCTTGGTGAAGCTGCCGGGGTAACAATGCGACGGGATTGCGTATGAATTGCCAGAATTCGCGCCCAGACTGATGGGAATGCAGGATGCTCTTGCGATGGAGAGGGAATTGGCCAGACAATGATTTGAACGATACTTTGGCCGATCGCTAATTAGAAATGGAAGTTATCCGATTTTGATTACCATTCCAATACTTGAATAACGTCGGAGGTCGTATAATTTCCTCCCTGCTTTACATATTCAATCCAGTTATCGTACCGAGGCCCTTCTAAAGGCATGTCTCTGATCTTTCTCCGATCCAAGACAACCGTCTTTCTCTTCTTGAAAGGGTCCAATTCAGCATGATTTCCTTCGGATCTAATCTCTTCGATATCCTTGACGAAATCACAGTTCTCATCAGAATCAAGCTCGTCTCCTTTGATAATGAATGACCCTGTCGTCCTCTGACCATCACCGATCAGACAGCCGTAAATGAAAACCTCCCACTCGTCATCCCCTATCTTGTCAATATAGACCCCATAAGGGATCCCTTCAGCGTCCTTCCCTTCAAATAGGAAGTTGAGAAGCTGCCGTTTCTCCTCATAGGTCATCTCTGTGTATCTGTCAGGGGATTGAAAGAACATCATCAGCTTCCTTCTCAGAGACTCTGCTTCCTGCTCCAATTGTTCCACGCTTGGCTTCTCCTGTGCCATGCCCTCATCATCTGAAGGGTAAACGATCAACTCCTCGTGAAGGTCCCCTTTGAACCGAAAACTCTTACCTGTCAATATCGTAAGTTCCCGCATGTCATATCTCCTGCTAGAAGCCGAGTCCTTTCTTTCTTGCGAGCACGCCGTCAACCCAGCGTTTCTCATCCGTGCCCGATGGGTAGAGCGCGGAGAGGGCCTGAGCCAATCGCCAGAACCGCCGGTCATTACCTGCCCCTTCCTCAACCAGGAACCTCTTCAGCGCTTCGCTTCGTCCCGCTGCGAAAAGAATCATGATTTGGTGCAGGCGGTCCAGCACCGTTGAGCCCGCTCTTGGCGCAGACTTGATTCCCCAACCTTGCTCTGATTCGATTTCCTCGATCTCTTTCATGAAGCCAAGCTTCATCTGGGGAGCCTTCTTCTTGGCTTTGGTGGTCCGAACTTCCCCAGTGTCTTTTCCGAACAAATAACTTGTCCGTTCTGAAACAGGTAGGAGACGGGCGATTTCGCCCTTAACCTCAACAACAGAATTGAGCTTTTCCAGGTGTGCCCCCAATCCTTGTGCGATTTTGCGAGCAGCGTGATATTCAAGCGAGAATCCCTTGGTCAATGTCTTCTTTGTGATTCCTCCCCCCTCATCAGTTTCATCTGTCTCATCGCTCTCATCGGCGTCGGCCCCGTTGCCATTCCCGGTTTTAAGGGTCCAGAGCCACATGGCGGTGATGCGGGCATCCTCCTCGAAGCCAGAAGCATCAGCACCCTCGAAGATCATTGTCAATGCTTCCCTAGAGACTGCTGCCCAAACATGCTCAAGGTATTCTCTAAGCTCGACTTTTTCTCCGCTGGCCTTTTCAACGCGGCTATAGCAGGAAAAGATTTCTAGTGCAGGGCCAAGGCAGGCAAAAATAGCGTCAGCCCCGACAACACCCTCTTCCATCAAACGTGGCATCCATTCATGGATGCGGGAGGGTAATTTTGCAAGCACATCACGCCAGTCGCCAACTTTATCTGTGGGGATAGATGCGTTGGTATTCTCACGCGGGCGACAAACTAGTTCAACTGACGATGCAAGGACCGCCGACTCCATGGCTCGTAGACGCGTTCGGAGTTCAGTATCAATGGGCCAAGATGCAACAATTGTCCAGCCCGAATTTATCAAAGCGGCTACTTGCGCTTCCCAAACAGAAGTTCCCTTGTGGGCAAAGAACACAACTGCCAAACCATAGGGCTTTAAAACTCGTCGGGAATCCTCAAAGGCCGTGCGCATAAGGTTTTCGAAGTAATCCTTAGTCTTATAGGCGTACTCCTTGTTTCGCTCAGCAAGTTGAACAATCTCACCTTCTTTGGTCACCAATGATTTTTCAAAGAGGTCTGGATGCACCCGATATAGCATCCTACGAAGCCACACATAAAAGAAATCCGAGAGATTCGCGTAAGGCACTGCGTCATAGTAAGGTATAACACTACTTACACCAAACCCACCCAGATTCTTTGCGATATCAGAGCACTTACAAAAGGGCTATTGGACAGTCCTCCTTTCATGTGCATGGAAATTCCTTCGCTATTTGACTTGTCAAGGTAGGGAAATCCCTCAGACGTTACAGTAATATCAATGAGATATACCCAATTCTCCGCCTGGCACCCTCCTTGCTTTTTAGGTTTACATCTCTTGTGCCG
>Ga0079037_100002062_pt1 | contig 10831 bp, 5 predicted proteins | sample Mud3Dept4metaG_FD_71479 | JGI IMG/M metagenome (GOLD analysis project Ga0079037, IMG submission 71479) | Freshwater wetland microbial communities from Ohio, USA, analyzing the effect of biotic and abiotic controls - Mud 3 Core 4 Depth 4 metaG | ecosystem: Environmental > Aquatic > Freshwater >... | reverse complement strand
CCTTCGTCGGCAAAACCGCGCAGCACGCGCGTGACGATTTCCCGCACGCTGCCGACCTCGTCGGCCAGCTGCTGATGCGTCAGCGACACAGTCCTGCCATGACCGAGCAAGGCCGCTGCGACGCGCCGGTCCAACTTGTGAAAGGCCACGGCCTCGACCAGTCCCATCAGGTCCGCGAGGCGCTCTGCAAACAGCCCGAACACGTACTGGCGGAATGGAGCATGCCGAGCCATCAACGCGTCGAACGCCGGGCGTGACAACACGACGAGTCGTGCGTCGGCCTCGACCGTGCCGGACGCAGGGTAATCACTGTTGCCCACGAGGCAACTGCTGGTCAGGACGCAGCTCTCCCCGGGACCGACCCGATACAACTGCAGTTCCCTGCCCTCGCCGACCTTCGAGACGCGGATCGATCCGCGCAGCACGAACGGGAACTGGCGGCACGGCGAGCCGGCGCCGAACAGTGCCGTGCCGGCCGGCAGGTCGACCAGTTGCGCGTCGGCGAGCGCGACGGCGAGGTCGTCTGCAGCCAGGCCTTGCAGCGCCGGGTACAGCGCCTGCAACTCGGCCGCGACGATGACCTCCGTCATGCGCGCTGCCGCTTCATGCCGTGGCCGGCTCGAGCACGAGCAACAGGTCCTTGGCATCCACCTGCTGGCCCGGGCGCGTAATGATCTCGGCGATCACGCCGTCGCGCTCCGCGCGCACGCTCGTTTCCATCTTCATCGCCTCGATTGTCACGAGCACGTCGCCGCGCGCCACGGCGTGGCCAGTCAACACGTTGACCGTGGCGATCGTCCCCGGCATCGGCGCGCCGACTTCGTCCGGGTGATCGATCACGGCCTTGCGGCGCGGCGGCCGCTTCGCGACCTTGCTGCGATCCTGCACCTTGACCGACCGCGGCTGTCCGTTCAGCTCGAAGAACACGGTGCGCGTGCCGTCGTCGTGCACGTCGCTCGTCGCGACGTACCGGATGATCAGGTGCTTGCCCTTCTCCAGATCGATCGTGATCTCTTCGCCCGTTTCCAGGCCGTAGAAGAAAGCGCGCGTCGGCAGCACGCTCACGTCGCCGAAATGCGTGCGATCCGCCATGTAGTCGGAGAACACTTTCGGGTACATCAGCCACGAAGCGAACTCGTGATCGGTAATGGCGCGCGGCATTTTCTCCTGCGCCTGTGCACGCGCCCGCTCAAGATCGATCGGCGGCAAGTGCTCGCCCGGGCGCGACGTGCAAGGCTGCACGCTGCCGAGGATCTTCTTCTGCAGTTCGCGCGGAAAGCCGCCGTGCGGCTGCCCGATGTCGCCACGGAAGAGCGCGACGACGGACTCCGGGAAAGCGACGTCGGTCTTCGGATCGGCGACATCCTCGGCGGTGAGCCCGCTGGTCACCATCATGATCGCCATGTCGCCCACGACCTTCGACGACGGCGTGACCTTCACGATGTCGCCAAACATTTCGTTGACCTGCGCGTAGGCGCGCGCAACTTCATGCCAGCGGGTGTCGTCGATCCCGAGCGAGCGAGCCTGTTCGCGCAGGTTTGTGTACTGGCCGCCGGGCATGCCGTGCACGTACACCTCGGAGGCGCCGGACCGCATGTCACTCTCGAACGCAGCGTAGCCGTGACGGACCTGTTCCCAGTAGTTGGAGAGCATCCGCAGGTTGTCGGGGTCGAGCCCGGAATCCCGGGGCCCGTGGCGCAATGCTTCGACGATCGAACCCAGGTTCGGCTGCGACGTCAGTCCGCTCATGGCGTCGAGCGCACCGTCCACGGCGTCGCAACCGGCGTCGATCGCCGCGAGCACGCTGGCGGCTGCAATGCCGCTGGTGTCGTGCGTGTGAAAGTGCACCGGGATCCCGATCTCGTCCTTGAGTGCCTTGACCAGGGTGTGCGCGGCTCGCGGCTGGCACAGGCCCGCCATGTCCTTGATGCCGAGGATATGGGCACCCGCCTGCTCCAGTTGCTTCGCCATCGCGACGTAGTACCCGAGGTCGTACTTGGTCTGGCGCGGATCGCTGAGGTTGCCCGTGTAGCAGATGGCGGCCTCGCAGAGCTTGCCCGACTCGCCAACCGCGTCCATCGCGACACGCATGTTGTCGACCCAGTTGAGCGAATCGAAGACGCGGAACACGTCGACGCCATTGCTCGCGGCCTGCTGCACGAAGTAGCGCACCACGTTGTCAGGATAATTCGTGTAACCAACCGCGTTGGCCGATCGCAGCAACATCTGCAGCAGCAGGTTCGGCATCGCCTCGCGGAACGCGATGAGACGGTCCCACGGGCATTCGCGCAGGAAGCGCATCGCGACGTCGAATGTCGCGCCACCCCAGCATTCCACCGAAAAGAGGCCGGGAGCCAGCCGCGCGTAGGCGGGCGCGATGGCGACCAGATCGCGCGTCCGGAACCGCGTCGCGAGCAGCGATTGATGGGCATCACGGAACGTCGTGTCGGTGAACAGCACCTGCGGCTGCTCGAGCATCCACTGCGAGAACTTCCTCGCGCCCAGCTCGTCGAGCCGCTGTTTCGTGCCGGCCGGTGGCGTACCGACGGGCAGCTTCGGTGGACGTGCATCCACGATGCGGCCAGGACGGGTGCGACCAGCCACTTCGGGGTTGCCGTTGACGATCACGTCCGCGACGAAGCGCAGCAATCGCGTCGCGCGGTCGCGCTTGCGCGGAAAGCGGAACAGCTCCGGCGTCTGGTCGATGAACCTGGTGGTGTACGAGCCGTCACGGAAGTGCTCGTGCGTGATCAGCTGCTCGAGGAAGCGCAGGTTCGTGCTGACGCCGCGCACCCGGAACTCTTTCAGCGCACGATCCATGCGCGCGATCGTCTCGTCGGACGATGGCGCCCAGGCCGTCACCTTCACCAGCAGCGAGTCGTACGAGCGCGTGATGAACGCGCCCGAGTACGCCGTGCCCGCATCGAGCCGGATGCCGAAACCGGCCGGACTGCGATAGGCCGTGATGCGGCCGTAGTCCGGGATGAAACTATTCTCGGGGTCTTCCGTCGTGACGCGGCACTGCATCGCATGGCCGGTGATGCGGATATCCTGCTGCGCCGGCACGCCACTCGCCGGCGTGCCGATTTCAGCGCCTTCCGCGATGCGGATCTGCGCCTTGACGATGTCGATGCCGGTGACCACCTCGGTCACCGTGTGCTCGACCTGGATGCGCGGATTCACCTCGATGAAATAGAACTGGCCGGTGTCTGCGTCCTGCAGGAACTCGACGGTGCCTGCATTGAGGTACCCGACGGCGCGCCCGATCCGCAGCCCCAGCTCGCAGAGTTCGAGCCGCTGCGCGTCGTCCAGGAAGATGGATGGTGCGCGCTCGACGACCTTCTGGTTGCGACGCTGCACAGTGCAGTCGCGCTCGTAGAGGTGCACCAGGTTGCCGTGCGAGTCGCCGAGGATCTGCACTTCGACGTGTCGCGCGCGCCGCACCAGCTTTTCGAGGTAGACCTCGTCGTTGCCGAACGCGGCCTGCGCTTCGCGCCGTGCGATGGCGACCATCTCGATCAGTTGCGAGGGATCGTCGATCGCGCGCATGCCACGGCCACCGCCGCCCCAACTGGCCTTGAGCATGACGGGATAGCCGACCTTCGCGGCCAGCTCGAGCACCGTAGCGTCGTCGAGCGGTAACGGCGGCGTGGCCGGCATCACCGGCACGCCCGCCGAAATCGCGAGATCGCGGGCGGTCACCTTGTTGCCGAGGCGACGCATTATCTCGGGCGTCGGGCCAATGAACAGCAGACCCGAATTCGCGCATGCGGCGGCGAACGCGGGGTTCTCAGAGAGGAACCCGTAGCCGGGGTGGATCGCATCGGCACCGCATTCGAGCGCCACGCGCACGATGTCGTCGATGCCGAGGTAGGCCTCGACCGGCCCCTTGCCCTCACCCACCAGGTAGGCCTCGTCCGCCTTCATGCGGTGAAGCGAAAAGCGGTCCTCCTGCGAGTAGATCGAGACGGTCTTGATCCCGAGTTCGTGCGCGGCACGCATCACGCGGATGGAGATCTCGCCGCGGTTGGCGACGAGCAGGGTCTTGATCTTGCGGTGGTGACGCATCTGGTCGGGAAACTCGGTCGAAATGATCTGGTGGGCGGACGCATTCCCCGGTTCGACCGGGCTGCGCGCTGGGCCCGAAATAATACGTGGCGCGGCGCTCTGGTATGGTTCGTTTCCTTCGACCGACCTGCCGGTAAGGAATGACATGCCAGCGATCGCCGTCCACGGAGGCGCCGGGGACATCCCGCCCGCCGAACTCACGCCCGAACGGGAAGCTGCTTACCGCACTGGATTGGAGCAGGCGCTGCTTGCCGGGCAACGAATCCTGGAGGCGGGCGGCACGAGCCTCGATGCCGTCGTCGCCGCGGTGCAGGTGCTCGAAGACAACCCGCTCTTCAACGCCGGCCGCGGTGCCGTGATCGCGGCCAACGGGATCTGCGAACTCGACGCGTCGCTGATGGACGGGCGCGACCTGCGCGCAGGCGCGGTGACCGGCCTGCGCCACGTGAAAAGCCCGATCGGCCTCGCCCGGTTGGTGATGGATGCGTCGCCGCACGTGATGCTGTCCGGCCAGGGCGCCGAGGAATTCGCCCTCGAACAGGGGCTCGAACCCGTGGCGAACCGCTATTTCGTCACGGAGCGGCGGCAGCGTGAGCTGGCGGCCGCGCTCGACGCCAGCGCAGGCAGTTTCCGCGAATCGCTGATGGGAACCGTCGGCGCGGTGGCGCTCGATGCGACAGGCGACCTGGCCGCGGCGACGTCCACCGGCGGCATGACCGCCAAGCGCTGGGGACGCGTCGGCGATTCACCCGTGATCGGCGCAGGCACCTACGCCGCCAACGACTGCTGCGCCGTCTCCGCGACGGGCCACGGCGAATACTTCATCCGCGCGACCGTCGCGCACGAGATCGCGTCGCTGATCCGTTACGCGGGCAAGAGCGTACGTGAAGCCGCGGACATCGTGGTCCACGAGCAACTGCAACGGATGGGAGGCGAAGGCGGCGTGATCGTCGTCGGACGCGACGGCACGATTGCGCTGCCTTTCAACTCTCGTGGAATGCTGCGCGGCTCGATCGACACGCAGGGTCGGATGACGACCGGGATTCTCTGACCACCCTCGCGCCCGCTGCAGCAGGCGAGGACTGGAGTGAGGGTTCGGGGCTCCCCAGCCAGCCTGGCTCTGCTCGCGCCGCAACGGTGACCTGGTTCAAGCCGAGAAATAGCGGGCGAGATATTCGTCGAAAGAGATCGTGTCCGACGCTTCGATACGCGCTTGCTGGTCGATCGACTCGGCCGCCTCGGCGGCAAACTCTTCCTGCCTGGACGCGTTCGGGGAGAGCAGGTCCTTGAAGTAGGACTGGTGGACTTTCGACATGCGCAGCGCAAAATCAAAGAATGATTCCTCGTTCGTGCGCATTTCGTGCAACGAGCGTGCCGCCGGAGTCCGCGAGACATCGTGGATTTTTTCCTCCTGCAACTCGAGTGCGGTGAGGTACGGACGTTGCGCATCGCCTTCGTCCAGCAGCTCGCAGAGGCCGCGCATCGAATCGACGATTTCCGCTGCCCAGTCGCTCAACCTGACCTCGCGACCAGCGCGCCGCAGCATCAGACCGGGCCGGCGACCTTCGCGAGCGACGATGGCGTGGTTACCGTCGAGTTCGTCCTGCTCCGAGCTCTCGATCGGACGGCTGTCGCGCAGGACGCAAAAAGCCGCGAATGCCTCGAGGAACCGCAGCTTGTTCTGGTTGACGCCCACGGGGTCGAAGACGCTCACGTCGAGCGAGCGCATCTCGACGTACTGCACGCCCGCGCGTTGCAGCGCTTTCGTCGGGCGCTCGCCACTCTGGGTGACGCGCTTCGGACGGATGAAGCTGTAGTACTCGTTCTCGATCTGCAGGATGTTGGCGTTGAGTTGGGCGTATTCGCCGTCGACCTTCACGCCGATCTTCTCGTAATCGGGGTTCGGCGTGCTGATCGCGGCTGTCAGGTCACGCACGTAGTGATCGAGGCTGTTGACCGAGACGTTGAGCCCCGCCTGGCTCTTGTTGCGGTAGCCGAGGTCGCTCATGCGCAGCGAGGTTGCATACGGAGCGTACAGGCTGCCCGGTTCCAGCGGCTCGAGACCGTCGACCTTGCGTCCCTGCAGGAATGACGGGCACAGCGCAGGGGAATTCCCGAACAGGTACAGCACGATCCAGCCGTGCCGCCGGTAATTCCGCAGCAGCGAGAAGTAGCATTCTGAGCGGAAGGCCTGCCCGGCGTCCCTGGGCTGCAGCACGTCTGCCAGCACCGGCCAGAAGTGGTCCGGGAACGAGTAGTTGAAGTGCACGCCCGCGATGGCCTGCATCACGCGGCCGTAGCGGTGGCCGAGACCCTGACGGTACACGGTCTTCATGCGCCCGACGTTCGACGAGCCGAACTGCGCGATCGGGATGCTTGCCTCGCCCTTGATGACGCACGGCATACTCGTGGCCCAGAGCAGTTCGTCGTCAGGCAGGTTCGTGTAGACGAAGTGATGCAGGTCGGCGAGGTACTGCACCAGTTCCCAGGTGTGGGCAAACGGGGGCGTGACCAGCTCGATCAGCGCCTCGGAGTAGTCGGTCGTGACGTGCTCGTTGGTGAGCGCCGACCCCAGGGTCCGTGGATGCAGCGCCTTCGAGATCTGTCCCGTCGGCGTCACCCGCAGGGATTCCCGCTCCACACCCTTGAGCCCGCCCTGCAGCACGCCACGCGCGCGGGCGTTGATGACGCCGGCGAGGCGTTTTTCGAAGGCTCGGTCGAGGGACATCGTGGACTCAGCCGCCATTCCGGGGCCGGGTAGGTTAGCAGAACGGGCTGAGGGTCCCGGCCACGCGCTGGGCATGACGATAGACGTCGATCGATGATCACCGCGATTCCTGGCTTGCCGGTCGTCGACCAGGCAGCGGCCCTTGGAAAAGAAACCCAAATAGTCATTTAGATCAATAACTTCAATAAGTTATGAGACCTCATGCAATCCGGCGGCCAGCGGCACCGGCGGCCAGCGGCTATGCTTGCGCCGTGCGCTACCTGAGACTCCTCGTTTTTGCGGCCGTGGTCGCTGGCACGCTGGGAATTGCACCTGCGAGAGCCGAAGACTCCATGCGCTGCGGCAGCAAGCTCGTCACCATCAGTGACGGCAAGGACAAGGTTCGCGCCCTGTGCGGCGAACCGACGAGCGTCAGTTTCCAGGGCGTGATCCGGCGCGCGCCCCGCTACGAATACGGTTACGGTTACAACCGGTACGACTACTACGGCCCGGGCGTCATCGAGATGCCAGTGGAAGTGTGGACGTACAACTTAGGCTCGAGCAAGTTGCTGCGCAAGCTGCGCTTCGTGGGCGACGAGCTCGACGACATCCGCACCGACGGCTACGGCTACTGATGCAACGCCAGGCGCGACTCAACCGCGCGCTTCGATCCAGCGATTGATCCTGGTCTCGAGCACGGACAAGGGCAGGATTCCGTTGCCGATGACTTGTTCGTGGAATTCGCGCAGGTCGAAGCGGTCACCGAGCCGCTGCTCGGCGCGACGGCGCAGTTCGAGAATCTTCAGCTGCCCGACCTTGTCGGCGAGCGCCTGGCCGGGACAGGCGACGTAGCGATCGACTTCGGCAGCAATGTCCGCTTCGCCGAGCGCCGTGTTCTCGCGCAGGTACTCGACCGCACGCTGGCGGCTCCAGCCCTGCGCATGCAGACCCGTGTCGACGACGAGGGCCGCAGCACGCCACAGTTCCACGTTCAGTGCGCCGAACTGGCTGTACGGATCGGCATAGAGCCCCAGCTCGGTTCCGAGCGATTGCGCGTACAGGGCCCACCCCGCGACAAATGCCGCGTCGTCGCCGAAGCGGCGGAACCGCGGCAGATTGGGTGACTCCTGCGCGATCGCCGCCAGGTAGAAGCGACCGGGTACGGCCTCGCCCAGGTACAGCGCGTCCATCGCATAGGACGGGCGCGATGCGAGTTCACTTGTATTCACGTAAAGGACACCGGCATGTCCGCCAGCGACACTCTGCGGTGAGTACGACACAGCCGTAGCAGAGGCCGCACGAAAACCTTCGACCGGACGCACCTGGAAAGTCGCTGTCGGCCGGCGCAGGAACAACGCGGGCAATCGCGCATCGACGCGATCGTGCAGCGCCGCATAACCCGCGAGCATCGACTGGGCATCGCCGAACTGGAACCGCGCGTCCGCACGCAGCGCGTCGAACACCGTCCGTGGCTCACCCGCGATGCCAAGCGCTCCCTGCAAGCCCACTAGACTTGCGCCTAACCGCGCCACCTCGCGCTGGCCGAGCTCGTGTACGTCTTCCGGCGTCATGTCCGTCGAGGTGTAGTACCGGACGAGGTACGCGTACCAGAGGTCCCCGCTCGGCAGGTCCGACCACGACACCGTGTCGCGCGCGTTGGGCAGGTACTCCTGCGCCAGGTAATCGTGCAGACGCCGATAGGCGGGCAATACTTTCGTCCGCAGTTTTTCGTCGTAGGCCTGCAGCAGGCGACGGCGGTCGGCCACGCTCGGCCCGGCCGGGAAGTTGAGCAGCGGCTGCCAGAACACGGTCTGCCGCGGGTCCTCGAGCCGGCCGAACGCCTCCAGCTGCGGCAGCGTGCGCTCGACCGCGACCTGCGGCAGCACCACGCCCTTGGTGACGCCGGCACGCAGGTTGTTGATGGCCTGGTCCACCCAGACGACGAAGCCATCCATGCGCGCGAGGAAATTGTCGTAATCGCGCGTCGTCCTGAACGGATGCGCGCCCTTGCCGGAACCGAGCTGTGCGAAGACCCCCGGCCAGTTGGCGAACGAGTTGATAGCCAGCAGCTCGCTCGGATACCGGTACCCGCCGATGCCCAGCTCACGCTGGCGCTTGAAGGCCGCATAGGTGACCAGGTCCTCGCCTGCGAGTCGCTTCGGGTCGATCGTCGCCAGCTTCTCGAGCGCCTCCTGTTCGATGCCGAGCGAATCCGCCATCCAGCTCATGCTGACGTAGTCGCCGAAGCGATCGTCGAACCGGTGGTCGCCGAGCTCGCTGGCACGAATGGGGTTCAGCGCGAGGTACTGGTCGAAGTACGTCTCGACGACGCGATACAGCTCGGCCGCGTCAGCGTTGGACGCGCGCAGTGGAGCGGACAATGCCGAAGGCTTTTCTTCCAGTCGCGTCGTCGGCTCCGGCGCGAAATCGCACGCCGTCAATGCCAGCGTGGCGACCAGCAACGGCAGCAGGAATTGGTCTCGCCGCATGCGTCCGGACCTCAGCGGCGAGCCGCGATCCAGCGGTCGACCTTCGCTTCGAGCACGTCCATCGGCACGGCACCGTCGCTCAGGACCTCACGGTGGAAGTCGCGGAGATCGAACTTCGGCCCGAGCGCCTGCTCCGCATTATGGCGCAAGCCCTGGATCCGCAGGTCACCCACCTTGTAGCCGAGCGCCTGGCCGGGCCAGGCGATGTAGCGCTCGACTTCGGAGACGACGTCCGACTCGGCCATGGTCGAATTGTCGAGCATGAACCTGATCGCCTGCTCCCGTGTCCAGCCTTTGGTATGCAGCCCGGTGTCGACGACGAGGCGCATCGCACGCAACTGCTCGTCGTTCAGGCGGCCGAACCACTGGTAAGGGTCGGTGAAGAGACCGAGTTCCCTGCCGAGCGACTCCGCGTAGAGCGCCCAGCCTTCGACGTAGGCCGTGTAATCACCGCCGAAGCGACGGAATCGCGGCACGCCTTCGAGTTCCTGCTGGATCGACACCTGGAAGTGGTGCCCCGGCGACGCTTCGTGCAGCGACAGCGTCTCCATGCCGAACTTCGGCTGCGCCTTCAGGTTATACGTGTTGACGTAGAAGACTCCGGGACGCGAGCCGTCCGCCGAGGGCTGCTGGTAATACGCACCCGCCGCGGATTGCGCGCGGAACGCCTCGACCTCGCGCACTTCGTAGTCCGCCCGCGGCAACACCGAGAACAGCTTTGGCAACGCAGCGTCGATCTGCTGCTTGAGCGTGCGGTACCCGGCGAGCAAGTCCGAGCCCTGGGTGAAATAGAACTGCGGATCGGTTTCGAGGAACGTGAAGAACGCCTCGAGGTCGCCCTTGAATCCGACCTGCTGCCGGACCTGGTCCATTTCGCCCAGGATGCGCTGCACCTCGCTGAGGCCCAGCGCGTGAATCTCGGCGGGCGTCAGTTTCGTGGTGGTGTGCTCCTGCACGTAGTAGGCGTACCACGCCTGCCCGTCGGGCAATGCCGTCCACGCCACGCTGTTGCGCGATTGCGGCAGGTATTCGTCGCGCACGAAATCACGCAGGCGCTTGTAGGCGGGCAACACCTTGCCGTCGAGCGTCCTGGTGTACTCGACAGTGAGCCGCTCGCGGTCGGTCGCGGAGAAACCCGCCGGAAACTGCCGGATCGGCGCGTAGTACTGGCTGTCCTGCGCCTGCGGCACGACCATCGCGTCGAGCTGACCGAGCACCTTTTCCATTACGGCACGAGGTTGCACGACGCCCTTGGTCGCGCCCTCCCGCATGTTGACTACCGCCTGGTCCATCCAGACGACCAGCCCGTCCAGCCGCCGCAGCCATTGTTCGTAATCCTCTACCGTCGCGAACGGCTGCGCGTTGGTGCCCGAACCCAGCGCGGGCATCACGGTGAGCAGGCTGCCGGCCTGGTTGATCGGCAGCAGATGAAACGGAAACCGTTCGCCCCGCGCTTCCCGCTCACGTTCGTACAGGAAGATGTCGTACGAGATGCGGTCCGCCGGCGAGAGCGAATCCGAGTCGAGCGCGCGGATCGCCGCGAGGTACTTCTGGTTCATCGCGTGCG
>Ga0079037_100002060_pt1 | contig 10833 bp, 9 predicted proteins | sample Mud3Dept4metaG_FD_71479 | JGI IMG/M metagenome (GOLD analysis project Ga0079037, IMG submission 71479) | Freshwater wetland microbial communities from Ohio, USA, analyzing the effect of biotic and abiotic controls - Mud 3 Core 4 Depth 4 metaG | ecosystem: Environmental > Aquatic > Freshwater >... | reverse complement strand
GGCCGGCGCGGTCGAGAAGGTGCGCGAGTCGGGCAGTGCCGACGTCGCCGTCACCGAGCGGGGCAGCTTCTTCGGCTACGGCGACCTCGTCGTCGACATGCGGAGCTTCCGCCGCATGGCGGACGCCACGGGCGCGCCGGTGATCTACGACGCCACCCACAGCGTGCAGCAGCCGGGGCAGGCGGCCGGCGGCGCGAGCGGCGGCCTCAGGGAGTTCATCCCGCCGCTGCTGCTGGCCGCGGCGGCCGCCGGGGCCGATGGGTTCTTCCTGGAGACCCATCCCGAGCCCGCCGCCGCGCTGAGCGATGCGGCGACGCAGTGGCCGCTCGCACGCCTCTACGACCTGATGGCGCCCGCCCTCGACGTCTGGGCCCGGGCGCGGGACGCGGTTCGTGCTTGATGGCGTCGCAGCGGCACGTGTCCGCCTCGTCGTGCTCGACGTCGACGGCGTGCTCACCGACAACGGCGTCTTCATCGGCGCCGTGGACGGCCAGCGGGTCGAGTTCAAGCGGTTCGACATCCAGGACGGGTTGGGACTCGCCGTGTTGCGGCTCGCGGGGCTCGAGGTGGCGATCGTGAGCGGCCGCGTATCGGAGGCGACGGCCTTCCGCATGCGGGAGCTCGGCATCGCCGAGGTCGTGCAGGACGACGGCGCCCGGAAGCTGCCGGCGCTCCGCGCGCTGCTCGCCGCGCGCGGCCTCGACTGGAGCGCCGTCTGCTACGTCGGGGACGACCTGGCCGATGTGCCGGTCATGCGCCGGGTGGGTGTGCCCATCGCGGTCCAGAATGCCGTGCCGGAGGTGAAGGCGCTCGCGCGCTTCGTGACCGAGCGCCGCGGCGGCGACGGCGCCGTGCGCGAGGCCATCGAGATGCTGCTGCGCGCGCGGGGCGCCTGGGACGCGGCCGTGCAGCGCTACTACCAGGAGCGGGGCGATGACGACGAGGCGTGACGTGCTCGTCGCCGAGGGCCGTCGCGTGCTGGAGCTCGAGGCGGCCGAAGTAAGGAGCGCCGCCGCGCGCCTCGACGCCTCGTTCGCCGGGGCGGTCGAACTGCTGGCTGCGTGCACGGGCCGGGTCATCGTCTCGGGCGTCGGCAAGTCCGGGCTCATCGCGCGCAAGCTCGCCGCGACGCTCACGTCGACGGGCACGCCGGCCACCTACCTGCACCCGGTCGACAGCCTGCACGGCGACCTCGGCATCGTGGGCCGTGAGGACGTGGCCGTCGTGCTCAGCAAGAGCGGCGACTCCGACGACCTGATGGGCCTGCTGGCGTCGTTGCAGCGTCTCGCCGTGCCGATCATCGCGATCACGGGCGGTACCGACTCCCTGCTGGCCCGTGCCGCCGCGGTGGTGCTCGACGCCGGGGTGAGCGAGGAGGCCTGCCCGCACGACCTCGCGCCCACCAGCAGCACCACGGTGGCCCTGGCACTCGGCGATGCGCTGGCCGTGGCCCTGCTCGGCACCAAGGGCTTCCGGCGCGAGGACTTCGCCGCGCTCCACCCGGGGGGCAGCCTGGGCCGGAAGCTGCTGCTGCGGGTGCGGGACGTCATGCTCGGCCCCGAGGGCACCGTGACCCCCGACGCCCCGATGCGCGAAGTGGTCGTGACCCTGGCGCGCCACCGGGGCATCGCGGTGGTGGTGGCGGAGCACCGGCTCGCGGGCGTGTTCACGGCCGGCGACCTGACGCGCCTTGCCCAGCAGGAAGCCAACTACCTCGATCGCGCCGTGCGCGACCATATGACCCGCACGCCGAAGTCGTGCGGCCCGGACGACGCGGGCGCCGCGGTGGTGGGCGTCATGGAGCGGCACGGGATCATGGCGCTGCCGGTGCTCGAGCACGACCGGGTCGTGGGCGTCGTACACCTGCACGACCTGCTCCGCGCGGGAGCGGTGTGATGCGCGCGCCGGGCGGCCTGGCCGCGATGGTGCTCGCGCTTGCCGCCGGGTCGACGGGGTGCAAGGAGGATGGCGCCCGCCCGACCACCATCGTGGCGGTGTCGGACACGGCCGACCAGGTGCTGCAGGCGTTCCACCACTTCATCACGGCCGACGGGGTGCGCCAGAGCGAGGTGCAGGCGGACACGGCGTTCTTCTTCGATGCCTCGCAGACGATGTTGTTGCGCCGCATGCGCGTCGTGTTCTTCGACTCGGCGGGGGCCCAGCGGGCCACGGTCACGGCGCAGCGCGGCCAGTACCTCTGGCAGAGCGGCAACATGATCGCCGAGGGCGCGGTGGTGATGACGACGGTCGATGGCCGGGTGCTCAAGTCGGAGAAGCTCGTCTTCGACGAGACCAAGCAGCAGATCTGCACCGACCTCCCGTTCGACTTCGACGACCAGAGCAGCCACGTGCAGGGACAGGGGTTCTGCTCGGACAAGCAGTTCACCAACATCCGGGCCTCGAAGCCCACCGGCACGTCGAAGGAAGGCGTGCTGCTGCCGGGCCAGGCGGAGGCCGCGGACAGCGGCCGGGCTCCCTGATGCGAGAGGCCTGGCTGGTGCTCATGCTGGCGGCGGGGGCGACCGCCACCGCGGCGGCGCAGGAAGGCAGCCGTTGCATCTTCCGCCTGCAGTCGGTGGGCGACAGTGGCGTGCAGGTGCAGACCGCGGCGGGCACCAACTACTTCGCCGGCGGCGGGGTGCACATCACCTGCCAGGGCACGGCCGTCTCGATGATCAGCGACAGCGTGGCGTCCTACGGCGGCACGCTGGTGCAGTTCATCGGCAACGTGCACTACCGGGACTCGACGGTCGCGCTCGATGCCGACAACGGCACGTACTTCAAGGAGGGCGAGCGCTGGGAGGCCCGCGGGCGGGTGAAGACCACCAACCTGGTGTCGGGTTCCACGCTCACGGGCCCGAGCGTCGACTACCTGCGCGTCGTGAAGGGCGTGCGCGACACGGCCGAGATGTACGCGACCGGCCGGCCCACGATCCGCTACGTCACGAAGGACTCGGCGGGCGTGCCGCAGGAGCCGTACGTCGTCGTGGGCGACCGCATCCGGCAGCGCGGCGACGAGCGGCTGTGGGCCGGCGGCAAGGTCACGATCGACCGCAGCGACTTCACGGCACGCGGCGACTCGCTCCGGCTGGAGACGGGGAAGGACGGCTCGGGCACGCTCGTGCGCGACGCGCCGAAGATGCGTGCGCTCGGCAAGGACACCTTCGACCTGGCGGGCGCACAGATCGACTTCCGGCTGTCCGACAAGACGATCGAGGGGGTGAAGGCGCGCGGCGACGGGCACGCCGTCACCAAGGACCTCGACCTCGTCGCCGACACCATCGAGATCGACCTGAAGGACCAGAAGGCCGAGCAGACGCGCGCGTGGGGCCGGGGCCAGCGGCCGCTCGCCATCTCGACCACGTACGAGGTGCGCGCGGACTCGCTCGCGGTCGACACGCCGGGCCAGCGCCTGCGGCAGGTCCGGGCATTCATGAAGGCCTGGATCGGCACCGAGAAGGACAGCGCCAGCGGCGAACGCAACTGGATCGCGGGCGACACGGTCGTCGCCGACTTCGCCGAGCGCGACTCGGCCGATGCGAAGGTGAATCGCCTGGTGCTGCTCGAGTCGCGGGTGGAGGCGAAGTCGTTCTACCGCTCGACCGACAAGCCGAAGGAACCGGCGACGCCGCCCAAGGCCCCGGGCCTCAACTACGCGCGGGCCGACCGCATCGTGGTCCACATGAAGGACGACGACGAGGGTGGCGTCGAGCGGGTGGACCTCTTCGGCAACGTGGACGGCGTGCAGCTCGATCCCGCGCCGCCCGGGAAGGGAAACGCCTCGGCGGCGAAGCCCGCGGCGCCCCCGACGGTGCCGCAGTGATCGCGGTCGAGTGGGAGCGCCGGCTCCATGAGCGCGACGTGTCGCAGCGGGTGGCGATCGTGGCGCTGCTCTCGGCCGGCGACGCGAGCGGCACCGCCGGCCTCCGGCCGCTGCTGCTCGAGTTCCGCGAGGCCTGGCTGGCGGCGCACCGGCTGGAGCCGGGCAGCCCGCAGGACAGCTTCGCAGGGGACCGGATGCGCGAGCATCTCGTGGGCTCGGCGCTCCCGCGCCTGGCGGCCGACGGCATCGTTGCCGACACGTCCTCGGCGGGGTGGTCCGAGGTGCGGGCGGTGGGCGGCTGGTGGCACGAGGCGGCGGGCGATCGCGCGCGGTTCGCCGCCTCGCTCCTGGCCGATGGGACGGGCGACCGGCCGGTACCGGCGCGCGCCGCGACGGGCAGCCTGCTGCAGGGCAGCGGGCTGGCGAAGAGCTTCAAGGGCCGTCGCGTCGTGGACGACGTCACCGTCGCGCTGCGACAGGGCGAGATCGTGGGGCTGCTCGGGCCCAACGGCGCGGGCAAGACGACGACCTTCTACCTCCTCGTCGGCCTGATCCGCGCGGACGCCGGCCGGGTGGAGCTCGACGGCGCCGACCTCACCCGGGCGCCGATGTACCAGCGGGCGCGCCGGGGCATCGGCTACCTCGCGCAGGAACCGTCGGTGTTCCGCCGGATGACGGTCGAGGAGAACATCCGCGCGATCCTCGAGCGCCGGAAGCTGCCGCGGGCGGAGCACGACGCGATGCTGGAGCGGATGCTCGACGAGCTCTCGATCCGGCACCTGCGCCGGAGCCCCGCGTACTCGCTGAGCGGCGGCGAGCGCCGCCGGCTCGAGATCACCCGGGCGCTGGTCAGCGACCCGAAGTTCATGCTGCTCGACGAGCCGTTCGCCGGGGTGGACCCGATCGCCGTGCATGACATCCAGACCATCGTCGCCGGGCTCCGCCATCGGGGCATCGGCGTACTGATCACGGATCACAACGTGGAACAGACGCTCGACATCGTGGATCGCGCCTACATCATGTTCGAGGGCCGGGTGCAGGCTGCCGGCACCGTGAGCGAGCTCGTCAACGACGAGCACGTCGCGCGGCTCTACCTCGGACCGACCTTGACTGAGCGGCTCAGGCGGCGGCTGGAGGAAGGGGCATGAGAACCGGGCTTTCGCAGCAGACCTCGATGCGGCAGGAGATGCGGGTCAACCCGCGTCTCTACCAGGCCATGGACATGCTGTACATGCCCATGATGGACCTGCAGCAGCACCTGAAGCAGGAGCTGCTCTCCAACCCGTTCCTCGAGCTGCTCGAGCCGGAGGAGGAGGAGCGCACCCAGGAGCCCACCGCCGAGCAGCAGAAGGAGCAGAAGGACAAGGAGGACGAGGTCGACTGGGAGGAGATCCTCCTGAACGGCTTCGAGGTGGGCGGGCAGCGCGAGCAGTACGAGCAGCTCGAGTACACCGAGCCCGTCACCGTCGAGACGGCCGATCTCTCCGACCACCTGCGCGACCAGCTGCAGATGCTCGACCTGACCCCGCGCCAGCAGCTGCTCGCCGAGGAGTTCATCGGCAATATCAACGATGACGGCTACCTCAGCGCGTCGCTGGAGGAGATCCTGGACTCGATCAACATGCTCGTCGCCAGTCACCACGACGAGCGGACCGGCGCCGGAGGCCAGGCCGACCTCGACGCGGAGGACGAGGACGTCATCGACGGGTTCCTCGAGGCGCCCACCTCGCACGTGGCGGGCATGCCCGCGACGGGGCCGGCCGTTCCCGCACCGTCGTCCTGGCAGCACGTCCCGCCGGAGCTGCTCTATGGCATGAGGGACGCCGAGGAGATGCTCGCGCTGGTCCAGCGCCTCGACCCGCCGGGCATCGGCGCCCGCGACCTGCGCGAGTGCCTTCTGCTGCAGCTGCGCGAGGCCCAGCTGACCGATTCGCTCATCTACCGCCTCGTGGACGAGGCGTTCAACGACCTGCTCGCGCACCGCTGGAACGAGCTCGCCAAGCGCTTCGGCGTCGAGCCGGCGAAGGTGCAGCAGGCGGCCGACGGGCTGGCGCGCTTCGACCCCAAGCCGGGCCTCAAGTACGCCAATCGGGGCGACGCCTACGTCATTCCCGACCTGATCGTCGAGAAGATCGACGGGCAGTACCGCGTGTTCCTGAACGACACCGGCGTGCCGCGCCTGCGGATCAGCCGCTCGTACCAGGAGGTGGCGCGGGACAAGAAGAAGCTCACGCCGGAGAACCGCGAGTTCATCGCGCAGAAGATGAACAGCGCCAACTGGATGATCCAGGCCATCGAGCAGCGCCGGCAGACGATGCTGAAGGTGATGAACTTCATCGTCGACCGGCAGCGCGACTTCTTCGAGAAGGGCGTCGAGTACCTGAAGCCGCTCACCCTCCGCGAGGTCGCGGAGGTGATCAACATGCACGAATCCACCGTCAGCCGGGTCACGAACGAGAAGTTCGTGCAGACGCCGCGCGGCGTGCTGCCGCTCAAGTTCTTCTTCTCGAGCGCGCTGGCCACCTCGTCGGGCGAGGACGCGAGCGCGCGCAGCATCCGCGCGAAGCTCGAGAAGATGGTGGCCGAGGAGGAGCCGAAGAAGCCGCTCACCGACCAGCAGATCGTGCACCTCTTCCAGGAGCAGGGCATCCAGATCGCCCGCCGCACGGTGGCGAAGTACCGCGACCAGCTGGGCATCCTGCCGGCGCGGATGCGCAAGCGCGTATGACGCTGCCCGCGACCCGCCCGGCGGGCGCGCCGGCGCGGCGGCCGGTGGAGGTGAGCGTCCTCGTGCCCGCGAAGGACGAGGCGGAGAACCTGCCGGAGTTCGTGCGCCTGGTGCGGGAGGCGCTCGAGCCCGCCGGGTTCTCCTACGAGCTCGTCGTGGTGAACGACGGCAGCCGCGACGGGTCCGGCGAGGTGCTGGCGCGCCTGGCGGCCGAGCATCCGTTCCTGCGCGTCTGCACCCATCGCTCCCAGCGCGGCATCGCCGACGCCTTGCGCACCGCCGCCGAGGTCGCGGAGGGCGACGTGTTCGTCTTCTATCCGGCCGACCTGCAGTACCTGCCGGAGGACATCCCCACGCTCGTGCGCCCGATCCTCGACGGCCACACCGACGTGGTGACCGGCACCAAGCAGGGCCAGTACGAGAAGGCATTCGTCTCGGGCATCTACAACGGGCTCTGCCGCGCGCTCTTCGGCGTGAACGTCACCGACCTCAACTCGGTGAAGGCATTCCGGCGCCAGGTGATGGAGCTGCAGCCCCTGCGCCCCGACTGGCACCGCTACATGGTGGTGATCGCGGCGGTGGAGGGATTCCGCATCGAGTCGCGGCCGGTGCCGCTCTACCCGCGGCGCGCGGGGCAGTCGAAGTTCGACTGGCGCCGCATCCCCGTGGGCGTGGTGGACCTGCTCTCGGTGTGGTTCCAGGTGCGCTTCGGGCGGAAGCCGATGCTCTTCTTCGGCGTGGTCGGCGCGATCCTCTTCCTCGTGGGCTTCCTCGCCGGCATCTTCGCGCTGGTGCTCCGGTTCGGGTTCGGCGTGGGCTTCCGGCCGCTGCTCAACCTGGTCGAGACCATGGTGATCTGCGGCGTGGTGCTGTTCGGGTTCGGCTTCGTGGGCGAGCTCGTGGCCGGCCTGCGCGAGGAGAATCGCGAGCTCGCCCGCTCGCTCGAGCGCCTGCACCAGTCCCGGCAGGACTGACGCGGTGCGGGTCGTCTTCCTGACGCACAACTTCCCCCGCTGGCCGGGGGACGTCTCGGGCAACTTCCTCGTGCCGCTCGCGCACGGCCTGAAGCGGCGTGGCGTCGAGGTGGTGGTGGTCGCGCCGGCCGATGCGGGCGACGTGGGCGGCGAGGAGTTCGAGGGCATCCCGGTGCGCCGCGTGCGCTACGCGCCGCCCGAGAACGAGACGCTGGCCTATCGCGGCACGATGATGGACGCCGTGCGCCTGCAGGGCGGGGCGCGGGCACTGTTCGGGCTGTGGCGCTCGCTCCGCCGCGCGGCGCGGGCGGAGGTGCGGGCAGGTGCCCAGCTGGTGCACGCGCACTGGTGGGTGCCAGCCGGCCTGGCGGCCCCGGGCGGCGTGCCGCTCGTGCTCACCATGCACGGCACCGACGCGCGCCTGCTCGAGCGCTCCGGGACGGCCCGGCTCCTCGCGCGCCGCGTGGTGGGCCGGGCCCGCGTCGTCACCACGGTGTCGAAGCCGCTCGCCGCCATCGTGCAGGAACGGCTCGGCCTGTTCATCGACCCGTCCCGCATCCAGCCGATGCCGGTGCCGCTGGAGGACGAGCGCTGGACCAGCGGCGGCGCCGGCCTCATGACCGTCTCGCGCCTCACCGCGCAGAAGCGCGTGCACCTCTCGCTCGAGACGGTGGCGTGCCTGCGGGACCTCGACATCCGGATGCCGCTCACGATCGTGGGGGAGGGCCCGGAGCGCGGCCGGCTCGAGCGGCTCGCCTCCGACCTGGGCATCATGCCGCAGGTGACGTTCGCCGGCGCGCTGCCGCGCGACCAGGTGCTCGAGCGCCTCACGCAGGCCGACCTCGTGCTCTTCCCGGCGGAGGGCGAGGGGTTCGGCCTCGTCGCGGCGGAGGCCCTCATGCGCGGGGTGCCGGTGGTGGGCTGCTGGGATGGCGGCGGCGTGCTCGACGTGGTGCCGGAGCAGGGGGCCGGTCGTCTCGTGCTCCCGTCCCCGGAGGCCATGGCTGACGCCGTCATCGGGCTCCTGCGCGACCCCGCCACCGGCGATCGCGCCAAGCAGGCCGGGGAGCAGTGGCGGCTCCGGCTCTCGCCCGATCGCGTCGCGGAGGTGTGCGAGTCGTGGTACCGTGAGGCGCTCGATGCGGCGTAGCGGCTGGCGCGTCGCCCAGATGGTGCTCGGCGTGCTCGTGGTGGGCCTGGCCCTCCGGCAGGTGCTCGCCAACTGGGACGCGGTGCGCACGACGCCGTTCACCTGGCAGGTGCAGCCGCTCCTGCTCGTGCTCAGCGCGGTCGTGGTCTGGGGGATGTACGCGCTGCTCGTCGCCACCTGGCGGCTGCTGGTGGAGCGCTGGGGCGGCCGACTCACGCTGCGCGAGGCCGCAGGGATCTGGACCGTGTCGAGCCTCGGCAAGTACGTGCCGGGCAAGGTATGGGCGATCGCCGGCATGGCCGTGCTCGCCAAGCGCGTGGGGGTGCCGCCGTGGATCGCCACCGGCGCCGCCGTGCTCAACCAGGTGCTCGCGGTCGGCGCCGGCATCGTGGTGGTGGCGCTGACAGGCACGGCACTGCTCGAGGCGCGCTATCCGTGGCTGCGCACGGCGATGTGGATCCTGCTCGCCGTCGTGGTGCTGGGGCTCTTCGTCCTGTCGTCGGCGAATATCGTGCGACGGCTCCTGGTCGCGGCCGGCATCGACGCCCGCGACACCGCCGGTCCCCCGCGTTCGGCGCTCGTCCTCGCAGGCCTGGCGAACGTGGTGGCGTGGCTGGGCTATGGCGTCGCGTTGTGGCTCATGGCGCGCGGCCTCACCGACGTGCCGCTGCCGCTGGGCCTCGCGATCGGCGCGTTCGCCGCCTCGTACCTGATGGGATTCCTCGCCCTCGTGGCACCCGCGGGCCTCGGGGTGCGCGAGAGCGTCTTCATCCTGATGCTGGACCATGCCGTGGGCACGCCCGCGGCGGTCGCGCTGGCCCTCGCCTCGCGGCTGCTGCTCACGGTCACCGAACTTGGCGCCGCGGTGCCGTTTCTCCTCAGCTCCCGGGAGCGTGCGCGTGTCGCACCCTGACGTCCCCGAATCCCCGGCCTTCGAGCCCCGCTGGCCGTTCCTGACGGCGCTGGCGGTGTTCATCGTCGCGATGCTGTCGCTCTGCTGGCCGATGCTGGCCGGCCGGTTCCTCGTGGGCCCGATGAGCGACCAGTTCAGCGCGGGCTACGGTTTCCGCCTCTTCGGCGCCGAGTTCTTCCGCGAGCACGGCCGCATCCCGGAGTGGAACCCGTACCTCTTCGGCGGGATGCCGTTCATCGCGGCGATGCACGGCGACATCTTCTATCCCACCGCCTGGCTCCGCTGGATCCTGCCGGTGGACACCGCCATGAACCTGGGCTTCGCGATCCATTTCGTGATCGCGGGATCCGGCCTCTACATCTTCCTGCGGGCGCTCGGTACCTCGTGGACCGCGGCGCTGGTGGGCGGGCTGGCCTACGAGCTGACCGGCATCCTCGCGTCGCTGGTGAAGCCCGGCCACGACGGCAAGCTGTTCGTCTCGGCGCTGGCCCCGTTCCTCTTCTTCGGGCTCCTTCGCGCCGTGCGGGACCGGAAGCCGTGGGGCTACGGCGTCGTGGCGCTCGTCACCGGGCTGTCCCTCATCAGCCCGCACTACCAGCTCAGCTACTACCTGCTCGTGGCGGCCGGCTTCTGGACGCTCTACCTCGTCTTCGCCGCCGAGGCACGTCCCGAGGGAGCGGCACGCGTCACGGCGCTGGCGGCGAGCATGGGCGCGGTGCTGCTCGGTCTCGCCATCTCGGCGATCCAGGCGCTGCCGTTCCTGAGCTACCTCCCGTACGCGGCTCGCGGCACCAACCAGGGCTGGGAGTACGCCACCTCCTTCGCGCTGCCGGTGGAGGAGCTGATGACCACCGTGATGCCGGAGTTCAACGGCATCCTGGACCAGTACTGGGGACAGAACTTCTTCAAGCTGCATACCGAGTATCTCGGGGCGGTGGTGCTCGTGCTGGCCGTGCTCGGGCTGGGCGACCGGCTCCGCGGGAAGCTGCGCTGGATCCTCCTGGGCATCGCCGCGTTCTTCCTTCTGGTTGCGTTCGGCGGGCACACGCCGTTCTACCGGCTGTGGTACGAGGTGATGCCCCTGATGAAGAAGGTCCGCGCGCCGGGCATGGCGTTCTTCCTGCCGGCCATGGTGGTGGCGGTGTTTGCCGCCTTCGGGGTCGACCGGCTGCTGCGGGGTGACGTGACGCGCCGGGCGCTGTTCGTGCCGCTGGGCGTCCTCGGAGGGCTGGCCCTGCTGGGGGC
>Ga0079037_100002059_pt1 | contig 10833 bp, 8 predicted proteins | sample Mud3Dept4metaG_FD_71479 | JGI IMG/M metagenome (GOLD analysis project Ga0079037, IMG submission 71479) | Freshwater wetland microbial communities from Ohio, USA, analyzing the effect of biotic and abiotic controls - Mud 3 Core 4 Depth 4 metaG | ecosystem: Environmental > Aquatic > Freshwater >... | reverse complement strand
AACAATATCGAGGTCATCTACGACCGCGTCGCGCTGGCCATCAAGGGCGCCTCGATCGAGGTGCCGCAGGGCGGCATGGTGGCGCTGCTGGGCGCCAACGGTGCCGGCAAGAGCACCTTGCTGAAATCGATCAGCGGGTTGCTGAAGGCCGAACGTGGCGAGGTCACGCGTGGGGAGGTGCACTTCCAGGGCCGCGGCATCGACGCCCTGCCGCCGCAGGCCCGCGTTCGGCTCGGCATCGTCCAGGTGCTCGAGGGGCGGCGCGTGTTCGAGCACCTGACACCCGACGAGAACCTGGTCGCCGCATCGGCGGTGCGCGGGGGGCGTGCCGAGATGCAGCGCAATCGCGACCTCGTCTACAGCTATTTTCCGCGTCTGCGCGAGCGGCGCACCGCGCAGTCGGGCTACCTGTCCGGGGGCGAGCAGCAGATGCTGGCGATCGGGCGCGCGCTGATGACCGGTCCGAAACTGCTGATGCTCGACGAACCGAGCCTGGGCCTGGCCCCCTTCCTGGTGGCCGAGATCTTCGACATCGTGCAGCGCATCAACAGGGACGAGGGCCTGTCGGTGCTGCTCGTCGAGCAGAACGCGGTGGCCGCGCTCGAGGTCGTCTCGCGCGGCTACCTGATCGAGGGCGGACGCATCGTCATGCACGACAGCGCCGAGGCGATGAAGAAGAACCCCGACATCCAGGAGTTCTACCTGGGCGGCCGTGAAGGCCGCGACTTCCAGGATATCAAGCACTACCGGCGCCGCAAGCGCTGGTTAACATGATCCCCCCCGAAGCGACCTTCGGTCGCCTCCCCCCTGCGGGGGGGCGCCGCTGGCGGCCCGGCGAAGCCGGATCCGCGGCGGCCGCCTGGCGCACCACTTCAACCACGACCTGGAGACAGACGATGAAGTTCCGAGCCCTTTCCACCCTCGCCGCGCTGGCACTGGCTGCCGGCTTCGGCAGCGCGCAGGCACAGCCCATCAAGTACGGCCTGTGCTACGACCTCAGCAAGGCCTACACCTTCGTCACGCCGCAGATCGTGCAGGCGGCCAAGGACTACGCCGACATCCTCAACGCCAAGGGGGGCATCGAGGGGCGCCCGATCGAAATCGTCGCGCAGGACCACGGCAACGAACCGCAGCGTGGCATCGAGTGCTACGAGAAGCTCAAGCGCGAAGGCGTGATGATGTTCGACTTCCTGTCGACGCCGGTGTCGCGTGCGGTGCTGCCGCGCGCCATGGCCGACGGCAACATCATGCTGCAGAGCTTCGTCGGCCGCGGCGACGCGATCGACGGCGACGTCTTCAAGTGGGTCTTCCCGATCGGCCCCACCTACTGGGGCCAGATGGCGAACAACGTGCAGTACATCAAGAACCAGCACAAGGGCAACCTGAAGGGCGTGAAGATCGGCTTCATCTACCCGGACTACGCGTTCGGGCAGGAACCGATCGGCGTGCTGAAGACGCTGGCCGCCAAGGAGGGGTTCGAGCTGCAACTGTTCCCGAACCCGTTGCCAGGCAAGGACCAGACGGCGGTGTGGACCCAGATCCGCCGCTTCAATCCCGACTGGATGATCAGCTGGAACCTGTCGGCGATGCACGTGGTGGCCGCGCGCGAGATGAAGCGCAACGCCATCCCGATGGAGAAGCTGATCGTCGTCAACTGGTTCAACGAGGTCGACATCGCCACCATCGGTGCCGCCGAGGCCAAGGGCATCAAGCGCGGCACCAACGTGGTGGGCGGCAAGGACCACCCGCTGATGAAGCAGATCGCCGCCGATCTGTACGGCAAGGGCAAGGGCAACGGCGACGTCAAGAATATGGACGACATCTACTACAACACCGGCCTGGCGATGTACTCGGTGATGTTCGAAGGCACGCGCCTGGCCATCAAGCAGGGCGGCTGGCCGCTGACGCCTGCGAAGATCAAGGCCGGCCTGGAAAGCCTGAAGGATTTCGACGCCAACGGCCTGATTGCCCCGGTGACGGTGACCGCCAAGGACCACGGCGGCGGCGGCAAGACCCGCATCGACATGTGGGACGGCAACAAGTGGGTGCCGCAATCCGACTGGATCGCGGCCTACGTCGACGTGGTCGACGCCATCGTCAAGGAGCAGTCGGCCGAGTTCGCGAAGAGCACGAAATAGCGAACCTGCAGGCGCCGCGTGACGGTGCCGGTGGCCACCGTCCTCGCCAGATCGGTGGCCGCTTCCCGGCGACGCCGTCGGCCGCGGTGCTGAGGACGACTCCGGCGTCGCACGACGTCGTCACAGCATGCGGCGCTCGATCTCGTGGCGCTGGATCTTGCCGGTGCTGCTGCGCGGCAGGGCAGCGAGCTCGATGAAGCGGAATTCACGCGGCTGCTTGTAGTGAGCCAGCCGCCAGTTCAGGCAGGCGACGATGGCGCCGAGCTGCGCGGCCGCCATTTCGAGCTCGATGTACTCGATGCGGTTCTCCCACAGCATGGCGATTCGGTCGCCCCCGCCGATGCCCGCAGCGCGCAGCGCAGCGGCCAGGCGGCACACGCGCGCCTGCAGTTGCGCGTAGCTCAGGTGGGTCACGCCGTCGGTGAGCGCCAGTGCGTCGGGCTGTGACTGCGCGCGCTTGGCGAACAGGTCGGCGACGGTCAGCGTGGCAGCGGCAGGCAGCGGCAGAGCTCCCATCGGCGCCTCTCAGCTGCGCCGGCGCAGCGCATCCAGCGTGCCGGCGTGCATCAGCTTGCCGTCCAGCCGGCGGCCGATGATGCGCTCGGCCAGTCGCGCGGCATCGACCAGCTTCTCCAGATCCAGGCCGGTGGCGATGCCCATCTCGTGGCACAGGAACGCCAGGTCCTCGGTGCAGATGTTGCCCGCCGCGCTGCCTTGCGCGTGGCCGCTGAACGGGCAGCCGCCGAGGCCGGCGACCGAGGCGTCGAACAGGTCCACGCCGTGCTCCAGCGCGGCGAAGGCATTGGCCATGCCGATGCCGCGCGTATCGTGGAGATGCAGTCCGACGCGCACGCCGGGCAGCCCCTTGCGCACGAGGTCGACGCGGCGGCGCACGGCGAGCGGATTCGCCCAGCCGACCGTGTCGGCCAGGTAGAGCCTGGGGCAGTCGACGCCCTCGTCGCGCAGCAAGCCGGATACGAAATCGAGCACCTCGACCAGGCGCCGCTCGTCGATCGCGCCTTCGAGGTTGCAGCCGAACGCGGTCATCACGTAGGCCGACTCGATCGCCAGCCCGGCCTCGCGGTAGCGCTGGATCCACAGGCGCTGGCTCTCGGCGAATGCGGCCGCACCCTGGCCGTTGTTCTGCCGGCTGAACGCGTCCGAGGCATAGAAATACAGCGTGCCGGCGAGGTCGACCTGCGGCACCGCGCGCGCGCGGTCGAAGCCGGCCGCATTCAGCCACAACGCGGTATAGCGTGTGCCCGGGCGCTTGCGCAAGGTGCCGAACAGCTCGGCCGCGTCGGCCATCTGCGGCACGTGCCTGGGGCTGACGAACGAGGCGACCTGGATCTGGCTGCAGCCGGCGTCGGCCAGTGCCTCGACCAGGGCCGCGCGGTCGGCCAGCGGGAAGCTGCGCGGTTCGATCTGGAAGCCCTCGCGCGGGCCCTCCTCGTGGATCTCGACGACTTTCGGCCGGCCGCTCATGCGGTCAACTCCAGCGCTTCGACCTTCGCCAGCACGGCGCCGCGCTCGACGCTGGCACCGACCGCGAAGCCCAGTCCCCGCACGATGCCCGCCTGCGGCGCCGCGATGCGCATCTCCATCTTCATCGACTCGATGACCACCAGCACCTGACCGGCGGCCACGGATTCGCCGTCCTGCACGCGCACCGCGATCACCTTGCCGGTGAGCGGTGCGACCAGTGCCGCCCCGGTGCCGGCGTCGGCGGCGCGCGCCGCCTGCAGCGCCGGTCGCACCCGCAGCGTCTCGGTGTGACGGCCATCGCCGATCCAGACCTGCTCGCCGTCGCGGCCGATCCACAGCGGCAGGGTCAGACCATCGATCGTGACCTGCTGCGCATCGGGCGCAGCCTCCCGCACGAATGCGATATCGTGCTCGCGCTCACCGATCCTGACTCGGTAGCGCGGACCGGCCAGCGTTCCGACCGTGGCGATCATCCGGTCGGCATGGCCTTGCACTTCGTACTGCGGCTGCAGCGGCTGGTAGCCCTGCGCCGCACCCAGCCGCCAATGCGTCAGTGCCGACCAGCCCGACGCCGGCAGCGCCGGATCGTCCACCCGCGAGCCGCGCAGCACCCAGGCGGCGGCGACATGGGGTGCCGCGGCCAGCCAGGGCGCGCTGGAAGCATGGGCACTTTTCGGCATCCGGTCGATCGTGCCGGTGTCGGCGATCTGCTCCGTGACCGCGGGCGATCGCAGCAGCGCCTCGACGAAGCCGAGGTTCGACGCCACGCCGGCCAGCCGCGTGGCGGCCAGCGCTGCTCGCATCTTGACGATCGCGCCGGCGCGGCTGCCGTCGTGCACGACCAGCTTGGCGATCATCGGGTCGTAGTGGGGCGTGATGATCGTGCCGACGTCGACGCCGGTCTCCACGCGCACGCCGTCGCCTGGCAACTGCAGGCGGTGCAGGGTGCCGGTGCTGGGCAGGAAGTCGTGCCCCGGATCCTCGGCGTAGACGCGCACCTCGATGGCATGGCCGTCGCAGTGCACGTCGGCCTGGTGCAAGGCCAACGGCAGGCCCGCCGCGGCGCGGATCTGCAGCTCCACCAGGTCCAGCCCGGTGACGCATTCGGTGACCGGGTGCTCGACCTGCAGGCGCGGATTGACCTCGAGGAAGTGAAAGGCCTCGCCGCCGACCAGGAACTCCACCGTGCCCAGTGCACGGTAGCGGACGTGCCGCCCCAGCGCCACGGCAGCGTCGAGCATGCGCCGGCGCAGGCCGGGCGGCAGCGGCAGCGCCGGCGCCTCCTCGACCACCTTCTGGTGCCGGCGCTGCAGCGAGCATTCGCGCTCCCACAGGTGCAGCACGCCGCCGTGGCCGTCGCCGAGGATCTGCACCTCGACATGACGGCCGTGCGGCAGGTAGCGCTCGACCAGCAGCGACGGGTCGCCGAAGGCGCTGGCGCCTTCGCGCATCGCCGCGGCGATCTCCTCGGCCAGGTGCGCGGCGGATGGCAGGATGCGGATGCCTTTGCCGCCACCGCCGGCGGCGGCCTTCAGCAGCGCCGGGAAGCCCAGCGCCTCGACCATTTCGGCGACGCGAACGGGGTCGGCGCTGGCGCCGGGCGGGCCGGGAATCGTCGGCACGCCGGCCTGCATCGCCAGCCGCTTGGCCGCAGCCTTGTCGCCGAAGTCGCGCAGCACCTGCGGCGACGGGCCGATGAAGGCGACGCCGGCCAACTGCAGCGCTTCGGCGAATTCGGCGTTTTCCGACAGGAAGCCATAGCCGGGGTGCACGGCGTCGGCCCCGACCTGGCGCGCGGCCTGCACGACGCGAGCGATGTCCAGGTAGCTGTCGCGGGCCGGTGCGGCGCCGAGCAGCACCGACTCGCCGATATCGCGCACGTGCAGCGCATCGCCATCGGCCTCGGAGTGCACGGTGGCCACCTGCAGCCCCATGCTCCGGCAGGTGCGTGCGATGCGCCGCGCGATCTCTCCCCGATTGGCGATCAGAACCTTCTTGAACATCCCGTCGGTCCTCACATGCGGAATACGCCGAAATGCGTGTCCTGTCGCGGCGTGCGCGAGACCGCCTCCAGCAGCAGCGTCAGCGCGCCGCGTGTCTCCAGCGGGTCGAGCACGCCATCGACCCACAGGCGCGACGCGAAGTTGTAGGCATTGGCGAAGCGCTCGTATTCGTCGCGGATCGGTTGCTTGAAGGCTTCGCGCTCGTCGTCGCCCCAGGTCCGGCCGCTGCGCTGCAGGATCTGCTCGCGCACCAGCGCCAGCGTCGTGGCCGCCTGCTCGGGGCCCATGATCGCGGCGCGGCCGTTGGGCCACATGAACATCGCATGCGGCCGGAAGGCGCGCCCGCACATCGCCAGGTAGCCGGCGCCGTAGGAGCCGCCGGTGATCACGGTGTACTTGGGCACGCTGGCCGAGGCCATGGCGGTGATGAACTTGGCGCCGGCCTTGGCGATGCCGCCCTGTTCGGCATCGCGCCCGACCATGAAGCCGGTCACGTCGGCCAGGAACAGGAGCGGGGTGTCGCGCTTGCAGCACAGGTCGATGAAGTGGGTGGCCTTCAGAGCGCTCTCGGTGAACAGCACGCCGCGGTTGGCCAGCACGCCGACCGGGAAGCCGTTGATGCGCGCGAAGCCGCACATCAGCGTCTCACCGTACAGCGGCTTGAACTCGTCGAACGCGCTGTCGTCGACCAGGCGCAGCAGGATCTCGCGGTTGTCCGACGCATGGCGCGCGTCGCGGCTGATGTAGCGGTAGATGTCATGCTGCGGCAGGCGCGGCGGCCGGGGCTCGGTGAGCGTCCAGCGCCGCGCCGGCCAGTCGGCCAGCCGCGCGACCAGGCGGCGGGTGATGCCCAGCGCATGCGCGTCGTCTTCGGCCAGGTGGTCGGCCACGCCGCTGACGGCGCTGTGCATCTGCGCGCCGCCCAGCGTCTCGGCGTCGACATCCTCGCCGGTGGCGGCCCGGGTGAGCTGCGGCCCGCCCAGGTACATGAAGCCCTGGCCGCGCACGATCACCAGCTCGTCGGCCAGCGCCGGGATGTAGGCGCCGCCCGCGGTGCAGGCGCCCATGACGACGGCGATCTGCGCGATGCCTTCGGAAGACATCCTGACCTGGTGGTGGAAGATCGACCCGAACTGGCCTTCGTCGGGGAAGATATTGGCCTGGTCGGGCAGGAAGGCGCCGCCCGAATCGACCAGCGTGATGCAGGGCAGCCGGTGCATCCAGGCGATGGTCAGCGCGCGCACGTGCTTCTTGCAGGTGATGCCGAAATAGGTGCCGCCCTTCACGGTGGCATCGTTGGCGATCAGCATGCACAGCCGGCCGCTCACCGCGCCGATGCCGGTGACCATGCCGGCGCCCGGGGGCACGCCCTCGTGCATGGCCGCGCCGGCCAGGTCGGCCAGTTCGAGGAAGGGCGAGCCGGCGTCGAGCAGGGCGTCGATGCGCTCGCGCACCGAGAGTTTGCCGCGCGAACGGTGCAGCGTGCGAGCCTTGTCGCCGCCGCCGGCCTGCGCATCGGCGCGGCGCCGCGCCAGGTCGGCGAGCAGCTCGCGGTAAGCTGCCTCGTTCAGTCCGGCGTCCTCGTCGACCGCGTTCACTGCCAGCCCTCGATGGTCGGCATCGACCGCAGCACCAGCTTGACCTTCGCGGCGCCGGGCTTCTCGATGCTGCCGTTGGGCGCCAGCATGACGTCGACCTTGACCGCCAGTGCGCCGCGGATGCGGGTCTCGATCTCCCGCTTCAGCGCCGCCAGTGACAACTCCGGCGGCTCGTGCTCGGCGCGCTCGACCAGCACCTTCAGGTTGGCCTGTGTCGAATGGCCTTCGAAGTCGGCGATCAGCCGCACCTGGCCCGAGACGGCGGGGCGCATCGCCTCGACCAGGTCCTGCACCGCGCTCGGGAACAGATTGACGCCGCGCACGATCAGCATGTCGTCGGTGCGGCCGAAGCAGCGGATCTTCGGCTGCCGGCGGCCACAGGCGCAGCCGGTGCCGGTGACGATCACGTGGTCGCCGCTGCGGAAGCGGAAGACCGGCGAGGCCTGGCGCCGGATCGCCGTATAGACCAGTTCGCCGGTCGCGCCCTCGGTGAAGGGCCTGACCGCTCCGGTGTCCGGGTCGATCAGCTCGGTGACGATGAAGTCGGGTGCGGTCATGTGCATGCCGTCCTGTTCGTCGCATTCGGCCCAGTAGATGACGGCCAGGTCGGTGCCGCCCATCAGTTCGCACAGCCTGCCGCCCCAGGCCTGCTCGATGCGCTGACGCAGCGCGGGGATGCCGCCGCCGGGTTCGCCACCGACCACCAGCCGGCGCACGCCGATCTCGCGCACGTCGCGCCTCAGTTGCGCCTGCGCCGCCTCGGCCAGGTGGAGCAGGAAATTCGGCGTGCCGACGATGGCCTGCGGGCGCAGGTCGAAGGCCGCGGCCAGCAGGCGCTCGATGCCGCCGTCGGCGCCGATCGGGATGTCCACCGCGCCCATGTACTGCAGCGCCTGGAAGATCGGCAGGCCGCCGACGAAGCCCTTGGACATCGAGAAGCCGTGCAGCACCCGATCGCCGGGCCGGATGCCGCAGGCAAACAGGCTGCGCGCGCTCGACTCCTGCCACATCGCGGCGTCCTGTCGCGTCAGCGCGACATAGCTCGGGCTGCCGGTGGTGCCCGACGAAGCCTGCATCTGGATCACGTCGGCCATCGGCGCCGCCAGGTGCTCGCCGAACGGCGGCGCGGCCTTCAGGCTGTCGCGCAGTTCCTGCTTGTGGGTGAAGGGCACCTGCTGCAGGTCGTCCACGGTGCGCACCGAGTCGGGGCCCAGGCCGGCGGCCCGGAATTTGCGCTGGTAGAACGTCGAACGGGCCCACAGGTGGTCGTACTGCTGGCGCAGCCGCACGTCCTGCAGGCTGCGCAGCGCCGCGGCGTCCAGGCCCTCCACCGGCGAGAACCAGGGCAGCGGGCCGGCGTCGGCCGCCTCGCTGCTGACATAGTTGACCATTGCGCTGTCCCGCTCGATAATTTACTAACGTTTGTTAGTTTATGACCTTTCCACGACGAATCCAAGGGGGTGCCGGCCGGGGCCCGGGCGGGGACCCTCCGGGCTTGGCGGCTGGCGTGTGCCCGGCAACTTCAGCGCCGGCGGCGCGGCGGGGCTTCGGCGGCTGCCGCAGCGGCGCCGACCGCGCCGAGTGCCATGCGCGTGTATTGCCGCACCAGTTGCTTCACGCCGAGGCGGCCGCCGGGCCGGTACCAGTTGCACACGCCGCTGAGCATGGCGATCAGCGCGTAGCTGGCGACGCGGATGTCGCCGGGCCTGAACACGCCGGCCGCTTCCCCCGCACGCAGGATCGCGCCCAGGCGCTTCTCGTAGGTGTCGCGCAGGGCGACGATGTCGCGGCGATGCTCCTCGCTCAGGCTGCGCAATTCGGCATTGCCGATGAAGACCTCGTCGCGCCGCACGGCGTGGAACTCGATGTGGAAGGCGACGAACCGGCACAGGGAATCGAGCGGACCGGACGCCCCCGCCAGCGCCCCGTCCAGCCCCGCCATCAACTCGGCCATGGTGTCGCTGAGCAACGTGTGCAGCAGCGACTCCTTGGACTCGATGTGGTTGTAGAAGGACCCGGCCTTGACGCCGATTTCCTCGGCCAGCATGCGCAGGTTCATGCCCTCGAAGCCGTGCACGGCGATGAGGCGGGTGGCCGCACGCTTCATGTCCTGCACCGTCTGTTCGGTGATCTTGCCGGCGATGCGGGCCATGGGGGTGCTGCGCCTGTCGAGGTGGGGAAAGCGCTCAGGATGGTAGCCCAGGCCTCGCGCGCAGCCATGCGCCCGTTTCAAGGAACCCCGTGATGGACGCAGACAGGATGCAGGCCGCGGGCGTGCGGGTGCAGCGCGAGGATGCCGTGGCCACCGTGACGATCGCGCGCGCCGGCAAGCACAACGCCGTGACGCCCGAACTCGATGCCGCCATGGCGGCGGCGTTGCGCGCCCTGGGTGCAGACGAGGCGGTGCGCGCAGTGGTGCTGACGGGGGAGGGCACGCGGGCGTTCTGCACCGGTGCCGATCTCCCGACCCTGTTTCCGGAGCTGCGCGAACGCGTGCAGCACAGCCCCGCGCCCGTCAACTTCTGCGGCCTGACGCATGTCCACCCGCCGCCCGGCAAGCCGCTGATCGCGGCGATCAACCGCCTGGCGCTCGGTGGTGGTTTCGAGCTCGCCCTGGCCAGCGACCTGCGCATCGCCTCGACGACGGCGCAGTTCGGGCTGCCCGAGCCGCAATGGGGCGTGGTGGCCGGTGCCGGCGGCTGCACGCGCGTGCTGCACGCCTTGCCGCCGGCGGTGGCCGCGGAAGTGCTGCTGGCCGGACGGCGCCTGAGCGCGGAAGAGGCCTTCCACTGGAGGCTGGTGAGCCGGATCGTGGCGCCGGAGGTGCTGGCCGCCACCGCGCAGCAGATGGCGCAGCGCATCGTAGCCGCGTCGCCGACCGCCATCCGCGGCCTGGTCGAGTTCTGGCGCGCCCAGCACTGGCGCCAGGATGCGCAGGCGCTGGACGACGAGCGCCGGTTGTTCCAGCAACTGATCTGCTCGCCGGCGACCGAGGCCGGCATCGCCGCCTTCGTCGCGCGTCGCGCGACCGGGGGCACCGCAGCGGAGCAGCGACCATGATCGACACCGTCCATCAGCTCGACGACACCGCACAGAGCCTGCGCGAGGCGGTGCGTGCTTTCGCGCAGTCCGAGATCGCTCCGCTGGCGGCGCAGATCGACCGCGACGACCACCTGCCGCGCACGCTGTGGACACGCCTGGGCGAACTCGGCGTGCTGGGCGTCACCGCCGAGCCCGAGTACGGCGGCATCGGCCTGGGTTATCTGCATCACGTGATCGCCGCCGAGGAGATCAGCCGCGCCTCGGGTTCGGTGGGCATCGCCTACATCGCGCATTCGAACCTGCACGTCAACCAGCTGCGCCTGAACGGCAATGCAGCGCAGAAGGCCCGCTACTTGCCGGCGCTGATCCGCGGCGAACACGTCGGGGCCCTGGCCATGAGCGAAGCGGGCGCCGGCTCGGACGTGGTCGGCATGACGCTGCGCGCCGACCGCCGCGGCGATCGCTTCGTGCTCAACGGCCACAAGATGTGGACCACCAACGGCAGCTATGCCGACCGTTTCGTCGTCTACGCGAAGACCACGCCCGCGGCCGGCAAGGCCGGCATCA
>Ga0079037_100002058_pt1 | contig 10833 bp, 8 predicted proteins | sample Mud3Dept4metaG_FD_71479 | JGI IMG/M metagenome (GOLD analysis project Ga0079037, IMG submission 71479) | Freshwater wetland microbial communities from Ohio, USA, analyzing the effect of biotic and abiotic controls - Mud 3 Core 4 Depth 4 metaG | ecosystem: Environmental > Aquatic > Freshwater >... | reverse complement strand
GGCCCCACTCGTCGACGACGGTGCCTGGCGGCAGCGGCCCGAGATAGCCCGAGAAGTCGGTGGTCAGCCGCGTCGGGCCCGGCCACACCATGCGCGTGTCGACCTCGAAGTAGTCGTACGGGTCCTGGGCCCCGGTGCGCGCGCGAAACGTCTCGAGCTGGGCCGTGGAGAACCCGAACGACAGGTCGAACGGCGGCCGGTCTGGCTGCCGCCTCCGCATGGCGGTGAGGACGCGCTCGCGGCTGGTCACGCGGATCGGTCCATCAGGCGCCGCGCCAGCACCACGGCGGCCGCCGCGTTGTCGGCGAACCCGTCGGCGCCGATCTCGTCGGCAAAGCGCTGCGTCACGGGGGCGCCGCCCACGATCACCCTGACGGACCTCCGCACGCCCGCCTGCTCGAGCGCCTGCACGGTCGACTTCATCTGCAGCATCGTGGTGGTCAGCAGGGCCGACAGCCCGATGATGTCGGCGCCATCGTCGGTGACCGCGGCGACGAACCGCTCGGGCGGGACGTCGGCGCCGAGGTCGACGACCTCGAATCCTCCGCCCTGGAGCAGCGCGACGACGAGGTTCTTCCCGATGTCGTGCATGTCGCCCTTCACCGTGCCGATCGCCACGCGTCCGGCCGAGGCCGCCTGGGACCCGGTCAGCAGCGGCGTGATGAGCGTTTGCGACGCCTTGAGCGCGCGCGCGGCCACGAGCAGCTCGGGCACGAAGAACTCCCCGCACTCGAAGAGGCGGCCGGCTTCGTCCATCGCCGGGATGAGCGCCTCGTCGACCAGCGTGCGGGGAGGGACGCCCGCGGCCAGCGCGCGCCCGGTGGCGTCGGCGGCCGCTGCGGCCTGCCCGTCGATCACGGCTTGCCGGAGAACGGCGATGAGCGATCCGGTCGATTCAGCGTTCATGGCGCTCCTGTGTCGATGTCCGCTTCCAGAAATAGTAGACCGGGATCCCGAGGCCCAGGAACCCGAGGCCCGCCCACGCCTGGGCCGGTTTCGAGCTCAGGGTCATCGCCACGAACCACAGCGACGTGCCCACGAAGAACAGCGGCACCCACGGGTACCCCGGCACGCGGTAGGGCCGGGGAGCGTCCGGCATCTTCCGGCGCAGCACGATCACGCTGGCGCCGGCCAGGGCGAAGAAGATCCAGTCGGTGAAGACCACGTACGAAATCAGGTTCTCGAACGTGCCCCAGAACAGCACCAGCACCGCGGCCCACAGCGACTGCAAGAGGATCGCGAACGCCGGCGTGCCGTACCGCGGGTGAATCTCAGCGACCCTGCGGAAGAACACGCCGTCGGCGGCCATCGCATAGTAGATCCGCGGCGCGGTGAGCGTATAGATCCCGATGACGCCGAATGTCGAGACGAGGATAGCCAGGGAAATCAGGCTCCCGCCGGCTGGGCCGAGCACCCCGCGCACCGCGTCGGCCGCCACGCGGGGCGACGCCGCCATCTGGGCCGGCGTCAACAGGAACATGTACGCCAGATTGGCCAGCAGGTAGACCGTCGTCACGGCCACCGCGCCCAGGCTCATCGCCAGGGGCAGCGTCCGCCGGGGGTCCTTGACCTCGGCGCTCGCATACGTGGCATGCTGCCAGCCGCCGTACGACCACAGCACTCCGACCATGCCGAGCGCCAGCGCGTGCCAGACGCCGTCCGGCGCCGCGGCCAGCGAGAGCGAGAAATCGGTGGTGCGGGGGGACCCCAGCGCCAGGCCGACCCCCACGAGTCCCGCGAGACCCAGCAGTTTCAGCGCCGTGAAAACGTTCGAGAACATCGCGCCGGCCTTCACGCCCATGACGTTGACGCCGCTCAGCAGGATCAGGCTGGCGATGGCGACGGTCCTGGAGGCGGCGGGTCCGAGGGGGATGAAGAACCCGAGGTAGGTCGCGAAGGCGACCGCCAGCGCGCCGAGGCCTCCCGCGTTCACCACCACGAAGTAGGCCCAGCCGAAGAGGAAGCCCACCAGGCCGCCGTACGCGCGTGTCAGGTAGACGTACTGTCCGCCGGCCTCGGGCAGGAGGGCCGCGGCCTCCGAGAACGTGAGCGCGCCGGCGAGGGTGATCAGGCCGCCGAGGACCCAGACCGCCACGATCAGCCAGGGCGAGCCCACGTCGCGCGCGATGGTCGCGGGCGTCAGGAAGATCCCCGACCCGATGCTGCCGCCGATGGCAATCATCGTCATGTCGAACAGCGTCAGGCTGCGCTTGAATCCGGCCATGCCCGCCCCAACCGGCGTATGCGCGCCGTCATAGCGTGCGGCGCCCGCGTAGGGTACCATGCCACGATGGCCCTGAGGAACATCATCCGGATTGACGAAGAACTCTGCGACGGCTGTGGTGAGTGCGTGCCGTCCTGCGCCGAGGGCGCCCTCCAGGTGATCGACGGCAAAGCGCGCCTCGTGTCGGACGTCCTCTGCGACGGCCTGGGGGCGTGCCTCGGCGAATGCCCGACCGGGGCCCTGACGGTGATTCAACGCGAGGCCGCGGAATTCGACGAGGCCGCGGTGAGCGTCCACGTGCATGCGGGCCCGGTCAACGCCTCGTCGGGCTGTCCGTCGTCGTCCGTACGGGTGATACCGCTGGTCGAGACAGGGCGGGGGCCGGCGGTCGCCGCCGCTCCCGGGCCTGGAGGCCGACCGGGGCTGCAGCAGTGGCCCGTTCAGCTGCACCTCGTGCCGCCGACTGCTCCCTTCTTCCAGGGCCGGCACGTCCTGCTCGCTGCCGACTGCGTGCCCGTTGCGGTCGGCAACTTCCACGCCGCCTTCCTCGACGGCCGAGGCCTGGCGATCGCGTGCCCGAAGCTCGACCAGCACCTCGACCTCTATGTGCAGAAGCTCGCTGCCATGATCGACCAGGCCGGCATCCTCTCGCTGACGGTCGCGATCATGGAGGTTCCGTGCTGCGGCGGCCTCGTCCGGCTGGCCGAGCAGGCCGTGGCGATGGCCGCCAGGCCGGTGCCCCTCCGCCTCGTGAAGATTGGCATCCGGGGGGACATCCTCGCCGACAGCGAAGCCTGACAGCCTGATTTGCCGCGTTCCCAGGGTCTGGGAGACAATCAGGCCATGCCGGATCAGATCTCCCTGTTCGAGGGCGACGGATCGGGCCCGAAGCGGCATCGGCGCCGGGCGGCCTGGCCCGCTCCGGGCTCGGCCCTCGAGCAGCGCTACGAGCGCTACCGCGTGCTGCTGGCCAGCCTGCCGCCCGGGTTCCGGATGGGCACCAGCTCGTGGAGTTTCCCCGGCTGGCTCGGCATTGTCTACGCGCGCAAGCGTTCGACCTCGATGCTGGCGAAAGAAGGCCTGCACGAGTACGCGCAGCACCCGCTGCTCAGGACCGTCGGCATCGACCGCAGCTTCTACGCGCCGATCCCCGACGAGGACCTGCTTCGCTACGCGGATCAGCTCGGCGACGAGTTCCCGTGCTGCGCGAAGGCGCCGGCCGCCGTCACCTCGGAGAACATCCCGGGGCTCAACCGGCACCATCCGAATCCGGACTACCTGTCGGCGCCGAGGTTCATCGCCGAGGTGATCGAGCCGTTCGCGCGGAGCTTCGCGCGGCACACGGGGCCCTTCATCCTGCAGTTCTCGCCGCCCGCCGACCGGAAGGCGACCAATGCCGGCGCGTTCATCGAGAAACTGGACGCGTTCCTGGGGCAGCTGCCGCGCCAGAACCGCTACGCGGTTGAGATCCGCGACAAGTGGGCGCTGTGCGGTTCGTACCGGGACGTGCTCGCGCGTCACGGCGCGGCGCACGTTTACAACTACTGGTCGGCCATGCCGCCGCCGGGCGCGCAGGCCAGGACGATGCCGCCGGAGGAGCAGCCCTTCGTGATGGTGCGGCTCCTGCTGCGGCCGGGGAAGTGGTACGAGAACCAGAAGCAGGTGTTCGCGCCGTTCGACAAGCTGGTCGAACCCGACGATGAGATGCGCCGGGACGTGCTCGACATTGTCCATCGCGCGTCGGTCGCGGGTCGCGAGTCGTACCTGCTCGTGAACAACAAGGCCGAAGGTTCCGCGCCTCTTACCATCGAGGCGCTCGCCGAGCGCTACGTGGCCGACTACCATTAGCCCGGGACTCACTCGAGCCGGGGGCGTTCGCCCCGGCTCACGCGGGCTCCATCCAGGCGTCCAGCCATGTCACCTGAAGAAACGGCAGTCTACGAGAGCCTCGAGTCGCTCGGCATCCCTTTCGAGCGCCACGAACACCCGCCGGTGTACACCGTCGAACAGGCCCTCGAGCACTGGGCCGGCATCGACGCGGTGCACTGCAAGAACCTCTTCCTCCGGAACAAGAAGGGAGACCGGCATTTCCTGGTGGTGGCGGCCCACACGACGGCCATCGACATCACCGGCCTGGCGGTCAGAATCGGGGAAGGACGCCTCAGTTTCGCCTCGGCCGAGCGGCTCGCCGCGCAGTTGGGCCTGACGCCTGGGGCGGTCTCGCCGTTCGGCCTGCTCAACGACCGTTCGGGAAGCGTGCGCGTGCTGCTGGATCACACGCTGCGCTCTGCCGAGCGGGTCGGATTCCACCCCAACGTCAACACGGCGACGGTCGTGCTGTCGTTCGCCGACTTCGAGCGATTCCTCGCGGCGCGCGGCAATCCGGTCACCTACGTCTGAACCCGACGGGAGGACACCGTACCCTCTCCGGGGGACGCCAGCGGGCGGGCGAGGGGCCGCGATCCGCGGGATCCTGGGGGATTCGCAGACCCGCCAGCGGCACCTCAATTGCAAACGGCATCGGTGCCGGCGTCCAGGAGGCGTGTGTCATGAGGAGGATGGTCTCTACAGGTCTCGTCGCCACGGCCTGCTTCGTCGCCTTGTTGCTGGCCGCTCCGTCCGCAGCCCAGCCGCACGGCCCGCGTCCGGTCGGTCCCCGCGTGGGGGTCGGCTTCTACTACGGGCCGTACTTCTACAATCCCTGGTTCTACTCCAGCGTCTGGTGGTATCCGCCTTGGGGTTACGGGTACCCGTACTACTACGGCGCCGTCGGGGCCAACATCCGCATCCAGGTGCAGCCGAAGAGCGCAGAAGTCTACGTGGACGGCCACCTTGCCGGCATCGTCGATCAGTTCGACGGCACGTTTCAGAACCTCGTGGTCGAGCCCGGGAGCCACGAGATCATCGTCTACCAGGAAGGCTACAAGCGTATTGTCCAGCGCCTCTACCTCAGCGTCGGGTCGAGCTACAAGATCAAGGGCACGCTGGAGAAGCTGGCGGCGGGGGAGCCGGGTGAGCCCAGGCCCGTGCCGGCGCCCGAACCCTGGCCGGCTCAGGCCCAGTACCAGGAGCTCCAGCCCGCCGCGCGTCCTGCGGCGCCTCCGGTGAACGCTCCGCCTGTTGACCCGCTACCGCCGATGAGCGCCGACTCCCGTTTCGGCCAGGTCGCCATCCGGGTGCAGCCTGCCGACGCCGAGATCACCATCGACGGTGAACCGTGGAAGGGCCCGCAGGGGGCAGAGCGTCTCGTCGTGCATCTCGCGGCCGGCACCCACCGCGTCGAGATCCGCAAAGAGGGGTTCGATCCGTTCGTGACGGCCGTTGAGATCAGACGAGGCGAGGTGACGGTCCTCAACGTCAGCCTGGCCAGGCTGTAGGCGCGCTCAGCACGTAGCTCGGGCCAGGGGCGGCGGCAGGACATACTGCCGCCGCCCCATGGCGACACCAGTACCACGACGTCTTTGTTGCGGTCTAGCGGTGCACGCCGGGCGCCTCGTGACCCGTGCGCGCGACGTACTCGACGTAGGAGCCGGGGTAGAGATGCGGGTGCGCGTCGTGCCCGCTCTCGCCGCCGAGTTCGAGCACGCGGTTGCTGAGGCCGCGCAGGAACGTCCGGTCGTGCGAGACGAAGAGCATCGTGCCCTCGAAGGCCCGGAGCGCCTCGACGAGCATTTCCTTCGTCGCCAGGTCGAGGTGGTTCGTCGGCTCGTCGAGCACGAGGAAGTTCGGCGGATCGAGCAGCATCCGGGCCATGGCCAGCCGCGTCTTCTCGCCGCCCGACAGCGACCGGATCTTCTTCTCCACGTCGTCGCCTGAGAACTGGAACGCTCCCGCGAGATTTCGCAGGGTGCCGATGGACTCCCCGGGAAAGTCCCGCTCGAGCTGCCCGGCCACGGTCAGTTCCGGGTCCAGCAGGTCCAGCGCCTGCTGCGCGAAGTACCCCATCTTGAGGCTGGCGCCGAGGCGGATCTCGCCGGCGTCAGGCGCGAGGGCCCCGGCCACCATGCGAAGGAGCGTTGTCTTGCCGGCGCCGTTGCGGCCCATCACGCACCAGCGTTCGCCGCGCCGGATCGTCATCGACAGACCGTCGTGCACGACGCGGCTGCCGTAAGCTTTCGAGACGCTCTCGAGGACCGCGACCTGCTCGCCCGATCGCGCGGGCTGACGGAAATCGAAGGACACCACCCGGCGTTTCTTCGGCAGCTCGATCTTCTCGATCTTGTCGAGCGCCTTCACCCGGCTCTGCACCTGCGCGGCCTTCGCCGCGTGCGCCGAGAAGCGCTCGATGAAGCGCCGCTCCTTCGCCAGCATGGCCTGCTGGCGCGCGTACGCGGCCTCGCGGTTGGCGTCCCGAATGGTGCGTTCCCGCTCGTAGAAGTCGTAGTCCCCCGTGTAGACGGTGATCTCGCCGTCGTCGATCTCGGCGATCTTCGACACCACGCGGTTCATGAACTCGCGGTCGTGGGAGGTCATGAGCAGGGCGCCGGACCGGGCCTTCAGGAACTGCTCGAGCCAGATGATCGACTCGATGTCGAGGTGGTTCGTCGGTTCGTCCATCAGCAGCACGTCGGGGTTGCCGAGCAGCACGCGCGCCATCGCGACGCGCATCTTCCAGCCGCCCGACAGGGCGCCCACGTCGCCGTCGATACGGTCGTCGTCGAATCCGAGGCCGTGCAGCACCTCGCGGGCCTGCGCCTCGAGCGCGTAGCCGCCGAGGTGGTCGTACTCCTCCTGCACCTCGCCGAAGCGCGAGAGGATGCGACCCATGTCGTCCGCTTGCGCCGGGTCGGCCATCGCGTGCTGCAGCGCTTCGAGTTCATGATGGAGCGAGCCCACGCGCCCGCTGCCGGCGATCGCTTCGTCGAGCACCGAACGCCCGGCCATCTCCTCGACGTCCTGTCGGAAGTACCCGATCGTGAGCCTCTTCGGGACGCTGATGTCCCCCTCGTCCGCCTCTTCCTCGCCGGTGATCATGCGGAACAGGGTCGTCTTGCCGGACCCGTTGGGGCCGACGAGGCCGACTTTGTCGCCGGGATTGAGCTGGAACGAGGCTTCGACAAACAGCAGCTGGCGGCCGTACTGCTTCGACACGGAGTTGAAGGCAATCATGCGGGTCGCTCAAGCGTATCACGAAGGATACAGGGCACTTCCGGTCTTGACCGGGTTCCGAACGGGGCGTAGGCTTGGCGCATCGCTCCGGAACCTGGAGGGCTCCGCCAATGCCTGCCGTCGTCGGCGCGCGTTTCGGGCACTACGAGCTCCTGTCGCGCATCGGCGCGGGCGGGATGGGCGAGGTGTTCCGCGCCCGCGACCTCGATCTCCAGCGGGACGTCGCCATCAAGTTCCTGCCGCCCCAGTACGCGACCGACGCCGACCGCCTCGCCCGGTTCTCGCAGGAAGCGCGCGCCGCGTCCGCGCTGAACCATCCCAACATCGTCACGATCCACGAAATCGGCCAGGCGCTCGGCCAGCCGTACATCGTGATGGAATTCGTCGACGGCCTCACGCTGCACGACGAGATGGGCCGCGGCCGTGTCGACCCGAAGCGGGCGCTCGGCCTGGCCGCGCAGATTGCCGAGGGCCTCGCCAAGGCGCACGCCGCGGGTATCGTCCACCGGGACCTCAAGCCCGAGAACGTCATGGTGACCCGCGACGGCTTCGCGAAGATCCTCGACTTCGGGCTCGCGAAGCTGCGGGTGGACCGGGACATCCAGCCGGCGCAGGAGCGGGCCTCGGACGACGACACGCACATCGGGCCGGCGACTGCCCTCGGGGTGATCCTCGGCACCGTCGGCTACATGTCGCCCGAGCAGGCGGCCGGGAAGCCGGCCGTCCCTCAATCCGATCAGTTCTCCCTGGGCGCCATCGTGTACGAGATGGCCGCCGGCCAGCGGGCCTTCGCGCGCCCGACGTCCGTCCAGACGCTCTCGGCGATCCTCGAGAGCGAGCCCACGCCATTGCAGGATCTGAATCCGGCATTCCCGGCGTCCGCGCGGTGGATCGTCGAGCGCTGCCTGGCGAAGCGGCCCGACAGTCGATACGCCTCGACGGCCGACCTCGCTCACGATTTGCGGGACGTGCGGCACCACTTCAGCGAGGCGACGTCGGGGGCGAGGACCAGCAGCATCAGGAAGTGGGTGGCCAGCCCCCGCGTTCGACGCCGCGGGCTGGTTGGCGCGACGGTGCTGCTGGCGCTGTTCGGCCTTCTCGCAGTCCCGGCGGTCAACGACGCCCTCAGGTCTGCGTTGGGATTCCGCCGGCTCCCAGAGGACAAGCGCCTGGCCGTGCTGCCCATCGACTGCCGCGGCGGCACCGACGAGGAGGCCCTGGGCTGCCGGGGCATGCTCGACTACATCATCGGCAAGCTGGGCGAACAGGATCGCTTCCAGGGCAACGGCAGTATCTCAGTCGTGCCCGCCATCGACATCCGCCAGGGCGGAGCGTTGACGGTGGATGCCGTGCGAAAGCAGTTCGGCGCCGAGATCGTCATCTCGGTGACGTCCACCCGTACGAGCGGACGCATCGATTACGCCGTGAGCGCGATCGACGCGGCGCTCCACAAGCAACTGCGCTCGGCGGAAGGGAGTCTCGTGGAGGGCGAAGGTGCCCTGCACGACAGAATCGTGCGGGAAATCATCGACTTGCTCGACGTCGCGAGGACCCCGGAGTCGGAGGCCGCCCTCCGGGCAGGCGGCACGGCGTCGGCCGAAGCGGCCGCGCTCCACGCTCAGGGGCTGCAGTCCCTGCCGATCCAGGCCGGCCGCTCCGCCCTCGAACGCCAGGACCAGGAGCAGAGTCTGGAGCAGGCCATCGAACTCTTCACAAGGGCGGTTGAAGTCGATCCCGGCTATGCGTACGCGCACGCCAGCCTGGGCGAGGCGCATTTCCGCCTGTACCGGCTCAACCGGAACCTCGAGAACTTCAAACTGGCCGAGGCGCACTGCCTGCGCGCGCTGAAACTCGACGAGCTCGTGGGGCAGGCGTGGCAGACGCTGGGGAACATTCACACCGAGATCGGGCGGGCGGACGAGGCGCTCGGCGACTTCGGGAAAGCGCTGGCCCGGTTACCGCGCAGCCCCGAGGTCTACCGGGATCTCGCAGGGGCGTACACCCGGCTCGGCCGGCCGGGTGAGGCCGAAGAGCAGTTCAAGAAAGCCATCTCGATGCACCCCGACTCGTGGTCGCTCTACTGGTACTACGGCGGGTTCCTGTACCGGCAGAACCGTTACCAGGAAGCCGAAGTCGCCTTCCGGCAGGCGCTGTCGCGTGTGCCAGAGAACGCGCGGATCTGGTCCAGTATGGGCGCCACACTCTTCGCGCTCGGCCGGACCGAGGAGGCCCAGAAGGCGCTCGAGCGGTCCTACGAGATCCAGCCGACCGCCTCCGGCGCGACGAACATAGGGACCTCCCGCTACCGGCGCGGCGATTACCCGGCAGCGGTCTCGGCGTATCAGAAAGCGACGGAACTCAGCCCGCGCGACTACCGGATGTGGCGCAACCTCGCTGCCGGCTACGACAAGGCGCCGGGCCAGCGCGACCGCGCGCCAGCGGCCTACCGGCGGGCCCTGGAACTGGCCGAGCAGGAGCGCGCCATCGACCCGACCGACGGCCGCGTCGTCATTGACATCGCCGACTGTGCGGCGATGCTCGGCGACAGGCCGCGGGCGCTCACGCTGGCCGCGGAGGCGCTGAAGCTCGCCCCGAAGAACAGCGAAGTGCAGTACATGGCCGCCGACATCTACGAAACGCTCGGCGACCGCGCGTCGGCGCTTCGGTGCCTGGAGGCGGCGCTGCGCGCCGGCTACCAGCGGACGCTCCTCGAGACGTCGCCCACGTTTGCGGGCCTGAGGGCCGATCCGCGGTACAAGAAGATGATCGCTTCCCTGCCGCCGACACCGTCGGAGACGCCGTAACGAGGTTCGGAAGGAGAGGGGGCGCATGCCGAAAGCCGACTAGCGCCAGCGCCTGGCCCCGGGGCTGCACGCTGTCGCCGAGGATGCTGCCGAGCCGCTGCTCGACGGTGCCCTCGAGCGTGGACCCCATGACCTGCATGTAGTGGAGCGCCGAGTCGAGCATCGCGTTGGCGGCGGTCGTAGCCAGCCGGCCGGTCACGGCGGATGGTCAGAATCCGACCACTCCGGTAATGTTCACAATCCCGCTTCAGCGCATGGCCACCGCAGGGTCAGGGTAAGGATGGAGGACGTTTCGGGAGGAGAAGGACTCTGGACTGAAGGAGTTGCGGCGTGGCGGGCCGGTGTACTCTCGGTTCCCGTTGCGGGTGTGTCTGGCCGGTAGTGCGTCCAGCCTGGTCTCGAGCACCCCTGCGCCCGTCACGCCACTCGTCAACTGGTGTATCGGCCTGTCTCGCCGCGACATCAGATCCCGCGGCGGTGTACACTTTCATCGGCCCGTCACGCGAGGCCGGGTTCTTCGATGCGGATGACGAGACACCTGCTGCCACCCCTGGCGCTCGCCCTCGCAGCCTTGACGGCCGCGATCGAGCCATCCATCTGCGCCGGCCAGGCGGCGCCCGTCGCGCCGGCACCGTCGCCCGCCAAGAAACTCGCCGACCTTCGTGCCCGCGCGGAGTCGGGCGATGCCGCCGCCCA